>ERZ791883.333-NODE-333-length-61994-cov-8.035099_pt1 | contig 61994 bp, 50 predicted proteins | sample MGYA00510160_ERZ791883 | MGnify/ENA primary metagenome ERZ791883 (study PRJEB30046, sample SAMN00792072) | human gut metagenome | study: EMG produced TPA metagenomics assembly of the A metagenome-wide association study of gut microbiota in type 2... | reverse complement strand
ATTTTAAAGATAATAGATCACCGATGCGGAGTGCGGTATTTAAACCGAGGACATACGTTTATGAGTCCTGGAAACTTTAGATCATTTTCTAAGACTTTTGGCGCTGGCCGATGGAATGAAAGCAAATTAACGGGAGCGTCTATAATTTCTTCTAATATATTTTTTTCTGACTGTATTGGTTTGTTTAAGTCAGAAGTATTGTAAACTGTTGTGTCAAAATGTAGGCCAATGGTAAAGCCTCTATTATGCATATCTTGAAGCATCTTTCGAGCGCTTTTTTCCATAGGATTATAAAAACCTGTAGAGAGCAAAACGAAATAAGCAGATTTTATATCAAGAGATTCTTCAAAAAGTGAAAAATTATAACTGTCATTTATCGAAAAATCAATATCATGTCTTAGAATAGCTGCTTTTTTATATTTATGATAATCTATATAATTAGTAATAGCGTAATTATGCTGTTTCAATAAAGAAATTAATTTTTCATAACTTGTATAACTGAAATCCATTGCTGGCATTTTCCTTTCAAACATTATAATGACTATTTAAATATATAGTCATTATAGAATAAATTTGGGGCAATTACAAGGAATTGCTGTTGTATTTATGTTATAATTTTAAGAAGAAAAATTCTTGGAGGCTTTTATGAAAAAACTTGCTGTGGTAATTTTAACTAAAAATGAAGAAAAAAATATAGTTGAAGCTATGGGAAATGTTTATAAAGTTGCCGATGAAATAATTATTATTGATTCAGGGAGTACTGACGCAACTGTTGATTTGGCAAATCAGTATGGTGCAAAGGTTCTTTATCGTAAATGGGACAACGATTTTTCAGCACAGCGTAATTTTGTTCTGGATAAAACTGATGCAGATTATATTTTATACATAGATGCCGATGAAAGGCTGTCAAATGACTTGATAGAGTCCGTGAAAAATGTTGTAGCTAAAGGTGAAAACAAACAATATAGTTTTATGCGACAGATTGAAGCATTTGGAGCTGCATATCAGCATGGTATTTTTGCACCTGACGAAGTAATAAGACTTTTTCCCAGAACAGAGGTATACTGGGAAAATAAAGTGCATGAAAGACCAGTATGCAGGTTAGAGAAACAAAGGATTTCGGGTATCCTTATGCATTATACTTATGATTCGTGGCAACATTGGCTGAATAAAGCCGGTCAGTATACTTCTATTTGGGCTGAAGATAATTTCAATAAAGGAAAACGTGTTGGTAAAAGTGCGGCATTTACTCACGGTATGTATGGTTTTATAAGAGCATATTTTTTGCAGTTAGGTTTTTTAGACGGATGGGCAGGCCTTTATTCAAGTTTGCAGCATTTTTTCTATACTTTGTTAAAATATTGGAAGCTATATGAATTTCAGCAAAAAAATAAATAATGGCGGACTATTTAGTCCGCCATTATTTATTTGGTAGTGTCGTCTTTGATATACATTTTTCCGAGATCAGTAGTTAGCATGTCGCGTGTAAATTTATACTGTGGTGAAGCAAGGCTGTTGGTTTCATCAAAATGATTTGATTTTATGTTGAAAATACTGCACATTAATTCGTAAGCCAGATCATTAGTGAAATAGTAATTTTGATGATTAGCTAAAGTTTGATAGACAGATGTATTTTTTTCTATATACTCATCTGAAAACCAGGCGAACATGGGAATGCGTACTGTGCCGAAGCCGTCAAAATTAGGAGAACGCCGTTTATCTGGCAGAGTGCCGTGATCGGAAAAATACAGCATAGCCTGCAGATTAAGTTTTGTGGAAGTGTATTCGTAGATTTTTTCTAAAATGGAGTCAGTATAAGCTATAGAATTTAAATAATTTAAAATTAGATCATATTTACCAGGTGTACCCCATTTTGTAAAAGCCGCCGGATAACGATTAATAAAATTGAAATGATTACCTTTAAGATGCAGGATAACAAAATTGTTTTTTTGAGGATCGACTTCATCAAGATATTCTAAAAGCGCTTCATCATATTGTACCTGATTCAGATTTTGTTTGGTCCATTTTGCAGTCTGAGAAGTGTTGGCAACTAATGTTACCGGAGTATCGGCACAGCCTAAATGTCCCTGATTGCTGTACCAGTGGGTTGTATAACCTGCCTTATGCGCAATATCAATAATAGAACAGGAAGTATAAAACTGTTTGTCACTATACTGATTGAATTCAGTCAGAGCCCGTTCAAGACAGGAGACTGTATGTGCTATACAGGAATAGCTATTGGAAAAGAAAAGAAAATTTTTGTTGTTTTTCTGTGCTTTGAGCCAGGGTGTTGTATTGTATTCGCAGTCTACAAAAGCGCTCATATAATCTCGTGATTCAGATTCGCCAATAATCAGTAAAATAGTAGACGGTTTATCAAATACCGGTTTTTCAGGTATTACCTGCAAATCTTTTAATCTATCATTCATGTTTTGCGTATATAATTTAGTTGTTTCAAAATATTCCTTAACATCCAAATATAATTCGATAATACCTGTACGAACAAATACGCCTTTACCTTTTTTCCATAAATAGATCGTAAGGAAAGTTATAACTGCCAGTAAAGTTATAAGTTGATAAACATTTAGAGAAATAGTTGTATTTGCCAGGGCGGTTATATTTAGATAAACAAATATCCCATAAAGTGAAGTTGGAATAACGAAAATAAATAAATTAGTTGGTACGGAAAAAGATTTGAAAAATTCTATTATTTCATTGTAGTGTGTTTCCTGTAGCATCATCATGCTGTTTTCGTCAATACATGATTTATATAGAAAATAAAAAATCCATTGTGAAACTGGGATCAGTAAAATTAGAAATTCTACTGTTGTTATTAAAGTCAGAAAAGCAATAGGAAAGATATTAAAATAGATTATAAGAAGTTTTAATGCTGTAAGCCAGCCTATAATATATAATCCGAAAACGGTATCAAAATGGAAGCCGAAATCAGTGGAATTTTTGTGATAGGTAGCCCAATATAACAAAGGATAGGTTACTATCCAGGATATACCGACGGACATACTCATAAGTAATAAATTATTAGTTAATTGAATTTGCGTTATTGCCGCAGGTAAAATAGCTAAAATTGCACAAGGGAGAAAACGCCTTAGTTGGAGAAATTCTGCTTTATGACCTAAGCCATGAGATACCTTTACATAATATAAATATGAAATGAAATATAATAATGCTGTCAATAACAGATATTTAAACATATTAACCTCCGCAAAATACTAATGATAATTTTATTATAAGGTTAATAGAGGGTGATGTAAAGCAAATGATGGCTGTATTATACTAGTATATATGGTATAATAAAACTATATATGCAGGGAGAGTTTGATGAATTGGACAAGGATATTATTATGGATAAAAATATAAATGTCGTATTAGCTTCTGATGATAATTATGCACAGCATGTGGCAGTAGTAGCAACATCAATTTTAGACAATACAATGGTTGCATCTAAATTACGTTTTTTTATTTTGAACGATAATATCAGTGAAAAGAAAATATCGCTTATAAAAAAAACAGTAGAAAAATTTGAAGCAAAAATAGAATTTATTGATATAGGTAACGATAAACTTAAAAATATTTATTTAAGCGGACATGTGAGCAGAGCGGCCTACTTCAGATTAATGATTGCGGATTTGGTTCCAGAGGATGTAAAAAAGGTTATTTATCTTGATGTAGATTTATTGGTTTGTGATGATATCATCAAGTTGTGGAAAGTTGATATCGGTAAATTTCCTTTAGGGGCAGTGCTTGACTATGGTATAATTACATCGTCAAGAATGCGAAAACAGAAAGAAAAAGTGATAGGTCTGTCAGATAGTTATAAATATTTTAATTCAGGCGTTTTAATTATTAATGTTAAAGAATGGCGTTTGAATGATTATGGCAGTAAGATTTTGGCTTTTGCGCAAAAAGAAAAATTGCTACATCATGATCAGGATGCGCTGAATAAAATTTTTATGAACAATTGGTATGAAATACCGTTGAGATGGAATGTTATTCCACCTGTATTCTATTTATTCACCAAGATATTACTCAATTCTAAATTTCGCAATGTTGCAGTATGCGCAAAAGCAATGCCTGCAATTGTTCACTATGCCGGTAGATATAAACCCTGGGAATTTCAAAAATATAGCGGTTTTAATGACAAATATTATTTGTATTTATCAAATACAGAATTTTCAGAAGTAAGTATGCCACAGCCGAGTAAAAATATGCATGGGAAATCTATCTGTAGGCAGATTATAAGACTGAAAATAGCAGATTTATGGTTGAAAATTTTTGTTAAATAACAGGAGTGTTGATGATGAAGTCTGGGTATAATAATATTTTGATTGATGCCGTAATGCATTTAGGAGATTTAATACATGCAACTACTCTTATTCCGTTACTGAAACAGCAATATCCGGATGCCAGGATATCATATTTAGTTAAGCCGGAGTTAGTTGAGTTGTTTAAGAATGTAGACGACGTTGAACATGTGATAGCATATAAATATAGAAGCAAAGGTGATTATTTTTCAGTGTTCAGAATGGCAAAAAAAATAAAAAAATATGATTTTGATCTTTCTATATCCTTAGATCCAAGAATAAGATTGTCTGCAATGATGTGGTTGGCTGGAATACCTAAAAGAGTGGGATCAGAAAGTCTTTTTGGTTGGAGAACAGGTAGCGAAAGATTCTTTTTTTCTGATTATTTCAGATTAAAAGAATATGACGTGAAAAAACATTCTGCAGCGGAGAATTTTCAGCATTTAGTCAGATTATTCTTAAATGAATTTGATGGATCTTTTTTTGTTCCTGTTTTCAAAAAAGCGGACTTTGAAAGTATAACTTATATAGAAAAACAGTTAAATGAATTACCGGAAGCAGCATTAAAAATTGTGATGAGTGTGAATACTGTCGATAGCAATAAAAACATACCACCGCAGATTTTTATTGATTTAATTAAAAATATGGCAAGAAAATATCAAATTGTAATTATTTTTGCAGGTGTTAATAATGATCAAATTGTAATAGATAAGATAAAAAAAGAGATAGGGGAAACAGTACTAACATTTGATTTATGTGGAAAAACTAATTTAGTACAACTTAACGCACTTTTTCAACAAGTCGATTTTTTAATAAATTTAGATAATGGTATGGGCCATTTTGCAGCAGCAGCTGGTTGCCCTACAGTAACTATTTTTACTAATTCGTCTTTAGTTCAGTTTAAACCACTTCACAAAAAAACATTAACAGTTGGTGGAAGTTGTGGGTGTATTGGAGAATGCAATAAAAATTTGCGTGAAACATGCGGGTTTAAATGTCTCTATGATATTTCGGTAGATATGATAATGGAAAAGGTAGATATAATGGTTAGGCAGTTGCAGGGGCAAACATATGAAGGGACTATGAAAAATGAAAAAAACTGATTGCCCTAAAGTTGTTATTGGTGTTTGTACATATAACAGGTGTAAAGATTTAAAAAGACTACTACAGTCTTTAATAAAATTAGATTATCCGAACTTTGAAATTATAGTGGTAGATAATAATTCTACAGATCAAACGGCCCAAATTGTTTCGGGTTTTGAAAAAGTCAAATATGTTTTTGAAGCAAAACAAGGGCTGGCATATGCAAGAAACTGCCTTCTTAATAACTGTGGCAACGATACAGAATATTTAGGTATGTTGGATGACGATGAAACAGTTGACAAAGATTGGATATTGAGGATGCTGGAGTGTTTTCAGCTTGACGAACGTATTGCTGTTGTTGGAGGACCATACATACCTTGCTTTGAAGTTGCACCTCCAGCCTGGATGCCGTATGATTTTCATGCTTTTAATGTAAATAAAAGTGGCATTGGTGTATTTAATGTAAGAATGGTAGCCGGTGGAAATGCTATGTTGCGCATGGATATTGTAAGAAAGAAGAAGCGATTTTTTGACCTTTCGCTGGGGTATAATGGGAAAGTGCTTTTATCCGGCGAAGATAATGAGTTTTTTGTGAATATAATGGGCGGGCAATATCTATGTGGGTTTACAGAATATGCTCCGGTTAAGCACTATATTACAAAGGAACGAATGACATTCAAATGGTTTGTAAAAAGATATTTTTATGAAGGCGTTACACAGTATCACAGATTTGGCACGCTAGAATATTTAAGAAATTTTCTGCAATTGCCGTTGCGAATAGTGCGATTATTGTTAGCTTTATTTACATTCAATAAGAAAAAAATTATAATGAGGTTTTTTAAAGTGGTTATGACATTTGGAACCGTCTTAGGACCTTTAATTTTGGCGTTAAGCTAAAGAGCGGAGAAGGAAGTATGCTGATTTATAGGGAAATATTAAAAATCTTACGGTTAGTTTGTTTGTTTCTTTTGCCGATTGGAATAATGCTACATGAAATGAATTTTACAAATGGTATTTTATATCTTACGTTTTTTATTTGTGCATTAAATTTCAGAAGTGATAGAGAACGTTGGCAGAGGTTTGATTGTAAATTTTTGTTTTTAATAATCTGTTTTTGTTTCGGGTTGATTGCAAGCAATTATTATAGCATAGATACTTCTGTTAGCATGAAATGGGCAAGACGATATTGTTACTGGATATTACCCGGATTGGCAGTATATGGACTATGGATGAAAGACAAACTTGGCAGGCAGGTCTTTGTCAATGGCTTGGCAGTTGGCGGGATGATTTTATGTTTATATGCTGGCTATCAGGAGATTATTTTAGATATGAAGAGACCTGGAAGTCTGTCTACTGGACCAAATAGTTTTTCTGCTATTGTAGCGTTGGCGTTATCTTTTGTTTTGCTTAATAATAAAAATATTTTAGTTGGGTTAATAAGTTGGGGAGTATTTTTATGGGGCGTTGTTATAAGCCAGTCCAGAGGTTCTTTTCTTGCATTGACTTTTGTTTCTGTTATTTACTGTTTCAATGATTTAACCATGAAGGTAAAATTTACTTGGAAAAAGATAGTGGGAGTGATTTTAGTAACCGGAGTTTTGGTCAGCGGATTGTCTGCTATAAATAATGATAAAAATTTTGATTTTGGTATTTGGCAGAGGTTATCAAATACTAATAAAATGGGCGGTGACAATGAGCGAATATATTTATGGAGATCTTCTTTAGCTATGATCAAAGATTTCCCTATCCATGGAGTTGGTTTACGTCAATTTAACAGTGTTTATATTAATGGAAATTATATAAATCCGCAGGCGCGTGAACCGCGTTTAGATTCTCCTCATAATATTATTTTACATTATATGACGGAAATGGGAATGGTTGGGACCTTACCGCTAATTATTTTATTTGTTTATATCATTTATTGGTCTATACAAAATAGACGAAATCCGATGGCGAAAGCTATGTTGTATGCAATGGTGGCATTGAGTATAAACAACATGGTAGATTATCAATTTATAGTGAAGCAATATTATCAGTTGTTTTGGGCCCTTTTAGGGGGCAGTATTGCAGACGTTTATTTAACAAAGGAGAAATTGACTCGTGACTGAAAAAGAAGAGTTGATCAGTATAATTGTGCCTGTATATAATGTTGAAGCTTATATTGAACAATGTCTTGATTCTTTGATGAATCAGACATATCGGAATTTAGAAATTATTTTGATTGATGATGGTTCAACAGATAATAGCGGTAAAATTTGTGAGGCTTATGAAAAAAAAGATTGCCGAATAAAATATTTTTATCAGACTAATATGGGCGTTGGAGCAGCAAGAAATAAGGGAATCGATTTTGCAGCTGGAAAATATATCGGCTTTGTAGATCCAGATGACTATTGTGATCTTGAAATGTTTCGAAGTTTATATCAGTTAATTGTTGAATATAAAGCAGATATAGCTTGTTGTCGTTGGTATAATATGAGAAGGAAAGAAATGGAATTAGGAGGTTATGTATTCGCAGAAAAAGAAAAAGTGTTAACTAATTTAGAAGTTGCAAATATTTATACTAAAATCATGGATTGGGCAGTTTGGAATAAATTATATAAGAAAGAATTAATAAAAAAAATAAGATTTCCGAAAGTCCGCTATGGTGAAGATTTTTTTACCGTTTTTCAGTGGTTATATGCTGCAGATAGAATTGTGTATACCTCTAATCCTCTGATTTATTATAGATTACTCAGGGACGGCAGTAGTACTACGCTTAAAAACAATTGGGCATTAAAAATTACTTGCTCTTTGCAGCAGTTACAGCAAATGCAGAGCTTTTTGATGGATGTAGGTCAGCAACAGTTTGTAGAAAATTTTAATATAAGATATATAAGAAGTTTATATGATTTACGTTGCAATATTGAAAGTGTTAGAGATACATCAACACAAAAAGAAACTTTAATAGCTGTAATACAAACAGAAATCACTAAACTTAATGAATATAAGAAAACATTGGATTTTTCTAAAAGATTTAAATTATTTTTATTAGATAATTTTAGGGCTGGGTATAAATTGTTACTGATATGGGAATGCAAATTTAAAAATATTGAAAAAAGAATTAGAAATAAAATCCTAAGGAGATCTGCTACAATATGAAAATTGTATTGTTTGATTTTTGGAATGTCATAAATTCAACTGGTGGGGCAGAAAAAGTGCTGTGTAATATGGCTAATGAATTGGCCAAGCGTGGTTACGACGTAAGTGTGATAGTATGTGATCCCAAAAAAGGAAGGCCGTTTTTTTATTTGGCAGATAAAGTAAAGTTTATAAATTTGAATGGTACAGGGAAATTTGCAAAGGGTGGATTGCTACTAAGAATCGAAAGAGAGTTGTTTCGCATATTAGGAGTTCTGGACAAAGATAAGATGTATATCAAGACTCGTTTTGATAATCACATAAAGCAGAACCTGCAAAAACTTATTGATGAAATTGCTCCTGATATTCTAATAAGTTTTGATCCTAAATCAGTGATGGTTTTAAAATATTTACTGAAAAATACTTTGCCAACAATAGCAATGCTGCATATGGAAGCAAAGTATTTTTTCCATAAGGATATCAGTAAAGTATTATTGGATTCATATAATGCGGCTAAATGTATTCAAGTACTAATTAAGAATTATATAGCTGTTGCTAAGCAATATTGTCAGAATGTTTCGGTCGTCTATATTCCTAATACTGTAGATATAAAAGTGGAAAAGGATAATCAAGTCGATAGTGTTTATAATAAGATCATAAATGTTGGACGCATAGATGGTAATCATAAACAACAATTACTTTTAATTCAGGCATTTAATAAATTAAAAGATAAGTATCCCAAATGGATTATTGAAATTTGGGGTGGTACTTATACTGAAAAACAGGTTCAATACAAAAAACAGATATTACAATATATTAAAGAACATAATTTGCAAAATAGAGTTTATCTTAAGGGCGAAACACAGGATATTGCAGGGAAATTGAGCAAGGCAGATATTTTTGCATTTCCAAGTAAATTTGAGGGGATGCCACTAGCATTGATGGAGGCTATGAGTGTAGGTTTACCTGCTATAGGATATAAATCGTGCGCTTCAGTCAACGAACTTATAGTTAGTGGTTATAATGGCTTTTTATGTAATGATGGAACAGATGATTTTGCGGAAAAATTAAAAATTTTAATGTCAGACGCTGGCTTGCGAAACCAAATGGGCGAGAATGCACGAGCAAGTATGCAAACGTTTGCACCAGAAAAAATATGGGATGCATGGGAAGCTCTGATTAAGGATGTTGCGGCAAAGCATAGTAGAATTTAATGGAGTGTCACATGTCTAAAAAAACGTTGTTCGGCGTCGATTATACTGATAAGGAATGGATCAAGATAATTTTATATTTGTTCGTTGGCGGGACGGCGGCACTGGTAGAGTGGGCGTTTTTTTATGGCTTTAACCAGGGGTTGGGAATGGAGTATATGCTGGCGACAGCAACGGCGTTTTGCCTGGCGACGCTGTATCATTATTTCCTGGGTAATATTTTGGTTTTTACCAGCGGGGCCAGGTATGAAAAAGGCAAAGAGCTGTCTTTAGTTTTTGCCGTCAGTATCATGGGGCTTGCTTTTAATCTGATTTTAATGTATATTTTTGTAGGAATGATGTCATGGCAACCGATGTTTGCCAAAGTATTGGCCAGCTGCATTGTTGTCATCTGGAATTATTTAGCCAGGAAGAAATGGATTTTCTGATCGTATGTGTCTGACTACTGATGTCTTTTTGGATTATGTTATAATATGAAGTAAGACCAGTTTTGCTTGCTGGATTGACGAAATAGGAGATTGTGATATGCCGAACCGTGTCGACATTGCAGCTTTTCAAAAGATAATGATCGTTTATAACCGTAATTCCGGTAAGCAGCTGTTTGCGAGTATGCTGGCCAGAGTGAACGAAGTTAAAAAAAGACTGAAACAGGTCATTGATCCGAAAAGTCTGGAAATTGTTGAAATTAAATCCTTTGAGCAGGTTGAAGGTCTGGCGGAGCGTATTTGCCAGGAAAAATATGATTGGGTAATTGTTGCCGGCGGTGATGGTACTTTGCGGGCGATAATCGATATTTTTGCAAAGCACGAACAGATGCCGTATGTCAGCGTGTTTCCGGCGGGTACAGTTAATTTGGTAGCCAAAGAGCTTTTGATGAGCAACGATCCCGCCAAATGGGTCAAGCGGGTCAGCAAGGGCATTGTTTCACCGGTACGGCTTGGGAAGGCTAATGGTCATATTTTTTTAACCGTGGCTGGTATCGGATTTGATTCGCTGGTAGTCGATAACGTGTCTGAACTGGAGAAGAAGTTACTGTCCAAGCTGGCTTATGTCTGGCAGGGTACAGAAATGATGCGCAAAGAGTTTGTGTATAATAACTGGCGGTATAAGTTCCAGGTACGTATAGACGATGAGGAAGAATGGCACGACGCTTCGTCGGTGATCGTAGGGAAAAGCCGCTACTACGCAGGCCGGTACAGCCTGTTCAACGGGGCATCATTATGCTCACCACGGTTATATGTCGCCATTTTTACCGGCGATACCCGGGCAGATTTTATGCGTTATGCGGCCGTCATCGCGATGGAAGCATTGCAGCTTGATAAAAGTATCATTATCAGGCAGGCCCAGAAAGTAGAGATCCGTTGTAATGTGGAAGATTTTGCAGCCGAGCTGGATGGTGACGCTATTACTTCGGCGCCGCTGCAGATAGAGCTGCATCCTGTTCCGATCAAGTTTTTGGCGTAAGCCGGCGGATGTGAAAATATGTATAGGCGCAGTATTATCATGGTAATTCTTTTGCTGCTGTTTGCAGCTGAAGCGTTTTTTGCGCGTCAGTTTTATATCGAAATAGTGCCGTTTCCGGAAGATGAGTGGTGGATGACGGTCGTTAATAATTGCCTGCGGGACCTGCTTTTGGCTGGTGTGGCGGGCTTATTGTATTTCAGGCGTAATCGGCTTGTAGATCGCACGAAGCGCTATTTCCCCGTAGTCGTGCTTGGGGTACTGTATTTGCTGATCGCCGGCTTTATGGTCAGTCAGCTGATTCTTGATAAAGGTTTTTTGACGGTCCTGGCGATCCTTACAGGTTTAAATAATAATATTGTTTTGGTACTTCTGGCAGCGATGTGTTATCATAAATGGCCTTCTGCGATCATGAAGGCGGTTTATTTTGCTGTGTACTTTTTTACTGCGTTGACAATGATTTTTGACGCGTTCTATTTTTGGCAGACTTCGATGCACGTCGAAAGCGTTTTATTCAAGAATCTGAATATCTACGCTATGCAGGGTGTTTTATCCGGCATGACGACATTGCAGCTTGTCGGTATAAGTATTGCTGTTGCTGCCGTTTTATTATTGTTCCGGGTGACGAAGCCGCAAAAACGCAAACCGAATTTTGCCTGGTCACTGCTATGTGTAGCCGTATTTTTTCTGTGCCTGAATCTTTCCTATTGGTCGATGGTACAGGTCAATAAATATATTTTGACCGAATATGTTTGTGTCTGGGGCGATGAAACCAGTGAGATGATCCGCAGTGACTACAGGAATTTGCTGACGACGCCAGTCAATGTCAATTTTGTCAGTAAAATGTTGTTTGATACGGATAAGATCGCCAGACGTAAGCATATCGAGCAGCGGCCTTTGACAGCAAAAGATGAACGCGTGCTGAAAGAACTGGGGATTTTAAGAACGCAGAAGGCGCTGCAGCCGCTGGAAGCACAATATGATAAAATCGTATTATTGGTTTTGGAATCAGTACATCGTGATTATATAGGTTTCTATAATAAAAATATTCCCCGGGAAACTACGCCGTTTTTAGACAGTCTGCTTGCTAAATATCCGCGTCTGGACAATTATTATTCTTCGGCTATCCCGACGACGCAGGGGCTGAATGCCACTTTTCGTTCGCATCTGATTTTTGATGAAGATATCAATGGCGCCAAGCAGGGATCACTGTTCCGCTCCGTACAGGAAGCGGGCTGGCGCGGTATTTTTATGAATGCCTCCAGTCAGTATTACAGTAATGAAGTGCGTGAATATCCGCAGCAGTTTGGTATGAAGGAATATTATGCCAAAGAATATCTGCAGGATCTGGGCTACAGCGGCGCCAGTGGCTGGGGTTATCACAATGATGTGTTATATAAAGAAACGCTGCGGCTTTTAGAAGCAGGGCGTAAGGATAAAATGCTGCTGGTAACTAAAACGCTGGATATGCATCAGCCGTATCCCTATTATGGTATCAGCTGGGCGGATATGCCGGAAGCAGTACGTGATCACGAACTGGTAACGATTCGAGGTATGTATTGGGTCGATCAGACGCTGAAAAACTTTTTTGAGCAGGCCGAAGCTAAAGGCTTAATGGATGACAGAACGCTTTTTATCATTACGGCCGACCATAATCCTCATTCAGGCGGTGAATATACCAAAATCGTGACGAATGAGAATGACAGGAAAAGTATCGCTCCCATCCCGTTGATTTTTGTATCTAAAAATTTACAGCCTTTGAATAATTTAATGACCAAAGATTATGCCTCGCAGATCGATCTGGCTCCGACGTTACTGTATCTGGCGGGGCTCAAAGCACCTGACGATTTTATGGGCCGCAATTTACTGGAAGCGGTAGATACACCGTTTGCTTTAGGATATTTTGGCGGTAAAGCCTTTTATTATTCTGCTGATCTGGATTTTGAGGATCAGATGGATAATCCTGCGCCGTCGACAGCTTATGAAGATGCGCTGACGAACTATATTATCCATGAATATTCCGAACGGCAGCTCAGAAATCAATAAAAACATTCAGTACAGAGCGAATGTATTTTGTATACATATGCATAAAGACTGGAAATTTACATTGCAGCAATGCTATAATACCCTAAATCAGTTTTTTTGGAGGGGTTATTTATGATGGTAATTATTGGTGCAATTATTGTTATTGGTGTCATTTATCTGCTGCTTAAAAGACACGAATCAAGAATGGTGCTTATTGCTGCAGGTATTTTAATGGCTGCTATTGCAGGTAAGCCGATGGCGGCTCTGGATGCTTTTGCCAAGAGTATGACCAATGCCGGACTTATTACGTCGGTATGTTCCTGTATGGGTTTTGCTATGGTGATGAAATATACCGGCTGTGATAAGCATCTGGTCGTCGCTATTGGTAAAGTTCTGAAGAAAATGGGCTTCATGCTCATTCCTGGCGCTACTATCGCGACTTTTATCATTAATATCGCTATTCCCAGTGCTGCAGGCTGCAGTGCTGCCGTAGGCGTTATTTTTATCCCGATCCTGATGTCGGCGGGTATCCATCCGGCGATGGCGGCAGCAGCTGTCAAGTCTGGTACTTACGGCAGTATGCTTAATCCTGGTCTGGTGCATAACGGCGTTATTGCCAAGCTGTCCAATGTCGAGATCACGGAAGTTATCACGCATCATATGATGGCGGATATTGTTGGTGTGATTATCGCCGCGACAACCTTGACGATTTTGGCGATCTTCCTGAAAGAAAATAAAGGGTATCTTCCTGAAGGCGGCAGCGATGCGGTTGCTGAGGATTTAAAGATCAATCCGCTGTATGCGATGATGCCGCTTTTGCCGGTCGTTATTTTGCTGGTTGGTTCTACCGGTATGGTTCCGTTTCTGAAAATGGGCGTGCCTCAGGCCATGCTGATCGGTGCATTATTGAGCCTGGCGGTGACTCGCAGCAATCCTACTAAACTTACAAAATCTTTCTTTGATGGTATGGGCGATGCTTATGCCAATATTATCGGTATCATTATCTCTGTCGGCGTGTTTGTTTCAGGTATGCAGTCTTTAGGGCTGGTCAAAGCATTGATCAACTGGATGCTTGAATCAACAGGTATCGTAAAGATCGCTGCAACCTTTGGCCCTTTCATTCTGGCCATGATCTCCGGTTCTGGTGATGCGGCAACTGTAGCGTTTAACGAAGCAGTTACTCCGCATGCGGCACAGTTTGGTCTGCAAGCTATCGATATGGGCTCCATGGCCGCTCTGGGCGGAACTTTGGGTCGTACGATGTCGCCGATTGCAGGCGCAACCATTATCTGCGCCGGTATCGCCGGTGTCGATCCCATGGAAGTCTGCAAACGTAATGCTCTGGGTATTACGCTGGCTCTGCTGGCAGGTATGGTTATCCTGCTGTTCTGATATTAAAGTTAGCGCCCGTGCTAGGCACGGGCGTTTTTCTATTTATTTACTTACAATACCTGTTTTGCAAAAAATCTGCGCCCTGCAGCACTATGCTTGCCGGCTTTTTATGATATAATAAACCTCGGAGGGATAAAGTGAAAATTGAGACTTTTATGCAGGCATTAAAAGAATATCAAAGCCCTTTGGTTTTCAACCCCTGGCGCGACTATGATCCTGAATGTGATATAAGCAGCGAAGCGCCTGCTATTCGTGCGGCTAATTTGACCAGATATTTGCAGCTGCGTCAAAAGGCGCATTATTTATTTATTGCTGAAGGACTTGGCTATCAGGGAGGCCATTTTTCGGGAATGGCGATGACTTCCGAACGAATCCTACTGGGCTTGCATCCTGATATCAGGCCGGAAGTTGTTTTAGGTGAATGGGATTATCGCAGAACCAGTAATCCTGCAAGTAAAATGCTTAAGGCTACGCAAAAACAAAGCGGTTTTAACGAGCCTACGGCGACGGTGATGTGGAATACTTTGGCCAGACATGAATTGTCTGCCTGTGATACTGTTTTATGGAATATTTTTCCTTTTCATCCGCATAAAAAAGATAATTTGCTGACCAATCGGACGCCTACTAATGACGAACTTGATGCAGGTATAGAATATGCAAAAATGCTGCTGGCGTTAATCCCGACTTTAAAAATAGTTGCTATTGGTCAAAAGTCAGCCGGGACGCTGCAGCGTTATGGCGTGGAATGCGTAGCATGCGTGCCGCATCCGTCCATGGGCGGCGCTAACCGTTTTAAAGCTGCTGTGGCACAGCTTTTTGCTAATGGGGAATGACGATGGAACAAGAGCTTGAAAATAAAATGACGCGGGACGAGACCCTGAAAGTAGCGTTAATGGTAGGCAAGATCCTGCTCAAGAGTGGTGCGGAAACGTATCGCGTAGAGGATACTATCAACCGCTTTTGTATTGCCAATGGCTATGAAGTCGATATTTTTGTGACCCCAACGGTAATAATTTTGGGCAACGAGCAGGTTGACAGCTTTAATTGTGTCAGCCGTATCCGTTATCGCAGCACTAATTTGGGTATGATCAGTGAAATGAATGATATGTCCTATAAATTTGAGCGCTGGCCGATGAGCTATCGCGGCACGATCGCCTGGCTCGAAGAAAAGCTGAAAGCGCCGGCACCCTATGGCAAATGGAAGGTCTGCCTGGCTTCCGCTATAGCTTCGGCTTCGTTTTCTGCTATGCTGGGCGGCAACACCCATGATTTTATTGCCGCTTTTATGACCGGCGGTATTGCGATGCTGGTTTTAAAACAGATCGCCGGCTATCGCCCCAGTGCTTTTTGGGAGAATGCGCTGGCGGGTGTGGCCATTGGCGTAGTGGCGCTTATCTGCTGCGCTGTCAGCGTGCAGTGCACCATGGAAAAGATCATTGTTGGCGCCTTGATGCCTTTTGTACCGGGCGTGGCGTTTACGAACGGTTTGCGTGACTATATGGCCGGTGATCTGCTTTCTGGTAACGCCAGGATCGCGGAAGCGCTGCTTTTCGCCGCGTCGATCGCTATTGGGATTGCCTTTTCGCTGCGGGCCTGGGTATTGTGGGGGTGGGACCTATGGAAATAATTACTTCCTTTGCCTTTGCTTTTATTGCGACCATGGCTTTCGCAGTATTGTTCCAGTCACCTAAAAAAATACTGCTGACTGACGGCTTGATCGGCGCAGTGGGCTGGGTCGTTTTTATCAGTCTGCGTGATCAGCTGGGTTACAGCTCTTTTTATGCCAACTTTTTGGGGACCGTGGCGCTGGCGCTTTTAAGCGAGCTTTCCGCCAGGATCTTCAAGCAGCCTGCGACTGTTTTTGTTATACCGGGGATCATTCCGCTGGTGCCGGGCTTAGGCATTTATAAAGGTATGTTTGCCGTTATCAACAATGATTATAATGGCGGTATGTCGATTTTGCTGACGGCAATAACAGACTCGTGCGCTATAGCTGTTGGCGTGATGCTGGTCTCCAGCTTATTCAGGGTCTTGAAGATACGCAAGGACAGAAGCTTTTGGCTGAAACATCATAGCAAAAAAGTTTGTTGAGGCGATAGATGATGAGTGATAAAAAACAAACAGAGGAAAATTTTGACAGTTCTAAGATCAATGCCAAAGAACTGCAGAAATATGAGCAGGAGTACAGCGAGCGCGGCTTCAAAGACAAGCTGCGGAAATATGCCAAAATCATTGGCGTCGGCGCCGTTTATAAAGTGCTGCAGCTGTGGTATGTTTTGCAGAAGCCTGAGGTGCCGCTGCAGCAGAAAGCGCTTATTACAGGCGCGATCGGTTATTTGATCGCGCCGCTGGATTTTATTCCCGACTTGACGCCTGTGCTGGGCTACAGCGATGATCTTATAGCTATTACCTATGCCTTAGTGCAGGTCCGGGGATATGTGGATGCGGAAGTCAAAGAGAAATCAAAGCATCTTATTGCAGATATTTTTGGCGCTGCTGCTGTCAGCGAATTAGATTAAAACTTGTTGCGGAGGGTTGATTTTGAGTTTACCAGAGTTATTGCTTTTGGCCGTAGGGTTAGCAATGGATGCTTTTACAGTGTCTATCTGCGGTAGTTTGGCTTTAGCTCCGGCTTCGCGCTTCGGCGGAGCACTGCGTTTTGGGATCTGGTTTGGTTTTTTTCAGGCGCTGATGCCTGTGCTGGGGTTTTTCTGTGCGATAAGGTTCAGAGCTTATATCGAAGCCTATGATCACTGGATCGCTTTTGCACTGCTGGTCTATCTGGGGATCAAGATGCTGCGCGAGGCGGAGACTGCTGACAGCTGTGATTTGAAGCAGCACTATAATATCAGAGAAATGCTGACGTTGGCAGTAGCTACCAGCATCGATGCTTTGGCGGTTGGCGTGAGCTTTGCCTTTCTGGACGTGCAGATCTGGAGTGCGGCCGGGCTGATCGGCCTGGTAACTTTTATTTTTTCTATGGTAGGTGGTTTGGCCGGGGTCAGATTAGGTGAAAGGATCGGCAGCAGAGCTACGTTAGTAGGCGGCTGCGTACTTATTATTATCGGTACGAAGATCCTTCTGGAGCATACCGGCTGGCTGTAATTTATAATTTTGAAAGGTAGTGTTGACAATGGCAGAAGCAAACAAGGAAAGAATTTTTGATGAATTTGTGGAATTGGTTTCTGTTCCCTGTCATACTCTGAAAGAAAGGCAGATTTTTGAACTTTTGCAGCAGAAGCTGAAAGATCTGGGTTTTGTAACACAGGAAGATGACGCAGGTAAGGAATTAGGCGGCGAGTGCGGTAACTTATGGGGATGGTTGCCGGGCAACAAAGTCGGAGCGAAACGTGTGCTGCTGACGGCGCATATGGACTGTGTAGAACCGTGCGCAGGTATTAAGCCCATAAAAAAAGATGGTAAGATCCTGTCAGACGGAACCACTATTTTAGGCAGTGATGATAAATCCGGCGTAGTGGCTATATTGGAAGCCGTACGGATGCTGCAGGAGACAAAGGCTGAATACGGTGATATCCAGGTTTTGTTTACGATTGCAGAGGAAGGCGGGGTCAACGGTTCGCGCTGTATGGATAAAAGCCTGCTGCATGCCGATGTTGGTTATGCTCTGGACGGTGAAGGCCATCCGGGAGAAATAGTTACGGCAGCGCCGGGACAGGACCGGGTACATTTCAAGGTCCATGGTAAAACTGCCCATGGCGGACTTGCTCCTGAAAAAGGTATCAATGCGATCATGATAGCGGCTAAAGCTTTAGCCGGCGTTGAAAAATATGCCCGGATCGATGAAGAAACGACTTGTAATATCGGTATTATTCATGGCGGGTTAGCCACTAATATTGTTCCCGATCTGGTCGAGATCCAAAGCGACGTCCGCAGCCGTAACCTTGCTAAACTGGCTGAACAGCGTGATTATCTGGTCAATACCGTTACAGATGGCGTTGTTGCCAATGGTGGAACGGTAGATGTGGAGATCATCCATAAATATCAGCCTTTTGACCTCAGTTATGATTCTGATGTTGTGAAGCTGGCGCTGGAATCCTGTCAGGAAAACGGTTTTGCTCCTGATGTTACCGTAACAGGCGGCGGCAGTGATGCCAACTTTATCAATGCTTATGGTGTGCCCTGCGTTATTTTGGGTACAGGCATGAGCGAAGTACACACGGTAGATGAATTTATTTTAGAAGAAGATCTGTACAACAGTGTGCTGATGGTTTACGGAATTCTGCGGGCCGCTGCAAAATAAGAACAAAAATACCTGTTATCTAAACGCTTGTCACGTTTAAATAACAGGTATTTTTTTATTCCAGCTGTACGCTGAGCTCGACACCAAAAACTTTGGCAAACCAGCGGATATGCTGTTTGATTTGATGCATTTCGATACTGGGTATGCCCTCGGCATGTAAAGATAACACCGCATGTTTTTTTTCAAGGCGCGGCTGGATACCGCGGATCTGATTGGTTTGTGAATAGTCAAGGCTTTCTGCCAGAGCCAGCAGCAGCGCTAATTTATTAATGGCCTGCCAGTGGTTTTCGTCCAATAACTCTTTGTAGATCCGGTCACGAAAATAATTTTTGGAAATACCGTTATGCCAGCCGGCGATAACGGAGGTTATCAGCTGTTCACGATGCGAAAGGCCAAAAATCTGGGCGTTTTGGATCATATAGGCACTGTGGCGGGCATGGCTGTAAAAGTTGATCGTAATACCGATATCATGCAGCAGTGCCGCTGTTTTCAGTAATTTTCTATAATTTTTATCAAGCTTATGTAAATCCTTCCAGGCATCGAACATAGTCAGAGCCAGCTCGGTGATGTGCTTGCTGTGCGTAGTGTCAGGCGTATATAACGTTAAAATGTTCTGCGTACTGCGGTCCAGAATATCCGGCGCGATCAAAGGCATATTTTCAGATTTGGAATAGTAATCGAAAAATAAACCTTCACGCAGGCCGCAGCCGGAAACGATCATCTGCTTACAGCCGGTGATTTCCAGCAAACAGTTGACGATACCGGCGCCGGCTAAAATAATATCGGCACGTTCGCTGCTGAGACCGGCTATTTTACGGCGCTGTTCTAAATTTGTACCGCGCAGCTGGCTGAAAATATCATGAAAGGCCTGTGCGGAAAATTTGTAATTATGAATTTTAGAGGACGGGTATTTACTGCGTTTTTGCTGCATTTTGCCAAGGGTACGCGCTGTACCGCCGACACCGATCAGCGGCAGACGGTTTTGTTTGAGCCAGGGATGCTGCGCCAGGCGGCTGAGCAGGAAAAAGCTCATATCGCTGTAGACGTTGGGCGACATCGTGCCGCGGGTATTGAACATATCCGTGGTATTTACCGCGCCAAAAGGCATGGAAACAGATTCCACGATCTGCCTGTTTTTAAAAAGGATCAACTCTGTACTGCCGCCGCCCAGGTCAAAGATAATGCCGTCTTTAACAGGCAGAGTGTTGATGACGCCAAGATAACTGATATAGGCTTCGGTATTGCCTGTAATGATATGCAGGGTAATACCTGTTTCTGCCTCGACAAGGCGTGTCAGTTCGGGACCGTTGGGAGCCGAACGGATAGCGGCAGTTGCCACGGCAATAGTTTTATCGGCATTATAAAGCTTGCACATATAAGCAAAGCTTTTCATCGTTTCCAGAGTCGAGGCGAAGGCTTCCTCTGTCAAACGGCCGGTTTTATCAAGCTTCTGACTCAGACGCAGGGCTTCTTTCTGATTATAGACCATGTTGTAGGCGCCGTTTTTATAAATATGGCTGATTACCAGACGAGCCGAGTTGGAACCGATATCGATGATTGCGATACGCTGCATATTCTTCACTCCCAGTAAATAGAAAAACATTCCTCTATAAAAACTATATATTTTATATATTACTCACAGATAAAAAAAATCCTGCGTAATTTTATTGACTTTGTAAAATTTTACTCAAAGAATTGTAAAAAGTAACATTTATGCAAGGATTTAGAGGTCTGGCGTCGAATTTAATATAAAATAAAGGAGGTTTGTGTGTGAAAAAGAAAAGTTATACAACCTTTGCGGCTATCCATTTGGGATCAGAGATGATCAGCATGCAGATAGTTGAATACCGTAATATGAATAAAGTAAAAGTCATCGAACAATGCAACCACAGGGTCAAATTGGGCGAAGAAACTTTTAAGAATAAAATTATTCCTTTCAGTATGGTCAGCGAGATCTGCGAGCTGCTGCAGGGATATAAACGCCTGATGACCGAATATGGAGTGGAAGAATGCAGTGTACAGGCGACTACTGCCGTGCGCGAAGCCTTGAACCAGGTCTTTTTGCTGGACCAGATCTATATCAAAACCGGCTTGAAAGTAAAGGTCGTCGATATGCCCCAGGAAATTTATACCAAGTATACGGCGATTCGGCAGACCTTACGCAGTGAAGGCGTTACTGGCAAAGAGTACGGCATGCTGCTGATGGATATTTCCTCAGGCGGCTTGGGTATTACTTTTGTCGATGATGAAAAAATCAAATATCAGCAGAATTTTCATGTAGGCATCATTCGGATCAAAGAAAGCTTCAACCGGAACCAGCGTAACGGCACGCAGTTCAATCGGGCGCTGACAGAATTTTTAGCCAGCACGATGGGACCGGTGCGCGAAACCCTGAAAGATGCGAATATCCGCTATCTGATTCTGTCAGGTACTGAAACGGAATTGCTTTTACAGATGCTGGGCATGGATATTCAGGCTAAAGTGACGCGGATCAAAGCCGAGGAGTTTATGGAGCTCTTTAACAAAGTCCATAAACTGAACCTGCCGCAGATCATCAAAGTGTTCAATATCAAGGAAAGCGTGGCGGAACTGGTCTTGCCGACGATCCTTTTGTACGAACAGCTGCTGGCTCTGGTTCCTACCAAAGAGATCATTATTACCGCCGATCGCTTTATCGACGGTATCCAGTTGCTGCATATAGGGCCGAAGACGGACAAAGAATATGCCGCTGAACTGGAAAAAGAACAATTGAGCCTGATCCATAATATTGGCGAGCATTATAACTATGATGCCAAGCATGCCCGGCAGGTAGAGCGGCTGGCGCTGGCGATGTTTGATAAACTGAGCAAAAGTCACGGCATGGACAGTCACTGCCGCACCCTGGTACAGGCCACGGCACTGCTGCATGACATCGGCAAATATATTTCCATGCGCAGTCATTCGCTTTATACCTATAAGCTGATCATGTCTACAGACATTTTGGGCTTCAGCGATGATGACAAAAAAATCGTGGCTCTGGCAAGCTATTATCATGCCAATCAGCTTTTTGAAAATAAGGCCGGCAGCCCGGAAATAGAAAAAGAACTGACGCCTTTAGTAGCTAAAATAGCTGCCTTAGTGCGTCTGGCCGATGCCATGGACCGCAGCTATCAGCAGAAAATCAAGCTTTGCAAAGTCAGCGTTAAGGATGGGACGATGCGGATCGAAGCCAAAAGCAAGGTCGACCTGACTTTGGAGGAATGGACTTTTGATGGCAAAGCCGTGTTTTTTGAAGAAGTTTACGGCTTGAAAGCAATTTTAGAACGGGTGAGTGAATAGATGAAAAGCATAGATTTGAACAAACCTGAATATTTTTTTAATCGTGAATTGAGCTGGCTTAAATTTAATCTGCGCGTGCTGAAGGAAGCCGCTGTCAAAACCACGCCGCTGCTGGAACGCCTGAAATTCGTTGCGATCACTGCCTCTAATTTAGATGAGTTTTTTATGGTGCGTGTGGCGGGATTGTGGGATAAATGGGAGGATGGTATCAACCAGCGCGATGCTTCCGGACTGACGGTAAAGGAACAGTTGGATGAAATCAGCGCTTCCGCGCATGAGCAGGTCAAGCTGCAGTATAAATACATGCTGTCGATCCTTAAAGAACTGGAAAACAATGGTATCAGGATCTGCCGTGTGAATAAGATCAGTGAAAAAGGCCGCAGCTGGCTGGATGAATATTACCGTGAGGTAGTCTATCCGGTTCTGACGCCTATGGCAGTCGATGCTTCCAGGCCGTTTCCGTTTCTGGCCAACAGGACATTGAATTTAGCGGTGGAACTCATCAATCAGGACGAGGAACAAAGCATGGGGCTGGTGCAGGTGCCCTCGGTACTGCCGCGGCTGGTTGAAGTGGAAGGCGAAGAAAAACGCACCTTTGTTTTTTTAGAAGATGTTATCAGCGGTAATTGTGCCGAATTATTTAAAGGCTGCCAGATTTTAGACGTAGTGCCCTTTAGATTGACACGTGACTCCGACCTTGATGTTGATGAAGATGACATTGATAATTTGCTGAAGGAAGTAGAAAAATCGCTGCGCAAAAGAAAACGCGGTGCGGCGGTGCGTTTGGAATTAAATAAAACAACTAATCTGAGGATCAAAAAATTCCTCAGTGATAATCTTGATTTATCCGAACAGGAAATTTTTGAAATCAACGGACCGCTGGATGCGACCTGTTTCTTTAAATTTGCCGGCCTGCCCGGAATGTGGCCCTGGCTCTACGAGCCTTTTGTGCCGCAGCGGCCTTTAGAACTGCCGGATGACAGTGATTTGTTTGGCGCTATCAGAGCCAAAGATATTTTGCTGCATCATCCCTATGAAAGTTTTGACCCGGTAGTAAAACTGGTTAATGATGCTGCCTCAGACCCGAAGGTACTGGCCATCAAGCAGACCCTGTACCGCGTCAGCGGTAATTCGCCCATTGTGGCTGCTTTGGCCCGTGCTGCCGAAAACGGCAAGCAGGTCACAGTTTTAGTAGAACTCAAGGCGCGTTTTGACGAAGAAAATAATATCATCTGGGCCAGACGTCTGGAACAGGCCGGCTGCCACGTTATTTACGGACTGGTGGGACTGAAGACCCATGCCAAGATCATTCTGATCGTACGGAAGGAAGCCGATGGCATCAAGCGCTATGTGCATCTTGGCACCGGTAATTATAACGATAATACAGCCAAGCTGTATACGGATATGGGACTTTTAACAGCGAACGACCAGTTTGGCAGCGATGCTTCGGCATTCTTTAATCTGCTGTCAGGCTATTCTGAGCCGCCCTTATGGAATAAACTGGTCATGGCGCCGTTGGGCTTGCGTGATAAAATTTATGAGCTTATCGATAACGAGATAGCACAGGTCAAAGCCGGCAACAAGGGGCATATCATCGTTAAAATGAATTCGCTGATCGATCAGCAGGTCATTCAAAAACTGTATGAAGCCTCGATCGGCGGTGTGCAGGTAGAGCTGATCGTTCGTGGTATCTGCGGTCTGCGGGCCGGACTGGAAGGTATCAGTGAAAATATTACCGTCCGCAGCATCGTCGGCAGGCAGCTGGAACACAGCCGCATTTTCTGGTTTGCCAACGGCGGTGAACAGCAGCTGTATCTTTCCAGCGCCGACTGGATGCCAAGAAACCTTAACGACCGTGTAGAATTGTTTTTCCCGGTCGAAAGTGAGGAACATATTAAACGGATCAAAGATATCCTTGAGCTGTATCTGCGTGATAATGTCGGTGCGCATATGATGCAGTCCAACGGTACTTACAGGCGCGTGACCAATAAGGCTACCCCGGTCAGTGCTCAGAGTGCCTTGTATGAAGAAGCGCTTTTAACGGCTGCTGCCGATAAAATTCCAATGGAAGTCAGATTGCGGCCTATGTATAGCAAGGACGGCAAGGAGTAATTTAATCGCGCAAGTAATACTGCTTATTGTAGAATTGGCTGCAAGTTGCTATAATGTATGCAGAAGTTTTAAGGAGGAAAAAGAATGAGCAAATTTGCTGTAACCTTAAACTATCATTGCGATTATGGCTACGTTGAATATGATAGCGAAAATAAAAAAGCGGAAGTCGTTTTAAAAAGCGCCGAAGCGAAAGCCAGAGTAGAAAAATTTTTGCAGGAGAAACTGACTTTGGATGTGCAGGAAGGCGATACTATCCGGCAATTTGTCACTAAAACTTTAGAGCCGCTGGCCAGCCTGGAAAATTTTAAGATCTGCCTGACCAGACTCTGGTTCCATACGGACGTGCTGGTAGAATGGAGCATGCCTCCGGGAATGGCAGAAAATTTGTGATTGAATGCTGGCTTTATTTGTGTTATAGTAAAAGGGTTCTGAAAAACAGCAGAACATTTCGTCTTGGTAGCTCAGTAGGATAGAGCGATCGCCTCCTAAGCGATAGGTCGGGGGTTCGATTCCCTTCCAGGACACCAGTAAAAACGCGCGCTTGCCGAATCGGCAGGCGCGTTTTTTAGTTGGTAAAACTATTATTGGAAAAGTGTTGCTATGCATGTTAACAGTTTCGAATATAATCTTTGGAAATATTACTGTGAATTTTGATAATTTATGATTTTTTCTTATAGTGAATAGCTAGAAAAAATAAATTATAGTATAATAGTTTTGATAAGTTAAATAAAATTATGATGTTAAAACTTTTTATTGCATGATATATAATGTAAAAGAAAATGCAGATAAAAAACTTCTGATGACTGTGTATGTAAGAAAAGGTGGTGGTAGATATGTTTTATTTAGCGCTATGCGATGATTGCAAAAATGATTTGCAGGAAATTATGGAATGCCTGGGGGCACTCAAAAAAGAAAATTATCGTATGGAAATTATGCCTTATCTTGCTGGACCGGAGTTGATTCGAGAGTATGAGATAGGGCGTCGTTTCAACCTTTTGGTTTTGGACATGTACATGGAGCCAATAAATGGTATTGAGACAGCTAAACAAATACGGAAAATTGACACTACCGTGCCGATTTTAATTGTTACATCTACGATAGAGTTTGCATTGGAAGGTTATTCAGTAAATGCTTACAGGTATTTACTGAAACCGATCGATAAAAAAGTTTTTTTGAATGAAGTTCGAACAATACTTAATAAACAGGAAAAAGCTGATCAGCATTATTTTAGTATCAGTAATGAACAGGGTATCAGTAAGGTTAAGCTGGAAGATATTTTATACTTTGAATCAGATTTGAAAACAATTTATCTGCAAAGCTGGCAGCAACGATATGCTTTTAGAGGCACTATCAGTGAAGTTGCTGCAAAACTTGAAAAATTTAATTTCGTACGGGTGCATAAAAGTTATGTAGTTAGCCTTCGTTATGTAAAAAATATTTTTAAGGGAGTAATTACAATGGAGAATGGAGTAAAAATCTATGTAAGCAAATATCGTTCTAAAGAGGTTTACGAATTATTAATGCAATATATAGAGGCTGGCTATGGAAGTTAATCAAGCTTTAACATTAGGGTTTGCATGTTTTACAGAAACAGCCATGCTGCATCATGCATTTACGACCTTTTTAGAACGTAATGATGTCAAAGCCAAATACTATTGGCTGGCTTTGCTTTTATATGCTTTTTGTGTTTTATTTACAGCTGGAAACAGTTTTTCTATTTATTTCGTATCACTGTTCTGTTATTCACTTATAGTATTATTTTCCCTGATCTTTTTTAGAAATCAAATGGAAGTAAAATTGATAGTGTCCTTTATGTTTGTGGCACTTAATTATGCTTTTACTGTTTTGGCAGCAACATTTTTATGGCAGATGCGTGGTAATCCTATTTCTGAATATCCTTTGAATTTAGAACCAGCTTTTTGGTCACAAGCGATTTTATATCTGCTTTTTACTGTCAGTGTATTTGTGATTGATAAGCTGCGTAACTATGAAAAGGATAAGAACTTACTTTTTGATGGTATTTATGTGTTTTGTGTTCCTTTATTCATGCTGTTAATTATATTAAAATTATTTTATGTGGCCATGCAGGTACAGTCACGTGAATATATGCTGGAAAATTTTTTGATCATCAGCGGACTATTGCTCTTATTAGGATTGTCATTATATTTTTTGGCAGATCGAACGAGGTCTATCAGTGAAACAATGGAACAAAAGCAGATTATAGAACAACTGCTTTCAATGCAGGACGTTTATTATAAAGAATTGGAAAGTCAGCAAAAGGAGATACGTAGTATTTCACATGATATGAAAAGCCATCTTCGGTATTTAAATACGATTCTGGCGCAGGGGCAAACGGAAAGAGCGCAGGAATATGTAAAGACTATTTATCAGGATGTTGAATCAGCTCATGCTGTTACACACTGTGGAAATTCTGTAATTGATGCGATCCTTAGCAATAAGTTACAGGGCGCAGAGGATTTTGGAATAAGATTGGAATTTGATTTGATAATACCGCCGCAATTATCAGTGCGAGATATTGATATTTTAATTTTGCTGGGCAATTTATTAGATAATGCAATGGAAGCATGTAAGCGTTTAGAAATAGAAGATGGAGAGAAGTTTATTTATGTTAATGCGCGTGTTCAAAAAGGATTTCTTTGTATTCAAGTAAATAATTCATATAATGGATTACTTAATTTAGTTGAAAATAGTTATGCAACAGTGAAAACAGAGAAACATTTTTGTGGAATCGGCCTTTCTAATATTAAACGTATCGTCAATAAATATCATGGTAAATTAAATATTACGCATACGGAGACAGTATTTTCAGTGTTGGCATTGTTAGCACTGGATGAATAAAACCGAAGCTGTAAAAAACACCGGATAACTTTTAAGTTATCCGGTGTTTTTTTTTCCCAATAATAGACTGATTTTTACCGATTCTGACGCTTTTATAGAGAGTAGAAATGATTCAGGAGATAATAGTACTAACAAGCGACACCGGTAAATGAGATGGCAAACAGGCGGCTGAGCCTTGCAGCTGCTTGAGTGTGCATAGATGGCTAAAAAAGAATGGGGGTGATAAATATCTTATTAAAATCGGTGTAGCTGGGAATAACCTTTAGGGAGGAAGCAAAATGAGTGATAAGAAAAAGCCAGTAACAACAGGACAGGAAAATAGTAAGCTTAGTCAGCTGGATATGCTTTTAGGGTTGGTTTGTGCCATCTTTTTTGTCGATACTATTGCTTCGGTCGCCACTATGGGTGCTGCTGCAGTAACATGGATAATCATTGTTGGGGCACTGTTTTTCTTCCCCGGCAGTTTGACTGTTGCGGAACTTGGTTCCGCATATCCTGAAAACGGAGGTTTTTACGCCTGGATCAAACGTGCCTTCGGAAATTTGTGGGGAGCACGTATCAGCTGGATTTACTGGTCCTGCAACGCTATTTGGATATCATCAGTTGCAACGCTTGTCGTTACAGTTTTCTGTCAGGTTTTTCGTTTGGAAATATCAAATACTATGGCAACATGTTTTAATATTGCTGTTATTTGGTTGATGGTATTTGTTGCTACCAGACCAATGGATAATTCACAGAAAATCATCAATTTCAGTGCTATCGCTAAATTGTTTTTAGGTATCGGGCTAGTGATCGCCGCGATCCTATATTTGATAAGAAATGATTTTGAATTTGCAAATCCCATCACATTGAGTGGATTTATCCCAACTTTTGGTCAATCGATTATTTTTATCCCTGCTTTGATTTATAATTTTTTAGGTTTTGAATCTATGTCAGCAGCAGGTTCTTCGATGGAAAATCCAGGACGTGATGTCCCCAGAGCGGCTTTAAAAAATTGCTTGCTGGTATCAGGTCTGTATATAGTAACTGTACTGGCCATGTTAGCAATAATTCCTATTGGCGACATCAGTATTATCCAGGGGCTGGTAGATTGTTTTCGCATTGGTTTCGGCGACAGCTTTATCATGAATATGCTGGTTTATGGTATAGGGGCTATTTTTGTTACGGTGCTGTTCTGCCAGGGAATGATGTGGATTCTTACTGTTTGCCGTGTATCGGCTGAAACAGCTTTAACGGGCGAGCTACCGCAGATATTTGCTAAAACGCATAAAAATGGATCGCCGATAGGAAGTTTGGTTATTGCAGGTTTCGTTGCGTCGGCTATGACTTTAGTTGCAAGCTTTATGTCTGGTTCGGCTGAAGAAATGTTCTGGTCCATCTTTTCTTGTACCAGCTTTTTGCTTTTGATCCCATATTTGTTGAATTTTGAAGCGTTTTTAAAACTGCGCCGCACAGATAAAATTACAGTTCGGCCATACACATTTCCTGGCCCTGCCTGGTTTGCAGTTTTGATGGTCCGTATTGGCGAGTTCATTATTCTTGCAACAATGTTTCTGTTTATTTGGGTACCGGGGACGCCATTTAACTTAAAACAAAGTATGTTCGTACTGATTGGTATCGTACTCACTCTGGCGGTAGGAGAAGTGATTACACGCAGCTGTATGGCTAAATATAGAAAGAAGGCTGATTGTCGTGATATTGATAGCTGGCCGACAGATGATATTGAAGCTGAATAATTGGTAATGTTTCAACTTTTACCGTTAGATGGCAGTCATTAAAAATAAAAGTAGAGGAAAGGTGGTAAATCATGAAAACTGATCTGATATTAAAAAATGGAGTTATTTATACAGCGGATAATGAAAGAACAATGGCGGAAGCGTTGGCTGTAGCAGAGGGGAAAATAGTATATATAGGTGATAATGTCGGTGTTGATCAATTTATAACAGAAACAACAGAGATTGTGGATTTACAGGGAAAATTTGTTCTACCATCATTTTTTGAAGGGCATACTCACTATACTAAAGCGACAGCCACGGTTGTAGGTATTAATTTGGCGGGGATGAATACAGAGTCAGAGTATGTAGAAGCCTGCCGGAGTTTTATTGCAGAAAGACCAGAACTGAAAGTATTACGCGGGCAAGGTTATCTGGAAGCATGTTTCCCCGGAGCCGGGCCGCTTAAAGAAGCACTGGATAAAGCTTCAACGGAGATACCTATCGTTGTACAGGCTGAGACTTTACATTCATTGTGGGCTAATTCCAAAGCAATCGAACTGGCTGGTATTACTGAAGCTACGCCTGATCCTAAAAATGGACGTATTGAACGAGCTGCAGATGGAACTCCAAGCGGTTGCTTCCGTGAAACAGCCCAGGATCTTATTTTGAATGCTTTACCGGATTTTTCGATAGAAGAATATAAAGAGGGCATTTTAAATTTTCAGAAAATGGCGCACCAATATGGTTTTACCGGTGCTTATGATCCATGGTTAATGGCTGGCAGCAATTCTATCAAGGCTTTAAAAGAATTAGATGCTGAAGGTAAACTTCAGATGCGCTTTAGAGGTGCATATTGGGCAGATCCTAATCAGGATGAGAGTCAGGTTGCAGCATTAGTTGCAGCACGAGATAACGACAATAATGGAGATTTATTCAAGATTAATGCAGTAAAATTATTTATGGATGGAGTGTTGGAAAGCGTAACCGCTTATTTGCTGGAACCATACACAGCGGCGGCTGGGCGACAAGAAGGCTGGTGTGGTGACCAGATATGGAATGCTGAAAATATGAACAAGGTTGTAGCTGCAATTGATAAAGCCGGGATGGGGATACATGTGCATTGTGCTGGGGATGCCGCTGTTAAGCAAACTCTTGATGCCATTGCCTATGCCCGTCAAAAAAATGGAGTTCGCGACGCCAGACATTGTATTACGCATATTTTCTTAGTAGATCCGCAGGATGTAGATCGGTTTAAAGAGTTAGGCACAGTGGCCATGACCAACTCGTATTGGGCTCAGATTGATGAAACTTATTTCGTTAACGGCAGCTATATTGGTTGGAAAAGAGCTGAGCATACTTTTCCTTTAAATTGTTTCTTTAAAGCGGGAGTCAAGGTTGCAAACGCCAGTGATTATCCTATTACAGCAGTGCCTAATCCGTTTGTAGGTATAGAAATTGGTGTTACGCGGATCGCGCCTGATAATTATCATCCTTGGATTTTTAATTATGACGACCCCAAATTCCATCAACCTTTGTGGCCGGAAGAATGTGCAAGTTTAGAAGATATGATTGATTCTTTTACGATTAATCAGGCATATGCAAATTTTATTGATGATATCAGTGGTTCTTTAGAAGAAGGAAAATTTGCAGATTTGATAGTTATAGATAAAAATATCTTGCAGATTATTCCGGAAGATATTGGTACAGCTAAAGTTGAAGCCACATATTTTATGGGTAAAAAAGTGTATGCTATTTAAGTAAAAAAGAGTTTCCTAGTCTGAATTGCTTTATCTTACAATCCTCCTATAAATCAAAAATCCTTGCCGTTGTATTGCAAGGATTTTTGATTTTTTAAGCTGTACGGATAGTGCTTATTTACTTTATTTACAATATTAAAAAGCGGCGAAGTTTGCATACAGCATAAATGAAAGTGTATTAGCATGCAGATTATTTTTGTATGTAAAGAACTTTAGTAAATTAAGCAAAGCGAAAAAATAACTGAATTGCTCCGCAAGAAAAAATGCTGTGGAAAATTTTTATCAATAAGCAGTCACTGCGGCGGCTGATACCCATGAAAGCGTTGGTTTTCGTCAGCAGCTGAGCGCTGTCAAGACTGACTTTTTTTTAAAAACATATTAAAAAGTAATTGTAAATTTCGTGCGTGGATATTTTGTCTGCGATGGAGTTATGATGTATCCGAAGCAAGAAACCGCATAAAGAAAAATGCTGCAAAGCTGACTTTGTGTATGATTTGCCGAAAGCCAAGATACCCATCCGCTGCTGACGGCAAATAATCGAAAGGAGAGGTTTTATTATGAATCAAAACGACGACAGTAATAAAATAGGTGTCGTTGCCGCAACATTGATGGTTGCCGGTAATATGATGGGTTCCGGCGTATTCATGTTGCCTGCGAATCTGGCAGCAATAGGAGGCGTTGCAGTATTTGGCTGGATAGTTACCTGTATAGGCGCTATCGCGTTAGCGCTTACCTTTGCAAAGTTATCTTCTATTGATCCTGCCGCCGGCGGTCCTTACGCTTATACGCGTCAGGCCTTCGGTGATTACATGGGGTATCAGACAAACCTCATTTACTGGTTGGCAAACGTTATTGGTAACGTTGGTCTGGCGGTTGTAGGTATCGGTTACCTGATTAGTTTCTTCCCGGTTTTAAAAAATCCATTTGTTTTCGCATTAGCGCAGATCTTCGTTATCTGGCTCTTCGCTTACGCAAACATGATCGGTCCTAAGCTTGTAGGCCGTATCCAATCAGTAACGACTACTTTGGCATTGATCCCTATTATCGGTACTGCAATTTTAGGCTGGTTCTGGTTTGATGGCAAAACTTATATGGATGCCTGGAATGTAACAGGTAAAAGTACCGTCAGCGCTATCGGCATGACCTTGAACTTTACTTTGTGGGCTTTTATCGGCGTCGAAAGTGCTTCCGTATCTGCCGGCGTTGTTAAAAATCCTAAAAAGAACGTTCCTATCGCTACTATTGGCGGCGTAATCCTGGCCGCTGTCTGCTATGTTTTAAGTTCCTCTGTTATTATGGGTATGATTCCGAACCATGCGCTTATAAGCTCGTCAGCGCCTTTTGCTGACGCCGCAAGAATCGCCTTTGGTGAAATGGCCGGTAACGGCGTAGCTATCTGTGCCGCTTTAGGCTGCCTGGGTTCACTGGCAGGCTGGACGCTGCTGGTAGGACAAAGCGCTAAAGCAGCCGCTGATGATGGTTTGTTCGGTAATGTTTTTGCCCGTACTAACTCTAAAGGCGTACCTTCTGCAGGCCTGGCTATCGTAGCTGCCATTATGACCGTGCAGGTCCTGGCGACCATGTCGCCGTCTGCAAGCCAGCAGTTTGGTAAAATAGCGTCTATTGCGGTTATCCTGACGCTGCTGCCTTACATTTATTCCAGTATCTCCATTAAAGTTTTAGGCTACGGCAAGTTATCGCCGAAAGATTACAATAAATCGTGCATTATCGGTTTGATCGCGGCCGTGTACAGTATGGCGGCACTGGTAACCTCCAACGGCAACCAGACGCGTTGGTCATTGATCTTCGTTATTGCCACGATCGTCTTCTTCTCCGGCGCAGTTACCAGAAAACACGAGCTGGAAGAAAATCACGAAACTCCTGGCGGTTTCTCACCGAAATGGGTCCGTTATACTTCCCTGGTCATCACTATCCTTACGTTGATAGGTACCTTCTGGTATTCCGTCGGTATCGACAAGAATATGGAACTCAAACACCGTACTAACATAACTACCACTACACAAGCTCCGGATAAGGTAGGTTCTACTACTACTCAGTCTGTCAGCATAGATAACTAACTAATTTAATTAAGGAGTGAAAAAAATGATTATTTCCAAAACAAAAGGCAAAAGAATTTTGCTGGTACATGATCTCTGCGATCATAATACCTTGGATGAAAGTGCTCTCGAAAAACTGAGCAGCGTTTTAGGCGAGCACGAGATCGAAGTTCTGACGGCTACCACTGCATTTGACGCCGAAATGATGATCGTTGCCGATCCGATGATCCAGGCAATCCTGCTGGACTGGGATCTGGCAGAAGATAATACTCATCAGGCGGCCAAAGATGTTTTAAATAAATTGCGCAGCCGCGCTGAAAACGTACCGGTCTTCCTGTTTGCCGATCGTGCTGATGTTGCCGATATCCCGCTGGAAGTATTGAAAGAGACCAGTGATTTTATCTGGCTGTATGAAGACACTGGCAACTTTATTGCCGGCCGTATCGAAGCAGCGATCGACACCTATATGAAAAATCTGCTGCCGCCAATGTTCAAAGCTTTGGCTAAATTCTCTCAGGTGCATGAATATTCCTGGCACACTCCGGGGCATACCGGCGGTACCGCCTTCATGAAAGCTCCGGCAGGACGCGCATTTTTTGACTTCTTCGGTGAAAACCTGTTCCGCAGCGACTTGTCGATCTCCGTTGGCGAGCTTGGTTCTCTGCTTGACCATTCCGGCCCGATCGGCGCCAGTGAGAAATACGCCGCTAAAGTCTTCGGCGCTCACCGCACCTACCATATCACCAACGGCTCCTCTACTTCCAACAGAGTAATTTTTATGGCCTGTGTAACCCGTGATCAGGTTGCGCTGTGTGACCGTAACTGTCACAAATCCATTGAACAGGCTATGACCATGAGCGGCGCTATCCCTAACTATATGATGCCGCTGCGTAACTTCTATGGTATTATCGGTCCTATTCCGCCGCAAGCTCTGCAGGCAGAAGCGATCAAGAAAACTATTGCTGAAAACTCCTTGATTACTAAAGATATAGACGCAACCCCGGTACATGCTATCGTTACCAACTCTACCTATGATGGTTTGTGTTACAATGCTCGTCGTGTTGAAGAATTGCTTGGCCAAAGCGTTGACCGTATGCATTTTGATGAAGCCTGGTATGGCTATGCCCGCTTCAATCCGATCTATAAAGACCGCTTTGCCATGTACGGCAATCCTGCCGACCACAAACCTACCGACATGACGGTTTTTGCAACTCAATCCACCCATAAATTACTGGCTGCACTTTCTCAGGCTTCCTTCATTCACATCCGCGAAGGTAAAAAGAATGTTGACCACAGCCGTTTCAATGAATCCTTTATGATGCAGGCATCTACCTCCCCGAACTATCCGATCATCGCTTCCAACGATATTACGGCGGCTATGATGGACGGCAAAGGCGGTAAAGCACTGACTGACGAATCGATCCATGAAGCAGTAGCCTTCCGTCAGCTGATGGCTAAACTGAATGCTGATTTTGCCGATCAGGGCGAATGGTTCTTCAACTGCTGGCAGCCGGATTTTGTCAAAGACGCTGAAGGTAAAAAAATCGCCTTCCGTCTGGCTGACCCCGAATATCTGGCAACCGAGCCGGAGTGCTGGGTCCTGCATCCTAATGATGCATGGCACGGCTTTGGCGATATCGAAGACGGATACTGCATGTTAGACCCGATCAAAGTATCTATTTCCACTCCGGGCATCGGTCCTGACGGGCTTGGTGAAATGGGCGTTCCTGCTTCCATTCTGTCCGCTTACCTCACAGCTAACGGCATCATTCCTGAAAAAACAACCGACTTCACTGTTTTGATGCTGTTCTCCATTGGTATTACCAAAGGTAAATGGGGCACCCTGATCGATACACTGATCAAATTCAAAGAAGACTACGATAACAACACCTCTCTGGAAGAAGTTTTGCCGGACATTGTTAAAGCAGCTCCGCAGCGTTATGCCGGTATGGGCCTGCGCGATCTGTGCGAGGAAATGTTTGCGGCCATGAAGGAACTCAAAACTACCGAGTTCATGTCCGAAGGCTTCGCAGTCCTTCCGCATCCTGATATGAGTCCGTCCGCTGCTTATGAACAGCTGGTACTTGATAATGTTGAAAAAGTAGATCTGGACGGCGTTGCTGAACGTACCTTAGCTACAGGCATCGTTCCTTATCCGCCTGGAATCCCTCTGATCATGCCTGGTGAAAATGCCGGCCCTGCCGACGGTCCTGCACTTGGCTACCTGAAAGCCCTGGAAGGCTTCGACAGACGATTCCCTGCTTTTGAACATGACTCCCACGGTGTAGAAGTAAAAGACGGTAAATATTACGTTACTGTTTTGAAAAAATAACGGTCAGCTACCGTTCATATAGATACCCTTTCCCCTTGACAACAGGCGTCACTTATTATAGTGGCGCCTGTTGTTTTTTACCACCATAGGGGATTGCAGTACGGTTATAATCAGGATAACCAAAATAAAGGAGGTAATAAGTATGAAAGATTTTGGTAAAATTGGTAATTTGGGTGAAATGCTCAAAGAAAAGCAGATGCATATTGTTTACAAAGCGCATATGCAGGACTTTGGCTGGCTGCCGGAGGCAGCTGACGCCGCTACTGCCGGCAAACCGGACTCCGGTAAGAGACTGGAAGCCCTACAGGTACGATTGCCGGATGCGCCTCAGGGAGCAGGTATCAGATATTGCGTACATGTCGCAGGTAAAGGCTGGCTGCCGGAAGTAGCTGACGGCGCTGTGGGCGGTACTACAGGAGAATCCAGGCGTGCCGAAGCTGTAAAAATGCATCTGGTCGGCTGCGAAGGCTATACGGTCTTTTATCGCGTCTTTATGCATGGCAAAGGCTGGTCAGGCTGGTGCAGTAACGGCCAGGTCGCCGGTACCGTCGGGGAAAGCAGACAGCTGGAAGCTGTCGAGATTTATATACAATGAGCTGTAAAATTGTAAAAAAGTAAATGGGGATGAATTCAGGCGGCAGCTGTCTTGTCATGGCAGCTGCTGTTTTTTATTTAAATAAAGCTTGCGTTTTTAGCAGGTATAACCGACAATAAAAGCAGAAAACTTTTAGCAAAGGTTGTGGATCATGATGGAAAAGACAGATTTAGCAGCCGTGCTGGCTGTAGCCAGAGGCGAAGCGCCGGCTGACATAGTGTTGAAGGGCGGTTTTGTTTTCAACAGCTTCACAGGCGAATGGGAAAGCGGCGATGTAGCGATCGCAGGTGCAACGATTGCCGGTATCGGCAGCTACAGCGGCCAAAAAGAAATCGACGTCACCGGTAAGTACGTAACGCCGGGACTGATGGACGCGCATCTGCATATCGAAAGCACGATGGTCGCCCCGCGTGAGCTGGCTAAAATTTTACTTTTGAATGGTGTGACGACGATTTTTGCCGATCCTCATGAAATCGCCAACGTGCTTGGCTGTGCTGGGATAGAGCTGATGCTGGCAGAAACGGAAGATATGCCTTTAGACATTTTCTTCATGCTGCCTTCGTGTGTGCCTGCCACCGATATGGAAACCGGCGGTGCCGTACTGACGGCGGCAAAGCTGGATCCGCTTATCAGTCATGAGAGAGTGCTCGGGCTGGGCGAGATGATGAATTATCCCGGTACGATCTGCGGCGCCGACGCTGTGCTGGATAAACTGGCCTTGACCGGCTGTGCCTTGTGTGACGGCCACGCTCCGGGTGTCAGCGGCAAAGCGCTCAATGCGTATCTGGCGGCCGGGATCACTTCTGACCACGAAGCGACAACGGCTGACGAAGCGCTGGAAAAGCTGCGCCGGGGAGCCTATCTGATGCTGCGGGAAGCTTCCGGGGCGCATAATCTGCTGGACCTGCTGCCGGCGGTGACGCCGCTCAACTGCCGCCGCTGCTGCCTGGCCACAGATGACCGGCATTTAGACGAGCTGGTAAGCGAAGGCAGCATCAATTATCTGATCGAGATCGGCGTTGCACATGGTTATGCTGTAGAGCAGCTACTGCAAATGGCGACGCTGAATACTGCCGAAAGGTTCCGCTTGTATGACAGAGGCGCTTTGGCGCCCGGTTATAAGGCAGACATCTGTGTTTTTGATAATCTGGTAAACTTTCAGCCGCAGCTGGTCATAAAAAACGGGGCTGTGATCGTCAATAAGCAAAAACTGCTGTGGCAGTCGCCGCCGCTTTTATCTGCCCCTGCCAATACCATGCGGCTGGAGAACGTACATAAACAGCAGCTGCAAATTCCCGCAAGGCCCGGTAAAAAGGCCCGCGTGATCCGCATCGTACCTGAACAGATCTTGACAGAAGCAGACTATATGCTGCCGGAAGTACAGGCTGGTTTTGTTGTGAGCGATACCAGGCGCGACATTCTGAAACTGGCAGTTTGGGAACGGCATGGCGGTAATGGCAATACAGGCGTCGGCCTTGTGCACGGCTTTGGCTTAAAGCGGGGTGCCCTGGCCTCGACGGTAGCGCACGACTCGCATAATCTGATCGTAGTCGGTGCTGATGACCGGGATATGCTGGCGGCCGCAGTGGCACTGCAGGAAGTCGGCGGCGGCTTGGCGGTAGTGGCTGACGGCGAGGTCAAAGCCTTGCTGCCGCTGCCTCTGGCCGGGTTGATGAGTGATCAGGATACTGAATTTGTACAGCACAAGCTGCAGCAGCTGCACTTCTGGGCGGCAGAGCTGGGCGTGCCCGAGAACGTCAACGCTTTCAACTGTCTCTCCTTTTTGGCTTTGCCGGTCATACCCCGTCTGAGACTCAGCGATAAAGGCCTGGTCGATGTCGATCAATTTGCCCTTGTCGATTTGTGGGAATAAAATCCGGTCATAAAAAAACGCTCCTTAAAAAAGGAGCGTTTTTTGTGCTTTAAATCTGCGTTTTAAACTTGTGCTTTAGTTTCCGAAGCAGCCGTTTCAGTGATAGTCTGCTTTTGGACCAGCGGCGTTTCAAAATAAACGCTGGTGCTGGGGAACGCGCAGCCAAGCTTTTCTTCTTCCAGCATTTTCATAATATCCAGATTGATCTGCTGCCGCACGTCCATATAGGTCGCATAGGCGCTGGCTTTAGTATAGCAGACTACCCTGATGTCCAGGCTGCTGCCGCCGAAATCCTGAAAATTGACAGTGATGCCTTCGTCATAAACGCCGTCATGATGCTTAAGATATTCACGCAGACGGTTGACAAAGGTCTCCATCTGCTGATAGGTCGTGTCGTAAGTTAATCCCAGAATGAAATCCAGCCGTCTTTTTTCACGCTTGCTGAAATTGGTGATGGCTGTGTTAGAAAGCAGTGAGTTGGGGATATAGACCAGCTCCTGGGGAAAAGTACGCAGACAGGTACTGCGGAAGGTGATTTTTTCTACAGTGCCTTCAATACCGTTGGCCGAGATCCAGTCCCCGATCACAAAGGGCTTATCGATAATGATGACCAGACTGCCGAACACATTGGCCAGAGAATCTTTGGCAGCCAGTGCTACAGCCAGAGAGCCGATACTCAGGCTGGCGATAAAACCGGTAATATCATAATTCCATTCTTTGGCGATCATGACAAAGCCCAGAATGATGAGCAGGATGCGCAGGGTAGTAGAAATGATATTGGACAGGGCCAGATCAAATTCCACGCCTGCTTTCAGCAGCAGCTTCATAGCGATGCCGTGCGTAGTGTCGCTGAGGTTGTAAAGCCCCCAGATAAAGCAGATGATGAAAAAACTGCGCAGAAGCTGATCGATAGACGGATGATCGGCAATAAAGGTCAGGGGCGAGCAGTTGAGTGCCGCATAGATGGCAAAAATAAATAAGAAAAAATGTACCGGCCTTTCAAAAGCATTCAGCAGGTCTTCTCCATATTCAAATGAAGCTTTGTCATTAAAGCGGTGCAGCACGCGCAGCAATACAGCCCGGTAAAAATAACGTAAAAACGTAAAAAAGGCAAACGCCAGAAAAGGTCTGAGCCACGGCTGCAGAAGAATTAAAAGAGCGTCCAGGTCCATTATAGTTACTCCTTTAAAAGATATTTGTAGATATTGTAACATTTGCGTAAACAAAACACAATAATTCACATAAGAGTCATACAATTATCTAACTATTTAATTGAAATATGTTATAATATATTTTAATCTTCGTTAAGGAGGACTTTGTGTGGAATTTTTAGTAGAGTGGGCACTCGGAGCCTTGATCGTGATCATAGGCCCGCTGCTGACCCTGCTCGACCTGCCGGGCAATACGGTAATGTTGGCTGCAGGCATAGGTTATGCTTTCTTTGATGAAGCCAGGTACTTTGATGGCCGTCTCTTATCGGCGCTGGTACTGGTTTATGCGTTTGGTGAGATCTGGGAATTTATCGTATCGTTTTTTGGGATAAGGCGGCATAAGGTATCGTGGGGTGCGGTATTTCTGATTGCTGTCGGTACTTTTATCGGCGCTGTTATCGGCACAGGCTTTTTCCCTGTGCTTGGTTCTGTTTTAGGCGGCGCTATTGGTTCGTATATCGTGGCCTTCGGCTACGAATTTATGCGCACCAGAAATAAGGACAATGCTTTCGCTCTGGCCTGGAAAGCGGCGCAGACACAGTTTGTTGCCATGCTCGGTAAGATCGTAGCTTCATTCGCGCTGGCGCTGCTGCTCTTTAAGCAGATTTTTTTGAATAATTGAAACAGTACAATATTATAAGGAGGGTAAAAAATGTCATTCAAATTTTTACACAACAATTTTAACGTACTTGATCTGGACAAAAGCCTGAAATTTTATGAGGAAGCTTTGGGCTTAAAAGAGGTCCGCCGTAAAGTGGCCGGTGACGGCAGCTTTATTTTGGTGTATTTAGGCGACGGGCAGACTTCGCATCAGTTGGAACTGACCTGGCTGCGCGACCGTAAGGAGCCGTATAACCTGGGAGAGAATGAATTTCATCTGGCGTTTGAAGCCGAAGATTATGACGCTGCCCACAAAAAACATCAGGAAATGGGCTGCATCGTCTACGAAAATCCGGCGATGGGCATTTATTTTATTACTGATCCCGATAACTACTGGCTGGAAATCATTCCCAAACGTTAAATTTTTAAAGAGAGGTGACAGTAATGACCGATCTGAAAAAAATGACTGTGGCTGCCAGCGGTAAACTGCGCCAGATAGCCTATGATATCCTGAATGAAAAGACTAACCTGCTGGCCTGGCAGCAGGGCGGCAGAGTGCCGCAGCAGCAGTTCGAAAGCTGGCTTGCAGAAGCGGAAGGGCTTTATTCTATCGGCAACATCAGGGTCGATGAGGCTTTGCTTTCTAAAGCGCCGAAGCTGAAAGTTATTGCTCAGGCTTCTGTCGGCTACGACAATATCGATATTGCCGCCTGCAGTGCGCGCGGGATCGCCGTGGGCAATACGCCGGGCGTACTGGTAGACGCCGTTGCCGATCTTGCCTACGGTCTGATCTTAGACAGTGCCAGAAATATCGCCAGAGGCTGGCAGCATGTGGCCAGCGGTAAATGGGGCGAACGTAAAGGTCTTGGCTTCGGTGTTGATCTGGCTGGTAAAACACTGGGCATCGTTGGTTTGGGCGATATTGGCAGTGCTGTGGTTCCCAGGGCGCAGGCCAGTAAAATGCAGATCATTTATCATAACCGGCACCGGCGCGCGGATGAAGCCGAGCTGGGCGTAAGCTATGCCGGTTTTGACGAACTGCTGCAAACTGCGGATTTTGTTCTGGTAACGGTCAATTTAACGCCGGCAACGGCAGGAATGTTTGATCGGGAAGCTTTTGCCAAAATGAAGCCAACGGCGCGATTTATCAATATTTCCCGCGGTAAGGTCGTCGATACGCAGGCTCTTTATGAAGCCCTGCAGAGCGGGCAGATCGCTTATGCCGCACTGGACGTAGTCGAACCGGAACCATTGCCGGGTGACCATCCGCTGCTGGCGCTGCCCAATATCACGGTAACGCCGCACATTGCCGCTTCAACGGCAGAGACCCGCGACGCCATGGCGAAACTGGCGGCGGCTAATATTTTGGCAGGTCTGGCTGGGGAGCCTTTGCCCGCCCAGGTAAAAATAAAAGACTGAGCACTGAACATTGAAGAATTTGTAGGAAAGGAGGGGAAGCAGTGAAAAAAAGATTATGCCTGCAGGATGTATCCGCCGTCAATGAAGTTGATCTGGCAGAGCGTTTGCGGATCATCACCGGCTGGAAGGCCGGCAGAACGGAAGAACGTGAGCAGCGGTTTGAAGTGGACGGGGCAGAAGCCGTGCTGCGCTGCCGTGAGACCGAGCTGCAGCCGCCGGCGAAAAACAGCGAGCTGCGGCTTATTGCCAGAGAAGGCATTATCATCATGGAAGCCAGGCTGCTTCCCCTTCGTGAAATGATCGTTGTTTATACGAGCAGAGAGCTGCCTAAGCTGCAGACGGTAGTTGAAAAACTTTGCTGCCGTATGTCGCTGATCATAGCCGAGCCGAACTTGAAACAGCGTCTGGCACAGGAGCTGGGCACCTATGATTTCAGGAAGCTGCCTGCTTATAAAAACGGCAGCCTGCGGGCTATGGCCGTTTGCCATCTGCCCTGGCAGATCTATGTTGTCAGTAAAGCCTGGCAGCAATTTTTGCAGCAGCCGGAAGAAAAAGTTTTTATCCGGCAGCTGCGGGTAAAACTGCGCCGGCTGCGCTCGACCTTAAGCTTTTTTAAGCCGGTACTGCAAAGAAGCAGCGCCGTTGCCTGGCAAAACACGCTGCGGCAGCAGGGCGAACTGCTTTCCCGGCTGCGTGAGCTGGACGTGGCCCTGATGACCTGTGAAAAGATCAGGTCACAGGCAGCTGCTTCCGGCGGTAAACTGACAGCGCCGACCCAGGTGGAAGAACTGCTGCAGAAGCTGCGCCGTGAAGAAGCCGCTGCCTGCCTGCAGAAAGCGGATCTGAGCAGCGTCACGCAAACACTGGCGCAATTCAATATCTGGCTGCACGAAAGGCCGCTGGCCCCCAATCTGGCCGATAAAAAGCTGCGTAAATTCATCAGCCGGCGTCTGAATGAATGGAGCGAAAAGCTGGAAACTCTGGATAAAAAATATCCTGATTTTCATAATATGCTGGAACTGCATCAGATCAGGATCAAAGTCAAACGCTTCCGTTACGCGCTGCAGACCCTGCCCGAGGTGCCGCGTGACAGTAACCTGCTGCGGCGGCTGAAAAGGCTGCAGGATATGCTGGGCTTTTTACATGATGATTTTATCAATGCCAGGCTGGTGCAGTGTTTTCTTGAAGACGCCGCTAATGTGCAGCTGCGTTACGAAGCAGGGCTGTTTGCCGGCTGGGAGCGGGCTAAGGCAGAGGCGGCGGTAGAAATGCTGCCCCAGTTGTGGGAAGATTTCTGCGGGGCGCTCAACGCCTGGCGCAAAGAAAACTTGTAAACGGGAGAGCCGGATGAAAGAGTGGGAAGAGGTTTTAAAAGACTATGGTTTTGTGCCCTGGGCAGACGGCGGGATGAAGGGCTGGTACCGTCAGACCGCGTTCGTCAAAGACTGCCTGGCAGGTGAGATTGCCCGCTATTATGCGGATGATTATATAGTTATCAGCCACGCTGGCGAAAAGTCAGTGCGCTGGCTGCGGGAACACTGGCAGAGCCGGGAAGATGTTATGACGCACCGGTTCCTGCTGCTGGACTGCCCGGAAACTAAATTGATGAAAAAAGCTTTCTGGCTTGGCATACGCGGCTGGCTGGAAGTGCTGCAATATCGGGAAGGGGATGAGGAAAAGCGTTTTGAGGATTTGATCTATTTAACGCAGCAACGGCGCTGCGGCAGAGAAGCTCTGCAATAAGTTCGCAAAGGGGATATTTTATGTTACTGACCATTTTTGTAATCACTATTCTTTGTTTTGCTGTCGCTTATAAATTTTACGGCGGCTTTCAAAGCCGTTTTTACGATCTAGACCCAAACCGTAAAACTCCGGCTACGGAATTACAGGACGATATCGATTACTGTCCTGCCCATCCGGCTGTGCTGATGGGTCATCATTTTGCTTCTATCGCCGGCGCCGGCCCTGTTGTAGGCCCGATCGCAGCCGCAGCGGCACTTGGCTGGCTGCCTACCTTACTTTGGATCATCGTCGGCTGCATCTTCTTCGGCGGCGTACATGATATGGGCGCTTTGGTAGCGTCTATCCGTCATAAAGGCATGTCTATCGGCGAGGTCGTTCGTCAATGGATCGGCGCCCGCGGCCACAAATTGTTCCTGGCCTTTACCTGGCTCAGTTTGACGCTGGTCATTGCCGTATTTTTAGAATTGGCGGCTCAGACCTTTGCCGCTGACCCGGCAGTTGCTTTTGCTGCTACCCTGTATATTTTCCTGGCAATGGTTTTTGGTGTTGCTATTTACCACTATGGTATGTCTTTGAAAGTCAGTACGGTCATCATGCTGCCGATCCTGTTCGGCTCGCTGCTCTTTGGCATCGAAAGCTCCTGGGTGCAGTCGACCTTTGCCCTGAGCCTTGATACCTGGCGTATGGCGTTGATCGTGTATATTTTTGCCGCTTCGGTATTGCCTGTCTGGCTGCTTTTACAACCGCGCGATTATCTGGCCTCGTATATGTTATATTTTTCCGTATTTATCGGCGGTGTAGGCATGATCTTCGGCGGCGCCAGCTACGAAGTAAAACTGCCTGCGTTCAAAGGCTTTGTTACTGCTTCCGGCGACTGGCTCTGGCCGCTGCTGTTTATCACAGTAGCCTGCGGCGCTATTTCTGGCTTCCATTCTCTGGTTGCTTCCGGCACCACCTCCAAACAGCTGAAACGCGAAACTGACGCTGTTCCTGTTGGCTATGGCGCCATGCTGCTGGAAGGCGTGGTCGGCGTTATTGCTCTCGGCACGATCATGATGAGCGGTGAAATGCTGAAAGGCGGCCCGACTGTCGTCTATGGTCACGGTCTGGGACAATTTGCTTCGCTGCTGGGTATCGCTCCGCGTGTCGGCACGGCTCTGGGCCTTTTGGCGCTCAACTCCTTCATTCTTACCTCGCTGGATACCGCTACCCGTTTAGCGCGTTATCAGCTGCAGGAGTTCACGGGTATGAGCCTGAACAAATATCTGGCGACCGCTGTCAGCGTCGGCGTGGCTTTAGCGCTTATTTTTGTCAAGACCGGCAAAGTTGCTGCCTGGCAGATGATCTGGCCTGTTTTCGGTGCCACTAACCAGCTGGTTGCGGCGATCGCGCTTTTGGCAATGGGCGTCTGGGTCATCCGTTCGCTGAAAAAAAGCGCCGGCTTCATTATGTACCCCATGGCGTTTATGCTGGTCACTACTATTGTGGCCCTGGTGCAGATGATTGCGGCTAATCTGAACAACTACATCGTATCCGGCATTTCTACCGTTTTGCTGGTACTGACTGTTTTACTGCTCAAAGAAGCCTATGCAGCGCTGAAAGCTGCAAAAACAGAATAGAAAGGACGGCGACCTATGGCAAAAATACCATATAAAATCAATTTATCTGAAGATGAACTGCCGAAATATTGGCAGAATATCCGCCCTTATATGCAGGAAGCACCGGACCCGTTTATCAACCCGGTGACCTTTAAGCCCTGCAGCGCAGACGATCTGCGGCCTGTTTTCTGTGACGAACTGATCGAGCAGGAACTGGATAATACCAATAAATTTATTGAGATCCCGGAAGCGATCCGTGATTTTTACAAAATGTACCGGCCGTCGCCGCTGACCAGGGCCTATAATCTGGAAAAAGCGCTGGGCACAACCGCAGAGATCTACTACAAATTTGAAGGAACCAATACCTCCGGTTCGCATAAGCTCAATTCGGCTGTAGCGCAGGTCTATTATGCTCAAAAGCAGGGTCTGACCCATCTGACGACGGAAACCGGCGCCGGACAATGGGGCACTGCCCTGGCTATGGCCTGCGGTTATTTCGGCATCGACCTTTCTGTGTATATGGTCAAGGTATCTGCAGAGCAGAAGCCTTACCGTAAGGCCGTTATGGAAACCTATGGCGCCCGCGTTATTCCCTCGCCTTCCGATACGACGGAAGTAGGCCGCAAAATCCTGGCAGAAAACCCCGGTACCGGCGGTTCCCTGGGCTGCGCCATTTCCGAGGCGATGGAAGTATCGATGAAAACCGATAACTGCCGTTACGTCCTGGGCAGCGTACTCAATCACGTAGTGCTGCATCAAAGCATTATCGGTCTGGAAACCAAGCTCGGACTTGATAAATACGGCGTCCAGCCTGACATCGTCATCGGCTGTGCCGGCGGCGGCTCTAACCTGGGCGGTCTGATCACGCCCTTTATGGCCGATAAGCTGGAAGGTAAGAACGACATTCATTTCATTGCTGTTGAACCAGCCTCCTGCCCGTCGCTGACCCGCGGTAGATATGCCTTTGACTTCGGCGATACCGGACAAACCACGCCGCTGATGCGGATGTATACTTTGGGCAGCGGCTTCATGCCGTCGCCGAACCATTCCGGCGGTCTGCGTTATCACGGTATGTCTCCGATCGTTTCCAAGCTGTATCACGACGGTATGATGGAAGCACGCAGCGTGGAGCAGACCAAAGTGTTTGAAGCCGCTACGATGTTCTGCCGCTGTGAAGGCACCCTGCCGGCCCCGGAAAGCTCGCATGCGATCCGTGTAGCTATGGACGAAGCGATCAAATGCCGTGAGACCGGCGAGAAAAAAGTCATCGTTTTCGGACTGACCGGCACCGGTTATTTTGACCTGGCTGCTTATCAGGCCTATAACCAGGGGAATATGGTAGATTATATCCCAACAGACGAGGATCTGGCGAAAGGCTTTGCCACCTTGCCGCAAGTAAAATATTAAAAGTAAACTCCTGCCGCAACAAGCGGCAGGAGTTTTTTATGAGCAAAGCAAAGCCCCTGCTGATTTCAGCAGGGGCTGTAATTATTGCTTAATCTTCGCAGCAGTCTTCCAGCAGTTTTTTAGCATCGATATATTGGGCGATACCGGCAGCTACCTTTTTAGATTCCTTCATTGCCAAAACTACGGTTGCCGGGCCATGTACCACGTCGCCGCTGCTGAAAACACCGGCGCGGGTCGTCATGCCGTACGGCCGTTCACGGGTGATAACAAAGCCACGGTCGTCGACCTGGATTCCTTTGGTGGTGGAAACGATGCGGGCTGCGGGCCGCTGACCAATAGCCAGGATCACGCAGTCGCAGGGAATAACTTCCTGACCGCCCTCAGTCACAAATTGACCATCGTCGGTTTTGGTGATATTTTGCACTAAAAGGCCGGCTAATTCCGTTTCATCAGCTTCGGCCGGTTTACGGCGGATATTGTTCAAAGCCCGCATCTGTTTTTTGTTCAGATAAGCGATAGGCTGTTTCAGGAAGTTGAACTGCACGCCTTCTTTAACGGCCGCTTCATATTCGGACGGGAAGCTGGAAATTTCGGCTTCGGTTTTATGATAGACGATCGTGACGTTTTCGGCGCCGCGGCGCACTGCTGTACGTGCGGCGTCCATAGCTACGTTGCCGGCGCCGATGACGACGACGTTGTCACCATCATGCAGCAGCGTCTCGCTCTCGTCTAATTTGCCTGAATCTGATAAGACCACCATCTGCAGGAAATACGTGGCAGTCAGAATGCCTGACAGTTCCTTGCCGGGAATATCTAAAGTGCGGGGCAGCGAAGTACCGGTACCCATAAAAACAGCGTCATAACCCTGCTCAAACAAATCGTCAACAGTAAAGTCAGGGCCGACCAGCATATTGGTCTTGATCTCTACGCCTAAATGCAGCAGCTCCGTGATCTCGCGGCGGACAACGTCTTTTTGCAGCCGGAACTCCGGGATACCGAACAGCAGGATACCGCCCGGTTCTGACTGGCCCTCAAAAATAGTGACGGCGAAATTCATTTTCGCCAGATCGCCGGCTACCGTCAGGCCGGCCGGGCCGCTGCCGATAACGGCTACCTTACCGCGTTTGCCGGTAGAGGGCGGCAGTGGTTTCAGGTTATTTTCGTGGGCGAAATCGGCAATGAACATTTCCAGACTGCCGATCTCGATCCCATGTTTGTTTTTAGTCAACACGCAGTGGGCCTCGCATTGTCGTTCATGCGGGCAGACGCGGCCGCAGATAGCGGGCAGATTGCTGCGTTCGGCGATAGTCTCGTAGGCCAGACCGATATTGCCCTCGCTGAGCGCGCGGATAAACTGCGGGATATTATTGGCGATCGGGCAGCCGGTGCGGCAGGTAGGCCGCGCACAATTCAGGCAGCGGCGCGCTTCATTGATAGCCTCGGACATGGTCATTGTTCTGCTCATTCGTTGTTACCTCGCTTTTCATTTTGCTCGCGATGCTTTTTGATGATTTCTTCCAGCTCTTCCAGACGGCTGTCCATACGGACCATGTAATCGGCCAGACGGTCTTCATAGTCGGCAACGGGATCAGGCAGCTGGTTGTGGTTCAGGTCGATCATGCTGTCAGGGCTGCTCATATCGCTGGCGGCGACACGGACGCCGTCTTTGGTGACGATACGGCCGGGCACGCCCACTACTACCGAATTAGGTGGTACTTCCTTCAATACTACCGAACCGGCGCCGATCTTGGAATTGGAACCGACGCTGAAGGAACCCAGGACTTTGGCGCCGCTGGAAACGACGACGTTATCGCCGATCGTCGGGTGACGCTTGCCTTTTTCCTTGCCGGTGCCGCCCAGGGTCACGCCCTGATAGAGAGTAACATTGCAGCCCAGTTCGGCGGTCTCGCCGATAACGAGCCCCATGCCGTGATCGATAAAAAGTCCGGGTCCAAGCGTGGCGCCGGGATGGATGTCGATGCCGGTCACGAACCGGGAAAAAGTATTGAGCAGGCGGGGGATTAGTACCCAGCCCTTTAAATAAAATTTATGTGCTAAACGGTGGAGCCAGATAGCATGCAGACCGGGATAACAGAGTGCTGCCTCCAGCCTGGTTTTGGCTGCAGGATCGCGGTGCATAACTGCATCAATGTCGGTTTTGATTTGGTCGAACATGACAGACTCCTTTCGTAAACAGTTTTAGAATGACTTCTTAACTTATATATTTTAGCACAGGGCATTTTTCAATGCAAATTATTACTGCGGTGAACGCTGCCGCAAAAGTTAAAAACATGAATAAAGTATACAAAATATGATGAAATTGTAAATTTTTACAACCTGTGGTAAACTTTAAAGAAATAAAAGTTCATAAGCAAACAAAAATGTCAGGAATTAAGCCTGTACCGTTAAAAGCATTTGTGCTATAATTAAAAGCGATTTACAAGAATAAAGTGTATACTATTTCAAAGCGAGGTGTTTATTACGGATAAAGAAATGCTGAAAACCAAAGTATGCGCCGCTATTGACGCCTGGGCTGATAAAATCGAAGCTTTAGCGCAGAATATCGAAAGCGAACCGGAACTTGGATTCAAGGAAACCAAAACAGCGGCGAAGGTTACGGCCTTCCTGCAGCAGTTAGGTCTTGAGCCTCAGACCGGACTGGCGCTTACCGGTGTCAAAGCCCGTGCTGTCAGCGGCCGTCCCGGCCCTACTGTAGCGGTGCTGGGAGAGCTTGATGCTATCGGCTGTCCTGACAGCTGTAAAGCCGATCCTCTGACCGGTGCGGCTCATGCCTGCGGCCACAATCTGCAGATCGCGACGATGGCTGCCGCTGCCTGCGGCATCACGCAGTCAGGCGTTTTGGGCGAATTGGCCGGCGACGCCGTGTTCTTTGGTGTTCCTGCGGAAGAATATGTAGAGCTTGCTTACCGCAGCAAACTGATCAAAGAAGGCAAGCTGCACTTTCTTACAGGCAAAGGCCAGCTGATCTATGAAGGCGCTTTTGACGATATCGACATGGCGATGCAGATGCACGCCGATAAAAATATGCCGGAAGCTACTGTCTCCATTGGTGAAAGCAGCAATGGCTTCATCGGTAAAACTATTCAGTATGTCGGCAAAACTGCCCATGCTGCCGATGCGCCTGACCAGGGCATCAACGCCCTCAATGCCGCCATGCTGGGACTGATGGGTATCAACGCGCTGCGCGAGACCTTTCGTGAAGCCGACGTAGTCCGCGTCCATCCTATCATCACTAAAGGCGGCGATCTGGTCAACTCTGTTCCTGCCGACGTCAGGATCGAGACCTATGTCCGCGCCAAGACCATGGAAGCGATCGAAGCTACCCATACAAAGGTCGATGCGGCGCTCAAAGCCGGCGGCGACGCCGTCGGGGCGCAGACAGTCATCGCCACCATGCCGGGGCAGCTGCCGCTGGCATGCAATAACAGTCTGAACGAGCTGTTTGTAGCTAATGCCAAAATTGCCGACCCCAATGTAGCTGTTAAAGACGCCGGACATTTCAGCGCTTCGACAGATATGGGCGACGTATCGCATCTGCTGCCGGTCATCCACCCCTTCATTGGCGGTGTGGACGGATTTTTGCATACGGCAGATTTTCATGTAGTTGATTTCAAGAAAGCCGTATTGTTGCCTGCTAAGGCTTTTGCGATGATGATCATCGACCTTCTGGCCGACGATGCCAAACTGGCGCGTCAGATCAAAGCGGAGCACCACCCGCTGCTGACCAAAGAAGCCTACATCGCCAAGCTTGATAAATATTTTCAGTAACCAGAAGCTGTAACAGGAAAATGATGGAAAAGGGAAGGTGGATTTTGTGAAAAACATTAAAGTTCATGCCATCGTTTTAGCATTGATCATCATTGCGGAAATGATCGGTAACGTTTCTTTCAAGATCGGCGTAGGCACTATCGTGCTGCTGCCGATGCTGTATGCCCTGATCATGGGTATTTTCATGGCGCCTAAATTCTTAAAGGTCGTCAATCAAAAAGATATGCTGGACGCCAGCTCGCTGATCGGTATTACCCTGATGCTGCTGATGGCTCGTTACGGAACTCTGGTCGGCCCGACGCTGCCCAAGATCCTGGCCGCCTCTCCGGCTCTGATCCTGCAGGAATTTGGTAACCTGGGCACTGTTTTCATCGGTGTGCCTGTGGCTATTTACCTGGGACTCAAACGCGAAACTATCGGCGCGGCGCATTCTATTGCCCGTGAGCCTAACGTAGCCCTGATCGGCGAACGCTATGGCCTTGATTCTGCCGAAGGCCGCGGCGTTATGGGCGTTTATATCGCCGGTACTGTTTTTGGTACGATCTTCTTCGGCATCATGGCCAGCTTTGCCGCTGCCTATCTGCCCTTCCATCCTTATGCGTTGGCAATGGCGGCCGGCGTTGGTTCTGCCAGCATGATGACCGCTGCCGTAGGCTCTTTAAGCGTTATGTATCCGCAGATGGCCGACCAGATCGCGGCTTTCGGCGCTGCCAGCAACATGCTTTCAGGCCTGGATGGTCTGTACATGTGCATCTGGCTGGCCCTGCCGCTGACAGAATGGCTGTATAAAAAGATTTATCGTTTAAAATACGGTGTTGAGCCGACAGGAAAGGATGCTGCAAAATGAAAATCAAAGATACACTGATCGTTTTATTTATCGTCGGCGCCATGTCTCTTGTCGCCAACGCTATCGGTACTAAATATACTATCGTGGAAGCGATCCCCGGACTGCTTTTTTTGATCTTCCTGGCGATCGCAGGCGTTATTCTGGCTAAATTTTTGCCGGGACGTATCCCCGCTGTTGCTTATATCGTAACCTTAGGCTGCATTCTTACCTATCCGGCCATGCCCGGCAGCGACGTGATCAACGAAGCTGTTAAAAAAGTAGGCTTTCTGCAGCTGTGCACGCCTATCCTTGCTTATGCCGGTATCGCCATCGGCAAAGACCTTGACGCTTTTGCCAAAAGCGGCTGGCGCATCGTCGTTGTGGCCTGTGTAGTTTTTACAGGCACCTATATCGGCAGCGCGATTATCGCCCAGTCGATTTTAAAAGCTTTGGGACAGATCTGAATGGCAGTATTTACAGGCACCGGCTTTGCCGGTGTCTTTTTTTGCCTTCAGTGATAAAATTACCCGGCATCAGGCGAATAAGTTGAATTTCTTGCCAAGATAAAGTACAATAGTAATTAGATTTTACGATGTTGGAGGTATGATGATGGCTGAAGTTTTAGCAAAAACTACATTTTCCAGTGTTATCCACAATAATGAAGTTTGTGATGAAATAGTAAAATGGGGCAACGCTAACGGTTATCCCGTTACTAAAGCAAAATTGCAGAATAAGCTGGAAGCTTATGTAGGGTTTTCACCCGAATATATGATCCTGGCAAAGCGTCTGCCGCCTATTCCCGGTGGCTGGGACGTGACGGTCGAAAGCTATGAGCCTGAAGAACGCATCATTCCGCTCAATGTCAAAGCCGGCACAGGCGAGATCAACCGTTTTATCGTCAAAATGATCGAAGAATATATCAAAGAAGGCCTGAAAATGGACCTGTCTGAAAATATTTATGAATCCTATGGCACGCACCTGCGTGATTTGAAAGTCACAGGCCATCCGATCCTCATCAATAATTTTGAAGATTTTATCGAAAATATGCGTTGATTGCCAGAACCTGCGTTTTACGCAGGTTCTTTTATAATGGCGGTCAATATCATACAAGATAACGCGGCGGCTTTTTGCTATGATAAACTAAAGGAGTCTGCTGTGAAAAACGAAAAACGCTTTGTAAAATACGATAAGAAACTGCGGCTGGAAGCCTATTGGTTTCAGGGGATACTGCAAAGATTTCCTCAGCATTTCCACGAATATTACGTGATCGGGCTGGTGGAGAAAAGCGGCCTGCGCCATATGTGTTATGACAATGTGGATTATTATATCACTGCCGGTGATGTGCTGCTGTTCAATCCCCGCGCCCCGCACAACTGCGAACCTATGGATAATGACCTGCTGGATCTGCGCTGCCTGAACATCAAGCCGGAGATCATGCGCCAGGCCATGCTGGAACTGACGGGCAGCAGTGAACTGCCGCTGTTTACCAGCCCTGTTCTGCGCGGTGACGAGCGAACGGCTGCGCTGCTGCGCGAGCTGCATCAAATGATCATGCAGGAGCAGGATGACCTGGCTAAGGAAGAAGCCCTGTACTTTTTGCTGGAACAGCTTGTTGCCGCAGGTATCAGTAAAATGTCTGCCGCGACCAAAGCACCGCCGGTACAGAAGGTAACGGAGTATCTGCTGGAACATTATACGGACAAGGTAACGCTGGAAGAACTGGCTGACGTGGCGGCAATGAACAAATATTCCCTGCTGCGGCTGTTTACCAAAACGGAAGGCATCACGCCCTACCGTTATCTGGAAACGATCAGGATCGGCAAAGCCAAAGAGCTGCTGGGGCAGGGGCTGGAGCCGGCTGAGGTGGCATTGATGACCGGGTTTACTGACCAAAGCCATTTCAGTAAGTTTTTTAAAGAAGTCATTGGCCTGACGCCGGGCCAATACCGTACGATTTTTAGAGTAAAATAACAGGAGAAGCTATGCGGAATAAAATTTTGATGGGACATCTTTTTGCTTTGGTGACGATCCTGCTCTGGGGCACGACCTTTATTTCTACCAAAGTATTGCTGCGCAGCTTTACGCCGATAGAGATCTTGTTTTTCCGTTTTATCATGGGGCTGATCGTTTTATTTCTGATCTATCCGCACCGCCTGCGGGTGACCGATAAAAAACAGGAATGGATCTTTGCCGGGGCCGGGCTCAGCGGTATCACGCTGTATTATTTGTTTGAGAATATCGCGCTGGTGTACGCGCCTGCTTCCAACGTGGGCGTTATTACGGCAACAGCGCCTTTTTTTACTGCATTGCTGGCCTGCCGTTTTTTGGCCGGCGAAGCCCTGCAGAAAAAATTTATCGTCGGTTTCGTGCTGGCTATTGCCGGTATCGCCATGATCAGCTTCAACAGCGCGACGCAGCTGCAGATCAATCCCTTAGGTGATCTGCTGGCGCTGGCCGCGGCAGCGACCTGGGCCGTCTATGCAGTGCTGTCCAAAAAAATCAGCGCCTTTGGTTATAATGCTATCCAAAGTACGCGGCATACCTTTATGTATGGTCTGGTATTTATGCTGCCGGCGCTGCTGTTCATGGATTTTCGCTGGGGCTTTGAACGGCTGGCCGATCCGGTCAACCTGTTCAATCTGCTGTTTCTGGGCGTCGGCGCGTCTGCAATGTGCTTTGTGACCTGGAATATGGCGGTCAAGCTGCTGGGCGCGATCAAAACCAGCGCCTATATTTATCTGGCGCCGGTCGTTACAGTCATCACCTCGGTCCTTGTACTGGACGAACAGATCACAACGGTCATCGCCTGCGGTATGCTGCTGACACTGACAGGGCTGCTGCTGTCGGGCGATGTGGTAACGATGCTGAAAAGCAGTCTGCGCTTCAGGAAATAAACTGGAAACAATAATTTTAGAAAAATAACAGTCCCTTGAAAGTTAGAGTAAATAACTTTTGAGGGACTGTTTTGTTTTTTATTCAGTATCAGCTTTTACAGCAGTTCCCGCAGCCTGTCCAGCGCCTTCAAACGGTGCTTGGTGATATTGCGCACCGTGCAGTGTAAACGCCTGGCAGCTTCCGCAGGCTTCAGGTCATCTATGAACAGCAAGAGCAGGATCTTACGCTGCTGTTCGTTCAGCTGCGCCAGTGCTGCCTGCAGGTCCAGTGACAGCAAAAGCTGCGCCAGCTCATCCAGATCGCCGGCTGCGCTATAGCCGCTGTCCAGCAGGTCGATACCGGCCTCGCTGCCCGTATCGATCTGGGTTTCGTGCTCCCAGATCCTGCCCTGTTTATCCATGGCGTCGAACAGCGCAAAATGCACCTTGCAGCGGGCATAGCCGGGCCAGTTCAGGTAATCGGCGCCCTTATATTTCAATATCAGCTCGATAAAAGCCAGCACGGCAATACTTTCGGCGTCGCGTCCCAGCGACTTATAAAACATCTCACGGCGGGCCTCGCTTTGCAGCAGCGGCTGAAAATCCTCGCATAACTGCAAAAGCGCGGCCTTATCGTTGTTTTGGGCGGCAGTTATCAGCCGCTGCAAGCGTACTGCCTGGGTTTCGTCCGTATCGTTATTGTTGAAATTGTTAAATTTATTTATAGTGATCAAGTCCCTTGGTTTTATGATAACCGGTTATACTGTCAGTCGTCGTGCACAACAGTAGCTAGTGTACGCCTGTTTTGAGCAAAAGTAAATAGGGAAAAATGGCGCAAAAAGTTTTAGCCCCTTTCAGGGGCTAATTTTTTTATAAAAAATAAACCCGGCCATAACTGACCGGGCAAAAATATTTTGTGCATGAATAAAAAGTGAACTATTGTTTGTAAACTTGAATGTAAAGTGCTATACTAAGGCGAGAGATAGCTGGTGTGTCGGTTTTCCCACTCCCAAAAGAGTGGGGGTGATAAACTATGACAGTTTTCGAAGCGTTATCATTGATGATAGGCTTTGCAACTTTAATAGTGCTTCTCCTATCGTTTTACCGTTTACGATAGAATGAGAAAAGCCGCATAACCAAGTGGCTACGCAGCTTCCCGTCAAATTATTAAATTTCAGGGGAGAGCTGACGTTCCCGCATCAGCTATCTCTTTTACTATTATATCGTACCTGTCAAGTAATTTCAAACCCCTGTGAGACTGTATTTGATGCAGCCACACAGGGGGTTTCTTTTTTATTTATGCCACTTTCTTGAAAGCAATTCGTTTAAATGTTCATTTCTTTTAGCGGTAAAAGAAACGAACCAAAGAAAAACCGGCACGTCGCAGATTTTTATTTAGCTTCGCTCAACGGCGGCTCCGCGAAACTCGGCATTGTTGCCGAAGATAAATCATCTGAGCAACAATACCTCAAACAAGTCACTCCGCTATCGCCTTATTCGCATCGCACATAACAAAATCTGCTCAATGTGCCCTAACCCCCTACGTTCTAGTGCTGTAGTTACTAAGCATTGATAACATTAGGTGTTTGATACTATGCTTTATGAAATTTATAGCTGAATAGTGCGATGCAGGGTTTTGAGCGCACATTGTGGTCCAGTCCGTTGTGTGCGCAGCGAGCTTCTGGAAGAAAGCTGCATAAAAAGAAACAAAAACCTAAATTCAAAAGTAAAAATTAAAATTTTCAAGGAAAAAGAAAATAAAAAATTAAACCTAACCATTTGCCGGGCAAGCCGCAGTAACGTGCGGTTCACCTCATTCTTGCGGCGGCTGGCAAACCGTAAGGGCAAAAGATAACCAAGCTGCGTCGAAAAAAAGTTCCTGTATGTCTTGTGGGGGGGTACAGGTGTGCTATAATAGGTGCGAATATTATTTTAACAAATGTTTTTAAAGCTTTAGTAAATAAAATCAGACTTTCAGCAAAATAAGACAAAGACGGAACAATATTTTCAGCAGCGCAGAGTGGGGGTGTAAGGGTGTACGACGAAAAATGCCTGATGTGTATCGGCGGCAATATCCGTTTTCTGCGCATGGCCAGACAGCTGAGCCAGCAGGAACTGGCACAGCTTATAGATGTCAGCCAGACCCATCTGAGTAATCTGGAACGTAACCATGTCAACGTCAACCTGAAGCTGCTGCTGCGTATCGCCAATGTGCTGGAATGCCCGCTGGAAGTATTTTTAGATACTCAGGCGGCGCTGGACTGGGGCAAAGAGCAGGCTGAAAAGGAAACTCCTGCAGAAGTCTATACGCTGGAGGAAGTGCGGCAGCTTTTGCAGCTTGTAAGGCTGTCGCACAGGTAAAACGCTGTAACCGCGGCAACAGCTGCGGAGGATATATTAAATTTACCAGACAGGGAGGCGGTCAGGTATAAACAAAGCAGCCCAAAGAAAATTTTAGATAAAGAGAGGAGGAGTAAGGTGCCCGAACAAATACATCTTGGTTTTGGCATTGATAAGAATTTTGGCAAATTCGCCGGCATCACCATTACTTCGCTGGTACATAACAATATCGGGCATGATTTAGTTGTGCATATCGTCTACGACGAGCTGCTGCCGGAGGATATGGAAAAATTACAGCAGATGGAAAGGCTGTACCGTAATCTGACACTGCGCTTTTACCAGATCACAAGTACCGAAGGTATGACTTTTGTCGTACCGCCGGGGCATATCACCCAGGCCATGTATTACCGCTATCTGTTTGCTGATATGCTGCCGGAAACGGTGACGCGGCTTATTTACATGGATGCGGATATCATCTGCAAGGGCGACATTCTGCCTTTGTGGCAGCTGAACTTGCAGGGGAAGGTGCTGGCGGCAGCGCGCGATTACGGCGAGGACCGCAGCTGTGACCGTATCGGTCTGAAAAACGGCCGTTATTTCAATTCAGGCGTGCTGCTGATGGATCTGACTAAGTGGCGGAAGCAAAAACTGGCACAAAAGCTGTTTCAGTGGCTGGAGCAGGTGGGCGGCACGAAGATCCTCTGGGGCGATCAGGATGCCCTCAACGGCGTTATCGACGGCGAGTTTGTGGAATTGCCGAAAATTTTTAACTGCATCGTCATCAACAACACAACTTTGAATGAGGCGCTGCAGGCGGTGATCGTACACTATATCGATTACGTGAAGCCCTGGCATATTTATTATGTAGACAGCAACGCGAAAGAACTGTACTGGCAATATGTCAAAAAATCCCTGTGGAGCGATTTGAAACCGCAGGATGGTAAGACTGTGCAGACTGTGATGATGACGGCGCGGCTGCTGCATAAGCAGGGCAAATATGCCGAATCGGCGTCGTATTACGAAGCCTTATTAAAGTATTTTCTAAAAGAAAAATATGAGTAAAAATGATGGATTTGAGAAAGAGGGATGCAAATGTCTCGTAAAGCAAGTTTAACTAAGAAAATAGCACATACGCTGCTGGCGATGTCGATAGTTTATTCCAGCGGTATCAACATTGTAGTCAACGAAGTTTACGCCGCAGAGAAAACGGAAAACATTACCAGCAGCGGCGGTACTTTTACTGAAACCGGCGCTAATGGTACTGACTCTTTAATCTCTTCACCTGGCCCTGTTACCGATGGAGAAAGTGCTGCTATCACCGGTAAGATCACAGATGGTAATATCAGCAATGCTATTGAGGTTACAGCGACCGGAGGTAGGGGTGGTGACGAGACCGATGGTACCAACCCAACAGTAATGACAGGTGCTAAAGGCGGCGATGCTGTGGCCAGGGTAACGGTAGATGAAAGTCTCAGCAGCGTTGAAACAGGCAATATAACAGTAACTGCAACAGGTGGACGTAACGGCAGCGTTTATCAGGGTGTAAGTCAGGTTGCCGGTGCCGCTGCGGCCTATGGGATAGAGGTCAAGCATGATCTGACGATCACTGCCGCTGACATAACTGTAAGTGCAAAATCAGAATTCAATTTGATTAGTACAAACAAAGTGGATATAGGCGGTGCTAAACACAGCAATGCGATAGCAGCGGGCCTGCAGGTCGATGACGGCACGGTTATTTTTAGCGGTGGAAAGATGAAAGTAAGTGCTCAAAGTTCTAATAATGTTTTTGGTCTTGACGAAGTGTATGAAGGGCCCACAAAATTTGCTGACGGCGGTGATGCTGAGGCTTATGGGATCAGAGTCACTGGCGGCGAGGCAACGGCAACACTGACAGGTATTTTGGAGATCGAAAGTGCCGAAGGCTCGAGAGGCAACGGAAGATTAAATGGGGAGGCGGTATCAGGTTTAACGCATACTGTTGACGGCGGAGCTGGCGGCAATGCTGTAGCCTATGGCGTTGAGGTCAACGGCGGGATCGCCCATTTAGATTTGCAGGATATAAGTATCAAGCAGTCTGGTAGTAGTAATTATATAAGCGGCGGTGCCGGCGGTGACGCCGCTGGTACTGCTGTTGAGAGTGTTGTGACAGGCCATGGCGGAGCAGGCGGTAATGCTAATGTTGCTGGCGTCCATATTGTGAGCGGTAAGGCAGACGGTACCATAGGGAATATAGCAATAGAGACTTTTTGCCATAAGGCAAGTGGTGGTAAAGGTGGAGCTGTTATCAACAGCCTCAGCGGCAGCGGCGGTGCTGGCGGGGATTTTTATGTAGCAGGGATCAGTAACGCCGGCGGTGAGGCAGAACTGGCTGTGGCTGGAATGGATATCAAGGCGAGCGGCGGCAACGGCGGTAGCTTAGGTCTATTAACTGTAACTGACGCAAGCAAGGTGACAGCTGCAGGCTCAGTACAGGCGTCTGCAGGTAAAGGCGGTGAAGCTTTGGTCGTTGGCGTGGATAATCGTGGCGGCAGCAGCAAAGTCACCGTAAGCGGCGATATTAAGCTTGAGGCAACCGGTGGCAGTGGTGGCAGCGGTAACATCAATGCCGATTCTGCAGGCAAAGTTACAGATGAGGCTGCTCAAATATTGGTAACGGAGCGAGTAAGCGGTGCTGGCGGCGAGGCGATGGCCGTTGGTTTGCAGAATACGGACGGAAGCCTGACGGCAGATGTACAGAAGCTGGAAATAACGGCGACCGGCGGATTTGGTGGCGAGGGAATCAGTACCTATGGAAATATCAATGGTGCCAGTGCTGTTGGTGGGGCTGCCGCCGCTTATGGCATCAATGTTTTAGGCGGATTGGCTGAACGCTTAACGATGGCTGAAATTACAGTAGAGGCTAACGGCGGTTCCAGCAATCAGGCTCAGGGTTCTAATGCTATGAATAAGGTAAATAATGATGGCGCCGGAATCGTTGGCGGCAAAGGCGGACAGGGTGGAGTTGGTGCGGCTTATGGCGTCAGCAACAGCGGCGGTAGTGTCGGTTTAACAGTTGCCAAAATCACAGTTGTGGGTATCGGCGGTGCTGGTGGTCAAGGTGGCAGTGTATATAAAGATGGTTCTGCTACGGCTGCCGGTACCGGCGGTGATGGCGGCAACGGTGGTAATGCTTATGCTTATGGTGTTTTCGGCACTGGCAGCGGCAGCCAGACGGCGATTGCGGTGGACCAGATCATTGCAGAGGCGAAGGCTGGTGCTGGCGGTAGAGGCGCTGCTGTGGGTAATGGTGTAGCTACGGCAGGTCAGGACGGCCAGCAGGGTGAAGCAGCCGAAGCCTATGGCGTATATGCCACTAAGGGCGCTGTGATCACTTTGAACGCCAAGACTGATGGCGGTGCTATCACTATTGGCGCTAAAGCCGGCAATACCGCGACCCCGGAAGGCAGTAAAGCCTATGCCGTATATGCCGATAATGCGACAGTGCTGTTTAACGATAAGGCTGTTTTAAACAGTGACGGCTCGTCTACTGATAATGATGTTATTACTTACCTGAACAATGCGACTTTGGGTTTTGGTACTCCAGGTGAAGGTCAGGAGGTTGGCCGCACTATTACCGGCGGCACTTTGCAGCTGGCGGGCAGCAATACCTTTAAAGTTGCTACCGACTTTAGTGACCTGGCTAATATCAAGTCTGATAGCTTTACCTTTGCCAAGTTGGCGGCTGACAGCAGCACGGCAACGCAGTACATCACTGTCGGCTACGATAAAGCCTTTGACGGCAGCAAGCTGGACAGCTTTGTGGGCGACGTGACGGTGCTGACGATAACTAATTTAGGTGCTGGCCAGAACTTGAATAATTTTGTGGGCAAAGAAAGTGAAATGGACGACCCGCTGACCAGATTTTTGGCAACGCCGACTGTAGCAGTGGATGGCAATGATGTCAAAATCACTAAAATAGACTTTGCTGAAGCTGGCGCATCCGAATTAGTAATGACGGCGGCTGACGCGCAGATGTCGATCGGCAATCTGTGGCGCGTTGAAGGCAACAACCTGATGAAACGCATGGGCGATCTGCGCAGCGACACTGAAGCTGCTGAGGGCGGCGTTTGGGCCCGTTACTACCGGGGCGAAATGAGCGCCGACAGCGCCTATGACCGCAGTTTTGATCAGGATTATACAGCCTTCCAGGGCGGTATCGACAAGGTGCAGGATTATAAGGGCGGCAAGCTCTATACAGGTATCGCCGTCAACCGCATCGACGGTAATGCCAGCTACAACAGCGGCAGCGGCGACCTGAGCAGTACCGGCGTAGGCGTATATGCCAGCTGGCTGGGCAGTAAAGGCCATTATCTGGATGTTATCGCCCGTGGCAGCAAGCTTGCCAACGACTTTAAGCTGGTAGACAGAAGCGGTAATACTGCAAAAGGTGATTATGATACCTGGGCTTATGGTATCAGCGCCGAATACGGTTACAGGCAAAATCTGCAGGGCGGCTGGTTCGTAGAGCCGCAGGCAGAATTGAGTCTGGGACGTATCGGCAGTGCCGATTATACCATGTCCAACGGTACACAGATCAGTCAGGACGCAGTCAACAGCGCTGTGACCCGGATAGGTGTTTTGAGTGGTAAGGAATTTACCATGAACGGACGGCAGGGTAACGCTTATCTAAAAGCCTCGCTGCTGCACGACTTTGGCGGCAACGGCGGCGGAGCGGCCTATTATAACGGCAGAAGCACCGTTGTGGAAAGCGCTGATATGAGCGTTACCTGGTGGGAAATTGGTCTGGGGGCCAATCTGGGAATCGCCAAAAACAGCAACCTGTATTTTGACGCCTTGAAAACCTTTGGCGGCGACCTGCGCACGGAATGGCAGTTCAACGCCGGGTTAAGATTTACATTTTAAGTGAGCGCCGCTTAGTCACAAGCGTCAGCGTAGTGAATAAGCGTGACGGCGAACTTATCCGAAAGACGCGACCGAATAGGAAGCGTCGTGGATTTCCTATACCGACGGAGTCGGCAAATACGGAGTATTGCGCCGCTTAGTCACAAGCGTCAGCGTAGTGAATAAGCGTGACGGCGAACTTATCCGAAAGACGCGACCGAATAGGAAGCGTCGTGGATTTCCTATACCGACGGAGTCGGCAAATACGGAGTATTGCGCCGGTTAGTCACAAGCGGTAGTGCATAGTATTTATTGAAAAAAGCAGTTATAATACAAACAGCCCTGACAGATTTATCTGTCAGGGCTGTTACTTTTTATTTGTAAGCGTTTTTACATATCTTTGATATGGGCCTCAGCTACGTCAAAGTCTTTGACGATGGCGGCGTCAGGCTGTTTATCCAGCAGGCTGACGATAAAGATCGCCAGGGCCGAAACGATGAAGCCGGGTACGATCTCGTAGATGCCGGTAGAGGCAAAAAATTCTTTCCAGATGAGGACGGTGCAGCCGCCGCAGAAAACGCCGGCGATAGCGCCCTTGATAGTGGTGCGGCGCCAGAAAAGGCTGAACAGTACCAGCGGTCCGAAGGAAGCGCCGAAGCCGGCCCAGGCGTAGGCGACCAGTTCCAGAATATAGTTGTTGGGATTAGAGGCCAGCGCCAGCGAGCAGCAGGCTACTAAAATAACGGCTAAACGGCTGACGAAGACCAGTTCTTTTTCGCCGGCGTTTTTACGCAGCAGCGCCTGATAGAAGTCGGTAGAGATCGCCGACGCGGTTACCAGCAGCTGGCTGGAAGAGGTGCTCATGATGGCGCCCAAAATAGCGGAGATGATGATGCCGGCAAGGAAGGAGACAAAAAATTCGTTGTTGAGCACCATAAAAACGGTCTCGGCATTGACGCCGGTCAGTTTATCGCCCAGCAGTACCCGGCCGACCAGGCCGACGGTAACGGCGAAGAACAGGGAGAAGATGACCCAGACCATGGCGATGCGCGTCGCCTGCGGTATTTCTTTAGCCGAGCTGATGCCCATAAAGCGGACCAGGATATGCGGCTGACCGAAGTAACCAAGCCCCCAGGCCAGCAGCGAAATGATCGCCGTAGCGCTGAGGGTGACGCCGGTGGCGTCTGTAAAAAAGCTGAAATAGTTGGCGTTCATAGCATAAAGCTTTTCAAAGGCGGTCACTGGCCCGCCGGCTTTAAAGATGCCGGTCAGGGGCACGATGATGATCGCGAAGAACATCAGGCAGCCCTGGAAAAAATCGGTGCGGCAAACGGCGATATAACCGCCGGTAAAGGTATAAAAAACGACGATGCCTGCCGTGATGAGCAGCGACTCAAAATAAGGCAGCCCAAAAACGGTGTTGAATAAACGCCCGCCGGCAACGAAGCCGGAAGCGGTATAGATCAGAAAGAAAATAAAAATAAAAATTGCGGAAACGATACGCAGAATTTTTGTTTTATCACGGAAACGGTTTTCAAAAAAATCCGGTAAGGTGATCGAATCGTTGGCGATCTTGGTATAAACACGCAGCCTTTTGGCTACAAACAGCCAGTTCAGCCAGGTGCCGATGGCCAGTCCGATAGCGATCCAGAAGGCGCTGACGCCTGCCACATAAGCGTAGCCGGGCAGTCCCATCAGCATCCAGCCGCTCATATCCGAGGCTTCGGCGCTCATGGCCGAGACCCAGGGCCCTACCTTACGGCCGCCTAAAACATAGCCGGCCAGATCCTGTTCTTTTTTCATATGGAAAATCCCTA
>ERZ791883.314-NODE-314-length-63754-cov-7.783278_pt1 | contig 63754 bp, 51 predicted proteins | sample MGYA00510160_ERZ791883 | MGnify/ENA primary metagenome ERZ791883 (study PRJEB30046, sample SAMN00792072) | human gut metagenome | study: EMG produced TPA metagenomics assembly of the A metagenome-wide association study of gut microbiota in type 2... | reverse complement strand
GTTCTCTTGGGGGTTTAAGGGGGCCATTCTCTCACGTGAGAGAATGGCCCCCTTTGCCGTTCCCCTGCGACGCGCAGGGAAACTCCTCCCGCATTGGTGCGGGAATCATTGCAAATTATTCTGCGAAAAATGCTTCAATTTCCCCGCGCGCAGCGGCCACGCTGCCTTGCACAAAATTCGGCTTGCCGCCGCCGCGGCCAGAAAGCTCGGCATTCATCTTTTTCGTGAGCTCACGAAGGTCTCCGCCGATGTGCCCGATGGCGTACTTGTACGCGCCGTCCGCGCCGGCAAAGACCGCGCAGCGGCCGCCGCAGTGGTTCGTGACCGCGTCGCAGAGCTTGCGCAGGCTGTCGCCGGACATTTCGTCCTCGAAGAGCAGGACGTCGCCCTTGCCTTCGTACTGCGCGGCGGTCTGGGCGAAGACGGACTCTTCGAGCTTTGCGCAGCGCTGCTTGAGCGCGGAAAGCTCAGCGAGCACACGCTCGGCGCCCGCAAAGCTCGCGTTCGGCTTGACGGAGAGCGCCTGTGCGATGCGCACGTCCTGCGCCCAGCACTCCGAGAGGTAGCGGTGCGCGCGTTTGCCGGAAAGAAGCTCGATGCGAACGCCGTCGCGGAACTTCTGCACGGAGAGGAACTTGACGAGTCCCACCTGACCGGAGCGCACAACGTGCGTGCCGCAGCAGGCGCAGCAGTCCGCGCCGGGGAAGGAGACGATGCGCACGTCGCCCTCGAGCGGCTTTTTGCTGCGGTACTCGACCTTGTCGAGCTCCGCGCCGCGATAGAACTGGATGTCGATGGGGTGATCCTCATAGATGTACAGGTTGGCGAGCTGTTCAATCTCCATAAGGTCATCCCACGAAATGTCGGCGTTGAAGTCGATCGTGACGACGTCCGCGCCCATGTGGAAGCCGACGTTGTCGCAGTGGAAGCGCTCGCAGATGAGGCCCGAGCAGATGTGCTCGCCCGAATGCTGCTGCATGTGGTCGAAGCGGCGCGCCCAGTCGATCTTGCCGGAGACGCTCTCTCCCACCTCGAAGGGCTTGTCACAAAGGTGCGTGATGACGCCGTTTTTCTCGTGGACCTCGAGCACGTTCGCCTCGCCCAAAACGCCGGTGTCATACGGCTGGCCACCGCCCTCGGGGTAGAAGGCCGTCTCCGCGAGGACAACGGCGTAGCCGCCCTTGACAGCGTCGCAGGAGACGACGGTGGTGGCAAAGCCCTTCTGAAAGGGATCTTCATAGTAGAGTTTTCTTGTTTCCATGGGGTTCTCCTTTAGTCGATCAGGCCGAGCGCCTGTTTTTCGTGCAGCACGCGGAAAACGTGCGTGTCAATATCGCTTTCGGCGATCTCGCCGGACTGGACGGCGGCGATCACCTGCGGGATCTGCGTCTGATAGTCGGTGGTCACGATCATGTCGTTGCCCGCCTGAATGGCCAGCACGGCGGCGCTGCCGTCCTGCGCGTAGGCTTTGACGGCATCCATCGCGAGATCGTCCGTCACGATGACGCCGGTGAAGCCGAGCGTGTCGCGCAGCAGAGAATGCACCTTCGCCGAAAGGGACGCGGGATACGCGCCGTCCATGCACTCGACGATGTTGTGGCTCACGAGCACGAACGGCGCGCCCGCGGCGATGCCGGATTCAAAGGGGACGAGGTCGGACTTTTCAAACGTGGTGTACGGGCGCGCGTCGAGCGCGATGCCCGTGTGCGTGTCGGCGTTGTTGCCGTAGCCGGGGAAGTGCTTTAAGACGCAGGCGATACCGGACTGCGCATAGACGGGCACGACGCTTGAGATATAGTCCGCGGTCGTCTGCGCGTCCTGCCCGAACGAGCGCGCGTAGATGAAATTGTCGGGATTCGTCGACACATCGCACACGGGGGCGAAGTTCACGTTGACGCCGAACGCTTTGAGCTTCTGGTTGTAGCTGAGCGTTCGTTCGAGCAGCCCGTCGAGGCCGCCCGCGGCATAGAGCTCCTGCGGGGAGGGGAGAGGTTCGGAGAAGAGGTTCGGGTTTTTGCTCGCGCGCGTGACAGTGCCGCCCTCTTCATCGCTGCCGATGAAAAGCGGGATGGCCGCCGCGGCCTGATAGGACGCGAGCGCCGCGGTGAAGTCGTCCTCCGTGAGCCAGTCGCCGTTTGCATCCTTATAGTCCCTGCCGAAGAGCAGCAGGCCACCGAGGTGATAGGTTTCGACGTCCTCCGCCGCGCCCGTTTCGGGGCAGCGGACGAAGAAGAGTTGGCCGACTTTTTCCTCGATGCTCATACCTGCAATGATGTCGTTGATGCGCTCATCGGGCGTTTTTTCCACCGGCTGCTCGATAGGAGGTTCCGGCGTCGGATCGACGGCGGGTTCATCGGGGGTGTCGTTTTTCGCGCCGCAGGCGGCGAGAAGCAGAACCAGGACGAGGGAAAGTGCGGTAATTTTGAAAGATTTCATGGCGATTCTCCTTTTTATGATTCGGAAACAAAGTGCTGTTCGCGGTAATACTGCGCGCAGAGGTATTTGCGGCAGACCTCGGCAACATCTGGGGGCACGTCGAGCGTGATGGAACCGTCGACCATGCGGTAGCCGTCCTCGTGCATCAGCGGCGTGACGGCGCGCGTCTCACGCTGGAGCTGCATGAAGCCGTCGCCCGTCCAGCCGCACTCAAAGAAGAGCTTGTCCATCAGGAAGCACGGGGAAATGTCGCCGCCGTCGCCGCGGAAGTCCTGACCGAGGGATTCCTTGGCGGCCTTGTTGGCATAGATGAGGTAGGGCGTGGAGAAGTAGTTGTAGAAGCCCTCCTGCGTGGACACGTCAAGATTGACGCCCATTTCGGCATACACGCTGCTGCCGTTGCCCATCCACGGCTTGTGGTCGCCGAAGAGAACGAGCACGACGGGCTCATCGCGCCCTTCCAGCTCGCGCGTGAGGCGGCGCATCTGCTCGATCGTGCTGCGGATGCCGGTCAGGTAGTTGTTGATGACGCAGCAGCTTTCCATCGACCAGCCGGTCTTGGCGGGCGTGACGTACTCATCCCAGTAGGTCTCGGAGCTGTACGGCCCGTGGTTCTGGTACGAGACGGAGAAGAGGAAGAGAGGGTCATCTTCCTCCGTGCGCGAGTCGATGTCGTTTAAGAGGTAGTCGACGAGCACGGTGTCGGACTTGAAGAGCGCGTCCTCAATGGAGATGAGGTCGCCGAAGCCCGATTCGTTAAAGACGCACTCGTCAAAGCCAAGGTATTCGTTGACGTTGCTGCGGTTGTAGAACCACGAGTAGCCGGGATGGCGGTAGAGCGCGTCGTAGCCCTGATCCTTGAAGTAGCGGACGTAGGAATTGATCGGGCCGCGGAACTCCTCGTGCTGGCTGTAGCCCGTAAGGAAGCCCCATTCGGTGTTCGTCGTGCCGCCGGCGAAGATATTCGTGAGGAGGTTGCCCGAGACGCTGCGGCTCTCGAGCTCGTGCAGCGGCTCGTAGAGATTCCGCACGGCGGAGATTTCATTTAACTGGGGGAAGTCGGACAGGTCGGAGAATGCCTCGAGCATGATGCCGACGACCGTGATCTTCTGCTCGTCGGGAATGTCGGTGTCCGCATACTGCTCAAGGATCTGCTTGGCCTCGCTCTCGCGGTAGCCCTCCGGCGGCTCGGGGAACATGTCCTGCACGCTGTGGAGGAACGGATACGTCGTGCCGCGGGAGATGTAGACCTCGACCGCGGACCACGGGGAAATGAGGTCGTTGTTGGCGGTCTCTTTGTAGATAGATGAACTGGTGTAGAGCTCAAAATAGCACGCGAGCGTGACAGAGAGCATGAGCATGATGCCCGCAAGGCGGGAGCGCGGGCTCATGCGCTCTTTTCGGAGCATCAGGCACGAGAGTGCGAGCATCAGCACAAAGCTCTCAAGAACGACGATCACGGGCGCGGAAATTTCGAACGTGTAGTTGCCCATGATGCCGCCCGCCGTGCGGATGAGCCGCAGGTCGGTGGCGAGCACGGGGTCGCCGCGCAGCTGCACCTTGTAGTAGCTCGCGAGCGCGAGCGTGAAAAACGGCAGCGCTGAGAGTAAGTAAGCCGCCCACGGCCGCGCGAAGAGAAAAAAGCCGAGGTAGACGAGTAAGATCGGCGCGAGCAGGTTCATCATGACGAGCAGCGGAATTTTGAAATACGACTGCAAAAGCGCCGTCGCGTCGATGCTTGCGTAGGAATGTGCCGTGAGGTAGAGCGAGAGAAGGCCAATGCCAGCGCCCAGCACCGTGAGCCAGAAGAAGACCCAGATGCGGTGCACCCAGCGCATCACCGCGCCCGTCGACTCGTCAGGCCGCACCAGAGAAGAGAAAAAACGCATGTTGGGGATGTCCCCTTTCCAAAAGCATAATAACAGAGTATATCATTTCGACAGGAAAAACGCAACTAAGAGAGCACTGACAAATCGTACTTGTCTGCACAATACATTGGTTGGATCGTTCGGTAAAAAAGCGGATGAGTTGTCTCTTTATAGAGACAACTCATCCGCTCGAATTGTTTTGTTTTACAGAATGTGAACACGCTCGTGAAATGCTTTTTTAGGGCGCTGACTTACCGGCCCGGCAGGTTTTCCGAACGGAATGATGGTACGAGGTGTTTCGCTGTCCGGAATATGAAGCAGTTGGCGGACAGCATCAGTATGACCATCGAATTTCATCATGCCATCCATCCAGACTCCGGCATAGCCGGAAGCGGTGATCGCCAACATGATATTTTCTGTGGCGGCGGCGTAATCTTCCGTTTCAAACTGGAGGTTATGATCTCCGCTGTGTATACATTGGGAAGTGACGACGAGAATGACGGGGGCAGTCTGCACGGCTTTGGTGGGAAAAATTTCAGCGAGGCTGCGGCGCAGTAATTCATCCGTAACAGCGTAAAAAGTGGCCGTTTGCAGATTATAACCGGATGGGGCGCGAATACCGGCATCCAGAATACGGTATAGCTCTTCCTGAGGAATGGAGGATTGCTTAAACTCACCGCGATAGCTGCCGCGGCGAGCAATCACATCAAAAAATTCCATAAGCAAATCTCCTCTTCTGCAATATGGTGTTGAAAAGCTCAGCGAATCAGAACGCGCACTTTTCGCGCAGGAAGGCCTTGACCTGATCGATGGGGATACGGACCTGCTCCATGCTGTCGCGCTCGCGGATGGTGACGCAGTGGTCGGCCGCGATGCCGTTGGCCTCGTCGCCGACGGTGTCGAAGTCGAAGGTGATGCAGTACGGCGTGCCGATCTCGTCCTCGCGGCGGTAGCGCTTGCCGATCGAGCCGGTCTCGTCGTAGTCGACCATGAATTCCTTGGAAAGCTCGTTGTAGAGCTCCATCGCAGGACCGGCGAGCACGTCCTTCTTCGAAAGCGGCAGGATCGCGGCCTTGAAGGGGGCGAGTGCGGGGTGGAAGTGCAGCACGACGCGCACGTCGTCGTTGCCCTTCTTGTCCTGGCCGACGACCTCTTCATCGTAGGCGTCGCACAGGACCGCGAGCACGCTGCGCTCCACGCCGAGCGACGGCTCGATGACGTAGGGGACGTATTCGACCATGTCCTTGCCCTCGCCCTCGCGATAGACCATCTTCACGCCGCTGGTGTTCTGATGCTGCGTGAGGTCGTAGTCCGTGCGGTCGGCAACGCCCCAGAGCTCGCCCCAGCCGAACGGGAAGAGGAACTCGAAGTCCGTCGTTGCCTTGGAGTAGAAGCACAGCTCCTCAGGATCGTGGTCGCGCAGGCGGAGGTTCTCGTCCTTCAGGCCGATGGAGAGCAGCCAGTTGTGGCAGAACGTGCGCCAGTAGTTGAACCACTCAAGGTCGGTACCCGGCTTGCAGAAGAACTCGAGCTCCATCTGCTCGAACTCGCGCACGCGGAAGATGAAGTTGCCCGGTGTGATCTCGTTGCGGAAGGACTTGCCGATCTGGCCGATGCCGAACGGCAGCTTTTTGCGCGTGGTGCGCTGGACGTTATTGAAGTTGACGAAGATGCCCTGCGCGGTCTCGGGGCGGAGGTAGACGGTGTTCTTTGCGTCCTCGGTCACGCCCTGGAACGTCTTGAACATGAGGTTAAACTGACGGATATCGGTGAAGTTGTGCTTGCCGCAGGTGGGGCAGGGGATGTTGTGCTCTTCGACAAAGTCCTTCATCTCCTGCTGGGAGAAGGCGTCGATGGGCTTGGGAAGCTCGAAGCCGGTCTCGGCGCACCAGTCCTCGATGACCTTGTCGGCGCGGAAGCGCTCGTGGCACTCGCGGCAGTCCATCAGAGGATCGGAGAAGCCGCCGAGATGGCCGCTTGCTACCCAGGTCTGCGGGTTCATCAGGATCGCGGCGTCAAGGCCGACGTTGTAGGGATTCTCCTGCACGAACTTCTTCCACCAGGCGTTCTTGATGTTCTTCTTCAGCTCGGCGCCGAGGGGGCCGTAGTCCCAGGTGTTGGCAAGGCCGCCGTAGATCTCGCTGCCGGGGAAGACAAAGCCGCGGTTTTTGCACAGCGCGACGATCTTGTCCATCGTCTTTTCGGTGTTTTTCATGGTGAATTTCTCCTTTCGGTACTTGGCTCAGGAGATAAAAAACGCCCTGAGCCTATTAAAGTAGGCTCAGGGCGAACAAATCATTGTCCGTGGTTCCACCTGAATTCCCCGCTGGATGCGGGGCACTTCGTTCCCTTGTAACGGAGGGACCGGCGCGGCATTTCCGCCGCGCGGCTCAAAAGCGCCGCCTTTTCCGTTCCGCAGGGACTTGCACCGGCCGTCCCCTCTCTTGAGCGGGTGAAAAGAAAAGGCTTCTTTCTCGCTGCCTTTATTGCGCACAGCATACCATGACTGAAATTGTTTGTCAAGACAAACCGAGAATCCCTGCGTCCCGCAGGGGAGCGGGCAAAGGGGGATATTCTCTTTCACAAAAGAGAATATCCCCCTTTAAATCCCCCAAGAGAAAGGTTTTCACATTGCAAGCGAGCAGCTCGAAGAGCTGCAATGCTTGCCGATGCTACTTCCTGCGTGCGGCGTTGCCGCGTTTGGAGTTGCTATACGATTTGACCTACTCCTATTATCCGCTGCCGCTCTGCCTGTCTCGTAGAAGTGCAGACTAATATCCGTCTACCGCGGCACTCCTCAATGCGGCGAGCGTTAGCAATGCCGCATTCCGCAAGCAGTCTGCCGCCAAGCAATCGTCACTCGCGCCTCACGATAGTAAGGCGCGGTTGCAAGACGTAACGAGACGTAGGGATTCATGGCGAAGCCATGTACACCGCACCTAATTGCGCAGCGCGTGCAGCTCTTCAAGCTACAAACTGCCAATGTGCGGGGTCAAGGGGCAAGGCCCCTTGCGTTCTCTTGGGGGATCTAAAGGGGGCCATTCTCTCACGTGAGAGAATGGCCCCCTTTGCCGTTCCCCTGCGCGGCGCAGGGAAACCATTGCACCCTCACGCTGTGAGAGCTAAATTATTCTTCTTCATGCGCCGTGACCGCAATATGCAGCTCGTCAAGCTGCTTCTGCGTCACCTCGCTGGGCGCGCCCATCATGATATCCTGGGCGTTCTTGTTCATCGGGAAGGGAATGATCTCGCGGATGGAATCTTCACCGGCGAGCAGCATGACCATGCGGTCGACGCCCGGGGCGATACCGGCGTGCGGGGGCGCGCCGTAGCAGAAGGCGTTGTACATGGCGGGGAACTTGGCCTTCACGTCCTCTTCGCCGAGGCGGACGAGCTCGAAGGCCTTGATCATGATCTCAGGGTCGTGGTTACGGACCGCGCCGGAAGAGAGCTCCACGCCGTTGCAGACGAGGTCGTACTGGTCGGCGGTGATGGTGAGCGGGTCGATCTCGCCGCGCTCGGCCTTGAGCAGCACGTCGAGGCCGCCGGCGGGCATGGAGAACGGGTTGTGGCAGAACTCGAGCTCGCCGCTCTCGTCGCCGATCTCATACATCGGGAAGTCGACGATCCAGCAGAACTCGTAGCGCTCCTTGTCCATGTGACCCTCGCACGCGGGGCCGAACGTCTTGATCATCACGCCGACGAGCTTGGTGGCCAGCTCGCCGCCCGCGACGAGCACGAGCGTGTTGGGCTCGAGCGGCAGGAGCTTGGAAGCAGCTTCCTTGTCGACAAACTTCGCGATGCCGCCGGCAAGCTCGCCCTTTTCGTCGACCTTGAACCAGTAGCCCTTCGCGCCTGCCTGCACCTCGCAGTCGGTCAGGAGTTTGTCGATCTGCTTACGCGTGAGCGAGCAGTTGGAGATGGCGACGGCCTTGACGGTCTTGTCCGCAAGGACCTCAAAGCTGCTTCCCTCGAAGAGGGAGGAGACGTTCGTCGCGGTCAGGTCGATGCGCAGGTCCGGCTTATCACTGCCGTAAATCTCGAGCGCGTCGAGGTACTTGATGCGGCGGAACGGGGGCTGAGATGCGATGTCATACGTGCCAAACTTTGCAAAGATCGGGGGCAGGACATCCTCGCAGACGGCGAAAACGTCTTCCTGAGAGGCGAACGCCATCTCCATGTCGAGCTGATAGAACTCGCCGGGGCTGCGGTCGCCGCGCGCGTCCTCATCGCGGAAGCACGGCGCGATCTGGAAGTAACGGTCAAAGCCGGAGGTCATGAGCAGCTGCTTGAACTGCTGCGGGGCCTGCGGCAGGGCGTAGAACTTGCCGGGGTGCTTGCGGGCGGGGACGAGGTAGTCACGCGCGCCCTCGGGGGAGGAGGCCGTCAGGATCGGGGTGGTGATCTCGAGGAAGTCGTGCTCCATCATGGCCTTGCGCAGCGCGGCGATGACGTTGCAGCGCAGGATGATGTTCTTCTTGACGGCGGGGTTGCGCAGGTCGAGATAGCGGTACTTGAGGCGCTGGGTCTCGTCCGCCTCGCGGCTGCGGTTAATCTCGAACGGCAGGGAGTTGTAGCGGCAGCGGCCGAGCAGCTCGATCTTCTCGGGAACGACCTCAATGTCGCCGGTGGGCTGGTTGGGGTTCTTGCTCGCGCGCTCGCGCACGGTGCCCTCGACGGAGATGGTGCTCTCTTTGTTGTAGCCCTTGATCTGGGCGAGCAGCTCGCTCGTCTCGACGACGATCTGCGTCGTGCCGTAGAAGTCGCGCAGCACCACAAATGCGAGGCTGCCGCCGACTTCGCGGACGTTCTCCATCCAGCCGACGAGCTTGACGTGCTCACCGGCATGCTGCGCGCGAAGCTCGCCGCAGTTGTGTGTACGGGATTGCATCATGGTAAAATCCACTCCTGTTTGTATATTATAAATTGAAAATTACTAACTGTATTAAAAAATCGCCTGATTTTGTGCTCAGGTGGTGAAAGGCTTCGTCTTCGGGTTGACGATATCGCGCCAGTCGAGGTCGCCGCGGGCAAGGCCCATGATGAGCATTTCAGCGGTGGCGAGGTTGGTGGCAAAGGGGATGTTGTTCTGGTCGCAGAGCTTGGTGATATAGGTCAGGCTGTCGTTATACTGCGGGTTGGCGGGGTCGCAGAAGAAGAGGACCATATCGATCTCGTTGTAGGAGATGCGCGCGCCGATCTGCTCGGCGCCGCCGTGGATGCGCGCCATGAACAGGTGGATCGGAAGGCCGCTCGCTTCGCTGACCATCTTACCGGTCACGCTGGTGGCGCAGAGAGTGTGACGGGACAGAATGCCGGCGTAAGCCGTGCAGAACTGGACCATCAGTTCCTTTTTGTTGTCGTGTGCCATGAGAGCGATGTTCATGTAGTGTCACAATCCTTTCTGATGTGAATTTTTCTATTGTAGCGGCACTTTCATCGGTTGACAAGGGCAAGCAGGCTTTGAAAAGATGTTTGCGGGAAAAGCGTGTTTGCCTTTGTGAACCGGTGCTACAGCCGCATCAGACGCACGCGTTCGCCGCACAGGCGGCGGGCGATGTTTTCGCAGGCGCAGAGCGCGCCGGAGCGATACTTGAGGCGCTGGGAAAGTCCGCGCCCCAAAACGGCAGGGACATTCTCGTCCTCCGGAATGACGCCGAGCAGCGGCAGCCCTGCCGCGTCGATGGCGTCGTCGATGGTGGTGTGGAGCGATTGCAGGAGCTTGCGCCGCACGCGGTTGACGACAAGGTGCAGCTGCCCACTCGGGAAGCGGTGCAGCTCCATCACGGTGCGCTGTGCGTCGCGCAGGCTCGAGGGGTCGTTCGTGGTGACGACCACGGCGCGGTCGGCGCAGCAGGTGGCAAGCGCGAAGGCTTCGCCGATGCCGGCGGCGGCGTCGATGAGGCAGAAGTCGAAATGGCGGCGGATCTCGTCGATAAGCCGCTGCATCTCGCGCTTGCTCGGCAGGCGCACGCCGAAGCTCACGGGCGCGGTGAGCAGATACAGGTTCGGGTAGAGCGGGTGGCGCACGACGGCCTGAGCGAGTGTCGTGCGTCCGGCGATCACGTCGGTGAAGTCCATGAGCGCGCGGTCCGAGACCCCGAGGTAGAGGTCGAGATTGCGCAGGCCGATGTCGCAGTCGAGCAGCAGCGTTTTTTTGCCGAGCTGCGCGAGCGCCATGCCGGTGAGCGTCGTGAATGAAGTTTTTCCCGTGCCGCCCTTGCCGGACACGACGGCGATGACCTGAGACAAGGCTCGTATCTCCTTTTTGTGAATTTGATGCGTTACAGCGGGGCTTTTTTGATCTTGGCGAAGGCGCGCGGATAGGCGCGCGGGGTAGGGGAGACCTTTTCGACGATGACAAGGCGGTGGACGACGTCGCTCGTTGGGATGGTGTAGTCCTCGACCTTGACGATGTGGCCGCCGAGCGTCTTGATGGCGCTCTTCGCCGCGGCGATCTCGTCCTCGGTGTCGACGCTCTTCATGGCGATGAACTGTCCGCCGACCTTGATGAGCGGCAGGCACAGCTCGGATAAGATCGAGAGCTGCGCGACGGCGCGCGAGGTGGCGATGTCGAACTGCTCGCGGTGCTGCATGGCGAATTCCTCCGCTCGCGCGTGGACGCAGGCGACGCGCTTTAATTGCAGCTCGTCACAGACCTCTTGCAGCCAGTTGACGCGCTTGCCGAGCGAGTCGAGCAGCGTGAGGTCGAAGTCGTCTTTTAAAATGCGCAGCGGCATCCCGGGAAAGCCCGCGCCGGTGCCGACGTCGACGACGGTTTTGCCCGTCAGATCGACAAATGGCAGCAGCGCCGCGCTGTCGAGCAGGTGGAGCTGCGCGACGGCGTCGGGCTCAGTGATGGCTGTGAGGTTCATCACCTGATTCTTTTCCAGCAGCAGGGAAGAGAAGCGCTCAAGCGTCTCGGCGCGGCTCACGTCCAGCCCCAACTCGGAAAGGCCCTGAGAGAGCAGCGTTCTCATTTGCTCTGCTCCTTCAGAAGGTCGCGGATCTCGGTGAGCAGAACTTCTTCCTTCGTCGGCTCGGGGGCCTTTTCGGGCTCAGGCTCGGCGGGCTTCGAGAGCTTGTCGTGCATCTTGTTGATGGCCTTGACCATGCAGAACACGGCGAACGCGATGATGATGAAGTCGAGGATGACGGCGATCAGGCTGCCGTAGTTGACGGCGATCTCGGGGTCGATGACCTCCTTGCCCTCCATGACGGCTTCCTTGAGCACCCACTTCCACGCGGAGAAGTCGACGCCGCCGGTCAGCATGGAGATGAGCGGCATGATGATATCGTTGACGACAGAGTTCGTGATCTTGCCGAACGCGCCGCCGATGACAACACCGACGGCCATGTCGATGACGTTGCCGCGCATGGCAAAGGCCTTGAACTCTTCAAAAAACTTCTTCATTCAGAAGGCTCCTTTGGCGGGATTTGAGGGGAAATACAACAATTAATCGTATAAAATAATGAAAATATTACTATAAGAAATTACTTTTTCGGCGTGAGCACGGTCTTGCCGCCCATGTAGGGCTGGAGGACCTTGGGGATCAGCACGCTGCCGTCGGCCTGCAGATTGTTCTCAAGGAATGCAATCAGCATGCGCGGGGGTGCGACGACGGTGTTGTTCAGCGTGTGCGGCAGGTACATCTTGCCGTCCTCGCCCTTGACGCGAATTTTCAGGCGGCGTGCCTGCGCGTCACCGAGGTTGGAGCAGGAGCAGACCTCGAAATACTTCTTCTGACGCGGGGACCAGGCCTCGATGTCGCAGCTCTTGACCTTCAGGTCGGCGAGGTCGCCGGAGCAGCATTCAAGCTGGCGGACGGGGATGTCCATCGAGCGGAACAGCTCGACGCTCCACTTCCACATCTTGTTGTACCAGTCCATGCTGTCCTCGGGCTTGCAGACGACGATCATCTCCTGCTTTTCGAACTGGTGGATGCGGTAAACGCCGCGCTCCTCGATGCCGTGCGAGCCCTTCTCCTTGCGGAAGCAGGGGGAGTAGGACGTGAGCGTCTGAGGAAGGCTGCTCTCTGGCAGAATTTCGCCGATGAAGCGGCCGACCATCGAGTGCTCGCTCGTGCCGATGAGGTAGAGGTCCTCGCCCTCGATCTTGTACATCATGGCGTCCATGTCGTTCTGGCTCATGACGCCCTCGACCACGTTGCCGTGGATCATGAACGGCGGGATGCAGAACGTGAAGCCCTTGTCGATCATAAAGTCGCGCGCGTAGGCGAGCACGCCCTCGTGCAGGCGCGCGATGTCGCCGAGCAGGTAGTAGAAGCCCGCGCCGGAGACGCGGCCCGCGGCGTCCATGTCGACGCCGTCAAAGCTCTCCATGATCTGCGTGTGGTAGGGAATTTCAAAATCGGGGACCTTCGGCTCGCCGAAACGCTCGACCTCGACATTGCAGCTGTCGTCCGGGCCGATGGGGACGCTCGGGTCGATGATGTTCGGAATCAGCAGCATGATCTTGTGAATCTTCTGCTCATACTCCTCTTCGAGCTTTTCAAGCTCGGCCAGGCGGTCGGCGTTGGCCTTGACGGTTGCCTTGATCTTTTCGGCTTCTTCGAGCTTGCTCGGGTCCTTCTTCGCCTGACCCATCAGCATGCCGATCTGCTTAGAAAGGGCGTTGCGGCTGGCGCGCAGCTCGCTCGCCTCGGTGATGGCGGCACGGTTCTTGGCGTCGAGCTCGATGACCTCGTCGACGAGGGGGAGCTTTTCGTCCTGGAACTTCTTCTTGATGTTTTCCTTGACCAGATCGGGATTTTCCCGCAGGAATTTCATATCCAGCATAATGATTTACCTCGTTATCGTTGTAAAGTAAATGACAATTTGATTGCTCAGTTTACGCCGTCCGGAAACAGCTCGTCCACAATGGACTGGTAGCGCGCGGCGGGGGAAGGGGCGTCGTCGCCGGTGATGGCGGTGCGCAGCGGCTCCTTGGGCAGGAATTCCACCGTGCCGGTCTCCTCGAACGAGCGGATGTTGTCTTTCGCGGCGTCGAGATCGCCGGTATTGTAGGCGTTTTCGATCTCAAGCAGCCAGTCGAGCGCGCGCAGCTGGTTGGACTGAAGGCCGACAGTCTCGTCGAGCGCTTTTTTGTCCTCCTCGCTGTTGGCGAGTTGCTCTTCAAGTTCGGCAATGTGCGCTTCCAGTGAGTCGTTCTGCTGTAAGGTGCTTTGCAGGGCGGTGTTGCCGTCCTTGATCTCGTTGATGCTGCGCTGATTCATGAAAAATGTCCACAAAATCAGCAAAAATGCCACGGTGAAGAGGATCGCAACGTAAGTATATACCTTTTTCATGCGCTCGCGCTCGGTGGTGGGCTTTTCCTCACCGGGCACGGGCGGCTTATTCGGGTCCTTGGGGCCCTCGTGAATCAAATCGGACATGGTTATTCGCCTCCGTTCTTTCTGCGTTTGATGGCGGCGAGCGCTTCGAGCAGATCGTTTAAGTCGTCGATGCCGTAATAGTCGAGCTCAATGCGGCCCTTTTTCTTGCCGGACACGATGCGGCAGGTGCGGCCGATCTTATCGCTGAGCTCCTGCGCGGCCAGACGGCCGTAGCTCTCGGCGATGAGCTCGTCGTTCGTGGGTTTGCGCTCTTCCTTAGGGTTACTCAGGCGCTTGGCGAGTGCCTCGGTCTGGCGGACGCTGAGACCCTGCTTGACGATCAGGTTTGCCGCGTCGAGCTGCAAGTCGGCCTTGAGCGGCAGCAGTGCGCGGGCGTGACCGCCGGAGAGGTCGCCGTTTTGCAGCATTTGCCGCACTTCGGGGCAAAGCCCTAACAATCTCAGGCTGTTTGCCACGGCGGAGCGGGACTTGCCGACACGCTCGGCGGCCTCCTCCTGCGTGAGATGGTAGTTGTCCATCAGCGTTTTGTAGCCCTCGGCTTCTTCGATGGGGTCAAGGTCTTCGCGCTGGAGGTTTTCGATGAGCGAAAGCTCGGTCATCTTGCGGTCATCCGCCTCGATGACGATGGCGGGCACTTCGGCAAGACCGGCGATGCGCGCGGCGCGCCAGCGGCGCTCGCCCGCGATGATCTGATAGTAGCCGGAAGAAAGGCGGCGGACCGTCAACGGCTGGATAATGCCGTGCTCGCGGATGGAATCGGCCAGATCCTGCAGAGCCTCTTCATCGAAGTGGCGGCGCGGCTGATTGGCGTAGGGTTCGATCTGCGAGATGGGGAGGTAGAGGTTGTCGGACGTGTCGGTGCGCAGGGCGGCGTCGCCCAGCAGCGCGCCGAGACCCTTGCCGAGCCCGCGGTTTGCATTTGCCATGGAAACTTCTCCTTTCTGTGGGATGAAGCGGGCGGAATGCGCCCTTATATTTAATGTATCAGCGGTTCTGCTTCAAAAACTCGTTGGCGAGGTCGCTGTACGCTTCCGCGCCGCGGGAGGTGCGGTCGTAGTAGTTGATCGGCTTGCCGTGGCTCGGCGCCTCGGAAAGGCGCACATTGCGGGGGATGACGGTCGAATACACCTTGCCGGGGAAGTAGCGCTTGACCTCTTCCGCAACTTGGAGGGCGAGATTCGTGCGCCCGTCGAACATCGTGAGCAGCACGCCTTCGAGCTCGAGGCCGGGATTCAGGCTGCGGCGCACCATGCGCACCGTGTGCATCAGGTCGGACAGGCCTTCGAGCGCGAAATATTCGCCCTGCACGGGAACGATCAGGGAATTTGCCGCGCAGAGGGCGTTGACCGTCAACAGTTCGAGTGACGGCGGGCAGTCGATGAGGATAAAGTCGTAATTGGGCGAGAGAACGTCGAGCGCCTGCTTGAGCAGGAATTCGCGGTTTTCGCGGTCGATCATCTCGATGCCCGCGCCCGCCAGTGCCTTTGAAGAGGGGAGCACGTCGCCGTAACGCGTGTGCGCCACGCTGGCCGTGACGTCTGCGCCGTTGATGAGCACGTCGTAAACGCCGCGTGAGGCGGCCTTGTCCACACCCATGCCGGAGGTGGAGTTAGCCTGCGGGTCAAAGTCACACAGCAGGACGCGATTGCCTTTCTCCTTGAGGGAGGAGGTCAGGTTGACACAGGTCGTCGTTTTGCCGACGCCGCCCTTTTGATTGACGATTGCAACGATTTTAGCCAAAAAAACACCCACCTTAGTCATAGAAGCATTGATCCATTTTCATTCTTGTTCAGTATAGCACAAAACGGCTCAATTTCAACAGGGAAGCTCAAATTTTGCAAATTTGTTTCACGTGAAACATGACAAGGCGCAGACCTTTACGCCCCGATTTGCCCCTGTTTGGGCCGGTGATGGGGTATCACCGCTGGGGCAGTGCTGAGGACAGAAAAAGGCCATGGTAAAGGCGCTGACCTTTACCATGACCTGAAATCAGTGTTTCACGTGAAACAAATCACTCCTGCGGCTGGGTCAGCAGCATCGTACCGTAGGGTTCGAGCGTCAGGCGGAGCAGACCATCGCCGCAGAAGAACTCCTGATGGGACAGGGCGTCCTCGGCGAGCGTGCCGTCCCACGGAAGGGTCAGCGTGACGGGCTCGTCGCCCGCATTGACTGCCGTGAGGCAGTGGTCGTGCTCCGTGCGGCGCGAGAATGCCAGCGCACGGCCCTGCGCGGCATGGTAGACGATCGTGCCGCTTTGCAGCGCCTCGTGCGATTTGCGCAGCGCGCCGAGCTGCTGGAAGTAACGCATCAATTCGGCATTCTCGCGTCCCCACGGGTAGGTGCCGCGGTTGAACGGGTCTTCAAAGCCCTGCATGCCGGCCTCGTCGCCGTAGTATAGCATCGGCGAGCCGGGAAAGGTGTAGAGGATCAGAGCCGCGAGCTTGAGGAGCGACATGCCGCGCGCAAGGTCGGAATCGCTGAGCTGATAGACCGCGCGCTCGTCGCGCGTCTGCGGCGCGGGGGAGGTGAGGCCTAAGATCGTCAAAAGCCTTGGCGTGTCGTGGGTCGAGAGGAAATTCATCGCGCCGTAGAACGCGGGCGCAGGATAGTTTTCGCGCAGCTCCTCCATGCTGTCGCGGAAGTATTCCGCGCCGCCGCCGAGCAAATAGGCCATCAGCGCCGTGCGGAACGGGTAGTTCATCAGGCCGTTCGTCTCGCGGCCCAGCAGGTACTTGCGGCGCTGGGAGTAGGCGATCTTCGTCGTGCCGTCCTCCCAGACCTCGCCGAGGAGGTAAGTGTCGGGGTTCTCCTCGTTCATCGCCGCGCGAATTTTGGCAATGAACTCGTCGGGGAGCTCGTCGGCGACGTCGAGCCGCCAGCCGGATGCGCCCACGCGCAGCCAGCGCTTGATGATGGAGTTGTTGCCCTCAATAATGTAGTCAACATAGCTCTTTTCCAGCTCATTGACTGCGGGCAGGTTCTTGATGCCCCACCAGGCGTCGTACTCGTCGGGGAATGGGTGGAAGTTGTACCAGCGGTAATAGGGCGACTGCTCGCCCTGCGCCGCGCCGAGGTCGTCGTAAAAGCCGTCGGCGTTGAAATAGACGCTCTTTCGCCCCGTGTGGTTGAAGACACCGTCGAGCATCACGTAGATGCCGCGCTTTTTCGCCTCCGCGCAGAGCGTGCGGAAGTCCGCTTCATCGCCGAGCAGCGGGTCAATGCGCTCATAACAGGCCGTGTCGTAGCGGTGGTTGGTCGAGGCCTCGAAGATCGGGCAGAGGTAGAGTGTCGTCACACCGAGAGAGGCGAGGTAGTCGAGCTTTTCCGTGATCCCCTGCAAGTCACCGCCGAAAAAGTCGCTGCACGTGATCTCGCCCTCGGCGTTCGGGCGGTATTCGGGAAGCTCGTCCCAATTTTCGTGCAGGGTGCGCGGGCCGACAAGGCCTGCAACATCACGAGATTTAGCGCGGCGGAAGCGGTCGGGGAAGATCTGATACGTCACGCCGCGGCCGAACCACGCGGGCGTTTTGTGTGTGTCGTCGTAGACTGTGAGCTGCCAGGGCTCGACCGCGTCCCACGCGCAGAGGCCGTTTTTGCCGTAGCAGCTCGTGCCGCCGTCCGCCCACGAGAGGCGGAAGTGGTACCAGACGAGCTCCACGTCATCCGGCGCGGTGAAGATGCCGCGATAGACGACGTGGCCGTCCTCCTGCGCGGGAGTAAGCTCCACCGTCGTCCATTGGTCGGCAAACTCGCCGTGAGCAAGCAGCTCACAGCGCGTGACCGCCGCGCCGCGCTCGGGGCGAAAGCAGAACGAGACATCGGCGCCGCAGGGCACCGCGCCAAAGGGGAATTTGAAGAGAAGATCGCGCGGATCAAACCATTTAGTTGACATAACACATTCCTTTCTGCCAAATAAAGCGGCTGAAACAGGCAAAAGCGCGCCGAAACGGCGCGCTTAACCCAGCAGTGTATTTTCGCCCGTGATCGCGGAGGATGCGGACGTGTTGGAGAAGTAAGCGTTGAGCACCTGCACGGCGGTGGAGGCCAACGCTGCGCCGGAGCCGCCCTTTTCGATGACGATGGCGACGGCGATCTGCGGATCGTCGTAGGGGGCGAAGCAGACGAACGCGCCGTTGTTGTTCTTCGTGTCGCCAGTCTGGACCGTACCGGTCTTGGCCGCGGCGTCGACGATACAGTCCTTGAAATACTGCGACACCGCGCCGTCAGTCGCGAGGTCGTGCATACCGGCGAGGACGGCGGAGAGATTTTCGCTGCTCATGGCGACCGTCTCGACCGGCTCGGCATCGTAGACGTATTCGAGCGCACCGGAGCCGCTGGAGCGGACGTTTTTCAAAAGGTGCGTGGCGTAGCGGTCACCGCCGCCGCAGAGTGTCGCGATGTAGTTTGCGAGTTGGAGCGGGGAGTATTCCTGATTCGCCTGACCGAACGCCGCCCACGGGGCAAGGTTCTCGCCCTCGTTCTGCGAGGGGAGGCGGCCCGCGGTGTCGCCGATCTCAATGCCGGTCGGCGCGCCGAGACCGAATTTCGCGTAATACTCGCGCAGCGTGTCCATGCCCATGCGGTAGCCCATTTCGGCGAAGAAATAGTTGCAGGAGTTCATGATCGCGCCGCGGACGTTGAGCGAGCCGTGACCGCTGCGCTTCCAGCAGTAGGTGTAGCTCGCGGAGTAGCCGGGGTACGTCCACTTGCCGGAGTCGTAGATACGCTCGCGCACGGTCGTCGCGCCGGATTCGAGCGCGGCGATGGCCGTCAGCGGCTTCAAGGTCGAGCCGGGGGCGTATTTTCCCTGCGTGGCGCGGTTCCACATCGGCTGCAGGGGATCGGTGGAGAGCTCGGCGAGGTCCTGACGGAACGTCGAGAGGGAATAGGTCGGATAGGACGCAAGCGCCAGCACGTCGCCCGTGCCGACCTGCACGACGGCCACGGCCGCGCCGCGGTCGATGCCGTCGGATTTTGTCATGGAAGAGACGGTATTTTCGAGCGCCTCCTCCACCTGTGCCTGAAAGTCGATGTCGATCGTCAGCGCCACGGTGGAGCCGGGCTTCGGCTCGACAGAGTAGAGCTCGCCGGTGATCTTGCCGGATTCGTTGAGCGTGACAAGGCGCTTGCCGTCGCTGCCGTGGAGATAGTCTTCAAACGCATTTTCCACGCCGGAGATGCCGACGATGCTCGCGAGCGTGTAGCCGTCCTTATCCTTATAATCGTCCCAGTCCTGAATGCTGCCGGTGTAGCCGAGGACGTGGGCGGCGTAGTCGGTCTCATAGACGCGCACGGACGAGGTATCCACCTGCACGCCGGCATAGTTGCCGTCCTTGATGAGGGAAATGAGCGAAACATCCACGTCGCTCGCAAATTCGAAGGTCGTGGAGCCGTTCATCTTGGCGGAGGCGAGGGAGTAGCGCAGCCCGATGAGCGTGCGCACCTTGGAATTCGGGAGCGTTTCGTCGATCCCGTACTCGCTGCGCAGCTTCAGATACAGCGCAGAGCCCGTCAGAGTGGTGGGGAGACCGTCATCGCCGACGTTCTTTTCATTGATCCACTTGAGCGAGACGAGGTATTTGACGAGCGTTTTCGCGCTGCCGTTCGCGGTGTCGTAAGCGTAGGGTGAGGTCTTGGCGAGCGGCAGCGTGTCCTTAATTTCGACGCCCTGCGCGTTCATCAGTTCGATGACGCGCAGCAGCGCGTCGTTGAGCTCGTCGGAAGGGACGAGTGAGGAATCAAAATTCAGCGTGTAGACCGCGCGGTTCGACACGAGTACCTTGCCGTTGCGGTCGGTGACGACGCCGCGTGAAGCCTTGACAGTCTCGGACTTGGCATTCGTGCGGATGGACTGGGCGAGATAATCGTCGCCGTTGACGATCTGCGCGTCGAACAGCGTGACGACGAACACGAGTGCGCAGAGAAACATCGCCGCGCCGAGCGCGATCAGGCGGCGGGTAAAGCGTTTGGAATCCATAGCGGCCTCCTTTCCTTGAGGCGTGGGGAAAATGGGAAAAATCAGTCGGGGAAGGCGCGGCGCACGGCGCGCAGCGCCGGATACACCGGCACGAGCAGCAGACACGAGAGCGCCGTTTCGCGCGCGAACAGGTGCAGCATCGGCAAAATGGCGGTCGAGCCGCTGCGCGGCAGCAGCGCGAACGCCTGCAAAAGATCGACAAGCAGAAACGCCAGCACGGTCGAGAGCAGCGCACGGGCAAAGCCCTGCTGCAATAAATTGCTGACAACAGTGGAGATAAGCAGCGCCGCAAGCGTGAAGGCAATGGTATAGAGACACGCGAATGGCGCGGGGAGCACAAGGTCGCACAGCGCGCCGAAGACGATGCCCGCGATGACAGACGAGCGCGGTAGCTCGAACGATGCCATGACCGCCAAAATGACGGGCGGCAGAAAGGGGATGACGCCGAAAAACGTCATCGACCCGAGAAGCAGCCGCCGCAGGAAAAAGAGCGCCGCCGCGGCAAGCGCGTAGAATGTCCACTTGAGCGCGGTGGTTTGGGTGAGATTCATGCGCGCCTCCCTCAGTCGACAATGTCGTAGTCCGTGATGACAAACACCTCGGTCAGGGCGTCAAAGTCCATCATGGGGGCGAGGACCGCGTAGCGGGCAAGGCCGTCGTCGCCGGTCTGGAGCGATTCGACCGAGCCGATGACAAGGCCGCTCGGGTAGTACCCGCCAAGGCCCGAGGTGACGATCTGGTCGCCGATGAGCACCTCGTCATCCGACGTGAGGTACGAGAGCTTCAGTTTGCCCTGACCCATCAGGGCGAAATCACCCTCCGCCACGGCGACCTCGCCGGTGCGGAAGATGCGCGCGCCGAGCTCGGTGTCCGTGTCGATGACGGTCAGCACCGTCGACCAGTTGAGGCCGACCTCGGAAATGACGCCGACGAGATACCCCTCGGCGCTGACGACGCAGTCGCCCACGGCGATGTCCTGATCGGTGCCGTGGTTGAGCGAGAGCGACGACGTCCAGCTGCTCTCGCTGTGGGCGAGGACGGCGGTGGAGACGAACGTGAAGTCGCGCCGCTGCTGCTGGAGCTTCAAAAGCTCGCGCAGGAGCTTATTTTCCTCGCTGTCGGCCTGCGCCTGACGCTGCTGGGCGCGAAGGTCCGCGACCTCTTTTTTGAGCGCCGCGTTTTCCTCCTTGAGTGTGGTCGTGTCCTCGTAATACTGGCGCTTGTCGGCCGCCCAGTCGCTCACGGCGGTGGCGGCGGCGCGGAACGGGTACGTCAGCACGCCCGCGATGTTTTCGAGCACCGAGGACGTGGAGGAAAAGTAGGTCAAAAGGCTCAGTGCCACGGCGACCGCCGCGGCGACGGCCAGAATGCGCAGCCCGTGCTGACGGAAAAATTCTTTCAAGGCTTACCCTCCTTTCATCGTAGGGCAGGGGAGAGGTTACAGGAGCTTGACGCCAAAGCGCGCGAGCACTAAGCCAAGCTGCTCAACGGGCAGACCCATGACGTTGAAAAAGTCGCCGTCGATGCGCTCGACGAAGAGCGCGCCGCGGCTCTGCACGCCGTAGGCGCCGGCTTTGTCCATCGGCTCGCCGGTTTTGATGTAGGCGCAGATCTCGTCGTCCGTCGCCGGACGGAAGAAGACGCGCGTGGACACGGCGAAAAGCTCGCTCGTCTCTCCGCAGCGGACGCTCACGCCGGTGCAGACCGTGTGGCCGCGGCCGGCAAGCTCGCGCAGCATGCGCAGCGCATCGTCCTCATCGTGCGGCTTGCCGAGGCGGTCATTGTCCAAAAAGACCATCGTGTCCGCCGTGATGATGAGATCATCGGGCGCGCAGAGCGCGGCGGCAGCGTCGCACTTCTTCTTTGCAATATAGCGCACCGTGTCCTCGGGAGAAAGACCTTCCGGATAGCTCTCGTCAATGTCGAGCGAGAGCGTTTTGAAGTCCTCCACGCCGATACGCTGTAAAAGCTCCTGACGGCGCGGGGACTGGGATGCCAAAACGATTGCCATGATATGCCTCACTATTTGATAATAAAAAGTATAATCAAGATAAAAAATTACAATTCGGAATTCATTCTGCGCCGCGATAGAAGAGCCCACGGGTGATATTCTCCGGCGCTTCGACCGTCTCGCCCTGATACGCGCGCAGCACGCGGACGCACTCGGCGGCGCTCTCAGTCGTGAAGCGGAGCTGCGCAAAGCGCAGTCCGAGCGACTGCCAGTCCTTCGCTTTGTCCGCGAGATAAAGAATCTTTCCGTTCTCGATCTCGCTGCGGCAGCCCCACGCGCGCAGCACGGGGAAGTGCTCGCCGCGCCGGTCGGTCAGCTCGGGGGCGCTTGCGCACGCGCCGTCGCAGGGAACGGAGGCGGGGCGCTCGGTAAAGTATCGACAGCCGAACGTGTTCGCATTCAGGCAGTTTTCCGTGAGCATCAGGGGAAGGCGGCCATAGACGATGGCCTCGCACGGGAGACACTTGCTGAGGTCCCGAATCTGCGCGTCGCGCAGCTCGAACGAGACGCACGCGCTCGAAAGTCCCTGTTCTTTCCAGAAAGCGAGCGCGGCGGAGTTGTAGACGTTCAGCGCCCAGTCGCCGTGGAGCGCTGCATCGAGTCCGCGCACGAGCGAGAGATGGCCGAGGTTGGCGAGCGACACGCCCGTGACGCCTTTTTTGGCGGCGTCCTCGAGCAGCGCGCGTAAAATAGGCTCGTCCTGCGTGCGGTAGATGCGCGGCAGCACCGCGAAAAATTCGGTTCTGCCAAGATGTGGCGAAAGGTCGAGCTGGGGCAGCAGCTCGACAGGCACATACACCCGCGCGGGAGCGAGTGCGATCAGTTCCTCACTCAGCTGCTCGGCCCTGTGGAGGGAGACGGTCAAAAGCGGCTTGTCCGCGTCGTTTTTGACCGTTTCGGGCGGGACAAAGTTGAATACGCGGCGTGCAGGCACAGCGGTGCGCTGCGCTTCCATCTGCGCAAGCGCTTCGCGGCGCAGGGCGTTGAGCGCGCCCGCGCTGACGGCGAGGCCACCGTCGAGTGCGACGGCGCACTGCGCCGCCGAAAACGCCGTGCCGCCGGTTTTCTTGAGGCGCGTTTCGACCTCTTCCGCGGTGACGGCGCGGCTGCGCGCCGCCTCGGGCACTGCGCCGGTGACGGTCACGCGGTGGCCGTCTGCATCTTCCACCGTCAGGGTCATCGGCTGACCGGCGCGGATGGTGCATTCCAATGCGAGCGGCACGAGCCGCAGATTTTCCTTTTCATAGCGCGCGCGAATCTCGCTGAACCAGTCCTCGGGCCATCTTGCGTTTTCGGGCCGCGTGCCAAACATCTCGCGTCCGCGCACGCCGCGATAGTAGCCCTCGGTGAAGCCGTCGCGCGAGAAAGCGAGGGCGAGCTTTTTCTGCTCGTCCTTCGTCGGCGCGCGATGCTCGCGCAGGAGCCGCGCGTAGATCTCCGTCACGGCGGCGACGTACTCCGGGCGCTTCATGCGCCCCTCAATCTTGAGGCACGCGACGCCCATGTCCATCATCTCCGGCACGAAGGGCGCGAGGTTCGCGTCCTTCAGGCTCAGCGGATGGCCGTCCGCCCTGCCGGAAAAGCCGTAGGGCAGACGGCAGGGCTGGGCGCAGGCGCCACGGTTGCCGCTGCGCCGCCCGATGACGGCGGACATCTCACACTGGCCGCTGTAACACATGCACAGCGCGCCGTGGACGAACGTTTCGATCTCAATGGGGCTTTTTTTGCAGATCTCGGCAATTTCCTCACGGTTCAGCTCGCGCGCGAGCACCGCGCGCGTCATGCCGAGCCTTGCCGCTTCCTGAACGCCCGAGAGCGTGTGCAGGCTCATCTGCGTCGAGGCGTGCAGCGGCACGTCGGGAATGATTTTTTGCAGCGTCGATAGAACGCCCCAATCCTGCACCAGGATCGCGTCCACGCCGCACTCCGACGCGGTGCGCGCCTCCGCGGCAAGCGCGGGGAGCTCGCGGTCGGTGACGAGGGTGTTGAGCGTCAGATAGACCTTCACGCCCCGCAAATGGCAATAAGAAACCGCCGCGCGGAATTCCTCGTCAGAGAAGTTCCTCGCGCTGCGGCGCGCGTTGAACGCGCCAAAGCCCATATACACGGCGTCTGCACCGCTCTGTACGGCGGCGATGAGCGCCTCCTGCCCGCCCGCGGGCGCTAACAGCTCCGTCGTCAAGGGGTTTACTTTTTCTGCTGCTGGAGCTTGAAGATCTCGCGCTTGAGCTCGCTGACCTCATTCTTGGCCTGAGAAGCCTCGTCGAGGTACTGCTTGAGCTGACGGCGCAGCGCGTCGCCGGCCTCGCGCTCTTTGAAGAGCTCGTCGGTGATGTTCACGGCGGTCAGCACGGCGGCGTCCGTGCGGCCGACCTTGGCAGCGTCGAGCAGCTCGCTCATCTTGTCATTGACGTAGGAGCCGACCTTCTGCATATAGGAGGGGGCTTCCTCGGCGACAAAGGTGTATTCCTCGTCGCAGATGGAGATCGTGATGCGGTTTTCCATGATTTGTGTGCTCCTTTCTTTTTCGGCGTTGCACAAAAAAGGGCAAATTCCACCCATATAATCTCTAACAGTATAACACGGGAGTGAAAATGTGAAAAGGGGGAAGCAAAAAATTTCATGTTTACGAACGGGAAAATTTCATGTAGAATAATGGAATTGAAAATGGACGAAAGGGGGCGGGGGACATGGCAGGCTATGTGCTGCATTTGAGCACCGAGGAGAACATCACGCTCTCGTCGGCGACGGTCAAGCGATTGATCGCGGGTGGCAGCGGCGACGCGGCGCTGCTGTACCTCGCCATCCTGCATGCGCGCGGCGCGGCGGACTCCGGCAAGCTTGCGCGCGAGCTCAAGTGGGACGAAACGCGTCTTCGCGCGGCGGAGCAGGCGCTCTACGAGATGAAGCTCGTCGGCGCGCCGGAGAAGAAGGAGGAAGCGCCGCTCCCACCGCCCCAGCAGCTCAGCGAGCCGCCCGAGTACACGCGCGAGGACATCGCGCGAAAGCTGGAAGGCGACGGGCGCTTTGCCTGCCTTTTGCGCGAGGTGGAGCACAAGCTCGGCCCGCTCTCGACCCCGTCGGTCAAGAAGCTGTTGGGCCTCTATGAAAATCTGGGTCTGCCCGCGGACGTCGTTTACACGCTCGTCAACTACTGCATCGCGAAAAAGGAGCAGCAGTTCGGCGAGGGGCGGCTGCCCAATATGCGCGAGATCGAAAAAGAGGGCTACATCTGGGCGCGCAAGGAGCTCTTTTCCATCGAAAAGGCCAGCGAGTACATGAAGCGCGAGCAAGCCCTGCGCGGCAGATACCCCGAGTACATGGCGGCGCTGCAAATGCAGGGCCGCGCAAGCGCGCCGAGCGAGGAAAAGTATCTCTCGGCGTGGGCGGAGATGGGCTTTCCCGCCGATACGGTGTCCGAAGCCTACGACCGTACGATCCTGCACTGCCACGAATTCCGCTGGCCGTACTGCAACGGCATCCTGAAGCGCTGGCACGAAAAGGGCCTGCACACGCTCGCCGAAGTGAAGGCCGAGAACGCCAGGGAGCAGAGCAAGCCGAAGAAGAACACCACCGGCGGCAACGCCTGGATGAAGGAATATTTAAATCAGTAACGAAAGCGGGGGAGAAGGATGTCTTACGATGGGCGGCTGATGCGCCAAGCGTTGGCGCGCTTCGACGAGGACAAGCAGCGCCGCGCGGAGAATTTCCGCGCGCGCGAGCGCGCGGTGTACACCAAGTGCCCGCGCATTGAGGAGATCGACCGCGAGCTGTCGCACACGATGGCGAAGATCATCGCCTCCGGCCTGCGCCGCGGGACGGACCCGCGCCCGGCCATTGAGGCGCTGCGGGAGGAAAACCTCAACTTGCAGCAGGAAAAGCGCCTTCTCCTGACGCGCCTGGGACTGCCGGGCGACTATCTCGAGGAAAAGCCCAAGTGCTCGCGCTGCAACGACACGGGCTTTCTCGGCAGCGAGGTCTGTTCGTGTCTGCGCGGCTATTACGCCAAGGAGCAGAACAAGGAGCTCTCGGGCCTTTTGGACCTCGGCTCGCAGTGCTTCGAAAATTTCAACTTCGACTACTATTCGTCCATGCCGGACAGCGACCTCGGCGTGTCGCCGCGCACGAACATGGAGCGCGTGTACGACATCTGCCAGGACTACGCGCACGAGTTTTCGCCCAAGAGCGGCAGCCTGCTGCTGACCGGCGGCACGGGACTGGGGAAAACGTTCCTCTCCGCGTCCATCGCGCGCGTCGTGAGCGCGAGCGGCCACAGCGTGGTCTACGACACGGCGGGGCACATCTTCGCCCGCTTCGAGGCGCAGAAGTTCGGCCGCGACGACGGCGAGAACGCCGACACCGCCGTGAGACGCGCGCTCGGCTGCGACCTGCTGATTTTAGACGACCTCGGCACCGAACTGATGACGAGCTTTGTCCACAGCGCGATGTATCAGATCGTCAACACGCGCCTCATCACGGGGAAGAAGACCGTCATCTCCACGAACCTGAGCCCCGACGAGCTTGGGCGGCGCTACGGCGCGCCGGTGCTGTCAAGATTGCAGGGAGAGTATCAAATGCTGCTCTTTTTCGGCGAAGACATCCGCCGGCAGAAGAGAAAATGAATACAAAATGTAAAAAAGGCTCCGCAGAATACTCTGCGGAGCCTTTTTTCTTGCTTTTTACGGCTTGTGGATCACGGCGACGGCGCAGGGCACGCGGCCGGGACAGTAGGCGTAGTCGACATCGTCGTAGCCCGCCGCGGCAATAAACTGCTTATACGTGTCAAACGTGAACTGACGCTTGAAGTCCGCGCCCGCCTTGCCGACGGTCGAGGCAAAGCCGCTCGTCTTGCCCTGCTCGCTGCGGTTCATATAGGTCGGGACGATGATCGTGCCGCCGCTGCGGCAGACGCGGTCGAGCTCGGCAAGGGCCTTGTACGGCTCGTCGAGCAGGTGGATGACATTCGCGGCGACGACCGCGTCGAACTGCCCGTCCGGTTCATCCAAGTGCAGGATGTCGGCCTGACGGAACGTGACGTTCGGCAGCGCGCCGTATTTCTTCTTCGCCCGCTTGAGCATGTTGGCGGAAAAGTCTGTCGCGAGAAGCGAGCGGCAGCGCTCGGCGATGGCGCCGGTGAGCAGTCCCGTGCCGCAGGCGCATTCGAGCACCGCGTCGTCTGGTGTGATGTGGGAACTGACGGCGGCAATGAGCGCCTTGTGCGTTTCTTTATTAAAGATGTCGGCGAAGAGGTCATAGACCCCCGCGACGTTGTCCCAGAACATGAGTATTTTCCTCTCAACGTGATTTGTTTTTCTACACGATAGCAGAAACGCGCGGAAAATGCTACTCTCAAGAGAAAGAAAAAACGAAAAATTAAGGGAGAGGATCCTACTTTTTGTGCTTTTTATAAAAAGACTTGCCATCGGCGCACGGATGGTATATAGTCTTTATAAAGATTTCGCAAAGAAACTGCATTTTTGCGTTAAGGAGTCGAATGATGAAACGAATTTGGTCGCTGTTTGCCGTGCTGGCGCTGCTGTGCGCGCTGACGATTCCGGCGCTGGCCGCCGCGGGCGGGGAGCGAAACGTGGAGACCCCGGAAACGCTGAGTGAGGTGGAAGAGTCTGACGAAGCGGGAGCGAACGGAAATACCGTCAAGCTGCGCAAGATCTGGGCGGTGGCGGCGCTCATCGGCGTGGCGTGCTTCGGCGGCGCGCTTGGCATGGCGCATTCCGTTGCAAAGGCGGCGAACAACATGGCCGAACAACCCGAGGCGGCGGGGCAGATCCGTACGTCGATGATGATGGGTCTTGTCTTTATCGAGACGGTCATCATCTATGCGCTGATCATAGCCATCCTGATCATCTTCGTATTGTGACGATAACGAGAAAAGTGGAATAGAGCGGCGGAAGGGGGCAGCACTGTCTCCTTCCGCTGCTCTATTTATTGAAGAAAAAGGGGAGGGGTCAGGGCTCTGTTAAGAAGACGAAAAGATGCTGTAAAGCGGCGGTTGATCATGAAGGAAGACTTGCATTTCCTGCGTGCAGGTGGTATAAATAAGTGCTGCATCCCAAGCAGAAATTGGATGATAGAAACAAAAGGGGGTAGGGCGCGTGGATAAGAGAAAGCGAACGCGCGAGCTGATCGTGTTCGCCGTGATCGTGCTGGCGCTGCTGGCCGGGTGTCTGCTCACGCCGTCAGGCGGCGAGAGCGAACCGATCCAGGAGGTCATGCGTGACGCGGTGCTGCACGAGCAGAACAAGGTGAGCCTGTTTGGCCTGATTGAGGTGAACCCGGGGCTCCTCTCCGCCTACATCGTGACGGGTATTTTAATAGTATTCGCCCTTGTGTGCCGGCTTTTTGTGATCCCAAAATTCAAATATGTGCCCGGCAGGTTCCAGCTCGTTTTAGAGCAGATCGTCGGCATGTTCGACGGCCTGGCCGAGGGCAGCAGCCCGCACCGCAATAAATTCCTGCGGGCGTACATCTTCACCGCCGGTGTTTACATCTTTGTCAGCACGCTCTTTGAGCTGCTCGGCATTCAGGTGGTGACCACATCAGGCCACGCCGTCAGCCTGCCCGCGCCGCTGTCCGATATCAACGGGGCGATCGCGCTGGGCGTGATGAGCTACGGCGTGATCCTCTTCGGCGGACTGATCGCCGCGGGCGTGAGGGGATTTCTGCACGCGCTCAAGGATTTCTCGCTGCCGATCTCGATGAGCTTTCGACTCTTCGGCGCGCTGCTTTCCGGCGCGCTCGTGACGGAGCTTGTGTATTACTACGCGGCGCTTTCCTATGTGCTGCCGGTCATCGTGGGCGTGATGTTCACGCTGCTGCACGCGCTGATCCAGGCGTATGTTTTAACGATGCTGGTGTCGACGTTCTACGGCGAATCGACCGAAAAGCACGAGAAAAAGCCCAAGGCAAAAAAGGTAAAAAAATCCCGCAGCGAAACGGCTGCCTGAAGAAAGAGGTAAATTTGCCATGAAAACGATGAAGAAATTTGCAGCGCTGATGATGCTGCTGTGCGTGCTGATGATCTGCACCATCCCCGCCCTCGCCGCAAACGAGAGCGGCAATGACAGCAACGTGACCGAGACCGTGAGCGTCACGGCCGGCAGCAACGACAACGACGTGACCTCCGCCAAGGCGATGGGCTCGGGCGTGATGATCGGCATTGCGTGCCTTGGCGGCGCGCTGGCCATGGGTATTGCCGTCGGCAAGTCGAGCGAGGCCATGGCCCGCCAGCCCGAAGCCACAAGTCAGATCAGAACCACGATGATGATGGGCCTTGTGTTTATCGAGACGGTCATCATTTACGCCCTGATCGTGGCGATCCTCATTATCTTCGTCCTTTGATGAAGAACACTCCCAAAAAGGAGGGGCTTTGAATGCCGCTTAATATCAATTTGCAGCAAATTTTGCTGCATGCGCTGAACTTTGTCATCCTGTTCGGCGCGATGTATTTTCTGCTCTACAAGCCTGTGAAGAGCTTTATGGACAGCCGCAAGGCGCACTATGAGAAGATGGACGAGGACGCCAAGGCCGTGCTTGCCGAGGCCGAGAAGACGAAGGCCGGCTATGAAGCGCAGCTCAAGAGCGCCGACGAGGAGATCGCACGCCGCCAGCGCGAGGCGAACGAAGCCTTGCAGCACGCGGTGGACGAGCGCCGCGCGCAGGCCGAGCAGCAGGCGGGCGAGATCGTGCGCAAGGCGCGGGAAGATGCCGCGCGCGAGCATGAGCGCGTGATGGAGCAGGCCAAGGGCGAAATTTCCGAGCTGATGAGCGCCGCGGCGGAAAAGCTGGTGCTCTCCAGCACGTCGGACGCTTACGACAAGTTCCTGGACACGGCGGAGGAGCGCAAGGACAATGGCTGAGCGCACGGAGCATTTAGAGGCCGTACTGCTCTCTGCCGCGCGTCCGTCGCAGGAGCAGGAGAAGCGATTTCTGGCCTTCCTCGCCGAAAAGTACGGCGAGGGCACGACGCTTACCTGGCAAAAGAGTGATGACTACCCCGGCGGTTTCCGCCTCGAGGTGGGCGCGGAGGTCTACGACTGGAGCGCGGGCGGACGCCTGAGCCAGTTCAAGGACGCGCTCGAAAAGCTCGCCGCCACGCAGGGCGACGTCATCCCGCTGCTGAAGGAGACGGTGCTCTCGTGGACGCCGAAGGCCATGGCACAGGAGGTCGGCACCGTTCTGACCGTCGGCGACGGCATTGCCCGCGTGGACGGGCTGGAGGGCGCCGCCTATGGCGAGGTGCTGCTTTTCGACGGCGGCGTGCGCGGCATGGTGCAGGATTTATCCGAGGACAGCGTCGGCTGCATCCTCTTTGACGACGACGCGAGCGTCTGCGCGGGCAGCACGGTCCGCCGCACCGGACGCACGGCGGGCGTTCCCGTGGGCGAGGGATTCCTCGGCCGCGTGGTCAACGCGCTCGGCGTGCCCATCGACGGCGGGGGAGACATCCGTGCCGACGGCTACCGCGCAGTGGAGAGTCCCGCTCCCGGTATCATCGACCGCCAGAGCGTCGACACGCCGCTTGAGACGGGCATTCTGACCGTCGACTCGATGTTCCCCATCGGCCGCGGCCAGCGCGAGCTCATCATCGGCGACCGCCAGACCGGCAAGACCGCTATCGCCCTCGACACCATCGTCAACCAGAAGGGCAAGGATGTCATCTGCATCTATGTCGCCATCGGACAGAAGGCGAGCTCCGTCGCCCAGCTCAAAAAGACGCTGGAAACGCACGGCGCGATGGATTATACGATCATCGTCAACGCCACGGCGAGCGATCCCGCGCCGTTACAGTACATTGCGCCCTACGCGGGCTGCGCCATGGGCGAATACTTTATGAATAAGGGCCGCGACGTGCTGATCGTCTACGACGATCTTTCCAAGCACGCCATCGCGTACCGCGCGATGAGCCTTCTTTTGGAGCGCTCCCCGGGCCGCGAGGCGTATCCGGGCGACGTGTTCTATCTGCACTCCCGCCTGCTCGAGCGCGCGGCGCATCTGAGCGAGGAGAAGGGCGGCGGCAGCATCACGGCGCTGCCGATCATCGAGACGCAGTCCGGCGACGTGTCGGCCTATATCCCGACGAACGTCATTTCGATCACCGACGGTCAGCTCATTCTGGAAACGCGCCTGTTCTTCTCCGGCCAGCGTCCGGCGGTGAATGTGGGCCTGTCCGTGTCCCGCGTGGGCGGCGACGCGCAGACCAAGGCGATGAAAAAGGCGGCCAAGACCATCCGCCTCGACCTTTCGCAGTACCGCGAGATGGAGTCGTTCACGCAGTTTGCAAGCGACCTCGACGAGTCGACGGCAAAGCTTTTATCCTACGGTCAGGGCTTGATGCGCATGCTGCGGCAGAAGCAGTTCCACCCCTACAAGCAGTATGAGCAGGTCATCCTGCTCGTCGCGGGGCTGAACCATGTTTTTCAAGAGATCGTGCCGGAGCAGCTTGACGCGTTTATCCCCGCGCTCTTGCAGCACTTTGGCGAGACGCAGGGCGCGCTGTGCAATACCATCGAGCAGACCGGCCAGCTCAGCGACGATCAGCAGTCGCAGATCATCGAGATCGCAAAGGAATTTGTGCAAAGCTATTTTTCCAAATAAAAAGTGAGGTGACAGGTACATGGCGAGCATGAAGGAGATCCGCGAGCACATCGCGAGCATCCAGAGCACGCAGAAGGTGACGAACGCGATGTACCTCATCGCTTCGACCAAGATGCGGCGGGCGAAGGAAGACCTTGCCAAGACGCGCCCGTTTTTCGACGCGGTCTTGACGCAGATCGAGCAGATCTTCCAGCACGCGGGCGAGATCGAGAGCCCGTACCTCTACCGGGGCAACGCGGACGATCTGGCCCAGCCGGGAACATACGCCTATCTTGTGGTGACGGCGGATCGCGGCCTCGCGGGCGCCTACAACCAGAATGTTATTCAGGAGACGATGAAGCGCCTTGAAAAGCACCCCGACAGCCGCCTTTTTGTGGTGGGCGGCAACGGGCGGCACTTCTTCTCCGGCCACGGCGTGCCGGTGGAAAAGAGCTTCCGCTACGATGCGCAAAGCCCCACGCTCCGCCGCGCGCGAGAGATCACGGCGAAGCTTTTGGATCTCTTCGACCGGGGCGAGATCTCCAAGCTCTTTATCATCTACACCGACCTTGGCAACGGCGTGGACATGGACGTGCGCACCGTGCGCCTGCTGCCGCTGGAGGATGAGCACTTTGCCAAAGAGGAGACGGCAGAAAAGCCCATCCGCTTTGAGCCCTCGGCAGAGGAGGTGCTCGCCAGGGTCGTGCCGGCGTACATCACGGGCTTTTTGTACTCGGCGATGGTCGACAGCTTTTGCGCCGAGCAGAACGCGCGCGCCTCTGCCATGGACTCGGCCAACCAGAACGAGGACGACATGCTGCGCGAGCTGCAGCTCGAGTACAACCACGAGCGGCAGGGCGCCATCACGAGCGAGATCACGGAGGTCTCCGCCGGCGCGCGCAGCAAGAAGAACCACATGAAGAAGGAGGCGCAGCATGCGCACAGGTAAGATCATTCAGGTATCGGGCAGCGTGGTGGACGTGCGCTTCCCGCACGGCGAGCTGCCGCGCATCCGCGAGGCGCTGTTCGTCGAGCTGAACGGCAAGAGCCTTGTGATGGAGGTGGAGCAGCATTTGAGCGCCGAAACGGTGCGCTGCATCATGCTCTCCGGTAGCGAGGGCCTCAGCCGCGGCATGACCGTCACGGGCGAAGGCAGCGGTCTTCGCGTGCCCGTCGGCAAGGCGACGCTCGGACGGCTTTTCAACGTCTTTGGCGATACCATCGACGGCGGCGCGCCGATCGGCGGCGCGGAGCCGCGCCGCAGCATCCACAGAAAGCCCCCCGCCTTCGACGAGCAGAGCCCGAGCGTTGAGATCTTGGAGACCGGCATCAAGGTCATCGACCTTTTGGAGCCCTATCCGCGCGGCGGCAAGATCGGCCTGTTCGGCGGCGCGGGCGTCGGTAAAACGGTGCTCATTCAGGAGCTTATCCACAACATCGCCGTCGAGCACGGCGGCTATTCGATCTTCACCGGCGTCGGCGAGCGCAGCCGCGAGGGCAACGACCTCTGGAACGAGATGCACGAGAGCGGCGTTATCGACAAGACCGCGCTCGTCTTCGGCCAGATGAACGAAGCGCCCGGCGTTCGTATGCGCGTGGCGCTGACAGGCCTTACGATGGCCGAATACTTCCGCGACGAGGAGCAGCGCGACGTGCTGCTGTTCATCGACAATATTTTCCGCTTTGTGCAGGCGGGCAGCGAGGTCTCGACCCTGCTCGGCCGCATGCCCTCCGCCGTCGGCTATCAGCCGACGCTCGCCAACGAAATGGGCGAGCTGCAGGAGCGCATCACCTCGACCAAGAGCGGCTCGATCACGTCCGTGCAGGCGGTCTACGTCCCCGCGGACGATCTGACCGATCCTGCCCCGGCGACGACGTTCACCCACCTCGACGCGACGACGGTTTTGAGCCGTAAGATCGCTGAACAGGGCTTATATCCCGCGGTCGACCCGCTCGAATCGTCCTCCCGCATTCTGGAAGAGGACATCGTGGGCGAGCGGCACTACCGCATCGCGCGCAGCGTACAGGCGACCTTGCAGAAATACCGCGAATTGCAGGATATCATCGCCATCCTCGGCATGGAGGAGCTGAGCGACACGGACAAGGTGACGGTCAACCGCGCGAGAAAGATCCAGCGCTTTTTGGCCCAGCCGACGTTCGTGGCCGAAAAGTTCACGGGCCTTCCGGGCGTTTATGTGCCGCTTGAGGAGACACTCCGCGGCTTTGAAGCCATTCTTTCCGGCGAGATGGACGGCTATCCCGAGATGGCGTTCTACAACGTCGGCACGCTTGACGACGCGCTCGCCAAGGCGAAGAAGATGGAAAGCGGGGAAGCGTGATGAAGACCTTTCCTCTCCGCGTCCTCGCGCCCGAGCGCACGTTTTTTGACGGGGCGTGCACATCACTCACCGTGCCGAGCATCGACGGCATGTACGGCCTGATGGCGCAGCACGAGGATATCGTGCTCGCCATCGTTCCCGGCAAGCTGGCGCTGCGGGACGCCGACGGCGTCGAGCAGATCGCCGCCGTGTCCGAGGGCGTGCTCAAGATGGAGCACGGCGAGGCGCTCGTGCTGGTGGACACGATCGAGCGGCCGGAGGAGATCGACCTCCACCGCGCCGAGGAAATGGCCACCGAGGCGCGCGCCGAGCTCAAGGCGAAGCGCAGCGCGCAGGAGCAGGCCATTGCCAATGCCCGCATCGCCCGCGCGATCAGCCGCATTCACGTCAAGCACGACGGAAAATAAAAGCAGCAATTAAAATTCGCGTCTTAGGACGCGAATTTTTTTGTTCCTCCGCCGACTTTCGCCCGCTTTTGCACACTTTTTGTGCTAAAAGTGGAGAAAAAGGAGGGGAAATCCATGGAAATGTCCGAAAGAAAGCCGCTGCTCCCGCGCCGCGTGCTCGACCTGCCCATCGATGCGCTGCGCCCCAACCCCAACCAGCCGCGCATCGAGTTTGACGAGGCTTCGCTGCGCTCGCTGAGCGACAGCATCCGCCGCTATGGCATCCTCCAACCGCTGACTGTCCGCCGCACGGACGAGGGCTACGAGCTCATCGCGGGGGAGAGACGGCTGCGCGCGGCAAAGCTCGCGGGACTGCGCGAGGTGCCGTGCCTGCTCGCGCGCTCAAGCGAGGAGGAGAGCGCGCTGCTCGCGTTGATCGAAAACCTTCAGCGCCGCGATTTGCACTACTTGGAAGAGGCTGCGGCCATCGCGCGGCTGATCGCGACCTACGGCCTTTCGCAGGAGCAGGCGGCGGAAAGGCTGGGGAAGTCCCAGTCCGCCATCGCGAACAAACTGCGGCTGCTGCGCCTGTCGCCCGACTGTGTGCGCCTTCTGCGCGAGCATGACCTCTCCGAGCGGCACGCACGGGCGCTGCTGCGCCTGACGGACGAGGAAGACCGCCTCAAAGCCTTGCAAGTTATCGCCGCACGCGGCTACAACGTCGCGCAGAGCGAGGCGTACATCGAAGAGCTTTTGAAGCTCAAGCAGAAAACGCCCCCGCCGCGCCTGCCGACCTACATCGTCAAGGATGTGCGCATCTTTTTGAACACCATCCGCCACTCGCTCGGGCTGATGCAGCGCGCGGGCGTCGAGGCCGACATGCAGCGCGAGGACACGGATGACGGCATCCTCCTGACCATCCGCATCCCGAAACGTGCAAAAGAGGCCGGATAATCCTGCAAAATTGTCACCAAATTGTGATTCTTTTTCTCACAAACTGTGGTATACTGAAACGACTGGCAGGGAAGCCCCTGCCCGGAAGATCGGAAGAAACAGGAGGAGCCAGCATGGATAAAACGAACGGCGCCTTTGAGGAAAAGAAGAGAAGAAAAGGCGGCAAGCGCCTGATGCAGCCGGAAAAGGCCGCGAAGGCGCCCAAAGCGCCCCGCGCGGAGAAGCCGCCGCGCGTTCCACGTGAAACATCGGGCAAGGCCGGCAAGGTCGTCGGCATCGTCGCGGGTGTGCTCGTCGTGGCGTACTTAGGGCTTGGCGCGTGGGCGTCGGCCAGCCATAAAATTTATCCCAACGTGATGATGGGCGATACCAACTACGGCGGGATGACCGAGCAGCAGGTCGCCGAGCAGCTCAAAGCGAGCGTCGCGCAGGCGAAGGGCACAGATGTCGACTTTGTCCTGCCGGACGGCACGGAGATCGCGCACGTATCGCTCGACGAGATGCCGGAGTATGTCGACTTCGACGGACTTGCCAAGCATATCTACAACGTCTACGGCTGCAACGACAGCTTTCTGACCGCGGGCGCAAAGTATCTGCGTGCGCTCTTCAAGCCGCAGGACGCTGCACAGGTGGTCGGCGCAGCCTACTCGCCCGATTTGATGGAGAACCTTGTCGACACGGTGTGCGACAGCATCAACTGCGACCCCGTGGAGTTTGCCATCAACGTGACAGAGGATGGCAAGGTCAGCGTGACGAAGCCGCAGGACGGCCGCGCGACGACTGATACCGCAAAAGACCAGATCGGCGTATACTTAAACGGCGCGTATTTGAGCGGCGGCGACCCGTCCGAGATCGTGCTCCAGCCCGCGAGCGAGGGCGGCGTTTACGACATCATCCCCGCGCAGGAGGTTGACCTGAGCGCGCAGCGCGAGGCTGTCATCGGCCAGAAGGTCAACGCGACGTATGATAAGGAGACCGGCGCGGTCACGCCTGGCCACGCGGGTGTGGAATTCACGCTTTCTGACCTTGAATCCGCCTACAACGCCGCGGCGGCGGGGGAGACGGTCGAGTTGCCGAACGCCACGGTCGAGACGCCGGACGTCACGGCAGAGCAGCTCCAAAAGGTCCTGTTCCGCGATGTGCTGAGCACCTACACCACGAAGGTCGGCGGCGCGTCCGGCCGCCGCGCGAACGTCAAGCTGACGGCCTCGCGCATCACCGGCTACGTATTAAACTCCGGTGAAACGATGAAATACGGCCCGCTCGTCACGCCCTTTACCGCGGCGAACGGCTACAGTACCGCGCCCGGTTACTTGCAGGGCAAGACCGTCGATATGGTCGGCGGCGGCGCGTGTCAGGCGAGCTCCACGCTCTACGCCGCGGCGCTCTATGCCAACCTTGAGATCGTGCAGCGCACGAACCACGGCTTCGCGTCCGACTACATCGGCCTTGGCCTCGACGCGACGGTCGCGCAGGGAGGGCCTGAGTTTGAGTTCCGCAACAACACGATGTATCCCATCAAGGTCATCGCCGAATACTACACGAGCGGCGGCAAGGACTTCCTCAAGGTCACGCTGCGCGGCACGAAGGTCGACGACACCTACGTGAAGATCAAGACCGAAGTGCTTGAGACCATCCCGTTCACGGAGGAGATCGTCGAGACGGACGAGCTCGCCCCCGGCGAGCGCAAAGTCGAGCAGACCGCCTACACCGGCTACAAGGTCAAGACGTACCGCAACGTCTACTCCGGCGACGGCAAGCTCATCTCGTCCACATTTGAGGCCAGCAGCAACTACAAGGCGCGCAACCGCATCGTGCTCGTCGGCAAGTCCGCGGCGACCACGCCGGTGGACCCAGGGACGACCACACCTGTCGATCCCGGCACGACCACGCCGACCGACCCGACAACGCCCGTCGACCCCGGTACCACGACTGACCCGGGCACCACGACCGATCCCGGGACCACTGACCCCGGCGTGACAGACCCCGGCACGACCACAGAGCCGCCCGTCGAGCAGGAAAAGCCCGGCTGGCTCGATACGGGGCTCGACCGGTAAAAACAGCAGAACGAGAAAACGGAGAGGCATTGCCTCTCCGTTTTTACGTTGTTCAAGTGTTATTCGCCGTCCGAGTCCATGTAGAGCTCTTCGGCCTTCTGCTGCGCGGCGATCAGCAGTGCGCTGGCCTCGCCATAGTTCTGCCTGTGCATTTTCTCCAGCGCGTCAGTCACGGCGTTGAAGAGGAGCAGATACATTGCCTTGTAGTCCGTCATGGAACCACCCTCTGAAAATTATATAACGTTTTGTTATATAGCACAATATAACATTTTGTTTTACGTATACTTCTTTACAGAATCTAAACACGAATTCTGGATGGAGTGAAGCAAAATGTATCGACGCATTCGAGACTTGAGAGAGGACAGCGACCTGACGCAGAAGAGCTTGGCGGACTATCTGAGCTGCTCGCAGGTCTGCTATTCCAACTACGAGACCGGCAAGCGCGACGTCCCGAGCGACGTGCTCATCAGGCTCGCACGGTTTTACCACACGAGTGTGGATTATCTTGTGGGGCTCACGGAGGAGCGGGCTCCTTACCCTAAAAAGAAATAGTACATAGTGCCATGTTCTCGCACGGGTGCGAGGGGGATGCAGCGCGACAGCGCTGCTTTTGTCCCTGCACTGTGCAGGGGGGCGGGGGGAAGGCAGCGCCTTTGGCGCTGCACGAATCAAAGGGGATATTCTCTTTTGCGAAAGAGAATATTCCCTTTGGAACCCCAAGAGAAAGGCTTTGACATTGCGAGCAAGCAGCTCGAAGAGCTGCAATGCTTGCCGACTGCACTTCCCATAGCGCGGCGTTGCCGCGTTTGGGGTTGCTAGACGATTTGACTTTCTCCTATTATCCGCTGTTGCGCAGCCGTTGGCGGCTTTGCCGCCTTACGGATGCGGTACACTCCTTGCGGGTGCCGCTCTGCCCATCTTGTAGGAGTACAGCCTAATTTCCGTCTACCGAGGAACCTATCAATGCGGCGAGCGCAGCAATGCCACTATTTCGCAAGCAGTCTGCCGCTGAGGTAACGTCACTCGCGCCTCACGGTAGTAAGGCGCGGTTGAAAACGGTGACGAATCGCAGGGATTCATGGCGAAGCCATGTACACCGCACTTACATTGCGCAGCGCGTGCAACTCTTCGAGCTGCAAACTGCCAATGTGCGGGGTCAAGGGGCAAGGCCCCTTGCGTTCTCTTGGGGGATTTAAAGGAGGCCATTCTCTCACGTGAGAGAATGGCCCCCTTTGCCCGTTCCCCTGCCAGCAGGGAAACAACACGCTTCCCCCGCAGGGGGAAATTACTGTTTTTTCCTGATCAGAATAAACGGCGTGCACTGGTCATCCTGACCCGCGGGGTTATCGCGGATGATCTCACACAACTGCTCGTCGGTGAGGGTCACGTTGTCGCCCTTGCCGAGGATGTCGCGCGTGAAGTCGTTTGCGTCGACGATCATCGCGCGCACGCCGGTCTTCTCGTAAATTTCATTGCAGACGCCGGAGGGGTTTTCCGGAATGCGGATGCCGTAGTCACCGTAGACGGGGAACACGTCGGGGTAGAAGCCGTCGAGGCCCGTGACCTCCATGCCGACCATATCGTAGAAGATGCCGTGCTTGCCGACAAGCTTGCCAAAGCCCGCGCAGATCGCGGCCCAGAGGACCTTCCACGCGCCGCACTCGTCGATGGCGAACTGCATCTTGCACACCTCGCCCACGCCGATGCCGGCGCTGTTGTGCTGGATGGCAAAGCGGCTGAGGAATTTCGCCAGCCACGAAATTTTCATATCCTTGCGGTAGACCACGCGCTTCTGGCACAGGGCGATGATCTTTTCGCTGATGCTCAGCAGGTCGCCCTCCTCGTAGAGGGGCTTGACGTAGCGGTTGACGAGTTCGATGTAATCCTCGCCGATCTCGACAAAGTGCGTCTGGATGGCGTGGCGCAGATAGACGCCCGTGGACGTCTCAATTTCAACGTTTTTGGAGCCGTTTGCAACAAAATCCATGAAAAAAGCCTCTTTCGTGCAGTATTTAGATCGATAAAATATGAACCGATGGTATTGTACCACAAAATCCGCAAAATGCTACTGTAAATTGCAAAAATTCAGGAAAGAAAAAAGCGCGCCGTCCGCGGCGCGTGCTTGACGCGGCGGACGGCGTGGAATGACGAAAGGCGAAAAGGCAGAGCGCTTACTTTTCGGTGATGACCTTGAGCACCTTTTCATAGCTCTCCTGGGCGATGGGTACAGCGTGCGCGAGCAGCGCCTCGCCCTTCTGGCAGCACTCGTCGCGGAACGCCTTGTCCTTTAAGGACGAGAGGTTGATGAGCACGTTGAGCCACGCGCTCTGCATGGCCGTCTTGAGCGTGAGCGCGGCGATGCCGAGGTCGCTGACAACGTTCGGATTCGTCGTGCCGACAAGCTCGGCGCACAGGTCGATGGCCTCGGAGCAAATTTCCATCATTGTCAGCGGCACCTGCGTGCAGCTGCGGAAGCTTGCCTGCACCGCGCCGCGGCGGATGGCCTTGTGCGCGTCATCGTCCTTGGGGAGGGCAAGAGACTCAATCAGACCGTCGAAAACCTCGCTGTCGCGGTTCATCACATCGATGAAGCGCTCCTTGAGCTCATTGCCCTTGGCAATGGCGTCCAAAAGGCGTTCGCGGTCGTTTTCAAAGCCCTTCTTGTCAAGCGTCAGGCCGTTGACCATCATCGTCAGCGCCACGCCGACGCCGCCGGCAAGGCCTGCCACTGCGCCGCCGCCGGGGGCGGGAGTGCCGGAACCGACTTCGTTGATGAGCTCGGTAACTTTCATATCTGCGATCTTCATAGCGTTCCTCCCCGGATCGGTAAAATCAGAATAAAAGGTTTCAGGAAGAGGCGGGTCATCCCGCCTCTTCCCAGTAAATCAAAAGGGTAAAATCTGCGATATATGGCAGGCGTTCTCTTAGAACAGGCCCGTGATCTTGCCGTTTTCGTCGACGTCGATCTTCTCGGCGGACGGGACCTTGGGCAGGCCCGGCATCGTCATGATGTCGCCGGTCTTGGCGACCAGGAAGCCCGCACCGGCGTTGACCTTGAGGTCGCGGACGGTGATCTTGAAGCCGCGGGGCGCGCCGAGCTTGCTGGCGTCATCGGAGAAGGAGAACTGCGTCTTGGCCATGCAGATGGGCAGCTTGTCAAAGCCGAGCTCGGTGAGCTGCTTAAGCTGCTTCTTGGCGGAAGCGGCGATGACCACGCCGTCGGCATGATAGACCTTGGTGGCGATGGCATTGAGCTTGTCCTCAATGCTGTCGTTGACGTCGTAGACGAACTGGAAGTGGTTGGGCTCTTCGCACAGGCGCACGACTTCCTCAGCCAGCGCAAGGCCGCCTTCGCCGCCCTTGGCCCACACTTCGCTCAGGCGGACGTTGACGCCCAGCTCGCGGCACTTGCTCTCGACGAGGTCGAGCTCGGCCTTGGTGTCGGTCGGGAACGCGTTGATGGCGACGACGCAGGGGAGACCGTAGACGTTCTTCACGTTGTCGACGTGCTGGAGGAGGTTGGGCAGGCCCTTTTCAAGCGCCTCAAGGTTCTCACTGTTGAGCTCGGCCTTGGGCACGCCGCCGTGATACTTGAGCGCGCGGACGGTCGCAACGATGACGACAGCGTCGGGGTGGAAGCCCGCGGCGCGGCACTTGATATCGAGGAACTTCTCGGCGCCGAGGTCGGCGGCGAAGCCTGCTTCGGTGACGGTGTAGTCGCTCAGGCGCATCGCGGTCTCAGTGGCCTGGATGGAGTTGCAGCCGTGGGCGATGTTGGCGAACGGGCCGCCGTGGATGAACGCGGGAGTGCCTTCGAGCGTCTGGACCATGTTGGGCTTGATGGCATCCTTTAAGAGCGCGGCCATCGCGCCCTCAGCCTTCAGGTCGTGCGCGGTGACGGGCTTGTCGTCGTAGGTGTAGGCGACAACCATCTTGCCGAGGCGCTCCTTGAGGTCGGCGAGGCCGGTCGCAAGGCAGAGAACTGCCATGACTTCGCTCGCGACGGTGATCTCAAAGCCGTCCTCGCGGGGCACGCCGCTGGCCTTGCCGCCAAGGCCGTCGATGATGTGGCGGAGCTGGCGGTCGTTCATATCGACAGCGCGCTTCCACACGATCTTGCGGGGGTCGATGCCGAGCACGTTGCCCTGCTGGATGTGGTTGTCGAGAAGAGCGGCCAGCAGGTTGTTGGCAGCGCCGATGGCGTGGAAGTCGCCGGTGAAGTGCAGGTTGATATCCTCCATGGGGACGACCTGAGCGTAGCCGCCGCCGGCAGCGCCGCCCTTGACGCCGAACACGGGGCCGAGAGAGGGCTCGCGCAGGCAGACCATGGCGTTCTTGCCGAGCTTGTTGAGCGCGTCGGCAAGACCGACGGACGTGGTGGTCTTGCCCTCGCCCGCGGGGGTGGGGCTGATGGCGGTGACGAGGATCAGCTTTGCCTTGCGGGGCAGCTTGCGGATCTCGCTTAAGTCGAGCTTGGCCTTGTAGTTGCCGTAGAGCTCGAGGTGCTTTTCGTCAATGCCGGCCTTGGCGGCGACGTCGACGATTTTTTTTATTTCATGTGCCTGGGCGATCTCAATGTCGGTCATGGGGAATACCTCCTAAATAATTATGTATTTAAAAGCGGAGAATTGTCTCTTATTGACAAAATCAATTATAGCCGAACGATAGAGAAAGGTAAACTGTTTTGCAAGCCTCTTTTTTCCAAAAACCTTAAAAAATTAAGCGTTGGTTCGCGTGCCTTAAAAAGAAAAAACAGGAGATTTTTGGACGAATTTTCAACGCTTGCGGCAAAGGTCAAAACGAGAAAAGCGAAAGTTGCCAGCGCCCGGCTTTCATTTCACTCTGCCGCGTCACAGCGTGATGCGCATGGGCTCATCCAGCGTGACCTCGCCGCCGATGCTCGCGGCGATGACGTTTCCGCCTTGGCGCTCGATGCTTGCGCGGACCGCGCCCGCGGGCTGCCGGTATTCGCACGAAAAACCGCCGTTTTCCATGCGTTCGCTCTGCGCGACGGCGCAGGCGACGCTGCCGCTGCCGCAGCTGCCCTCCCAGACGAGGGAGTCGGTCTCGATGACCTTGACGAGCGGGGTCATGCTGCGATTTTCCGCATCGAGGAAAATGACGCCGCAGGCGTCAAGCCCTGCAATTCCGGAAAAGATCGACTCCGCCGCGCGGAAGAACCCTTCGCTCGGCTCCACGCCCTCAACGACGAAGTGGGAGATGCCTGTTAAGTCGACGAGCGTGCCCTCGTGACCATTCACCGTGACACGCTTCACGCTGCGCGGACAGGGCATTTCAGCGCGCGCCGTGCCGCTTTTCAGATCGACCTGCGCGGTGACGGCATGGTCGCAGCCGCTCACGCGCAGCCTGACCGAGGAAAGGCCGCCCTTTTGCTGGGCGATGTACATGCCGTAGGCGCGCGTCGCGTTGCCGCAGAATTCGCCGCCCATCATCTCCATGTGGCCGTCGACGTCGTCCTCGGCGGCGCAGGCGTAGCCGACCTGCTCGGCCTTGAGTGCGGGGATCGCCATGATCTTCTCCGCGATGGCTGCGCGCTGCGCCTTTTCGACCGGATCAAGCACGAACACCGTAATATTCCCCGCCGGGTCCGCTCGTAAAATGTTCAGTTCCATAGCAAGTTCCTCCTAAAAAAAGAAGGTGTAAAGCTAAAATAACTTTACACCTTCTTTTACATTCTGTCAATTCGTGTCAAAACACAAATCTTTCAGCATTATTGTCCCCAAATCGGTAGCAATGACCATTTTTAGGACGACCTCATTTGCGGCCGCGCACGCCGCAAATGATGTTGATCAGTCCCGAAGGACGACATGTGCGTCCGCAGGGACACCTTACAAATATTTTCGCGGTGAGCGAAAATATTTGAAGCCCCTATTTCATTTGGGCCGATGGCCCAAATGAAAGGTCTCAAAATTGCGTCTACGACGCAATTTTGACTTACTCAAAGTCAGGGATATACTCCTTGACGATATCCAGCAGCTCGCCGGAGCGGATCATCGCTTCCACCGCGCGGATGTCGGGCCAGATCTCACGGTCGATCTCATAGAAAGCGACCTTCTCGCGCACGTGCTGATAGAGAGCCTCATGCAGCGGGGTCATGCCCTGGCCGTGGGTGTTCAGGCGGCGGCGGATGTCGATGGCCTGGCAGGCGGTCATCAGCTCGTCGGCGAGGACGTCCTGCGTGTTCTGCAGGATCATCTTGGCCTTACGGGCAGCGGTGGTACCCATGGAGACGATATCCTCCTGGTTGGCGGAGGAGGGGATGGAGTCGACGGAAGCGGGGTGCGCGTAGATCTTGTTCTCGCTGACCATGGAGGCGGCAGCGTACTGAACGATCATGAAGCCGGAGTTGACGCCGGCCTCGGTAGTCAGGAACGCGGTCAGGCCGTTGGAGAGCGCGGGGTTGACCATACGCTCGGTGCGGCGCTCGGAAGCGTCGGCCAGCTCGCTCGCGGCGATACCGAGGAAGTCGAACGGCAGGGCCATGGGCTCGCCATGGAAGTTACCGCCGGAGATGACGGCCTCGTCATCGAGGAACATCAGCGGGTTATCGGTGACGGCGTTGAGCTCGATCTCGACCTTCTCGCGGACATAGTCGAGAGCGTCACGGCAGGCACCGTGCAGCTGCGGGATGCAGCGCAGGGCGTAAGCGTCCTGAACGCGGTCCTTCTGGCAGTTGTCGAGGATCTCGGAGCCGTCGAGCAGCTTGCGCATGTTCGCGGCGACGAGCATCTGACCCTTCTGGCCGCGCACCTGATGGATGCGGGGGTCGAAGGCGTTGCGAAGACCGGTCAGGCCCTCGAAGGACATGGACGCGATCACGTCGCCGAGCTGGGCGGCGCAGATGGTGTCGTACAGCGCGAGAGCGCCGACGGAGGTCATCGCGCAGGTGCCGTTCGTCATGCCGAGGCCTTCCTTGGAGACCAGAGTGTCGAGCGTCTCGATGCCAGCCTTGGCCATGGCCTCAGCGCCGGGCATCTTCACGCCCTCGTACATGGCCTCGCCCTTGCCGAGCATGGGGAGCGTCATGTGAGCGAGAGGAGCCAGGTCGCCGGAGGAGCCGAGGGAGCCCTTCTGCGGGACGACGGGGGTCACGCCCTTGTTGAGCATCTCGAGCAGCATCTCGACGAGGATGGGACGAACGCCGCTCACGCCGCCGCACAGAGCGTTGGCACGCAGCAGCATCATGCCGCGGACGATCTCGTCAGCATACGGCTCGCCGGCGGCGGTGCAATGGCTGAGGATCAGGTTGGTGGAGAGCTGGTTGCTCATCTCCTTGGGGACGGCGACCTTCTGGAATTCGCCGAAGCCCGTGGTGATGCCGTAAGCGACGCGGCCCTCAGCGGCGATCTTCTCGGCCAGGGCGCGGGACTTCTTCATGGCTTCCAGAGCGGAGGGAGCCAGCTCGACGGTCGCATTGTAGCGAGCGATGGCGACGAAGGATTCGAGCGTCAGGCTGTGGCCATCGACGACGACATGCTTGATCGCGGTAGGATTCATGATCATGGTAGTGTCCTCTCTTTTCTCAAAGTTCCGGTGTGACCCGGTCGGCGTGTCCGGTTGTCCGAACCGCCCAAGTGCAAGAAACGTGTCGAAGCGTTCCCCTTACTTTCCGCGCATGCCCGTGCGTGGATGGCGCTCCGCCTGTGGAAAAGTCCCACAGGATCGTTCTGGAAACAGTATAGCACATTTTTGTGCAAAATCAATAGTTTTTTGCCGGAAAAAGTTTTCTTTGTTGTGCGTTATCACCATATTTGGATAACACACTATCAGGGTACAGTGATAGAATTAGACAGAATAGATAAAAAAAGCGCCCCGCAAAAGCGGGGCGCCCTTCATTCTTTGTGGAAAGGTCACAGTTGTTCACTTCTTGTGCTTCTTGCTGGACTTCGGTTCGGGCGCGGCATAATCCATGATGCGGATCGCCGGATTCTTCTTTTTGATGAACGCGTAGATCTCGTCGAGGTCTTCGCGCGGGAAGAAGAGAGCCTTTTCCGTGTTGCCGTGGCCGATGTGCAGGCGCACCATGTCGGCATGGCCGCGGTCCTCGCACACGATCGCGTTGATGTCCTCCCAGGGGTAGAACTCATAGTTGGTGGTGAACTGCATGTCGTAGTAGATCTCGAGACCGCGGCTCGTGAGAGCGGCGTCCTTTTTGGTCATCAGCGTCAGCAGATACAGCACTGAGAATGCGAGCGAGACGAAGGCGAGCAGCGGGTTGCGGCTGCGGGTCGAAATGCCGAACAGCAGCAACAGAACGACCAGAATCCATCCGCCGACCTGCACCCACTTTTTGCGCGGCTTGAGAGACGCCTGTGCGGGATAGATCGGGGGAGGGACAGATTCCCAGGGAAGCGATTGTTTCACAGCGGTGATTCCTTTCTAAGTAAGCGGGGGGAGAGATTACGCGTTGATCTTGGGGGCCTTGCCGGCGGCACGGCGAGCCTCGAGGTTCGCGATGGCCTTGGCGTGGGCTTCTTCGGGAGCACCGGCGGGCTTGCCGGCCTTGGTCTTGCCGAAGAGGTTGGTGTAGGAACCGTCAGCCCAGAAGATGTTGCGGCCGAGCAGGGCGGTCACATAAGCGTAGATGGGGTTGAGCAGGTTGACGAACGCATACGGGAAGAACACCAGCGGGCTCATGCCGAGAACGCCGGTCTGGTAAGCGCCGCAGCCGGTCCAGGGGAACATAACAGCCCAGAGGGTACCGGCATCTTCCAGAGAACGGGAGAGCATATTGCGGCCGAGACCGAGCTCATCATACTTGTCGGCATAGATGGGGGCGGGAACGCCGATGCCGAGGAACTGGTCGCACATGGTGGCGTCGCAGAAGATGGAGGTCAGCAGGGTGGCGAGGATCAGGCTGCCAACGGAGTGGATCTTGTGCTTGAGGCCGCCGAACAGACGCTCGATGCAGCCGCAGCGCTCGAGCGCGCCGCCGTAAGCGAGAGCAACAAGGATGAGGTTGATGGTCCACATGGTGCCGTCCATGCCCTTGGCCTTGCCGAGGATGGAGTCAGCGACTTCGTTGCCGGTCTCAACGCCGATACCGTAGTGCAGCGTGTTGAAGATGTCGCCCAGGGCGCGGGAGCCGTAGATGTCGGTGGACTGGAAGATGATCATGAAGATCGTTGCGGTGGCGACGGAGGCGGCAATGCCGACCAGGCCGGGCACACGCAGGACGCACATCACGATAACAACGATGATGGGAATGAGCAGAACCGGGGAGATATTGAAGGAACCGCGGAACGCGTCCTGAATGCTCTGAGCAACAGCGGGATCATAGGCGCTGGTGTCAACGTTCAGGCCAAGGATGGTGTAGATGATCAGGGAGATGACGAGGGTCGGGCCAGTGGTGGAGACCATCGCGGTGACGTGGTCGAACAGGCCGGTCTCGGCAACAGCCGCGGCAAGGTTGGTGGTATCGGACAGGGGGGAGAACTTATCGCCGACGTACGCGCCGGAGATGATCATACCGGCAGTGATGGGGGCGGGGATGCCGAGGCCGGCGCCGATGCCGAGGAACGCAAGACCGATGGTGGCGGTGGTGGTCCAGGAGGAGCCGCACGCCATACCGACGATCGCGCAGAGGATGCAGCCGATGGGCAGGAACAGCTTCGGGGTCAGCAGGTCAAGGCCGTAGACGATCAGGGAAGGGATCGCGCCGGAAGCCATGAAACTGGAAACCAGGAAACCGACGGTGCAGAGGATCAGAACGGCTTCCATGGAAGCTGCCAGACGATCGATCATACCGGCGAGCATATCCTGGAAGCTGTGGCCGCAGGCGAAGCCGACGATGCAGGCGACGACGATGGACAGGACCAGGGGCATGTGCGCGTCATGATAACCGGATTCGGAATGACCGAGGAAGCAATAAAGCATGAACCCGATCATTGCCACAATGGGGATCAGCGCCAGAATAAAACTGGGCTCCCGTGCGACTTTCTTTTCGTTTGCCATTGATAAAATACCTCTCTCTTCATAAAAATACTTGCCCGCCAGGAAGCGGGATGACCGCTTCTCCCCAAGACGAGCACGCTTCACACCGCACAAGGGGACGTGCGTTTCCTGCGGAGGGGTCCCGCAGAAAAACAGACACAGGCAGGGAACGCGGCACCGTCGGGCAACGGTTTCTTGCACGCCTCGCGCCCTATCCCTAATCTATTTGTGAACTAATTGTAACATACCAGTTCAGCAAAAGCAATAAAATTCGCGCAGATTCCAAAAAATATTTTAGTCAATTCTTCTATATCAGGATGACGTGATGTTATACTGATATGCTTCTGCGGCATTATAATAAAGCGATATAGACAAAAAGAACAGGCGCAGCGCGCCTGTTCTGGTGAAAGTGACGGAAGTTTACTTTTCTTCTTTTGCCCGCTCGAGCAGCAGCTTATAGCCGTCCGCCCCGTAGCAAAGGCACTTATTGACGCGCGTGATGGTCGTGGACGAAACGCCGATCTTCTGCGAGATCTGCGTGAAGGTCTTGCCATCGGCAAGAAGCGACGCCACCTCGAAGCGCTGGGACATCGCCTCGATCTCGCTGAAGGTGCAGAGATCGTCGAAGAAGCGGTAGCATTCTTCCTCCGTTTTCAAAGATAAGATTGCCTTGAACAGGTGATCGGTCTCTTCGCTTTTCATTTTGCTCTGGTACATCCAACGTTCCTCCTCAACGATCCGATCGGATCGACTCCTGCCCGCGCGGTGTGGCCGCGGCGGACGCCGAATGACGGCTGCCCGGAAGCTGCTTGCGGGCGAACCCCGGTTTTCGGAGCTTGCCCGTTGATATTATCTCTATGGTAACAAAAAGCGGCAGTTCCGTCAAGCGCAATTCGTGCTTTTTGGCGGATATCTTCATTTTTCGTGAACACTGTCCGCGACGGAAAGAAAAATTTTTGCACCGCAGGCGGCGAAAGCTATGGCAATTCCGCGCGGAAAATGCTATACTGTCTCGAAAGTGGAAAAAACGGCCGCGGACGCTTGACAATCCCTGCGCCGTACCGTAAAATATCTGTCAACCACTCCGATACGCTGCTGTGCCACCACAGTACAGTACGCTGTCCATACATTCTATTAGGAAAGGACACACACTATCATGGCAACGATCAAAGCTCACACCTTATCCGGCTTTATGGAGCTGCTTCCCGCGCCGCAGACCCAGATGGAGCGCCTTATGGAGGTGCTGCGCTCGTCCTACGGCGTCTATGGCTTCACCCCGCTCGACACGCCCATCATCGAAGCGAGCGATGTGCTGCTCGCCAAGGGCGGCGGCGAGACTGAAAAGCAGATTTACCGTTTCTCCAAGGGCGACAGCGACCTGTCCCTTCGCTTCGACCTGACGGTGCCTCTGGCGAAATACGTTGCCCTGCATTATGCCGACCTCGCTTTCCCGTTCCGTCGTTTCCAGATCGGAAAGGTCTATCGCGGCGAGCGCGCGCAGCGCGGCCGCTTCCGCGAGTTCTATCAGGCAGATATCGACGTCATCGGCGACGGCGAGCTCGACATCACGAACGACGCCGAGATCCCCGCCATCATCTATACCGTCTTCTCCCGCCTCGGCCTGTCCCGTTTCCAGATCCGCATCAACAACCGCCGCATCTTAAACGGCTTCTACGCGATGCTGGGCCTTTCCGACAAGTCCGGCGATATCATGCGCACCGTCGACAAGATCGAAAAGATCGGCCCTGACCTCGTGCGCGCGATCTTGGTCGACGACTACGCCATCGAGGGCGAAAAGGCGGATGAGATCCTCGCCTTCATCGGCATCAAGGGCACGAACGAAGAGGTGCTCGCTTCTCTTGAAAAGTACCGCGGCCGCAACGAGATGTTCGACCAGGGCCTCGACGAGCTGACGACCGTCGCCAAGTACCTCGGCGCGTTCGGCGTGCCGCAGGAGAACTTCGCGGTCGACCTGACCATCGCGCGCGGCCTCGACTACTACACCGGCACGGTGTACGAGACGACGCTGCTCGACCACCCCGAGATCGGCTCGGTCTGCTCCGGCGGCCGCTACGATAACCTTGCGGAGTACTATACTGACCGCAAGCTCCCCGGCGTCGGCATTTCGATCGGCGTGACGCGCCTGTTCTATGTCCTCGGCGAGCAGGGGCTTCTGAATAGCGACATCTGCACCGCGCCGGCGGACGTGCTCATCCTGCCGATGACCGAGGATCTGAGCGAGGCCATCTCGCTCGCGACCGATCTTCGCGCCGCGGGCGTCAGCACGCAGATCTATACGGAAAAGAAGAAGTTCAAGGCCAAGATGAACTACGCCGACAAGCTCAAGGTGCCCTACGTCTACTTCCTCGGCGAAGACGAGATCAACGCGGGCGTCGTGTCCTGCAAGGACATGCGCACCGGCGAGCAGGTCAAGCTCCCCCGCGCGGGGGCGGTCGAAAAGGCCAAGGTGTTTGTGGAGTCTGACCGCCAAAAGCCGGTCATTTGCGAAAAGTAAAAAAGTGGCAGCCCGAAAGGGCTGCTTCTTTTTTGCGTTCCCGCAGGGGAGCGGTTGCTTTCCGCGCAGAGCGCGGAGGGAAAATGCGGCGTGCGCGCTGCAGCACCAAGGGGGCCATTCTCTCACGTGAGAGAATGGCCCCCTTGAACCCCCAAGAGAACGCGAGGGGAGTCCCCCTCGACCCTCGACATTGGCAGTCTCAATCTTGAAGAGCTGCGCAGCCTGCGGAATCAGGTGCAGTGTACATGGCTTCGCCATGAACCTTCTGCGATTCGTTACGTCTTGCAACCGCGCCTTACTGTCGTGAGGCGCGAGTGACGTTTGCTTGGCGGCAGACTGCGTGCGAAATAGCGGCATTGCTGCGCTCGCCGCATTGAGGAGTGCTCCGGTAGACGGAGATTTGGCTGCACTACTACAAGATGGGCAGAGCGGCAGCGGATAATAGGAGCAGAGGCAAATCGTCTAGCAACACCCAACGCGGCAACGCCGCGCGCAGGAAGTCGCATTCCGGAGGCACAAAGGTCATTCAAGCTCTGGACTGCCAATTTAAGCCTTTCTCTTGGGGTTCCAAAGGGGCCATTCTCTTTTGCGAAAGAGAATGGCCCCTTTGACTCGCTTCCCACACGGTGTGGGGAACAACGATGCAGCGCTGCCGCGCTGCGATAAGATCCCCGCTGCGCGGGGAGGGCGCAAAAAAAGGCAGCCTTTCGGCTGCCTTTTTTAATCAACCGTGCGCATGAAGGACGTCGATCCCTTCTGAAATCTCACATCCAGTTTCACGCGGTCCGCGCGCATATAGCTCGTGGTGTATTCATAGGTATGCCCGTTCTCGGTCGTGGTGCGGCGCTGATGGAAAAACGCCGCCGAGCCGGGCGCGCAGTGCAGAAGCTGCGCCTCGTGCGGCGCGAGCACGACGGCCTCATACGTGTCCGACGCGGAAAACGGGATGACGCCGACGTGGTAGAGGAGACTGTAGAAGCTGTGCGTCTCCAAAAGCTCGCGCGTCAGGTTCGGGTAGATGTACTCTGGGTAGTACGACGTCTCCAAGATGAGCGGCTCGCCGTCGACATTTCGCACGCGCGTGAAGCGATAGACCTTCACGCCCTGCTCAAGGCCCATGAGCGTCACGATCTTGGGAGAAGGCGTGATGACCGCGAAGTCGACCAGCGTGGACGACGGCGATTTTCCCAGCTGGGAAATTTCTGTCGTGAACGAATACTGCACGCCCTTGCGGCGCGTGTTCGGGTCGGTGACGAACGTGCCCTTGCCGCGCTTGCGCACGACAAAGCCCTCTTCTTCCAGCGCGCCGATGGCCTGACGGACTGTGTTGCGGCTGATGTCGTAAACGCGGCAGAGCTCGGCCTCGCTCGGCAGCAGGTCGCCGACCTTGAGCGCGCCGGAGGTGATGCTGCGCTTGATGATGCCCATGAGCTGGGAGTAGAGCGGAATTTCGCTGTCGAGCGACAGCGGATTTTTGAGGACCGGATTGTGTTCCATGGTGGGAACCTCCCGAGAAATACGTTTTGGAATATTCCCATCATACCACATATCTTTGAGATGTTCCAGTACCTTTTTGGAATATTCCCATCATTTTACGCAAAAAAGCGAAAAAAAAGGCAGCCTTCGGGCCGCCTTTTTGAAATTTGACCGCTTCAGTCCAGAATTTCCTGCGCACCGGTCTTGATGCTGATGCGCACGGCGTGCGTCACGAGCGGGTCGTCTGACTTCTCGTGGTTGATGTCGTAAACGGCGGTGGTGTAGACATAGCCGTCGCGGATCTCAAGCGAGGAGCTGACGGAGGTGACATAGGTGCCGTCCTCTGTGAGAGCGCTGCCGTAGAACCAGTCCTTGTCACCGAATTCCGTGAACGTTTTGCCGCAGTCATAGGAAATGGACATGTTGTTCGGCGTGGGCATGAAATGATCCGTCATCACAATAATGTCGCCGCTGATAGCGATGGCGTTGTAGCCGTTGATCGAACTGAGCTTTTTGCCGTCCGTGTCGTAGAGGTCAGTGATGAACGAGCCCATTGTCGCGCCGCCGATGTGATAGTTCATCAGGATGCGATTGTCCTGCGTCGAAAGGCTCGCGCTGACGGGCGTATCATAGTCCAGCGGCAGATTACAAACCGTCTCCACGCTGCCGCCCTCGCGCCAGCGGCAGAACTTGCCGTCCGCAGTGTACCAGAGGTAACCGCCCAGATCAACATAGCTGTCGGCAGCCTTGATGAGCGAATCGCGGCTGACGGCGTTCGTCGTGGTGGTCGAAGATGCGTCGGACGGCTTGGTGCCAGACTGGGCGCTGTGGTACCATTCGAGTATTACGTCATAGAGCGTCGCATACTTGCCGAAGTCACCAAATGCCAGATAATACTCTGTCGGCCGATTCTCGGCGCAATAGCCGATCACATTTCCACCTTGATAAGATTCAAACCAAGATTGGCTATCGCCTTTCAAATCAATCCGGATGTGATTCAGCAGGGAGATATTCTCAGGTTCGGATGTAGAAGAATAGCCATAGTTGCTCAGGTCCACGTGTAACTCGCTTCCCTCAGTGCTGACCGGCTCGCACGGACTGATAATCGAACTTGTAGCAGCCGGAAACAGAGTCAGCGATTCAATACCGCCATTTGCCGCGAGCTGGAGGTCGGTCAGGAACGCGGTATCAGCGGGAGACTCGGAGTCGGAAGAGCCGTCCGTGAAGTAGATTCCTCCGTTGGTCGTAAAGTGCTTGACCATCGCCTGCAAGATGACGGCCTCCTCCTCGACGGCGCGGTCGTGGTTCCAGCCCCACTGATTCTCCTCGCTGCTGCCGTCGAAGAGCCAGTGAATTTCGACTTCGTAGGTGGTGTTGTTGGGACCGGCAAAGAGCGTGACGATCGTGTTGCTCATGCCCTCATGCGTCACGTAGCGCCAGCAGCCGGTGTCGACCTTTTCCCCGGTCACGCCGGTGCTCTCCCATTCCGCCTTTGCGTCGTTGATGCCGCACTCGAGCTTCTTGACACTGAAATACGAGCCGGTGTCATAGCGCGAGTACCAGTAGTCCGTGCCGGGGCTGCACGCCCAGCCGGTGATGGGAACATAGTAGTAGCAGAAATTGTAGGTGCTGCCGGAGACCAGACGGCCCTCGACGCTGTTGCCGTGGCCGTAGCCGTCCTCGACCAGACCGTCGACCAGATCGGGAATGTACATCTTCGGCTCGTTGAGCCCCGCGTAGTCGACATAGAAGTCGTGCAGGTAATACTTGAGGTCCACGCCGTAGCCGCAGCCGTTGTACCACAGGCCGTCGTTGCTCATCGAGGTGCCGATGACCTGATAGCCGGTCTTCTCGCCGCTCGTGTAGTGCAGGACGGTGAGATAGTGCGTCCAGCTCTCTCTGAGGTAACCATCATCCGTCACATACTGCCCGCCCACGGGTTCGATTTCCACGCCCGCCTCGTTCGTGGGCTTCATCTCATACTGGAAGTACCACAGCTCCAGCACCGTGCCGTCGGGGGAGAGGTTGCCGAGCGAATCGCCCTGCTCCAGCCGCGTCACGCGCACGTCGGCGACCGTGTCCTCGATCGAGCGGGACGCATATTCATTGTTTTCCGACACGGAATAGGTCATCGTGCCTTTTTTGAGGTCTTCCACGCACGCGGCGGCATAGTCGTCCATCGAGGCGTAGATCGGATTGATCTGTTCGTTTAGGCGGTAGACCATGCAGAAGCATTCACTGCCGTCTTCCGCATAGTCGGCGGAAAGGCCGAGATAGATTGTGCCGTCTTCCTGCTCAAGAAAATAGGCCTGATACGGCTGAGAGTCCTTTGCCTCTTCGCAGTAGCCGGTCCATGCGGATTTGTTGTGCTGCATAAGGTCGTCGACCGGAGAAGCGTCTCTGGTGTTGCCGAAGAGTGCGTAGAAGGACTGCTTTTCCAGCTTGTATTCCTCCATCGGGCCGTAGATAAGGGCATAGCCCAGATCGTTGAACATCGTGACGTATTTCTCCCCTGCGGGATTCGTCGCGGTGCGGAAGGTGGGGTATGCGCCATCCGTAAAGCCATCCGTAAAGCCGGGCGCTTCATATAAGAGCGTGTCGACCGTATAGCTCTTGTCGGCAAACGGGTCGTCATTTTTCTGTGCGCGCTCGCCCCAGCTGACGGCGCAGCCCGCTGTGAGCGTCAGTGCCAGCACGAGGGCGACAACGCCGAGACCGCGCTTTTTCTGCGCGCCGAGGACGTTCGTGATGCGCCGCTTGAGGCGCTCGACCGTGCCGCCGAAGCACGTCGTCGCGGGCAGCGCCCGCACGCTGGACTGCACGGCGGCGAGCAGTGTCCGGCTGTAAGCCGCGCGCTCGGGGAGTTCGAGCCCGTCGGTCGCCGCGCTGTCACAGGCAAGCTCGATGTCCTCGTCCGCCTGACGCAGCATCAGATACACCACGGGGTTGAACCAGTGCATCGCGTTGGCCGCGAGCAGCACGAGCTTGAAGAGCATGTCGCGCCGCTTCAAATGGCACAGCTCATGGCGCAGGATATAGCGCAGCTCCTGCACGTCGTAGTGCTCGTGGGGAAGGAGCAGCCGCGGGCGCAGCAGGCCCGTCACCGCGGGGGTGGAGATGGCCTCGCAGACGATCATCTCCGGCGCGCTCACGCCTAAGTCGCGCGCCGTGTCAGAGAGCATCGCGGCGTAGTCCGCGCGGGAGACGTCTCTCTTCCAGCGGCGCACCGTGCGGCGGAAGAGGGCGTAGGAGACACCCTGATACAGCAGGAACGCCGCCGCGCCCGCGAGATAGCCGTAGAATAAGATCGTCGTCACGGGGATGTAGCGTGTCGTCTTCTGCTCGGGATTCGTCACGGGGCGCTGGATGATCGTGTCGCGCACCTGTGCGGGGGACTGGCCGCTTTTTTCGGCCATGTCGCCAAACAGGTTGTCGGTCGATTGGATGGCTGTCTTATCCGTGCCGACAAAGAGGGTGTAGTCTTTCGGCGGCGCGGCCTGCACCGGCGCATTTTTCACCGAAAAATCGATGGGCAGCAGCAAAAATGCCGCCAGCGCCAGCCACAGCCAGCAGCGCGTCTTCGCGCGGTAGCGCTCGCGCCAGAGAGGTTTGAGTACCAGCATCGCCAGAATGGCGAGGGAACCTAACAGGGAAGTTTTCAACAGATTCAGCAGAAATGTTTCCATGGTGCGTCCTCCTTATATTTCCGTTTAACGGCTCATATCGTCCAAAAACTGCCGCAGCTCGTCGATCTCGCTCTGCTCGAGCGGCTGCTCGGCGTTCAGCGCCGCGACGAAGCTGCCGAGCGACCCGCCGTAGAGCCGCTTTAAAACACTGCGGCTCTCAAATTCGAGGTACTTATCCTTTGAGACGAGCGGCGTGTACAAATTGTTCCGCCCCTCGCGGCGGCTCGTGAGGAATCCTTTTTCGCACAGGCGAGTAAGGTAGGTGTTGACGGTGTTGGCGCTCCAGCCGTGACTCGCGAGCGCGCCGTCGAGATCGCCGCGGCTGACCTCGCCGCCGACCTCCCAGATGGCCTGCATCACGGCAAGCTCCGCATCGGGCAGTCTCTTTTTATCGTCCATGGGTTGACCTCCTTAGATGATCTACTACATTTGTCGTTGATAACTATATACTACATATGTAGTAGTTTGTCAAGCGCTTTTGTGCGCTTTTTCGTTTTGCAATGAAAATTGCAGGAAGGGGACAAAAATCATGACGGCGAATCGTCAAAATGAAAGATGCTGTTCAATTATTTGAATGAGTTCTTGCAAATCTTTCTGAAAATCGCTTGCTTTTGTGCAAAGCGCAAGGTATAATGAAGAAACCGTATGAAATCATTTAGCGATTCAATAAATAAACAAATAAGAAGAAGGAGATCTGTATCATGGCAAAGTTCAAAGTTTACTACACCATCGAGCTCAACGAGGTGGCCACGCACATCTTCGAGTCCAACGACTTTGAAGTGAAGCTGTGCAGCCATAACGACGAGGAGACCTACGTCAAGGAGCTCGCCGAGTTCCAGCCCGACGCCATCATGTGCCGCACCGAGCCCATCACCGCCAAGATGATGGACACCTGCAAGAACCTCAAGGTCATTGGCAAGCAGGGCGCCGGCCTCGATAACATCGACATGGACCACGCCCACGCCAAGGACATCACCGTTGTCTACGCGCCTGCCGGCAACGCCAACGCCGTCGCCGAGCACGCCGTCATGCTGATGCTCATGTGCGCCAAGCGCTTCACCTATGTCGACCGTCAGTTCCGCGGCGGCAACTTCCTCGTCCGCATGGGCATGGAGCACACCTATGAGCTCGGCGGCAAGACCCTCGGTATGATCGGCTGCGGCCGTATCTCCCAGCTCGCCATGCAGAAGTGCAAGTACGGCTTCGGCATGAACGTCATCGGCTACGATCCGTACCTCACCCAGGACAAGATCGGCGATCTGTGCGAGCTGAAGGCCACCGCCAAGGAGGTCTGGGAGCAGGCCGACTTCGTGTCCGTGCATCTGCCCGTCGTTCCCTCCACCGAGCACTCCATCGGCCGTGAGCAGTTCAGCTGGATGAAGCCCACCGCTTCCTTCATCAACTGCGCGCGCGGTGCTCTGATCAAGGAGAACGAGCTTGTTGAGTGCCTGAAGGACGGCACGCTGTTCCAGGCCGGTCTCGACGTGTTCGAGCATGAGCCCATTCAGGAGTCCAGCCGCGAGCTGTTCGACCTCGACAACGTCATCATGACCCCGCACATGGCCGCCACCACCGAGCAGAGCGTTCTGAACTGCTGCACCTCCGTCGCCAACGACATCGTCGCCGTCTGCAACGGCCAGGAGCCCAAGGTCAAGGCCCAGAAGCCCAAGTTCTAAGTTATTTCTGTTTCGTAGAAACTACTTATGAAAAGGGACGCCTCGGAAGAGGCGTCCCTTTTTTGCGCCCTTGGGCGGGGGGGACAGCCAGGCAGAGCTGCTGCTTTTTATTCCCACAGCGTGTGGAGACGCGGGAAAGGGGGCAATTGTCTCACGCGAGAGAATGGCCCCCTTATCCCAAGCAGCGCCAGCGGCGCTGCTTTCCCTGCGCCTTTGGGTGCAAAAGGGTCCCTTGGTGCAAGATATTCTTCATTCTTGTTAAATAGTTAACGAAATGAAAGAAAAAAATCAAAATTGCCTGCATTTTTCGCAACTTTGCAGTTGATTTTTCATTTTCCTGTGTGTATAATCAAAACTGAAGAAAATCGGATCTCATTCCGGATTTACAAATTTTAAAGGAGAAGTCAAATGAAAGAATTGTACGTCGTCAACTGCTGCCGTACCGCTGTCGGTTCCTTCGGCGGTTCCCTGAAGAACACCCCTGCCGCTCAGCTCGGCTCCATCGTCGTGAAGGAAGCCCTCAAGCGCGCGAATGTCGCTCCCGAGAATGTCGATGAGCTGATGTTCGGCTGCATCCTGACCGCCGGTCTCGGTCAGAACGTCGCCCGTCAGGTCGGCGTGGGCGCCGGTCTCCCCTATTCCGTCCCCGCCTATACCGTCGGTATGGTCTGCGGCTCCGGTATGAAGTCCGTCATTGAGGCTGGCCGCGCCATCCTCGCCGGCGACGCCGATATCGTCGTCTGCGGCGGCACCGAGAACATGAGCGCCGCTCCTTATGCCGCTCCCGACGCCCGCTGGGGCGCCCGCATGGGCGACAAGAAGCTTGTCGACACCATGATCAAGGACGGCCTGTGGGATGCGTTCAACAACTACCACATGGGCACCACCGCCGAGAACATCTGCGATGTTTGGGGCATCACCCGCGAAGAGCTCGACGCCTTCGGCGCTGCCTCCCAGCAGAAGACCGAGGCTGCTCAGGCTGCCGGCCGTTTTGACGATGAGATCGTTCCCGTCCCCGTGAAGGTCAAGAAGGAGATCGTCGAGTTCAAGAAGGACGAGTTCCCCCGTGCCGGTTCCACCGTCGAGGGTCTTGCCAAGCTGCGCGGCGCGTTCCCCGTCGGCCCCGAGGGCGTTGAGGACGAGATCGTCCACACCTTCGAGCCCACCGGCATCCACGAAGCCGATACCAAGAAGCACGTCCAGCGCGTCACCGCCGGTAACGCCTCCGGCATCAACGACGGCGCTGCCGCCATCGTCCTCGCTTCCGGCGAGGCCGTGAAGAAGTACAACCTCAAGCCCATGGCCAAGCTCGTCAGCTGGGGCCAGGGCGGCGTCGACCCGAAGATCATGGGCGTCGGCCCCGTGCCTGCTTCCCGTCAGGCTATGCAGAAGGCCGGCCTGACCATCGACGATATCGACCTCGTCGAGGCCAACGAAGCCTTCGCGGCCCAGTCCATCGCTGTTGCCCGTGAGCTCGGCTTCGACATGAGCAAGGTCAACGTCAACGGCGGCGCGATCTCCATCGGCCACCCCGTCGGCGCTTCCGGCGCTCGTATCATCGTCACCCTGCTGCACGAAATGCTCAAGCGCGACGACGCCAAGAAGGGTCTTGCCACCCTCTGCATCGGCGGCGGCCAGGGCGTTGCCACCATCTTTGAGAAGTGCTAAAGCACCTCTGAGCCCTAAAAATAAAAGGAGACCTCGAAAGAGGTCTCCTTTTTATTTTGTCCTCTGCACGGTGCAGGGAAAAAAGCAGTGCCCCTGCCGAGACGCAAAAAGGAAGCAGCCCTTTCGGGCTGCCCCTCACGCGCCCTCGCGGGCACAAGCGCCGTACAGTGCGCCGCGCTGCGATTTAACCCTCCGCCTGCGCGGCGACGATCGCCTCGTAGATCGTCTGCGGGTCAAGCTTATCGTAGTCCGCGCTTGTGGCCATCGCGGCGGCGTCGACCTGCTCGGCGATGAAGTTCGTGAAGTACTCCTCGCGCACCTCGTCGGCTGCGGCGGACTTGTCGAGCGGCAGGCGGAGCAGGATGTGATAGCCGAAGCTGGATTCGACGACTTCACTCACCTCGCCCTCGGAAAGCGCGTAGGCGGCGTCTTCAAACTCCTGCACCATCGAGCCGGTCGTGAAGGTGTAGCCGGTGGGATAGGTCTCGCGGCCGGGGTCCTCGCTGTACTCGTCGGCGAGCTCGGCAAAGTAGGAGGCGATGTCGTCGCCGGTGTAGGAATTGAGCTTTTCGACGAGCTCCTCAGCGAGCGCTTTCTTTTCGGCCTTCTGCTCGTCGGTGAGGGCTTCGCCGGTGGTCAGGTCCTTGGTCGAGAGCAGAATGTGGTCTGCTGTGATATAGTTCTGCTCGGTGGCGTAGACGGCGAGGTCCTCGTCGGAGGCGTAGAGCGCGCTGCCCTCGGTATTGTAGAGCTCATAGAGATTCTGATACAGGTAGTTCGAGCGCGCGACGCGGTCATAGGTCTCGCGGCGCATGCCGAGCTTGGCGATCTCGGCCTCAAAAGCTTCCTCGCTGCCGTACTGGTCAATGTAGCTCTGGTCGCTCTCGGCCATGGCGGCCTCCTGCTCGGCGGTAAGCGTCACGCCGTACTTGCTGGCGAGATTTTCAAGCACCAAGTGCTGCTTGACGGACGAGAGCACGCTTGCTTTCACATAGTCGGCGACACTCATGCCGTCGGAGAGGGTGTCGTCCCAGTTGATGGACGAGCCGGTGTAATACTGCATGTAGCTGTCGAGATACGACACGTCGTAGCCGATCCAGTAGGCGACAAGGTCGGCGCTCGCGCCGTTGCCGTTCAGGCTTGCGACGATCGCGTCGGGCGCGACGCCGGTCGCTTCGTAGCAGAGACCCTCCTGCATCGTGCCGGAGGTGAAGCCGTTCGAGGGCGAGAGCGACACGACGGTAAAGGTGAGCGCCGCGGTGATGGCCGCCGCGCCAAGGAACGAAAGCAATCTCTTCTTGATCATAATGTTACCTCTTTTTCGTTTTCTTCCTTATTCACACGCAGGTCTCCGACCAGCGTCAAGGCTGTATCCAATGCGTCCTCGTTTGGCGTAAGACGCAGCAGGAGCTTCGGCTCCGTCCCCGTGGCGGAGAGCGTGAGCCGGCGGCGGTTCTTCGGCAGTGAGCAGAGGGCCATCACGGCCTCCACGGGGACTGCCTCGGACGCGGCAAAGGTGAAGGTGATCTCGCTGCCGCGCTGCGAGATATCGCTCACGCCGATCTGCACGGCCTCCGCGCGCAAAAGCGCGACGTCCATGAGCTTGAGGACCGGCTGGGGCGGCTCGCCGTAGCGGTCGATGAGCTCGTCGAGCAGCTCCTGCGACTGCTCGGCGGTGCGCAGCGCCGCGATGCGGCGGTAGATATCCATGCGCTGCTCGCCCGAGGGAATGTAGCTCTCCGGCAGGTTGGCCGAGACTGTGAGGTCTGCCGAGCATTCGGTGCGCTGGGGGGCTTTTTCGCCGCGCTGCTCGAGCACAGCCTCTTCCAAGAGCTGCAAATACATGTCGTAGCCGACGCTCATCATATAGCCCGACTGCTCAGGGCCGAGCAAATTGCCCGCGCCGCGAATTTCAAGGTCGCGCATCGCGATACGGAAGCCCGAGCCAAACTCCGCGTATTCGCGGATGGCCGTCAGGCGCTTGGCCGCGACCTCGGTGAGGATCTTGCCCGCGCGGTAGGTCATATAGGCATACGCCCGGCGCGCGCTGCGGCCGATGCGGCCGCGGATCTGGTGCAGCTGGGCGAGGCCGAGGCGGTCGGCGTCCTCGATGATGAGGGTGTTGACATTCGGAATGTCGATGCCCGTCTCGATGATCGTCGTGCAGACGAGCACCTGAATTTCTCCGTCCGAGAGCTGCTGCATCACGGACGACAGGCCCTTTTCGTCCATCTTGCCGTGCGCGACGCCGATGGCGACATCGTCGCCGAGGAGCTTTTTGAGTGTCGCGGCGCAGCGGTCGATGGTCTCGACGCGGTTGTGCATGTAGTAGACCTGCCCGCCGCGCGCGAGCTCGCGCCGGATGGCGTCGGCGATGACGCTCCAGTTATGCTCGAGGACGTAGGTCTGCACCGGCTGGCGGTCGACGGGCGGGACCTCGATGGTCGACATGTCGCGGATGCCCGAAAGCGCCATATTGAGCGTTCTGGGGATGGGCGTTGCCGAGAGCGTCAGCGTGTCGACCTGACGCGAGAGCTCCTTGAGCTTTTCCTTGTGCGTTACGCCGAAGCGCTGCTCCTCGTCGATGATGAGAAGGCCAAGGTCCTTGAAGTGCAAACTCTTTTGCAGCAGCGAGTGCGTGCCAATGAGTAAGTCGATCTTTCCCGCGGCGGCATCCTGCAAAATCTGCTTCTTCTGCGCCGGCGTTTTGAAGCGCGAGAGCACTTCGATGCGCACGGGGAACGAGCGGAAGCGGTTCAGCGCCGTCGCATAGTGCTGCTGGGCGAGCACGGTGGTCGGCACTAAGATGGCCGCCTGCTTGCCGTCGAGCACGCACTTCATCACGGCGCGCAGCGCGACCTCAGTCTTGCCGTAGCCGACATCACCGCAAAGTAGGCGGTCCATCGGCGTCGAGCGCTCCATGTCGGCCTTGATCTCGGCGATGGCGCGGAGCTGATCGTCGGTCTCTTCGTAGTCGAAGGCCTCTTCAAATTCCTTCTGCCACGGGGAGTCGGGCGAGAAGGCGAAGCCAGGACGGCGCTGGCGCTCGGCATAGAGCGCGATGAGCCCTTTGGCGAGGTCCTTTGCCGCGGCGCGTGCCTTCGTCTTCGCGCGCGACCAGTCCGTGCCGCCGAGCTTACTGAGCTTCGTGCGTATTTGGCCGTCCTCGTCCTCGCCATGGCCGCCGATGTATTTCGACACCATGTCGAGCTGCGTCGCGGGGACATATAAGCTGTCGTTGCCCGCGTAGCAGATCTTGATATAGTCCTTGTCCACGCCGTCGACGCGCATGCGCTCGATGCCCGCAAAGCGGCCGATGCCGTGGTGGACATGCACGACGAGATCGCCGGGGGAGAGGTCTTCATAGGACCGCAGCGCGGCGCGGGCCGACGTCTCCTTCTTTGGCCGCGCCTTCGCGCGCTTGCCGGAGAGGGGAGCGGTCAGCTGGCCCTCGGTCAGGATGACGAGCTTTAATTGTGGATATTCGCTGCCCGCGCTCAGCGCGCCGAGGCCGATGACGGTCTCGTGCGGGGCGGGGAGGCGGTCGTTTTTCAAGTTGAGCTGCGCGCGGATGTTCCGCTCTTCCAAAAGGCGCCGGAAGTTTTTCGCGCGCGTTTCGTTGCCGCAGAGGACGAGCACGCCGCAGCCTGCGCCAAGATACCGCTCCATATCACCCGCGGCGGTCTCCAGACTGCCGCCATACGACGGCAGCGAGCGCGCGTTCATGCTGAGGATGGCCCTCGGCGGCAGCAGATTGCGCGACGTGGGGAGCGAATCGAGCAGCAGCACGGGGAACGCGCCCATGCGGTGGCTCAATGCCTCCTGACTCAGCGCGAGCGCGGCAAATTCGCCGCACAAAATGCCCTCTTCGATGAGGGGCTTTACGTCCTCGGAGAGCTCCCAGTGGTAGTTCTTGCTGCGCTCCAAAACGCGCATGCCGTCGCTGACGGTGATGAGCGTGTCGGGCGAGAGATAGTCGAGCGCGCAGACCTCTTCGGGGTAGCACGCGGCGAGATACCGGTCCATGCCGCCGAGCGGCAGGTCGTTACGAAGCCTCTCGATGTCGCTGCGCAGCGTTTGGACGATGGGGCTGTCCTCGGCCTTTTTCGCGATCTTCTGCGCGGCGCGCCCAAGGCGCTCGAGCATTTTTTCGCGTCCGCCGTCCGAGAGGGCGGGCAGCACCTCCGCCGCGGGCAGGACGGTCAGGGATTTGACGTTCTGCGTGCGGCGCTGGGTCGTCACGTCGAATTCGCCCATCGCGTCGACCTCGTCATCGAAGAATTCGACGCGAACAGGCGCGCTCAGCGGCGACCAGACGTCGAGAATGCCGCCGCGCAGCGCGAACTGGCCGACGCCCTCGACCGTTTCCGCGCGCGTGTAGCCGCTTTCGACAAGCTTTTTCGAGAGCGCGTTCAGGTCAAAGCGGTCGCCGAGCGAAATGTCCGTCACCGCGCCGCGCAGCGCGTCGGGCGGGAGCGTTCGCTGCATCAGGCCGTCGACCGTCGCAACCAGGATTGGCGCTTTTCCGGCGGCAAGGCTGCACAGCGAGCCGATGCGCTGCTGCTCCCAGCCGTGGGAGGCGAACACGCGGTCGCGCAGCTGCCATTCGCGCGCGAACAGCAGGCTCACGTCCTCACCGAGCAGCTCGTGCAGGTCGCCTGCCATGCGGTTTGCCTCGTTTTCATCCGCGCAGACGATCAAAAGCGGGCGCTGTGTCTTGTGCCGCACGGCAGCGGCAAGCTGCGCGCGGTGCACACCCGAAAGGCCCGACACGGCGATGGGCGATGTGCCCGCGTCAAGCGAGAGCAGCAGCTCGCGCACCTCGGGAAGAGCGGCGAGCGCTTCATTGAGTTTGTTCATTCCCTGCGCCATACCGTATCCCTCCTCCCGCAGCGCGCAAAAGGGCAGATCCGCCGCAGCCGCGGCGGGTCATGCCCGTGGTCGTCAGTCATTTTATTATATAGGCTTTTGGCAAAAAGTCTATGTCGATTTTTTAAATTTTGGCGGCAAAAAGCGTTCAGCCGTTGTAGCGGTTCTGCGCGGCGCTCACGCCGTCGGTGATGATGCACTCCGCCGCGCCGAGCGCGCGGTCGAGCACACCGTCGATGATCTTGCGCTCATTGGCCGTGAACGGGCCGATGACCCAGTCGACAATGTCGTGCTCCGGTGCGCCGACGCCGACCTTGACGCGCGGGAAAGCGTCAGTGCCGAGGTGCGCGATGATGTTCTTGAGGCCGTTGTGTCCGCCCGCGCTGCCGCTGCCGCGCACGCGGAGCTTGCCGAGCGGGAGCGAAATATCGTCGGAGATGACGATGACGTGGTCGGCGGAAATTTTATAGAACCGCGCCGCCTCGCCCACAGCCTCGCCGGAGAGGTTCATGTAGGTCTGCGGCATCATCAAAAGCACATTCGCCCCGCCAAATTCGATGACCTCCGTCAGCGCGCGGAAGCGCAGGCGGTTGCAGCGCAGATCGCGCTTGTCGATCAGGCGCTCCGCGGCCATGAAGCCGATGTTGTGGCGGGTGTTTTCATATTCCTTGCCGTAGTTGCCCAAACAGACGAGCAGCCATTCCGGCGGGCCGGATTTTTTGAAAATCATGAAAATGTTCCTCACTTTCCCCGTAAGGGGGAGTTTCTTGCGCGCCCCTGGGCGCGCGGGGTTATGCGGCGTGCGCGCCGCAAGATCACACCCCCCATTTTCTTTCCGTGGAAAGAAAACGGGCGTCGCCCGTCCAAAAGAAAGGCGTTTTACATTGCAAGCGAGCAGCTCGAAGAGCTGCAATGCTTGCCGATTGCACTGC
>ERZ791883.304-NODE-304-length-64863-cov-8.607595_pt1 | contig 64863 bp, 70 predicted proteins | sample MGYA00510160_ERZ791883 | MGnify/ENA primary metagenome ERZ791883 (study PRJEB30046, sample SAMN00792072) | human gut metagenome | study: EMG produced TPA metagenomics assembly of the A metagenome-wide association study of gut microbiota in type 2... | reverse complement strand
GTGACTTGACCCGCACATCTGTCAACAATATTCAGTTTTCAGGGTTCCAACCTCGCTGTTTGTAACAGCTCATTTATATTAACAAATCATTTGGAATTTGTCAACAACTTTTTTCTTTGTCTTTCATTCCTCTGACTTGTCTGCTTCCTCAAAGAGAAAGCTTGTATATAATATCAAACCTTCTCTTTGCTGTCAACAGTTTTTTTCAGCCAGGCAGCCAATTTGGCATGAGGTCCTGCCAGAGGGCGCTGGTCCCACTCTTCCGGAGCCAGCCAGACCCAGTCCGGAGATCCCTCCTCAGGACAGTCTCCTCCGTTCATCCCATAGCCGGTCATGTGCCAGATCTGGTGGGTGAACACATGCCTGTGATGCCACAGCTCCGGCCCTGCAGCTCCCTCCAGCAGCTGTTCCAGTCCTGCCCTGGCCTTGTCCGGGTCCGGATCCAGCACCATGGGGAATTCCCACATGGAAGCCAACATCCCTTTGGCCGGCCGTTTGTGGAGCAGATACCGGCCTTCCCGGCACACCAGGCCGCAGGCTGCCGCCAGTTCCTTCTGGGGGGCTTTGGCTTTGCGCACCGGCAAAACCTCCGTCTTCCCCTCTTTCAGAGCCCGGCAGGATTCCCGCAGGGGACATTCCCCGCACCGGGGATGTTTGGGGATGCATACTTCCGCCCCCAGGTCCATCATAGCTTCGTTAAAGTCCCCGGGCCTGTCTGCCGGTATGGCGGCTTCTGCCAGGGCCGTAATGGTTTTCTTTCCTTGGGTGCCGGTAATGTCTTCTTCCACTCCGTAAAGCCGGGCCAGCACCCGGAGCAGGTTTCCGTCCACTGCTGGAACCTTTTCCCCAAAGGCCATGGACAGGATGGCTCCCACCGTATAGGCTCCGATGCCTGGCAGGTCCCCCAGGGCCTTCCGGTCCCGGGGCAGCTGACCGTCCCATTCCACCATCACCTGCCGGGCCGCCTTGTGGAGGTTCCGTGCCCGGCTGTAATACCCCAGCCCCTGCCAGGCCCGGAGCACCTGGTCTTCCGGTGCCTGGGCCAGATCCCGGATGGTAGGGAACTGTTCCATCCACCGGTGGAAATACCCTTTTACCGTTTCCGTCCGGGTCTGCTGGAGCATAATTTCCGATACCCACACATGGTAGGGATTCCGGGGATGGGACTCCCGCCAGGGCAGCTCCCGCCGAAAGCCATCGAACCAGGCCAGGAGAGTTTCCGTCCAGTTATTTGGTTTCATCCAGATGGACCTCCTGGAACACAGAATCGATTACATGGTCCCCGTCCGGGGCAAAAAGGATGGTCCCCCGGAGCTGTTTCCCGGCCAGCAGCCGGGGCAGCCAGATCCGGTCCGCCTCCCACATTTCCTCATAGGGCAGCTGGTCCAGGGAAAACCACCTGGGTTCCATTTCTTCCGACAATCGGGGCACTCCCTGCCACCGGCGGACAAAATACACCATGCCTCCATGGGACCATGTGCCGTCAGAGGGCTGGTCAAAGTACAGATCCGCCATCAGGTCCAGGTCTTCCGGCCGGACCTCAAGGCCGCTTTCTTCCCGGAACTCCCGTACGGCGCACTGGCGCATGGTTTCTCCCGGCTCGATTTTCCCTCCGAAGCCGTTCCACTTGCCCACGCCCATGCCCCGTCGCTTCCGGCCCAGGAGCACCCGGTTTTCTCCGTCCAGCAGATACACCAGTGACGTATCCCTCATTTGGTCAGCACCGCTTCCACCAGGGCCTTCAGGAACCGGAACCGGGGTTCCAGACTGCTGATCAGGCCGTATTCCGTTACCGCATGGCCATTGCCTCCAATAGGGCCCAGGCCATCCAAGGTGGGGATCCCCAGGGCGGAGGTGAAGTTGCCATCGCTTCCCCCGCCGGCAGCCTGCCACTGGAAGGAGATACCTTCTTTTTGAGCCACCTGCTCTGCCAGACGGCAGAAGGCCAGGGATTTTTCTGTAGGCCTCATGGGCGGACGGGCCACGCCCCCTTCCACCTGGACCTTCACCCGGTCATCGAAGGGATGAGCTTCCAGTTCCCGGATGGCCCGGTCGATCCGTTCCCCTTCGCTGCTCTTTTCGATCCGCACATCGATGACACACCGGCACTGGGCGGCCACCACATTGGCAGCGGTCCCCCCCTGTACCAGTCCGATATTCACAGTAGTGCCGGCAGCCCGGTCAGCCAGGGCAATGATCTTTTCTCCCCAGCGGATGAATTCATTGATGGCGCTGGCTCCTTTATCCGGGTTCACCCCGGCGTGGGATGCAATGCCCGTAAAGGTCAGGGTGTACTTGCAGATGCCCTTCCGCTGGTTCACCAGGTCCCCGTTGGGCCGGGCACTTTCCATGATCAGGGCATGGTCCGCCTTCCGGGCTTCCCGTTCGATCACCGGCCGGGAATACCGGGAACTGATTTCCTCATCCGGATTGAACAGCAGGCAGATGTTCCCCTGGATTTTTTCCCGACTCACCGCTTCCGCCAGGTACACCATGAACAGGTCCCCGCATTTCATATCCGCGGAGCCCGGGCCTTTGTACTGGTCTCCCTCAATGGAAAAAGGACGGTTCTTTACGGTGCCTTTGGGGAACACTGTATCCATGTGTCCCAGAAGGATCACGTCGTAATGGTCCGGGTTCCCCCACACTGCCTTTACGCAGGGGCCCACCTGGTCTCCCACGGAAATGGTTTCTGTATGCCAGCCAGCTCCCTCCAGCCGCCGGCGGATCCAGGCCGCCACCTGAGCGGTCCCTTCCGGGTCCCGGCTGAAGCTTTCCGTATTCACCAGGGTTTCCAGATCTTTCAGATAGTCCTGTACTGCCAATGTCATGTCCGATTCCTCCTTCTCCCGGCTCCCTGCCGGCACTGTACTGGCTCTATTATATCAGCTTCGTGTAAATTGTTCTCGGTGAAAAAAGAAAGGGTACTGCCCGTCTTGCGCAGCACCCTTTCTTTTTTACCGCTGTACCATCATTTTCACATCTGTCAGGAAATCCTCCTGCCGGGCCAGGGCTTTTTCCGCCTGGGTCAGGGTCACCGGCCGGAAATAAATGGTCTGTCCCGGCTTCATCTGGGCCAGCCTGGGCAGATCCGCCTGGATCACCTGTCCGATCTTGGCATAGCCCCCGGTGGTCTGCCGGTCCGCCATCAGGATGATGGGATTCCCGTCCGCCGGCACCTGGATGGACCCGAAGGTCACTGGTTCGGAGATCATCTCCAGGCTGCTGTCCCGGTAGTGGAGCGGTGCTCCGCTGAGCCGGTATCCCATCCGGTCCGACTGGGCCGTAATGGTGTAGCCGCTGTGGAAGAACTCCTGAAGGGTGGCATTGTCGAACCAGTCCGCCTGGAGTCCCTGGGTCACCCGAATGGGCTCCCCGGTAAAGAGGCCAGTGGTTTCCACAGACCAGCCCAGGGTGCTGAAAGGCTTGCCTCCCGTTTTGGCCAGCACAGCCTTCAGCCCTTCCTGTTCCGCCGTCAGTTCCCCGGTTTCCAGTTCCGTGCCGTCAGCCAGAGGAGCACCTCCCACTCCGCCGATTTTGGCCCGGAGATAGGTGCTTTTGCTGTTCATCACTGCCGGCACGGCAAAGCCCCCGGCCACCGTCAGATAGCCCCGGGCCCCCTGGGCCGCAAAGCCGAAGGACAGGGTGCTGTCTTCCTTCACATACACCGCCCGGTTGAGAGGCACCGGTCTGCCCCCCAGTTTCGCCCCCAGGTCCGCCCCGGTAAGGGCGAACACCAGTCCTGCCGGCAGCTTCAGGAAGGGCCCGCTCATGGTCATTTCCAGAGCCCCTTCCCGGGCTTTGTTGCCTACCAGGATATTCCCCAGTTTCAAACTGAACAGGTCCATGGCCCCGCTGACCAGGACCCCGTATTTCTGGAATCCGTACCGGCCCGTATCCTGGAGCGTAGTGAGAGGGCCGCCTTTTTTCACCATGATCTTCATTTCCGGCCACCTTCCTTCTCTTTCGCTGCCAGTTCCTTGTATTCTTCAGGAGTTATGCTGACAAATTCCAGTCGGTCACCGGCCTGGAGCAGGCTGGGATGTTCCAGATCCCAGGGACGGAACAGGGCCAGGGGAGTCCTGCCGATCAGCTGCCAGCCTCCAGGGGTTTCCAGGGGATAGGCACCGGTCTGGGAACCGGCAATGCCCACGGACCCGGCAGGGATGGCCAGCCGGGGAGTCTTCTTCCGGGGGGTGGCGATTTCCGGAGGCAGTCCTCCCACATAGGGGAAACCGGGGGCGAACCCGATCATATACACCAGATAGTCCCCGCCAGTGTGGATTTTCACCACTTCTTCCGGCGTCATATGGTGGTACTCCGCCACTTCTTCCAGATCCGGTCCGTATTCCCCGCCGTAGCACACAGGGATCCGGATCCGGTCCCCTTTCTTTTCCTTAGTGAACCGGATCCCTTCCAGGAGTTTTTTCACCCGGTCCGCCGTTTCCCGGTAGCCTTTGGACAGCCAGTGGTCCTCCGGCAGAGAAGATTCCCGGGCCAGTACCAGGGGATCGTAGAACACCGTCACACCGGTGTAGGAAGCTTCAAATTCCAGGAGTCCCGGGAAAGGATGCTGTTCCAGTTCCGTCACCAGAGCCCGGGCACACCGGAGGATCTCCGGGTCGATGGTATTGCCGAAGGAGACCATCAGGGCCCCTTCTCCCACCGGGCGGATCTGGGCAGCCTGCAGATATGCTGTTGCTTTTTCCATGGTTATTCCACCTTTTTATCCCAACAGTTTGGGGAGTAATTTGCCTGCTGTTTCCACTGCCAGGCAAAGCATCACAGCGAAGATGATCCAGCCGGTGACCGACAGGAACCGGGGATGCTGATAATCCCCCACAATAGCCTTTTTCCGGGATGCCAGGAGCAGGGCTCCCAGTACCAGAGGCAGGATCAGCCCATTCAGGGCCCCGGCCAGGATCAGTACCTTCACCGGTTTGCCGATGAAAGCGAACACAGCAGCGGAAAAAATGATGAATCCAATGATCAGATACCGGTAGTTTTTGTTCAGTCCTTCACTGAAGGTACGGATGAAGGAAACGGAAGTATAGGCGCAGCCGATAACCGAGGTAATGGCCGCGGACCACATGACCACGCCGAAGATCTTGTACCCCACTTCCCCCACAGCCAGCTTGAACACGGAAGCCGGCGGGTTGGAAGGATCCAGGGTAAAGCCCTGGCTGATGACACCCAGCGCCGCCAGGAACAGGAAGATCCGCATGATGCTGGTGATCCCGATGCCCATGAGGGAACTCCGGTTCACTTCATCCAGCTTGTCTTCTCCGCAGATTCCCGCGTCCAGCAGCCGGTGGCCGCCGGCGAAGGTGATGTAGCCACCTACGCTGCCTCCCACCAAAGTGACGATGGACATCAGATCGATGTGCTCAGGCATAAAGGTCCTGGCCACCGCTTCCCCCACCGGAGGATGGGAGGTCACCGCCACATAGACAGTGAGCAGCACCATGACGCCCCCGGCAATCTGGGCGAACTTGTCCATCAGGGTTCCCGCTTCTTTGCTGGAAAAGATGAAGATGGCAATGGCCGCGCTGATGAGAGCCCCCACAATGGGAGAGATCCCGAACAGCACATTGAGCCCCAGACCGGCACCCCCAAGATTGCCGATGTTGAAGGCCAGGCCCCCGAACACCACAAAGGCGGACACCAGATATCCCAGGCCGGGCAGCACCATGTTGGCAATGTCCTGGCCGGGCTTTTTGGCTACGGCAATCACCCGCCACACATTCAGCTGGGCAATGGCATCGATGATGATCATGGCCAGGATGGCGAAGCCGAAGCTGGCTCCCAACTGGCCGGTAAAGACAGTGGTCTGGGTCAGGAAGCCCGGCCCGATGGCGGATGTGGCCATCAGAAAGGCTGCCCCCAGCAGCACGCTGATGTTGGATTCTTTTTTCATAACAACTTCCCCCTCATTTGGATCCTGTTATGGTTTTTCTGGGCTTTTGGAAACGGTCCGGCTGCTTTTTTCTCTTTTTTTACAGCACGCTCAGATCCGCATTCTTCACGTCGGTGATGAACATATGTCCCGGCGCATGGGTGATCATGAATTCCGGCTTCACCGCCATGGCCACCGCCTGAGGCGTTACCCCGCAGGGCCAGAACACCGGCACTTCCCCTTCCCGGATGGTGGAGGGATCTCCAAAATCCGGTTTGCTGATGTCCTGGATGCCGATGGCCGCCGGGTCGCCGAAATGGATGGGAGCCCCATGGACATTGGGCATCCGGCTGGTCACCTGGATGGCCCGGATGGCCGCTTTGGGAGTCATGGGACGCATGGAAACCACCATGGGCCCATGGAACACTCCGGCCGGAGTGCAGGGAATGTTGGTGATGTACATGGGCACATTGTGGTTTTCCGTAATGTGCCGCACATCCAGCCCCGCATCCAGCATGGGCCCTTCAAAGGAGAAGCTGCATCCCAGCAGGAAAGCCACCAGGTCGTCCCGCCAGTACCCGCTCAGGTCCGTTACTTCGTCGGTCAGTTCCCCGTGCCGGTAGATCCGGTATTTGGGGATGTCATACCGCAGATCCGCCCCGGGAGCCACGGCTTTGGGTTCCGGGCTCCCCACTTCCGTCACGTCAAGGACCGGACAGGGTTTGGGGTTCCGGGTGGTGAACAGGAGGAAATCAAAGGCCAGTTCTTTGGGCAGAACCACCAGGTTGGCCTGGGCATATCCGTTGCACATACCGCTGGTGAAGCTGGTGATTTTCCCCTCCCGGATCAGTTTCCGGACTTCACTGGGATTCATTTGGCTGTAATCCATAAGCAGATTCTCCTTTGCATGAAATTATTTCAGGAAGGTACCGGCGGCAGCAATCTCCACTCCGTTTTCCTGGAGGGCTTTCCGGATTTTCTGGGTGAACAGCAGGGCCTTTTCCCCGTCCCCATGGACGCAGATGGTATCCGCCTTCACCGGGATCACCTTACCGCTGAGAGTGGTCACCTGGCCCTTCAGCACCATGGACAGCACCTGGGCGATGGAGGCCTCTTCATCGGTGATCATGGCACCGGGCTGGGTCCGGGGCGTCAGGGAACCGTCTTCCTGATAGCTCCGGTCTGCAAACACTTCAGAAGCCACTTTCAAACCAACTTTTTCCGCTGCCTTGACGCTTTCGCTGCCAGCCAGGGCAAACAGGATGATTTCCGGATCCACATCATAAATGGCCTGGGCAATGGCTTCCGCCAGGGCCGGATCCTTGGCCGCCATATTGTACATGGCCCCATGGGGTTTCACATGCTGGAGCCGGGTACCTGCCGCTTTGGCAAAGGCGCTGAGAGCCCCCACCTGGTACACCACCATAGCATACACATCCGCCGGGGAAACGGCCATTTTCCGCCGGCCGAATCCGACCAGATCCGGATACCCGGGATGAGCCCCCAGGGCACAGCCGCTTTTCACTGCCAGATCCACGGTTTTCTTCATTACGGAAGGATCCCCGGCATGGAACCCGCAGGCAATGTTGGCCGAAGTCACCAGAGGCAGGACCTTGTCATCCATCCCGATTTTGTAAGCGCCGAAGCTTTCTCCCAGGTCAGAATTCAAATCGATTTTCATATTACTACTCCTTTCTTTATGCTACGTTACGAACATTAACGATATTACCATGATTTTTGTTTCCGATTAACTCTGTCACAATTTCTTCACCTTATACTGTATACACACCTATATTGTGTCAAATTTGTAATACATTCACACAATTTCACCCCAGCATCTTCAGGATGGTCTGGAGACTCATGTACAGCATCACGGCGAATACCAGCCAGCCGGTGTAGAACAGGAAAGAAGAATGTTTGTAAGCCCCCACGATTTTTTCCTTCTTGGCCGCCAACAGCAGAGAGCCCAGCACAATAGGCAGGATCAGGCCGTTCAGGGCCCCCACCACCACCAGCACCGTCACCGGTTTGCCGATGAAGGAGAAGATGAAGGAGGAGAACAGGATGAAGCCGATGATCAGGTACCGGTGGTATTTTTCCAGCACCGGGCTGAAGGTCCGGATGAAGGAAACGGAAGTGTAGGCGCAGCCCACCACGGAAGTGATGGCCGCAGACCACATCACCAGCCCGAAGATCTTGTACCCCAGGTCACCGGCGGCCAGTTTGAACACAGAAGCCGGCGGGTTGGACGGGTCCAGGGTCAGCCCCTGGGAAATGACCCCCAGGGTGGCCAAAAACAGCAGCACCCGCATCAGGCTGGTGATGCCAATCCCCATGGCGGAGCTTTTGTTCACTTCTTTCATGTTCTCCACCCCGGTGATCCCGGCGTCCAGCAGCCGGTGTCCCCCGGCAAAAGTGATGTAGCCGCCTACACTGCCCCCTACCAGGGTCACAATGGACATCACATCCACCGTATCCGGCATGACGGTTTTGGCAATGGCCAGGCCCACCGGAGGATGGGAAGTAATGGCCACGTAGATGGTCAGCAGCACCATAAAGCCTCCCACGATCTGGGCGAACCGGTCCATAAGAGCACCGGCGCTTTTATTGAGGAAGATGAATACGGCGATCACCGTACTGATGAGAGCCCCGGTCACGGGAGAAATCCCCAGGAGCACGTTGAGCCCCAGGCCCGCACCCCCCACGTTGCCGATGTTGAAAGCCAGTCCTCCGGCCACCACCAGGGCGGAAACGAAATACCCCAGCCCGGGCAAAAGGGCATTGGCAATGTCCTGGCCGGGCTTTTTGGCCGCCGCAATGATCCGCCACACGTTCAGTTGGGTAATGGCGTGGATCAGGATGGTGGCCAGAATCACAAAGCCGAAGCTGGCCCCCAGTTTGCCGGTGAACACCGTGGTCTGGGTCAGGAACCCCGGTCCGATGGCCGAGGTGGCCATCAGGAAAGCCGCCCCCAGCAGTACACTCCAGTTGGATTCTTTCATGATTGTACTCCTCCGTTCCGTCATTCAATTCTGTAAATTCTGATACAAAAACTTGAACTGCTGCCTTCCTCCGGTCCCCCTTTCCCATTCCAGCGTAATAAAGTGCACGCCTTTATTATAACCGAAAACTTAACCTGTATTCATTAGAATTTATGGATAATTTGATTTATGTAAAAAAAGAAGTCAGACCGGCACCGGCCGGTCTGAAAGTTCATCGTTTGTCGTTAACCAGTAAGGATAGCAGATGCTCCCGCATCTGCTTTTGACCATAAAACCCGGAGGCCGGGAAGGGCCCGCCTGCGGCAATCCCCTACAGCGTTGGGGTCAGCGGACCAATGGAAAATCACAGAAACGGGATTGTCGAAAAATCCGTCCTCCTGACCCATATCCCCAACCTCCGGTACCAACGGCGTAGGGGCGTGCCGCAGGCCCGCCCTTCCCGGCCTGCGGATTTCATACGTTTTCAGGAACCCGTCCCGGATTCCCTCCAAACTCTTCCCTCTGCTCGATCCCATTCAGAACTGCCAGCTCACCCCGGCATTCACCTGCCATTTGGTGCGGATCTGGCTGCTGAAGGTCCTGCTTACATCTGCATATCCCTGGATCTTGGGACTGAACCGGTAGGTTCCTCCAAACCCGGCTTCCCACCAGCTGTCCCCGTGGTCCACGGCCGTTTCCAGGGTTTCCCCGTTCCGGGCCGCCATGGCCACCGTCTGGGCCCCGCCGAATTCGTGGAGCCAGGATACCTTTCCGTAATAATCAAAGGGATGCTTTCCCTCCTTGTGGCTCTTGCCGATCAGGATCCCCAGCCGTCCGATGGCGCTGTTGTACCCTTCCCGGTACACGTCCGTACCCCGGCTGGTGGTGTACCGGGTGCTGCTCAAGCGGCCCAGCACCAGCTGGCTCTGGGGTTCCAGGAACAGTTCTTTATCCTTGTCCAGGTACAGGGTCTTCCCGTATTCCACGCTCAGGCTCTGTTCCCGGGTCCGGTAATCCGCCTTGTCCGGATAAGGCCCCCAGGTGCTGATGTGGCTGTCGTCCCGGCCCACCCGGGCCACCACATCGGTGTAGCTGCCATGGCTGCTGTACCAGGTGCCGTAGAGGCCTCCGGCCAGGGTATGTTCCCGGCCGCTGCCGGTTTGGTAATCCGGGGAGGCGATTCCCCGTTCCCCGAAGAATCCGTACACGCTTCCTGGGTTGTGGTGCACATCGTACCCCAGCTGGAACAGGTTGTACCGACTGGTAAATCCCGGTCCGCTGAACCGGCCGCCCCGATTCCGGGCCCACAGACCATCTGCATCGTCACTCTGGAACTTCCGCTGCCGCAGGTTCCCCCGGCGCTGGCGGAGGGTATCCAGGCTCAACCGGTAGAACCCGTACACACTGTCCCCGCTGTTGAGCACCGGACGGGTGTCCGCATTTACGGTCTTTTCCAGTTTGGTCAGGTACCATTCCGTGTCCTGGGCATCCGTCACCCCCATGGAGTTCCGCACATAGGACCCGTTCTGGATGGTGGGCGTCACATCCCACAGGCCGCCCCGATTCAGGTTTTCACCGGTAAAGGAAGCCCTGCCGCGGTCATCGGTGACCAGCAGCAGATGCCGGGTCCCGGTGACTTCCTTCCCCCGGGCAAAACTGGCGTCATAAACCTGGATTTTCCCGGAAGCACCATCTTCCGCCTCTTTCAGGTGCACCTTGTCCCCGTCAATCTGGCTGTCCAGGTCTGTTTTCATGTAGAAGATCCCGTTGCTGCCTCTGAAAGTGTCAGCCGACAGCTGCTGATACGCCGGATTGGCCGCCATGTTGACCATAGCCCCGCTGTCGAGGGTAAGATGGGTGACAGAACTGTCCCCGGTCATATTCCACCGGGCCCCGTTGGCCAGGTCCAGTTCCAGTTCACTGCCCTCTCCCTCCACACCAGAAGCCCCGGTAAAGAAGGAATCCCCCGTATCCAGCACGGCACGAATCGTGCCCCCATTGCTGGCCAGCATGTTCCCCTGGATGGTTTTCCGGGTGCCGGCGGCCGTCAGGTCGATAATACTGTCCGTGTCCTGGCTGAACAGGGAGTACTGGCCCCCCATAATGTTGGCGCTGCCTGCAAAGATAACGGCGCCGGATGTTTTGCTTTCTACACCACGGCCTTCCGCCGCAACGGTGGCATTGTCCAACAGGCTGGTGATTCCCTGGGAAAGGCTGGAAATACCCACGCCGTTTTCCCCTTTTACCGTAACAGAAGCATTTTCACCAACAATCGTTTTCCCGCCTTCTTCACTGACAATCCCTGTTCCTTCGCTGCCGGTTACGGTAATGGAGGCGTTATTTCCCAGACTGGTGATGCCATCGTAAAAACTGTAAATGCCTTTGCTGCCTCCCAGATCTTCTGATTTTTCCCCGGTTACGGTAATGGAGGTATGGTCACCTGCAACAGTATATCCGTTATTATAGCTGACAATCCCCATTCCGCCTTTACCATTTACAGCGATGGAGCCGCTTTCCAGAGAGGTGGTTCCACTATCGGTATAAATCCCCATTCCTTCCAGACTGTTTACGGTAATGGAAGTATCGGTTCCCGTCAGGGTGGTACCTCCATAACTGGAAATCCCTATAGCATTCCCCCCGGTGTTGGACACGGTAATGGATGCACGGTTTCCGACTGAGGCAGTGCCCCCGGATTCGGTGTCAATGCCGGCAATACTTCCTCCATTTCTGTTTGTGGCTGTCAGAGAAGCATCATCGCCGATTTCAGCATTTCCGTTGTCACTGGTAAAAATGGCATATGTAAAACCATCTCCTTTGTTGTCTGCCGTAACGGAAAGTCCATCTCCTGCCACTGTTTTCCCCTGGCTGCCGGTATTTATCCCGTAAGCAGCCACCGACGCATCGGCTGCAACAACCACATTGCGGCCCAAGATAGTGGTTCCCTTATCTTTTGTAAATATCCCAGTCACAAAACCAGCAGGGCTGGATACCTGAATCCGTGCTGAGTCTCCCAGGGTCGTTTTCCCTCCCTCATTTTGGGTAAGGACACCTGTGGCATCATATCCATTAGACGATTCTACCGTGGCATCAGGTCCCAGTTCAACAACCGATCCATTGACAATCATTCCATAGCTGCGCGTGTTTTTGTATGGGCCACTGGAGCCTGTAGTAACCAGTTCGGGATTCACTGTTGCTGTGATGGAAGCCTGTTCTCCCAGCGTTACGGCTGTACCGGCCTGGGCTTCCAATCCAATCACATTATGGGTACCATCCGTTTCCTGGATTGCCTGGATAGTGGTCTGCGCACCGCCCAGCAGACTGCTTCCCTGGTCCTTGACTTCCAAACTGATGATATCCCATTTACCATCTCCATCAATGGATCCACCAGCCGTTGTAATCGTTTCACTTTGCTTTCCCAGATCCAAGGCAGCCCCCTGGGACACTTGTATGCCTATGATATTCTTCAGCCCTATCTCCAACGGCTCTGCATAGGCAGTGAATGGACTTTTGGTTTCATCTGCCATCACCGTATCCCTGGTTACCGAAATCCCGATCTTATCATGTGTCTCTGCCGCTGCAGGCAGGGCCACCCCCCACACCGCCATGGATGCCAGTGCAAAAACGATTTTTCTTTCCACGCCCGTCATACCAACACGCCCCCTGTCCAACTTCGGATTCCCTGTTCGGTCTGTTTTTCAATGATTCATATTGATTTTATTTTCTTTCTCAAAAGGAATTATTATCCATTCAGTGGTGTAAAAAGTCCTTGTTCCCGGATTTTTCCACCCCACTGCAATCCGTTCCTTTTCCGCATCTTCACTATACCAGTAACTACAGGATTTTCCCATTATAGGAAACTTAACCGGGCCATAAACTTTGGTTAATGGAACAAGTCCATGCACCTGTCCCAGGGCTGTATCCAGAAAAACAAAAAAGCCCTCCGGCCCCGTGCTGCCTTTTATCCAGGTAAAGCGCAGGAGCGAAGGAGAACTTTTTTATGTTAGGTTTTTGTTAAGAATGATATTGAAAATTTAAAAGGAGAGGATTCGTTGATCGTTCATCGTGAGTCGTTATGGAAGGAACCCGTGACCGAGTTCCTTTGAATAAAGACGCAGCTAACGCTGCTAACCCACCACCATTGCGCAAGCGCAACGGTCCCCCGCCCTTGCAAAGGGCGGATAGTGACACTAGGGCACGGCCCACGTGTCACGAAAGCAATGTGGCGAAGCCCCGAGCGTATCTCCGCCCTTCGTAAGGGCGGGGGTCGCCGCCCGGCATTTTTTGGCGTTCTCCACAGGTATCTCCGCCCTTTGCAAGGGCGGGGGACCAGCCGATAGGCTGGTGGTGGGTTAGCAGCGTAGGGCTGCGTCTCTCTTCAAAAGCATCTGCCTGCGGCAGATGGTCTCCTTTGGCGTGAGGCGGAAAAGGGGCTTTGCCGCTTTTCACACCCCCTGTCATCCTCTTCCTTTGATCACCCGGACCCGCTGGATGGTGGGGTTGCCGTTTTTGTCTTTGGCAATGGTGTCCACCCGGATCCGTTCCAGTTCCGGTTCGAACTCATTCAGGAGCCGTTCACTGAGCCGGGCGCCCTTCTGCATTTCCCGGTAGACCACCATGGCGAATTCGTACCGGCTCATCATCCGGTCCCCTTTGAATTCTCCGTCCGGATACCCTTCCACCATGCCGTTTCCGTACAGCTGGGCCATTTCCTCATAGGCCCAGTGGTTCTTTTCCACATCCGGGAACAGTTTGGTCAGGGTGGGATCCAGCTTCCGGCCGGCAGATACATCCACCAGAGCTCCCCGGAGGTTTTCCACTTCTTTCCGCAAATCCTTGATTTCCTTGGCCATGGCCACCCGGCTGTTGGACACATGGTTGTGCTGGCCCAATTTGAAGGTAGCGCCCACGTTCACCATATTTTCACCGCCGCCAGTGCTGCCTCCCAGGCTGAGCATTACATCCTCGTTGGGCCGGTAGAAGGCCCCCAGGGCCACAGCGTTGGCGCCGCTGTAGCTGCCGGCACCCACGGCGAAACCCAGTTTGTCGTCCGGATCGAAATCCAGAGGATGGAGAGCCGCCAGGGCTGCCGCATTGGCCCCTGCCCGGTCCACCCGGGCGTCCAGTTTGGTGATGGAACGGCCCAGGTTCTGGACGTCCCCGGAAAGATTCCTGATGTCTCCCGTATTTTTCTCCACATCCGTACTGATTTTTTTCAACTGGGCCACGTTCACCGCATCGGTGTCCCGGGTCCCGGCGGCCACACTGGTGATCTGCCGGGTCAGTTCCGTTCCGCTGCCAACGGCCACAGCGGCGCCTGTTGCCACCCAGGTGGAGGAAGTATCTGTGGAGGCCTGTTTGGTGGAAGGATCATAGCCGGCTTCTCCCGCTTCCACCGAAGCCAGGGACCCGCTCCCCAGGGCCACTCCCCCTTTCACTGTCGCATTGGCATTGTGGCCCAGCACCACCACATTCTTCTGGTCCGTAGCAGTCACCTTGTCCGCCGAACCAATCACAATACTGTTGGTGGCGGAAGAAAGGGTCCGATTGTCCCCCAGCAGCAGAGCCGTATCCGTATCTTCCACCGTATTGCCGGACCCGATCACGGACACATACTGGACATTGGAGGCGGTATTTTTGTATCCGGAAATCATATTGTTCTTACTGACGGCTCCGCTGGTCCCGGTCACCTGGTTCCCCACCCCGATAATGGCTGTTTTCTGGGTGTAATCCGCCTTGTTCCCGCCCCCGATGGCCAGGGTGGCCCCGCCGCTGTCGGAGGCGGCAATGGCCGTCCGAAGTTTGTCCGCAAAGGCTTTGGCGGAATCTCCGCTGTCCGTGGGAACACCGTCCAGACTTGTCACTGAATTTGTGATTTCGTTCCCGGCCCCATAAATCAGCGCCCCGTTGGAATTAACCGCCCGGTTGGCTACCCCGCTGATGGTATTGGCAATCCCTGCATAATAGTTTCCTCCCATGGATTCAACGCTGTTCAGAGCTCCGTTGATGGTGGCCCCCAGGTTCTTCACCGGATTGGCCAGACGGCCCCCGTTGTATTCACTGGAAATGATGTTGTACACACCGGTGCTGGTGGTAAACGCCCCGTTGCTGAAGCTGTTGGCCCCGATGGTGGTGGCATATACATTCAGGGCACTGGTCCGGGTGGAAGCACTGTCCACGGTAGTATCTCCCAGTTCTCCCTTGTAATTGTGGGACCCGATCATGGTGCTGCCGGTACGGGCAAAGGTGTTGTCCCCCATGGCGATGCTCCCCACAACCTTTGTAGGATTGGCCGGGATTCGTGCGGAAGACCACCAGCTTCCGCTGTAGTTTGTCTGACCAAAGGCAAAACTGGCTTCTCCTCCTCCGGCCATATTCTCGATTTTGGCATTTTTGCCAATGGCGATGCTGCCGCCCTGGCTGGCGTAGTTGTTGATGTTGGCTCCGTTTCCCACTGCAATATCCCCGGTAGCATTGCTGGCTCCGTTGGAATAGGAAATGCCGGCCCCTTTGCCAATGGCCACATTCTCTGCTTTGGGAGCGCTGCTTCCTGTGCCCAGAGCCACACCATTGCCGGATCCTGCTGCGCTGTCCGCCCCATAGGCGCAGTTGCCCAAAGCGGCCAGGACCAGCAGAGTCAAAACAGCACCCCTTACCTCTTTTTTGCCTTTCCTTTTTGCCGTTTCTGACAGTTTCATACCACCTGATACAAATTTGTTCATATGCTCTCCTTTTCCCCATGAATCCTTGCCTATTTGGTGGTATAATCCTATCAATGCGTCATTTTATTTACAATATGTATATAATATAAATAAAATATCGTTATATTAGTCCTATTTTATAATCCATCTATCTATATCATCAACAACTCCCGTTTTTTCTTTTCCCTTCTGTCTTGTGACTGTATGGTCCCTGCCTGCCCCCTGGAAAACCTCTCTATTCTCCTGTCCCATAAGAAATACCCTGCCATTTTCAGCAGGGTACCTGGATCATCCGTGTGAAGAGAAGAGGGCTGTTGCATGAGCAACAGCCCCTTTCACATTACTTCCCATGATGTTTTTTGCTGTCTTCCACGGTCCGTACTCTTTCGATACTGGGATTGCCGTGTTTGTCTTTTTCGATAACGTCAATGCGGATGTATTTCAGTTCCCCATCGAACTCCTTCACCAATCTGCCCAGAGTACCATCCTGATCCAAAGCCGGATTGGACCCGGCTCCTGCCATAATGGCCCGATAGACCAGGGCTGCGAATTCATACCGGGTCATCATCCGGTCCCCTTTGAATTCTCCATCCGGATACCCTTCCACAATTCCCGCTTTGGCCAGTTTGGTCACGTAGTCATAGGCCCAATGGTTTTCAGGGATATCCGGGAACAGGGTGTCCTTGTCCACCTTCAGTACCGTCCTGCCGGCCATCTGGTTCATCAGGGTCTTCAGCTGCTGCATTTCCCCATCCTGTTTGGCCACCAATTCCTTCAAGCTCCGGATTTCCTTGGCCATGGCCACCCGGCTGTTGGACACATGGTTGTGCTGGCCCAGCTTGAAGGTGGCCCCCACATTCACCATGTTTTCACCGCCGCCGACGCTGCCTCCCAGGCTGAACATCACATCCTCGTTGGGCCGGTAGAAAGCCCCCAGGGACACTGCATTGGCGCCGCTGTAGCTGCCGGCACCCACTGCAAAGTCCAGTTTGTCGTCTGGATCGAAATCCAGAGGATGGAGAGCCGCCAGGGCTGCTGCATTGGCCCCCACCCGGTCTACCCGGGCGTCCAGTTTGGTGATGGACCGGCCCACCTGGTTCACGGCAGAATCCAACTGGTTCTTGTTCACCGCATCGGTTCCCTGGGTACCCGGTGCCACATCGTGGATCTGGCTTCCGCCCATGGAAATGTCTCCTGTGGCCAGCTTGATGTCCCCGCCTTTGCTGCTGTCACTGCTCTTGATGGTGATTCCGTCGCTGGTCATGGTAGTATTGCCGGTGGTGACACTGGTAAGCCCGGTAAGGTCTTTGGCCAGTTTCACAGACAGACCGCTGTCTCCGTTCTTCACCACGCCGATGTTCCCGTCGGACAGATTGTCCGCCTGGGCACCGCCGGTGAGACTCAGATCCTGGCCCAGGCCCACGGTCAGCTGCTGGCCGTCGTCCCCGGTAAACTTCCGTCCGCCGGAGATTTTGTCATCCACCACTTTCAGCTGGTCTTCCGTAGCGGCCCGTCCGGACTGGATATTGGAAGCATCCCAGTTCTTGTTGTCCAGACCGGTCAGATAGCTGCCAGCATCCGGGTTGGCTCCGCCGCCATTCTGATTCCCCAGGACTGTTTTGCCCCCCAGGATGATCTGGGCCTTGTTCCCGTCGATTTTCACCTGTTTGGACGCATCATCAGCATCCCCCAGGGTAATATCGTCATTCAGGTTCACTTTGTTGTCGGCATCCACGGTGATGTTCTTGCCGCTTTTGGCTTTCACTGCGTCTGCTACTTTGCCGGCTTCTTCTCCGATGATGGTATGCACATCCCCAACACTGGCGGCATTGTTCCAGTTTTCCTGGCCGGCCGTACTGGTGTCGTAGACCTGCCCGTGGATGCCGCTGCCCATGTTGGTGATCTGCTGCTGGCCACCATTGATGCCGTCTTTGGTAATGGTGATGTCACCGACTTTGACTTGGTTGGTATCCACTCCATCTTTGTTGATAGTAGTTTCGCCGGCTGTTACGCTGCCATCCATACCCAGATGGATGTCTTTATTCAATTCCACTTGAATGGCACCATTGTCCACTTTGGTAGAGATGTTGGTTCCGTCTCCTTTGACAGTGACCGTTTCTCCCAGGTTTTTCTTCACAGAGTTCCCATCATCGGCAGCCAACCCAAAGCCGCCGTTGACACCGGCATTTTTGATTTCATTCAGCTGAGACAGATTTACTGCATCTGTATTTGCCGTCCCATTGGCCACGTTGTGGATCTGCTGCCCACCCATGGAAACATTCCCCTGAGAAATCTGGATCTTGCTGTTTTCATCGGCACCGCTGAGTGTCAGTCCAGACCCGTTGAGCAGGGTATTCCCCATGGTCACGGAACCGTTGGCTCCCAGGTTCAGGTCTTTGTTCAATTTCACCAGCAGCTGACCGTTGTCGCTGTCCTGGCTGGATACCACACCGATGTTCCCATCCGTGAGGTCGGCTTCATTCTTGGCATTGCCCTTGACGTTGACCTGCTTGTTCAGTTTCACAGCAGAAGCCGTGCCAAAGTCGCCGCCGAATTTCAGGCCGTCATCCAGGGTGGCAGCTTCATGGGTATCCCCCTTCGGATCCTTATAGACGATGCGGGTCATGGTTTCCCCATCCTTGCCGTTCAGGCCAGGCGTACCTGCCGTCGTCCAGATATCCGTAATGCCGTCTTTCCCGTTGAGACCGATATGGCCTTCGGCACCATCGACGCCGTCTTTCCCGTCGATGCCTTTGATGGTGACGCCATCTTTGCCGTTTTCTCCCTTGATGGAAATGCCGTCTTTGCCGTCGATGGCCACGCCGGAGTTCCCGTCGGCCCCGTTGATGCCCATATGGCCATCCTGGCCCGGAGCGCCGTCTTTCCCGGCACCGCCGATGTTCAGGTTATCATTGAGTTTCAGGTCGTAGGTGGTCAGACCATTGGAATCCGTAGAGGATTTCAGCTGGAGATTGGTTCCGGTATAGGTATCCGTCCCAGCTTTCGTTCCCCCTTCCACGGTAATGGCAGTCTGCTTGCCAGCCATATTTTTCACTTCGTTCAGCTGGGACAGATTTACTGCATCTGTATTTTCCGTCCCATTGGCCACGTTGTGGATCTGCTGCCCACCCATGGAAACATTCCCCTGAGAAATCTGGATCTTGCTGTTTTCATCGGCACCGCTGAGTGTCAGTCCAGACCCGTTGAGCAGGGTATTCCCCATGGTCACGGAACCGTTGGCTCCCAGGTTCAGATCTTTGTTCAGTTCGATTTGGAGATCTGTACCATCTACTTTGGTCGCAATATTCTGGCCGTCGCCCTTTACCTTAATCGTACTGCCCAGATTTGTAGATGTACTTGCATCATCATCTGCGGAAAGCCCAAAACTGCCGTCACCAAGCACTTGATTTATAGTATTGATGTCACCGGCCACTTGGGTGCCCAAACTGTACAGCTGATCTTCCGTAGCAGCCCGACCTGATACATAAGTAGACGGATTCCAAGTGGTGTTGGTCAAATTGTACGCATAGTTCCCCGCCGGTACTACAGTATGAGTTGAAGTCTCTAAATCCCCATCATTTACATGTCCAACAGTCACGCCACCGATAATAGCCCGGCCATTGGTTCCGTCCAATGTAATGCTCTTCTTGCTATCGCTATTGGTAATGGTAATACCAGCCGATTCCATCTTTGTGTTCCCAGCAGTGACGGAATCCAGGCTCTTCAGATCTTTGGCCAGTCGGAAGGTGATCTTATTGTCGCCTACAATGGTACCGATATTGGCATCGGTGGTCAGCTGGCCTTTGGTCAGAGTCGTGCCGTTGTCAGCAGCACCGGTCAAAGTCAGATATTCATCGACCAGACGGGTTACGTTCCGGGCCACACCATCTGAGCCGTAACGGGTATTGCTGCTGTCTTCCTTGGCATCCCCGATGGTGGCCAGCATGGTGTTTTTCCACTGGGCCACGTTCACCGCATCCGTATCCTGGGTACCAGCGGCCAGGCCCGTCAGCTGGCGGGTGTAGGTGGTGCCGCTCAGGCCGTCGGTACCAATGGAAACAGCGCCCAGATTGCTTTGCCATACGGTAGATTTGGGGTCGATAGTGGTAGTCCAGGTACCATCCGTGCCTTTCGCAGCGTTCTTAGCCGATGCCCAAGTATACCAGCGACCGCCTATATCATTCGAAGTGCTCCAGCGGGGACCACCCGTTGCACCAGAAGCACGGCCTACGGAGGAGTTGCTGCCAAGGGCTATGCTGCCGACACTGCCATTGGCTGTAGCTCCGCTGCCGATGGCGATGCTGTCCGCATTGTTGGCCTTGGCACTGTCACCAATAGCCACGGATTTCCCCAGATTGGCCAGGGCTGCATTCCCCAAAGCCACACCGCCGGCTTCCCGGGAATGGGCACTGGTACCGATGGAAACGGCATTGTTTACATTGCTCCGGTTATCTCCATTGCCGGCGCCTGTGCCAATGGCAATTTCACCTTCGGAAAGAGCCGCCGCCTGATAACCGGCAGCCACACTGTTTTTCCCCTGTGCTTTGGCTTCCGGCCCCACAGCCGTTCCGTTCTCACCGCTGCCATCTGCTTCTTCGCCTATCGCTACTGCAAAACGCCCAGCTGCTTTTGCTTTGGCGCCTACTGCAATGGCCCTGGTAGCCGAAGCGCTGGCTTCTTCACCTACAACGGTACTGCGTGCACCGCTGGCAGTAGCTTCTGAACCAAGAGCTGTAGCCAACTGTGCCGAAGCCTGGGTCCCATGACCCAAAGCCACCGTCCTATCCCCCGTAGACCGGCTCTCTGCACCCAAGCCCAAGGAATAATAGCCCGTTGCCTGCGCTGTTTCCCCAATAGCAACAGCGCCCTTGCCATTCCAATCCGTATCAATATCGGTGGTCCGCTCATTTCCGGCAACGGCCCCATTCCCCAAAGCAATAGAGTTGCTGGACAAGGCTTTGCTGTTTACCCCAATGACCATACTGTTTTCATATTCCAAGACGGTGGAGGTTCCATCCACTTTTTTCCCAGTTGTACCTGCTGTCTGCCCGGATTGCACATTTTGGCCGATGGCAATCCCGTGGACCGCATTGATGGTATTGGCGGATCCGATGGCGGTGGAATTGCCGGAACGCCCATTGATACTGTTGTCATGGCCCACAATGACCCGGCCGCCCTGAGCATAAGCTCCGGTTTTATTGGTTTCCACATAGGAAGCCGTGGGCGTCTCAGCTGTATTGTTGGCCCCGATGACTACATCGTCCTTCCCATTGGCAACGGCAGTATTGCCAATGGCAATGGCATTCTGGGCCGTCCCCCGGATACCGAAGGTACTGCCATCCTGGACATATGTATAACTGCTTCCCACATGGGCAGAATGACCGATGGCGATGGCATAGTCGGACAGAGCCTGGCTGCCCCAGGCCAGGGCCACTGCTGTGTCTCCAGAAGCCTGGCTGCCGCCGCCAACGGCCAGGGCGCCCTTTCCATTGGCAGAGGATCCGTTCCCCACTGCCAAGGTATTGATATCCCCATTAGACGTAGTCCCGGCATCCACCGAACTGGCGGCCCATACCGGATGCACGCCGCTCAGCAGCAGGCCACCGGCTGCACAGACAGCCAAGAGACTGGTCTTCAGGCTCTTCCCTGCTCCGCCGCTGATTCGTTCACTTTTGTCCTTCCCATGGCTCTTGGCCAATTCGGACACCACCACATAGGCGTTCCGTACTTTGCTCCAGATGACCTTGTAAATTCTGTTCATGGTTTCTTTCCTCTCCGGGCTTTTTGCCCCTGTTTGCCCTACAGACAAATTTCCGTTTTTGAAAAAAAAAATTGTTTTTGTGAAATTTCTGTTTCACATTGAATTTTCTTTCAGGAATCATTATTGGTTCATTCGTAAAAAATAATCTCTGCGAGCTGTTTTCTCCCCTTTCAGCAAAATCCATGCCGTTTCTCCGGTTCTTATGCTACCATTCTCAGGAGAGTTTTTACAACTTGTAAAGATTATTTATAATTTATGTATATTCTTGTGTTATTTTATGGAACACATGTCTATACACGTGTTGGTATGTGTTTTTCTTTTCCCCATTTCCTTTTCATCGGGCATAAAATAAATTAATGGAATACTTTGATAATTTAAAAGATCCAAGAGGCCTGTTTTCCCCACAGACCGGGTGTGAAAATGCGTTTCCACACCCTCTTATGCCAATATCCCCAGTTGCTTCAGCCCTTCTCCCAAGGCTTCCAGGTCCTCGTCATTCCGGGCTTCCACCTGGAGTACGTGACGGCCCTGGGTAATGGTTACAATCAGGGGCCCTTTTTCTTCTTTCAGCCGATCCATGTATTGGCGCACGTCCCGGCGGCTGTACAGATCCATGGGAACCTGGATTACCCCGTACACTTCGTGGGCAAGGGTCAGTCCCCGGACGATACCTCCATTGTCCACCACTACGTTCAATTCCGCTTCCAGTTCTGCTGCATCCATTTTCCGGCTCTGGCAGCGGAATTCCTGGTGAAATCCCTTTTCCGGCACTTCTCCGGCCAGCTGATACCCTCGGGCTGTAGAGATGATCTTCTTCCCGCTGCTCCGGAGCAGGGCCACATCCCCTACAATGATCTGCCGTGTCACGTTCAAAGCCTTGGACAGTGCCACCCCAGTAAGGGGTGCTTCGGCGTTCTCCAGCATTTCGTACAGTTTTTCTCTTCTCATCTGATTGTCCATAATCATACCCGCTTTCTCTGTAAAGAATCTCTCTTGTTCAGAATATCAAAGTTCTCAATGAAGTTTATCTATAAAAACAGTTATTTCTTACGGAAGAACATTTTTGTATTATACTACAATTCTTGATACGTTTCACGAATATTTTATTCTTTTTATTTATAATTATGTAAATATCTCTGTCCAGTGTTCTGCCGCCATCTGCCCATTATACCGCCTCCTGGTCACACATTTATCTAGACATGCAAAATCGGACGAAAAAAAATCCATTTTCTGTATCCTTTATCTTACTAAAGCATACCAGGAAAATGGATTTTTTCGAAATATATTTTTATTAAGAGTAATATTTAAAAACTAAAACTCCCTCTTCCGTTACAGTCTTCCGGCCATGATTTCCAGGCCCCGTTTCCGGAGCAGGTCCATCATGTCCTCCATGTACCGGGGGAGCTTTTCCCGATGATGGAAGGCGGCCACTACAGTCCGTTTGTGTTCCGGGATGTCCAGCTGGTACAGGTTCACAGCTTTGGAATACCGGAAGATACGAGTGAAGGCTTCCCGGACCAGGGTGATGCCGAACCCTTCCGCCACCATCTGGAGGATCAGTTCAATGCTCCGGATGGTATAGATGTGCTGGGGCCGGATCTTGTATTTCCGGAAGATTTTCTCCTGGAGTTCCCGGGAGGACTGCTCCTGGGTGGTGGACAGGAGCACCTGGCCGTCCAGGGCTTCCGGAGACAGGATCCCGTAAGGCTGACCTTCCCGGAATATAGCCTGGCTGTTAAGGGGATGGCCCTGGGGCACCGCCACCAGGAATTCTTCCTGGAACAGTTCCCGGCGGTCCATGGATTTGTCCAGATTCTCTCCATTGACGATGATCATGTCCAGTTCGTGGTTCTTCAGCAGGTCGTCCAGGAACATAATGTTCCCCTGCCGAAGGGTCAGTTCCACATGGGGCCATTTGCTGCAGAAAGTCTTGAATACCCGGGGCAGCAGCCAGGCCCCCCGGAGGAGAGAAATCCCCAGCCGCAGCCGGCCGGACTCATCACTAAGGAGCATGCTCAGTTCTTCGTCAAACTGGTTGGATTCCTCCAGCATCTTCCGGGCGTAATGGACGTACCGTTCCCCCGCCTTGGTCAGTTCGAATTTCTTTCCCTGCCGGTCGAACAGGGGCATCCCCAGATGTTTTTCCAGATTGCTGATATAAATGCTCAGGGCCGGCTGGGATATGTACAACCGGTCCGCTGCCCTTGTAAGATTCCCACATTCCGCCAGCGTGCACACATACCGCTGTTCTTTCAGTTCCATTGTATCTCCCCTGCCTGTTGTGTTCTTTTATTTTTCTCATAAAAAGTATTTGCTTCTTTTATGATTCCACAAAAGCTATTATACAATAAAAGTAATAATATGGCAAAATCCGTACGTTTTGTTACATATATCCAGTTATATGTATAGTTATTTCCGAATAATGTCTTTACTGTCCCAGAAAGGCGCATTCCGGGGGACAGGGACAAAACCCGGAGGCCGGGATGGGCTCGCCTGGGGCAAGCCCCTACCGCGCTGGATTCAGAGTTCCTCACAAAATCCAAGAAACGAAGTTGCCGAAAATTCCGTTCCTCCGAGTGTCGTACTCAAACATCCGACCCCGACGGCGTAGGGAGAGCCCCGGGCCCGCCCTTCCCGGCCTGCGGATTTCATACGTTTTCAGGAACCCGCCCTGCGGGTTTCCTCCCTAAGCTGCTGACTAGTGACTGGGGACTGCTCCTGCCCCTGGACCCCGGCAATATACCGTTCCAGGGCCTCCACATAGGCTTTCCCCAGGCGGCTGAGATGGGTCTGTTTGTGGGTCAGAAGGCCGATGTGCATGTCCCCTTCTTTCTGGAGGGGCACGGCGATGATGCTGGCCCCGTTCAGCTTCTGGTCGATGACCCCGCTGCAAACGGTGTATCCGTTAAGGCCGATCAGCAGGTTGAACAGGGTGGCCCGGTCGGTGACCCGGATGTTCTTGCTGCGGACCACGGTGCTGAAGATCTCTTCGGAGAAATAGAAGGCGTTGTGGTCCCCCTGGATATAGGACAAATAGGGATAGGGGGCCAGTTCTTCCATGGAGACGCTTTCCCGTCCTGCCAGGGGATGGGAGGCGTTCAGGAACACATGGGGCCGGGCCACGAACAGTTCCCGGAACACCAGGTCGTTGGCCTTGAAGATCTTCTGGAGCACGGCTCGGTTGAAATCGTTGTAGTACAGGATCCCGATTTCACTGCGCATATGGGCCACATCGTCGATGATGGTGTAGGTCTGGGTCTCCTGGAGGCTGAAGTCGTAGGCGTCCCGGCCGTATTCCTTGATCAGGTCCACAAAGGCGTTCACCGCAAAGGAATAATGCTGGGTGGACACGGTAAATTCCTGCTTGCCTCCCGCCTGCTTCTTGTACCGGGATTCCAGAAGATCCGCCTGTTCCAGCACCTGCCGGGCATAGCCCAGGAAGATTTCCCCGTCCCTGGACAGATGGACCCCCTTGTTGGTCCGTTCGAAGATCTGGATACCCATTTCCCGTTCCAGTTCCCGGACCATCTTGGTCAGGCTGGGCTGGGTGATGAACAGGGCTTTGGCCGCCCCGCTGAAGGTCCCTGCCTCAGCAATGGCCACAATATAGCGCAATTGTTGTAAAGTCATGGTTTTTCCTGCTTTCTTTCGATTTCTTCCGTCCGTATGGTTCTCATTATACCATAGCCCCTCAGAGATACGGGGCAATATCCTTTTTCCGCAGCAGCCACAGGGGGATCACCCCGCCCAGGGTGCCGGCTCCCACAAGGAGCAGCGGGGCCAGGAAGCCCTGCCACAAGGGCCTTCCACCCCCCAGGCTTCCCCCTCCTCCAGCCGAAAGGAAGGCAGGTAGAGGCCTACCACCGGCCGCTGACCGCTGACTATTGACAGCTGACGAAAAGGGAGTGTGGAACGTGCGTTTTTCCACGTTCCACACTCCCCTTTTTCCTCAGTCCATGGTAAATCCATTGTCCCCCTTCAAGAGGTTCTTCTTCATGTACAGCACCCAGTTGCCGATATTGGTGCCGTGGTCGGCGGTCCGTTCCATGTATTTCAGGAGCAGCACGTAGTCCACGTAGGAGGCCACGTCATCAGGATTTTTCTTGATCTCGTCGGTGAGTCTGGGCAGCAGCCGTTCGAAATCCGCATCCACGATGTCGTCCTTGTCCCCGATGTACCGGGCCTTTTCGTCGTCCCCTTCCAGGTAGCACCGGAAGCTTTCTTCCAAAAGGGACTGCATGTCCTCGTACATCTCTTTGAACCCTTCAGGAGGCTTCACCACCGGATTCCGCTCCAGGATCCGGGCAATGTACAGGGCCATGTCAGAGCAGTGGTCCGCAATCCGTTCCAGTTCGCTGAGCACCCGGAAGGTCCCCATCAGGCTCCGCCAGTCGGAAGCCACCGGAGACTGGAGCACCTGGACGGTCAGGTCTTTCCGCATGATTCCCCGGATCTGTTCGTCGAACTTGTCGTCCCCGTCCCGGACCATCCGGGCTTTGTCCAGGTCCTGGCTGAACAGGGCCGTCTTGGTCTCTTCCAGGGTCTTTTCCAGGCTGGTGATCAGCACCCGCACATCGTCCTGGATTTCCACCAGGGTCTTTACATAGGCATCTCTCATAATGGCTCCTCTCTCAGCCGAACCGGCCGGTGATGTAAGATTCCGTCCGAGGTTCGGAAGGATTGGTGAACAGGGTTTCCGTATCGTTCATTTCCACCAGTTCTCCCAGGTAGAAGAAGGCGGTCTTGTCGGAAATACGGCTGGCCTGCTGCATGTTGTGGGTAACGATGACGATGGTGTAATCCTTTTTCAGTTCCAGGGCCAGGTCTTCGATTTTCTGGGTGGAAATGGGGTCCAGGGCGGAGGTGGGTTCGTCCATAAGGATCACCGAAGGCTGGGCAGCCAGGGTACGGGCGATGCACAGCCGCTGCTGCTGTCCGCCGGACAGGCCCAGGGCGCTTTTGTCCAGACGGTCCTTCAGTTCATCCCAGATGGCCGCCTGGCGCAGGCTCTTTTCCACGATCTCCGTCAGCTGGGCCTTGTTGGTGATGCCCTGGACACGGGGACCGTAGGCCACGTTGTCAAAAATGCTCTTGGGGAAAGGAGAAGGCTGCTGGAACACCATGCCCACCCGGTACCGGAGGGCCAGAGGATCCACTTCCTTGAAAATATCCTTTCCTTCGAACAGGATCTTCCCTTCCACCCGGCAGCCGGATACCCAGTCGTTCATCCGGTTCAGGGTCTTCAGCAGGGTACTTTTGCCGCACCCGGAAGGCCCGATCAGGGCGGTGATTTCATTGCGCTTCACTTTCATATTGATATCCTTCAGGGCCTGGTGCTTCCCGTAGAACAGGTTCAGGTGCTGGATATCGAAGACCAGTGTTTCCGGAGAAACAGGTCCGTTTCCTTGCTCACTCATCGGCAGTTCCCTCCATCTTCTTTTCCAGTCTCCAGCTGATGTACCGGGCCAGTACGTTGAACAGCACCACCACCAGCATCAGGATGGCGGAAGTGACCCCGGCGATCTTCCCCGCATCCGGGCTCAGGGCTTCTGTCCGCATGACCCACACATGGAGGGCCAGGGTTTCCCCGGGACGGAAGGGGTTCAAAGGGCAGGTGGTGGAGCTGAAGTCCCAGTTGCCCCAATCGATGTCCGTGGACATCCCGGCGGTGAACATCAGCGCGGCGGCCTCCCCAAAGCCACGGCCCGCTGCCAGGATCAGGCCGGTCATAATCCGGGGCAGGCAGGCCGGCAGCAGCACGTTCCAGATGGTCTGCCATTTGGAAGCCCCCAGTCCCAAGCTGCCCAGGGTGTATTCAGGGGGCAGGTCCTTCAGGGCGTTTTCCGTCACCGACACCATAAGAGGCAGGGTCAGGATGGAAACGGACAGGGCGCCGGCCATCAGGTTCCACTGGGAACCGGTCATGACGATGAACACCAGGTAGCCGAACAAGCCGACTACGATGGAAGGCAGGGAAGACAGGGTCTCCACCGCCATCCGCACCCAGTTGGTCAGTTTCCCGTCCTGGGCGTATTCCGCCAGGTAGATCCCGGCGGGAATGCCCCACAGGGCACTGATCACCAGGGCCAGGAACACCAGGTACAAGGTGTTGAAGAACATGTCCCGGAGGCTCAGCAGGATATCCGTGCTGAGGGCTCCCAGGCCCTGTCCCACCACATCCAGGATAAAGGCGAAGAGCAGGACTGCGGACCCGGCTGCGCCGGCGGTGAACAGCAGGCTCATGAACCGGTCCATGGTCTTTTTCTTGGCAATGTCTCCCATGGTCAGTCCTCCTCTTTCAGTTTCAGGGGATCTTTACCAAAGGTATGGATGATAAAGATCAGGATGAACGAAATCACAAACAGCAGCAGACCCAACGTCCACAGGGCTGCACTGTATTCCCCGCCTTCCATGGCACCTCCCATGTCGTTGGCGATCACCGTGGTCATGGTGGACGCCGGCAGGAACAGGGACGTGGGGAACCGTTTCATCTGGCCGATGACCATGGCCACGGCCAGGGCTTCCCCCAGGGCACGGGCCAGGCCCAGCACCACGCCGGTGAAGATGCCCCGCTGGGCAGCCGGGAGGATCACGTTCCGGATGGTTTCCCACCGGGTGGCTCCCAGACCGTAGGAAGCATCCCGCCAGCTCTTGGGTACCGCCAGCATGGCGTCAGCGGCCATGGTGGTGATCACCGGGAAGATCATCACCGCCAGCACCAGGGACGCGGCCAGTACCGAGAACCCGAAGGGCATGGGGAAGATTTTCCGGAGGAAGGGCACCAGTACGGTAAGGCCCACCCAGCCGTAAATAACAGAAGGGATCCCGGTGAACATTTCCACCACCGGGCGGATCAGCCGCTGTACCGCCGGAGATGCCATTTCCGACATGTAGATGGCCGCTGCCAGGCTCACCGGCAGGGCAAATACCAGGGACAGGAAGCAGGTGACCAGGGAGCCGCTGATGAACATGGCCGCCCCTACCTGGCCGCCGCCCTCCATGGTATCACTGGGTTTCCACTGGGCGGAAAACAGGAATTCCGTAATACTGTGGCCGAAATCCCAAAAGGTGCCGCTTCCCTTCACGAGAAGGAAAGCGGCCATCAGGAAAGGCAGCAGGGCCGCTGCAATGCCGCAGGCCGTGATTACAGTCTGTGACAAGGACTCTTTGCGGTGAACCTGTACCAGCTTTTGTAAACCTTTTTCATTAATCATGAGCGGTATCTTTAACCTGCATCTTGCTGCTCACACCATAACCCAGTTCTTCGATCCGTTTGCCGTAGTCGGCGGACAGGATGTAATCCAGGAAGGCTTTGACGGCAGCTTTCGGATTCTTGCTGGTGTAGATGTGTTCATAACCCCACACATTGTATTTGCCGGAGTAGGTGTTTTCCAGGGTGGGAGCCACACCGTCGATGGAGATGGTGGCTACGGTGTCATTCTTGGTCAGGTAAGGCAGAGCCACATAACCGATGGCCCCTTTGTTCTGGGCTACGCTCTGTACCAGCAGGCCGGAGTTATCGGTTTCCAGAGATTTGTTGGAAGCTTCTTCCGCACCGCCCATGGCGTATTTGGCGAACAGGGCACGGGTACCGGAGGTCTTGGGCCGGGTTACCAGGGTAATGGGTTCATCCGGGCCGCCCACTTCTTTCCAGTTGGTGACTTTGGCGGTGAAGATGTCGGTAAGCTGCTGTTTGGTCAGGCTCTTGACTTTTTCAGCCACATCCTTGTTCACGATGGTGGCCACAGTCATGACGCAGATCTTGTGGTCTTCCAGTTTGTCAGCCTTGTCTTTGGGCAGTTTGGAAGCCGCCGGTACGTCGGAGTTCCCCATATCCACGGACCCGTCGGACACCTGTTTCAGGCCCATGCCGGAACCGCCGGCGTTCAGGCTGATGCTCACTTCCTTATGCTGCTTCTTGAAGCTTTCGGCAGCATCCTTGACCAGAGGCAGCAGGGCGGAAGAACCGGACCCGGTGATGTTTCCGCTGACCGCAGCCGGCTTCTTGGTGTCAGCAGCCTTCTGGCCGCCGCACCCCAAAGCGCCCATGACCATCATCCCAGCCAGGACTGTCACAGCCAGTTTTTTCCATTTGTTTTTCAAGATCATCTTCATCGCTCCCTTACAGAAAATCCATGATGACAGTAGTATTGCTTTTGTCTATAGCTATAAGATACCAGAGCCATGTAAAAAGTAAGAGCAGGGTTTTGTAAAGAATTGTAAAAAAAGAGAGTGTCGCTTTTGCAACACTCTCGTCAATTGACAGGCAAAGGGCGCCGCCCTTTACCTTCCCAACCTCATCTTGAAATCTTCATAGCCGAACCGTTTCAGCACCTTCACCGTCCCGTCCTCTTCCAGCACGTCGATATCCGGCAGGGGCATGCCGTTGAAGGTGTTGTTCTTGCAGGTGGTGTAAATGGCCATGTCTCCGAAGAGCAGCAGGTCCCCCACTTCCAGTTCCCCGTCGAAGCTGTAGTCTCCGGCCACGTCCCCGGCCAGGCAGGTACCGCTGCCCAGCCGCCAGGTCACAGGCCGCTCTCCCGGTTCCCCGGCTCCGTAAAGGGGCGGCCGGTAAGGCATTTCCAGCACATCCGGCATATGGCAGGCGGCGCTGGTGTCCAATATGGCGATCTTCACCTCTCCGTTTTCCACCACATCCAGCACCCGGGTGGCCAGGTACCCGGCGTTCAGGGCACAGGCTTCTCCCGGTTCCAGGTACACGGTAACGTCCCAGGCCTTCTGGGCCCTGCGGATGCATTCCTCCAGCAGGGGAATGTGGTACCCTGGCCGGGTGATGTGGTGGCCGCCCCCCATGTTCACCCATTTCATGTGGGGCAGCACATCCCCGAACTTTTCTTCCACAGCATCCAGGGTCTTTTTCAGGTCCTGGGCATCCTGTTCGCACAGAGTGTGGAAGTGGATCCCGTCCAGAAGCTCCACCAGATCCGGGGTCATCCAAGCATCCCACTGGGCCCGGGTGGTGCCCATCCGGCTGCCGGGGGCACAGGGATCATAGATGGCATGGCCTTCCTGGGTAGAACATTCCGGGTTGATCCGGAGCCCCACGCTTTTCCCGGCCTTTTTGGCCATGGGGCCCCAGGTCTTCAGCTGCCGGGGGGAATTGAACACAATATGGTCCGCCACCTGGCACACTTCTTCCATCTGGTCTTCCCGGTAGGCCCCGCAGAACACATGGACTTCCTTCCCGGGCATGGCTTCCCGGCCCAGTTTGGCCTCATAAAGGCCGCTGGCTTCGGTGCCGGCCAGGTAGGGCTCCAGCACCGGGTACAGGTCGTAGTTGGAAAAAGCCTTCTGGGCCAGGAGGATCCGGCAGCCGGTCCGGTCCTGGACCCCTTTCAGGATCTCCCCGTTCCGGCGGAGGGCTGCCTTGTCCAGGATGTAACAGGGAGTGGTCAGCCCTCCGAAGGCGGCTTCCGGAGTCTTCCCCCGGAGCCCTGCAAAGGCGGGCCGCTCTTCCCGCACCTTGTTCCAGTCCATTATTTCACCAGGGCCGGATCATGGGATTCGCTCCGGGGCAGGCCGTGCTTGTCCAGGGCATCCAGGAAGGGATCCGGATCGAATTCTTCCACCGTGTGGACCCCGGGAGTGGTCCATTTCCCAGTAAGCAGCATCAGGGCGCCGCACATGGCCGGCACGCCGGTGGTGTAGCTGATGGCCTGGCTGCCCACTTCCCGGTAGCAGGCCTGATGGTCGCACACATTGTAGATGTAGTAGGTCTTTTCCTTCCCATCCTTCTTCCCGGTGAAGATGCAGCCGATGTTGGTCTTGCCCTTGGTCCGGGGACCCAGGCTGGCCGGATCCGGCAGCAGGGCCTTGAGGAATTTGATGGGAACGATTTCGTGGCCTTCAAAGTTGATGGGGGTGGTGGACAGCATGCCCACATCCTCCAGACAGCGCATATGATCCAGATAGCTCTGGCCGAAGGTCATGAAGAACCGGATCCGTTTCACCCCGGGGATGTTCTTGGCCAGGCTTTCGATTTCTTCGTGGTGGAGCAGGTACATGTCCTTTTCTCCCACCTGGTCGAAGTTGTATTCCCGTTTGATGCTCATGGCCGGGATTTCCACCCAGTGGCCGTTTTCCCAGTAGCTGCCGGGGGCGGACACTTCCCGCAGGTTCACTTCCGGGTTGAAGTTGGTGGCAAAGGCGTACCCGTGGTCCCCGCCGTTGCAGTCCAGGATGTCGATGGTGTCGATGGTGTCGAATTCATGCTTCTGGGCATAGGCGCAGTAAGCCTGGGTCACCCCCGGATCGAAGCCGCAGCCCAGCAGGGCGGTAAGGCCGGCCTTTTCGAATTTTTCTTTGTAGGCCCACTGCCAGCTGTAGTCGAAGTAGGCGGAGAATCCTTCTTCCTTGCAGCGTTTTTCATAGATGGCCCGCCATTTGGGATCGTCCGTGTCTTCCGGTTCGTAGTTGGCGGTATCCATATAGTTCACCCCGCAGGCCAGGCAGGCATCCATAATGGTCAGATCCTGGTAGGGCAAGGCAATGTTCATCACCAGATCCGGCTGGTAGCTTTTGATCAGGGCGATCACCTGTTCCACCTGGTCCGCATCCACCTGGGCAGTGGTGACTTTGGTGGCGGTCTTCCCTTTCAGTTTTTCCGCCAGGGCATCGCATTTGGATTTGGTCCGGCTGGCAATGCACAGCTCGGTGAACACATCGCTGACCTGACAGCATTTCTGGATGGCTACGGAAGCAACTCCGCCGCAGCCGATAACAAGGACTCTGCTCATGATATTTTCCTCCTTGGAATATTGTGTTTAAGAGGTCTGCTGCACAAGCAGCAGACCTGAGTCGGAAGTCTGGAGTCGGAAGTCTGAAGCCCCAGGATAGGACCCGTCTTTATGGCCGGGTCCTCAGTAATTTGTAAAACCGGATCCGATTTACACATTCATAAATTTGCCTGCAAATTTATCCTTCGGCTCCAGACTCCAGACTTCAGACTTGAGCCGCTGTGCGGCTCTACAGCTGGTATGCTGCTTTTGCAGCATACCTTTACAACAGCGCCAGCAGCAGTTCCCGGACCACTTTGCAGGCCACGGCTGTGGAGGCTCCGCTGGCATCCAGCATGGGGGCCAGTTCGTTCACATCGGCAGCCACCACATTGGTCCTGGCTACCAGCCGCAGGGCGTTCAGCAGCTGCATGAAGGTGATGCCCCCGGCTTCCGGGGTCCCGGTGCCCGGGAACACGGAAGGATCCAGACAGTCCAGGTCGATGGTGAAATACACCGGAGCCTGGCTCTTTTCCAGATCCCGGACCAGCTGTTCCAGCCCTCCGAAACTGAAGGGATGCAGGTCCGTGTGGGCATGGGCGAACTGCCATTCTTCCCGTTCCCCGCTGCGGATGCAGAACTGGTGGATTTTCCCGTCCCCGATCAGGTCGTGGCACCGGCGGATCACACAGGCATGGCTCAGTTTCGCCCCCAGGTAGTCATCCCGCAGGTCCGTGTGGGCATCAAAGTGGACGATCTGGAGGTCCGGGTACTTTTTCAGCACCGCCCGGAAGGCGCCCAGGGTCACCAGGTGCTCGCCTCCGATCATAAAGGACAGCTTCCCGTCCTGGAGGATAGTGGCAGTCCGATCCTCAATGTCCTTCAGGGCCATTTCCGAACTGCCAAAGCACAGTTCCAGGTCCCCGCTGTCGAACACTGCATAGTCCGTCAGATCCTTGTCCTGGTAGGGACTGTAGGTTTCCAGGCCGAAGCTTTCGTGGCGGATAGCGGAAGACCCGAACCGGGTGCCGGGCCGATAGCTGGTGGTGGAATCAAAGGGGGCTCCGAACAGGACGATTTTGGCCTTTTCGTAAGGAGCGTCGCAGGCCAGGAAGGTTTCCACATTATTTGTCAGCATTTTTGCAGCCTTCTTCCGTTTCCACTTCTTTGAGCATTTCCTCCAGGAAAGCCGGCAGCCAGAAAGCTCCCACATGGAGCCGGGTGGTGTAGTACCGGGTGTGCATGTTCAGGGCTTCCCAGGCGGGAGCGTCCAGGTCGTTGATGGGATGGTACTTCTTGCTGGCAAAGCCGAAGGTCCAGTACCCTGCCGCATAGGTGGGGATGTGGGCCTGGTATACCTTGCTGATGGGGAAGGTGCTGACGATCCGCTGGTGGCTCCGCTGCATGGCAATGGCGTCTTCCTTGTAGAAGGGGCTCCCCTGCTGGTTCACCATGATCCCGTCTTCCCGGAGGGCATTGTAGCAGCTGCCGTAGAATTCCCGGGTGAAGAACCCTTCGGAGGGACCGAAAGGATCCACGGAATCCACAATGATCAGGTCGTAGGAATTTTCCCGGTGGCGGATGAATTTCAGGGCATTTTCAAAGTAGATGTGCACCCGACGGTCGTCCATCCGGCAGGCGTTCCCGGGCAGGTAATTCCGGCAGGCTTCCACTACCATGGGATCCATTTCCACCAGGTCGATTTTCTCCACCCGGTCGTACCGGGTCAGTTCCCGGACCACGCCCCCGTCCCCGGCGCCGATCACCAGGATGTCCTTGATGCCCTTGTGGACGGCCATGGGCACATGGGTCATCATTTCGTCGTAGATGAATTCATCCCGTTCCGTCAGCATCACGTTCCCGTCCAGGGTGAGCACCCGGCCGAATTCCGGCGTCTCGAAAATATCGATCCGCTGGAAGTCACTCTGTTTGGAGAACAGGTGACGGTTGACCCGGAGGCTGTGTTTCACATCCGGGGTATGGAATTCACTGAACCACATTTCCATTGGTTGTATCCCCCTCTTATGCTAATACATTCAGGTGGAGCAGTTCCGGATCTTCCGAACCGGTCATGCTGCAGCCCTTTTCTTTGGCGTACCGGATATGTTCCAGCACGGTTTTGGTGATTTTTTCCCCAGGGGCCAAAAGCGGGATCCCCGGAGGATAGCACATGACGAATTCGCTGCACACCCGGCCCTCACACTGCTCCAGAGGCAGGCTCACCTTCTCGGCATAGAAAGCTTCCTGGGGACTGGTGACCACCACCGGTTCCACATATTCCTGGGTGAGCATGCCGGTGGGATCCTTCTGATACCGGCGGCGGATTTCCGCCAGGGCGCTGACCAGCCGTTCCAGATCCTGGATCCGGTCCCCCATGGACAGGTAGGCCAGGATGTTGCCGATATCCCCGAATTCAATCTGGATGTCGTAATCATCCCGGAGGATGTCGTACACTTCGATGCCGGCCAGACCGATATCCAGGGTGTGGATGCTCAGTTTGGTGTTGTCGAAGTCGAACACGGAATCCCCGTTCATCAGTTCCCGGCCAAAGGCATAGTAGCCTCCGATGTTGTTGATTTCCTGCCGGGCGTATTCCGCCATGTCCACCACTTTGTGGAAGATTTCCCGTCCGTGGAGAGCCAGCCGCCGGCGGCTGATGTCCAGGCTGGACATGAGCAGGTAGCTGCCGGAGGTGGTCTGGGTCAGGTTGATGATCTGGCGCACATAGCCGGCGTGGACCTTGGGACCGGTGAGCAGGAAGCTGGACTGGGTCAGGCTGCCCCCGCTTTTGTGCATGGAGATGGCGGCCATGTCGGCCCCGGCGGCCATGGCGGAAACGGGCAGCCCGCTGCCGAAGTAGAAATGGGTGCCGTGGGCTTCATCGGCCAGGCACAGCATCCCCGCATCGTGGGCCATCTTTACAATGGCCCGGAGGTCACTGCACACTCCGTAATAAGTGGGGTTGTTCACCACCACAGCCACCGCGTCCGGGTTCTCCCGGATGGCCTTGGCCACTGCATCCCGCTTCATCCCCAGGCTGATCCCCAGCCGCTTGTCCACGTCCGGGTTCACGTACACCGGTATGGCTCCGCAGAGCACCAGGGCATTGATCATGCTTTTGTGGACGTTCCGGGGCAGGATGATCTTGTCTCCCCGTTTGCAGGCGGACAGGATCATGGACTGGACGGCACTGGTGGTGCCCCCCACCATCAGGAAGGCCTGGCTGGCTCCGAAGGCGTCAGCGGCCAGCTGTTCCGCCTCCCGGATCACCGACACCGGATGGCACAGGTTGTCCAGGGGCTTCATGCTGTTCACATCCACCCCCACACATTTTTCGCCCAGGAACTCCGTCAGTTCCGGGTTGCCCCGGCCCCGTTTGTGGCCGGGTACGTCAAAGGGCACCACCCGCATTTTCCGGAACTTTTCCAGAGCTTCGTAGATGGGCGCCCGATCCTGTTTCAACCGATATTGCTTTTCCAAGCTTTTTCCCTCCCCAGTTCATTTTTTACTTCTGTACAAAAAAACGCAAGCTGCCCCCTTGCAGCTTGCGTTTTAAGGTCTCATCCGGTATTTCGGTTTGCTTCTATCAGGGGATCCCCCGTTACGAACGACTCTTATTGACCGTTTCACAAGTCTGCGCACAGACGCATTGCGGTTATGAAGTAACCAACTTATAAAAGTTGAACCCAAAAGTTCAATCAATAAGGCTGCAAACCAGTTGCCGCCAATTCGGCAGTGGACCCGGCTGTCCGTATGGCCTTGACCGGACAGCTGCCCCGAAAAGGCAGTACCCCTGTCCAGTGGTCCGTGAAATTTCTGAAAATCCATGAACGAATCTTCAAACCGTAAAAATTTTAACATACCCCCACCCCGTTGTCAATTTCATCTTGTTTTCCCGTATGTGTCAACAAGTTCTCAGTAAAACCTTCATCACAGTATAGTTATTCATTCATGTCCGAAAGTGAAGAGTGCAGAGTGAAGAGCATGGGCCCGCAGAGACCGCACAACCGGCGGCTCGCCAGATGTACGAGTCTCTGACCCCAACGATGTAGGGGTTTCGCCGCAGGCAAACCCGTCCCGGCCGCACAGAGGGCAAAAACTTCTATACCCATATACCCGCAAGGGCTCTCCGCCTGGAGAATCGATGTATATTCGTACAAAGTACCAGCAAGGCCGGAGGCCAAGTCCGCCCTGCAGGGGCGGGGGACCGGGCTTGCCCGGTGGTGGGGGCATGAGGTCCTGAAAGGACCGAATACCTTGACATGGGTACGGGCTCAGCGGCTGGAAATGCAGCAATGGAAACTGTAGACCCAGAGACTTTGCTCCTACCCGTTCACTCCATTGTTGTCTGCCGTACCTGCAAAGTATCGGCTGGCGCCGATGCCCCCACCACCATCCTTGCGGATGGTCCCCCGCCCCTCCCAGGGCGGACTTTGGGTCCGTTCCCATCACCATTTCAGGGCTGCGTCCAAGTGTCCCATGGGGACTGCAGCTGGGTCCGTAATTGGCAATGCTACTTTGTAGTATAGTCAATAAAAAAATGAAGAAGAGAAAATTATACCTTGCCCCCCTCCTAGGGTGAACTTTTTATCCGGTTTTATCACAGCCCTGCAAAAGAACTTTGAAAAATTCCGATCAATTTGCTAAAATTATTTTTTAAGCGTCGTATAACGTATGACAGACTTTTTCAAAGGGAGCTGTTGAAATGACAAGGGCAGAATGGGTACGGAGCCAAATACGGAGCCCCTGGCACTGGGGGAGTATGCTGGCACTGTGGGGACTGGGATATTACACGTTGGGCTGGGCAGGCCGGGGGCATATGACCGCCGCCATGGCAGGCTGGGGGCTTTTCCTTTTGGTGGAAACCGCCCCCATGCTGTGGACCATGCTGGCCTTTGCGGGAGCCATGCTGTTCCTGTCCCGGATATTTCCACCGGCGGCCATTATCTTTCTCATCATCGGCATCGTGTTCTTCATCCTCCGGATCCGGTACGTGATCCAGAACGCCCAGCTGCTGGCCAGCGGCTTCCTGGTGTACCTGGTGTACTATCATCTCTTTGCCGATCACATGCACCTGGGCGGGAAACTGGTGGAAGCCTGCTACAAGCTGGTGACCCTGAACCACCTGTTTGCCCTGTCCTGGCAGCTCCGGCACTTTTTGGCCTACCTGGCCATTCTCCTGGCCGCCGGGCTGCCGGTGCTCCTGGTCCATCTGTTTCTCTGGATGGCCTACCGGAAAGGGTATGAAAGCCGCAACGCTCTTACGGTGCTGTTCGGCCTGCCCCTGGTGGTGATTTCCTTCCTGCTGCCGTTCCTGAAGATTTTGGGGGCCTTCGACGGAGCCGCCTTTACCGACGCCGGCCATGGAGGCCATATGGCTCCAGATGGGTTCCACGGCACCGGGGACGGATACGCTCCCACAGGCGATCACCCGGTTCCCGTCCACCACGTAAACGGCTATTTCCGATCCACCCCCGGGGGAGGCACCACCTATGTCCATCCCCATGTGGCCACCAATCCGGACGGGATCCTGGAAAACAACCTGTCCTACCACGGTCCCCATCCCCAGCCAGGCCTGGCGGACGCACCCCATGCCCCTGCCGGCGCCGGCCACACGGTCCAGGGACCCAATGTAGACACGGTGCCGGGGCTTGGGAAGGAGAAAAAGGAAAAGGAGCTGTGAAAAAATGATTTTTCACAGCTCCTTTATTTATTTTTTCAAATGGAGATACTGGCTGAAGAAAGAGGTGATCTTGTCAAAGGGGATCAGTTCGGTTTTATCGTACAGATCCACATGGCCGGCCCCTTTCACATAATACAGCTCCTTGGGTCCCTTGGCCCGGCGGTAGGCGTCTTCGCTGAATTCTCTGGAGTGGGCCTGATCACCGGTGATGAACAGCAGGGGACGGGGAGAAATGGTCTCGATATCCTGGAAAGGATAGAAGTTCATGAACTTCACATTGCTGGTGTAGGTGGGATGGGTGGTGGTGTTCATATCCTGCCCTTTGCCTGCTGCCGCACCCCGGGTGGTCCGGTAGAAATCGTAGAATTCCTGCTGGATGGGATCGGTTTGCTCATTCAGGGTATGGGTGGTTCCCCCCAGCAGCTTCCGGGGTGCCCCTTCAAATTCCGCATACCGCTGCCGGGCCGCATCGGCAATATAGGCTTCCCGCTGTTCCAGGGTCTGGGAATGATGGAGCCCGTCCCGGTTGGCCGCTCCCATGTTGTACATGGAAACGGTGGCGATGGCCTTGATCCGGGGATCGATCTTGGCGGCGCTGATGATGAAACTGCCGCTGCCGCATACCCCCAAAGCCCCGATGTTGTCCCGGTCCACGAAATCCCGGGTCCCCAGATAATCCACGGCGGCCATGTAGGCTTCGGAATAAATGTCCGGCAGCACACTGTTCCGGGGCGTCCCTTCACTGGATCCCCAGTACGGCGTATCCACCGCCAGAGTTACGAAGCCCTGGTCCGCAATTTTCTGGGCATAGAGAGTACCGCTCTGTTCCTTCACGGCCCCCATGGGATGGCCCACGATCACCGCCGGCAGTTTCTGGCCCTTCCGGTAAGTCTTGGGGATGTACAGGTTCCCGGCCACCTTCATGTTGAACTGGTTCTTGAAGGTCACCGGCTTCCTGGTCACCTTGCTGCTCTTGTAGAAATTGTCCGCCCCGTGGTCCGCATACCGGGGAGCCGGCATTACTTTGGGCAGAGGAGCGAACCAGGGATCTTTGGACTGATCCGCCACCCGTTCAGAAGCTCCTGCCATGGTGCTTCCGAAAAGAGTCAGTCCCAGCAGCAGACTGCTGGTCCATGCACTGATTTTTTTTGCTTTCATGTTTTTTCTCCTTCCCTGTCCGTAATTTTCTCTTTTTACAGGCTTTCCCGGAAGATGGCGGCAATTTCTTCCTGGTCCAGGACTTTGTAGCCCCCTTCCAGGATCAGGGTGCCCCGGACCAGATCCGGGATCATGGCTTCGGTGGCCCCCAGCTGGGAAGTCTTCATCACAAGACCCAGGCCGTGCATCCAGTCTTCCATGGCCTGGAGTCCAGCTTCCGCCACTTCCCGGTCCGTTTTGCCCTGAGGGTCCACATTCCACACATTGACCGCAAACCGTTTGAATTTGCACAGCCCATAGGGCAGGATGTACCGGTAATAAGGCAGGGATACGGCAGCCAGGGTCATGCCATGGGTGGCATTGGTCAGAGCTCCTACGGACTGGCCCAGCATATGGACCATCCAGTCGGTGTTCTTGCCTTTGACGATCAGGGTGTTCAATGCCCAGGTGGCATCCCACATCAGGTTGCTCCGGGCTTCATAGTTCTGAGGATCCTGGCTGGCGATCCGGCTGGCATGGATTACCGAACGCATCAGGCCTTCCGCCAAGTAATCACTGGTATTATCATCGTTCCCGGAAAAATACTGTTCGCAGATGTGGTTGAAAATGTCGTAGATGCCGGCCACCATCTGGTACCGGGGCAGGGTCAGGGTATAGGTGGGATCCAGCACGGAGAACCGGGGCATCACTTCTTCACTGGCAAACACATGGCCGATCTTCAGTTTCTGTTCCGGGTTGGTGATGACAGCCCCGGCATTCATTTCAGATCCGGTCCCCACCATGGTGAGCACGCAGCCCACGGGAACAATGGGGCAGGAAGGTTCTTCGAACTTCACAAAGTATTTTTCCCAGGGATCTTCCTCACAATGGATGGATACGGCCAGAGCCTTGGCATAGTCGCAGCAGGAACCGCCTCCCACGGCCAGGATGAAGTCCGCCTTGTGCTGCCGGGCCAGGGCGATGCCTTCCCGGAGCTTGTCCACCGTCGGGTTGGGCATGACCCCGGAAATCTCCGCCACCTGCTTGCCTGTTTCCGCCAGCACCCGGACCACCTGGTCATAGATGCCGTTCCGTTTGATGGAACCCCCGCCGTATACCAGCATCACCCGGCTGCCGTATTTGTCCAGCTCCGTCCGGATGTTTTCCAGGGCCCCTTTGCCGAAGAACAGTTTGGTGGGATTGCAGTATGTAAAATTTCCTAACATGGTTTTCTCCTTTTGTCTTCCAAATCATGTGGTTTGTTTCTGATGGTTCTGAGTATAACAGAAGATAGAATTCATGTGAAATAGTTAGTTTTCATCATTTATAATACATTTTTTGCATGATATAATAAATACAAAGGAGGGATCCTGATGGACAGTGAAACCCTGAAAAACTTCTTAGTGGTGGCCCGGGAAGGGAACATTACCCGGGCTGCCCAGTTCATCCATATTACCCAGCCCACTTTATCCCGGCAGATGCAGAATCTGGAACAGGAACTGGGCCGTCCCCTGCTGATCCGGGGAAAGCGGCATCTGAGCCTGACCCCGGAAGGCCAGCTGTTCCGGAAACGGGCGGAAGAGATCCTGGAGCTGTTCCAGAAGACCCGTTCGGAGATCCACACCTCTTCTGAGATTGCCGGGGACATTTACATGGGTGCCGGAGAAACCGACGTAATCCGGCAGATATCCCAGGTGGCCAGCCAGTTTGCCCAGCTCCATCCCCAGCTCCGGTTCCATATCCGCAGCGGAGACAGAGAAGCAGTACGGGAAATGCTGGAAAAGGGCCTGGTGGATTTTGGTCTGATCTACGGGCCTTCGGATCCGGGAAAATACAAGGTGGTTCCCCTGACCCCAGTGGACCGTTGGGGATTCCTTCTGCCCCGTACCCATCCCCTGGCCCTGTACCCGGAACTGACCCCGGAACAGGTCCATGACCAGCCTCTGATCCTGTCCCGGCAGGCCATGCTTACCGGGATTCCCCAGGAATGGCTGGGCCGGGACCTGGACCATCTGCATATTGCAGGTACCTACACCCTCTTGACCAACGGGGCCAAAATGGTGGCCGGGGGGCTGGGGCTGGCCATGGGGCTGGACGGGCTCATCAACACCAGCGGCAGTCCCCTTTGCTTCCGGCCCTGCAGCCCTCCCCTTCTGGATACCATGAGCCTGATCTGGAAACGGGGCCAGCTGTTCACCCCGGCCGTCCAGGGGTTCCTGGATCTGCTGCTGCAGAATTTTGGGAAGACGGAATAAAAAAAGGAGCTGTTGAGAAAAATCGGGAGTGCCTCAGGCACTCCCGATTTTTCTCAATCAAACTTCCGGTCGTACAGATCGCTCTTGGCCAGGAACTCTTCCACCGTGGCAAAGCCCAGCTTTTTCAGCAGCTCGATCACGTAGGGGTTTTCCGCAGGAGTCTTGTACTGGGCCTCATCACTGTAGGCCTGTACGTTCTTCTTGCCTTCCTCCCGGTTCACCAGCGCTTTGGGGCCGCCTACGCAGCCGCCCTTGCAACCCATGCCTTCGAAGAAGTTCCCTTCGTGGTTCCCCTTCAGGATGCTGTCGATCATGGCCCGGCATTCAGGCACACTGTCCGCCCGGCGGATCTTCATTTCGATCTTCCGGTGGGGGTTCAGCTTCTTCACGGTGGCATCCACAGCTGCCGCCACCCCGCCGGCGTAGGCGTAGCGGATCCCCGCCTTGGAGGCGTGAGGCACATTGTCTTCTTCCAGGGAAGTCAGATCCAGCTGGGTGGTGGAGAACAGGTCCCGGAGCTCTTCATAGGTGAGCACGTAGTCGATGGCTCCCTTCAGATCCGGTTCCTTCATTTCCGCCTTCTTGGCCATGCAGGGCCCGATGAACACGGTCTTGGCTTCCGGATGGAGCACCTTCACCGTCCGGCCCCCGGCGATCATGGGAGACACGGAACCGGGCACATTGGGCATCAGCTGGTGGTACAGCCGGCGGATCATGGCGATCCACATGGGGCAGCAGCAGCTGGTGAGCTGGAAGTCCCCTTCTTTATTGACGTTCTTGTCGAACTCCAGGGCTTCCTTCAGAGTCAGGATATCGGCGAACACCGCCACTTCCAGCATCCCGGAAAAGCCCAGCAGCTTCAGGGCCGTCCGCAGTTTGCCGGCGGTGACTTCCGGGCCGAACTGGCCGGAGAAGGCGGGAGCCACCAGGGCATAGATGGGGGTATCTCCCTTCTTCAGTTCTTCCACCACGGGGATGATGTCCTTCTTGGTCTTCAGGGATTCCAGTTTGCAGGCATCCACACAGGCCTGGCAGCCCACGCATTTGTCCGGATCGATCTGGACCCCGTCAGCACTGGGATGCATGGCATCCCACTGGCAGACCTTCACACAGTCCGCCTGCTTGTCTTCCGAACAGGTGCAGGGCTTCACCCGCCACACCAGGCTGGTTTCTTCCGGATGGGCCAGGCATTCGATCATCTTGGGATCGGCGTTGTCGATGTCTTCCACATTCTTCCCTTCCGCCGCCCGTTTCAGCATCTTGTGATACAGTTCATCCAAAGTCAGTTTTTTCGCTTTGCTGTCTTCCATTTTTTCTCCCCTCGTCAATGGGGATTGCTGCCTGGCAGCAATCCCAAGCCGGAAGTCTGGAGTCCAAAGTCTGAAGCCTCCGGATAGGACCTGTCTCAACAGCCAGGTCCTTTTGATGATGCAGAACCAGGACCGAAATCATCATGAGATTCCCTTTCGATCAATGGTTTTACACATTCAAAAAATTTGCCTGCAAATTTATCATTCGGCTTCTGACTTCTGACTTCTGACTTCTTTACTCCTTACACAATTTTCGTGGACCATCCCTCGATGTTCCACACTTGGTCCACCCAGTCTTCGTAGAATTCCGGTTCGTGGGACACCAGGAGCAGGGTTCCCTTGTATTCCCGGAGGGCCCGCCGGAGCTCTTCCTTGGCTTCCACATCCAGATGGTTGGTGGGTTCGTCCAGCACCAGCAGGTTGGCCGGCCGCTGCATAATCTTGCACAGCCGCACCTTGGCCGCTTCGCCCCCGGAAAGAGCCGTCATCTTGGTGGTGATGTGGTCGTTGGTGAGGCCGCAGGCGGCCAGGGCAGCCCGGACTTCCGAATTGGTCATCCCCGGGTATTCCTGCCACAGTTCCTCCAGGGCGGTGTTCTGGTTCCCTTTGGCACTTTCCTGTTCGAAATACCCTACGGACACGAAATCTCCCTGTTCCACACTGCCTGCCACCGGAGGGATCATCCCCAAAAGGGTCTTCAGCAGGGTGGATTTCCCCAGGCCGTTGGTACCCCGGATGGCGATTTTCTGGCCCCGTTCCAGCTTCAGGTCCACCTGTTTGGTGAGAGGCACGTCATACCCCAGCACCAGATTGCTGGCAGTAAGCACGAACCGGGACGGGGTCCGGTCTTCCAGGAACCGGAAATGAGGCTTGGGCTTTTCCGCCCGTTTGGTGAGGAGCTCCATTTTGTCCAGTTTCTTCTGCCGGCTGTTGGCCATGCCCCGGGTGGCCACCCGGGCCTTGTTCCGGGCGATGAAGTCCTGTTCCTTTTTGATCTCCGCCTGCTGCCGTTCGTAGGCCGCCTCTTCCTGGCGCCGTTTCAGGGCCGCCATCTCCTCGAACTTCTCGTAGTTCCCGGTATACCGGTCCAGCTTCAGGTTGTCCACATGCCAGATGATGTTGGTCACTGCATTGAGGAAGGGTACATCGTGGGAAATCAGGATGAAGGCGTTTTCGTAGTCCTGGAGATACCGGGTAAGCCACTGGATGTGCTCTGCATCCAGGTAGTTGGTGGGTTCGTCCAGCAGCAGGATGTCAGGGTTCTCCAGCAGCAGCTTGGTGAGCAGCACCTTGGTCCGCTGGCCCCCGGACAGTTCGTCCACCTTGTGTTCCAGGCCGATGTCCCGGAGCCCCAGGCCTCCGGCCACTTCTTCGATTTTAGCATCCAGGTTGTAGTAGTCCGCCGCTTCCAGCCGTTCCTGGATTTCCCCCACTTCCTCCATAAGCCGTTCCATTTCTTCCGGAGAAGCGCTTTCCATTTTGTCGTAGTCCCCCAGCATTTCCTGTTCCTGTTCCACCAGGTCCTGGAAGGCGGTGCGGAGGGTTTCCCGGATGGTCTTCCCGGGCTCCAGGGCGGAATGCTGGTCCAGGTAGCCCACTTTGGTCCGCCGGGCCCAGGTCACCTTCCCCTCATCTGGGGTCAGTTTCCCGGTGATGATGGACATGAAGGTGGATTTCCCTTCCCCGTTGGCCCCCACCAGGGCCACATGTTCCCCCTTTTCCAGGCGGAAAGAAACATCGTCGAAAATTTCCCGTCCCCCATAGCTGTGGGAAAGATGGGCAACATCCAAAACACTCATGCAAGAACTCCTTTTGCTGATTCGTTCACCGCCAGCAAAGCTGGCTTCCTTCGGCCATTGACCATTGACCATTGACCGCTGACAGGATGAAAAATACTTTTCACCCTCTATAATCGGTTAAGTATACCATAAAATCCTCTTCCCGTTCAATGATTCCAATGGTTGCAGAAACAACAGACATCTGTACAGACTGTATGTTACAATGTCCCCGCTAAGGGTCTGCCGCACGGGTGGCGGACCCATGACCCTTATAACTGCGCTGCAAGAGGAGAAAAACATGGGTTATCAACTGACACAAGAAGGACTCCGTCAGGTATTCGCCGACTGGAGCCGGGAGTATGACATCTACGCTCCCAAACGGTTCGAAGGGACCGGCCGCTTTTCTGAAACGGATGTGATCCGCTATGGGACGGTGACCGCGCCGGAAGAAGTGATCTGGGACCAGCGGTCCGACTATTCCTGGAAGGAAGCAGTGCTGCCGGTCTGCCAGACCCTGCTGTACTTTACGGAAGAAACGGTCACGGAAGCCAAGGATCCGGACCGGGGCAAGATTGTCCTGCTCCGGAGCTGTGACCTGGCTGCGGTACAGCGGTTCGACTACATCTTCCTCCAGAACGGACCGGAAGATTCCTACTACCGGTCCCGCCGGGACAAGATCAAATTCGTCCTCATGGGTTGTGACCATTCCTTTGAGGGCTGTTTCTGCGTCAGCATGGGCACCAACCGTACCGCCGGCTGGGACGCAGCCCTGAACCGCCGGGAAGAGGGCTACCAGGCTGAAGCCGCCGACAGCTTCCTGGCCGCCGCCCTGGAAAAGGCCGGAACCCTCTGTGGAGACGTGGTCCCTGACGCCGTGGAAGCCAACGACTTCACCGTCACGGTGCCGGAGAACTTGACCAGTGCCGTGGCCCAGAGTACCATCTGGGACGAATACGACAAACGGTGCATCAAATGCGGCCGGTGCACCCTGGTGTGCCCCACCTGCACCTGCTGGTCCATGCAGGATCTTTTCTACACGGAAAACGGCAAAGCCGGGGAACGGCGCCGGGTCCAGGCTTCCTGCATGATCGACGGCTACACCGACGTGGCCGGGGGCCTGAAGTTCCGCCAGAAGGGCGGGGAACGGATGCGCTTCAAGGTGCTCCACAAGGTCCTGGACTTCAAGAAACGGGCCGGATACCAGATGTGCGTGGGCTGCGGCCGGTGCGATGCCATCTGCCCGGAATACATTTCCTTTGTCCGCTGCATCGACAAACTGGCGGACGGTATGAAGGAGGTCACGAAAGATGAAAGATAACACCTACCTGCCCTTCCGCTCCGAGATCCTGGAAGTGATCAAGCATGCAGACCTGGAATACACCTTCCGGATGGCCTATGACCGGGGCAAGGAACATCCGGTGAAACCGGGCCAGTTCTTTGAGATCTCCATCCCCAAATACGGGGAGGCTCCCATTTCCGTCAGCGGCATCACCGACCATTCCCTGGATTTCACCATCCGGAAAGTGGGCAGCCTCACCAACGAAATCTTCGAAAACTACGTGGGGGACCATTTCTTCCTCCGGGGACCCTACGGCAACGGGTTCGACGTGAACATGTTCAAAGGCAAGGAGATCATCCTGGTGGCCGGTGGGTCCGGCCTGTCCCCCATCCACGGGGTCATCGACTACTTTGCGGACCATATGGACGAATGCGAACGGCTGACGGTGATCGTGGGCTTCAAATCCCCCCACGACATCCTGTTCCGGGAAGACCTGAAACGGTGGAAACAAAGCGGCATGAACCTGATCTACACCGTGGACAAGGCGGATGACGACCCGGACTATGACGGCCATGTGGGCCTGGTGACCCAGTACATCCCGGAAATGAACCTCCAGGATCCGGACAACGCCATTGCCGTGGTGGTGGGTCCTCCCATGATGATCAAATTCTCCATCAAGACCCTGCTGGGCCTGGGCTTCGACGAAGAAAAGATCTGGGTCTCTGAATCCCGGAAAATGTGCTGCGGCGTGGGCAAATGCGGCCACTGCCGGATCGGCGAAATCTACGTGTGCCAGGATGGACCGGTGTTCAAATACACCCAGGTCCGGTCCTTCATTGACTAGGAGGCGTCCCATGCTGGATATGGATTGTGGAAAACTGAAAAAGAACGCCTACCGGGTGACCAAGCACCGGGGCATCACCTCTTCCCGGGTGCGGGTGCCCGGCGGCCATCTCACCGCCGATGTACTGGGGAAGATCCAGGAAATCGCGGAAACCTACGGCAACGGCCAGGTCCATCTGACCATCCGCCAGGGCTTCGAGATCCTGGGGATCCCCTTTGAAAAGGTTCCCGAAGTGAACAAGGCTCTCCAGCCCATCATCGAGGAACTGGACATCAACCAGGAAGCCCCCGGCACCGGCTATCCCGCTTCCGGGACCCGGAACATCATGGCCTGTGTGGGGAACCGGGTGTGCCCCTTCGGGAACTACGACACCACCGCCCTGGCCAAACGGATCGAAAAAGCCATCTTCCCCAACGACCTCCATGTGAAGGTGGCCCTTACCGGCTGCCCCAACGACTGCTGCAAAGTGCGGATGCACGATTTCGGAATCATTGGCATGACCGAGCCCCAGTTCGATTCCTCCCGGTGCATCAGCTGCGGCGCCTGTGTGAAGAAATGCAAACAGCTTTCCGTGGAAGCCCTGCACATGGACAAATTCCGCCCGGTGCGGAACGTGGAAAAATGCATCGGCTGCGGAGTCTGCGCCCATGCCTGCCCCAATCGGGCCTGGACCCGGAGCAGGACCCAGTATTTCCGGATCACCCTTTTGGGCCGCAGCGGCAAGAAGAACCCCCGGATGGGTGTGGACTTCATCAAATGGGCGGATGCGGACAGCGTTGTAAAGATTGTCAGCAATGTGTATGACTACGCCCGGAAGTACATCGACCCGGAAGCTCCCGGTGGCAAGGAACACATCGGCTACATGGTGGACCGGACCGGTCCGGAAGAATTCCTCCGGTACATCCTCCGGGACGTGCACCTGCCGGAAAAGGCGGAAGTGTACAAACCTCTCTACTGGAACGGGATCCGGTATTGGGGGTTGAAGTAATAAAGGGTGTGAAAATACTTTTCACACCCTGTCACTAGTCTCTAGTCACTAGTCTCTAGCTGATGGAAGCCAGCTGTCGCTGGCAAATATAGGAGTTGTGAATTATTTTTTCACAGCTCCTTTTTTGTTATAATGGACCCATGAAAGGACTGATACTCATGAAATGGCTCATTGCTTCTGATATCCATGGGTCCGCCTTGTTCACCCGGCAGCTGCTGGAACGGTTCCGTGCCGAAGGGGCCGACCGACTGCTTCTTTTGGGGGACCTTTTGTACCACGGGCCCCGGAACGACCTGCCGGAAGGCTATGCCCCCAAAGAGGTGATTGCCCTCCTGAACGGCCTGAAGGACCGGATCTTCTGCGTCCGGGGCAACTGCGAGGCGGAAGTGGACCAGATGGTCCTCCAGTTCCCGGTGCTGGCGGACTATGCCCTGCTGGAATGGAACCATCACCTGATCTTCGTCACCCACGGCCACCGGTACAACCTCCAGCACCCGCCTCTCCTCCAGCCCGGAGACATCCTCCTCCACGGCCACACCCACATCCCCGCCAACGAGCCCTGGGGCCAGGACAACCGGTACTGGAACCCGGGCTCCGTTTCCCTGCCCAAAGCCGGCACTCCCCACAGCTATATGGTGCTGGAGGAGGACCGGCCCCTCTGGAAAGCCTTGGAATAGGAGGACCAGGATCATGACTCCTTCCAGAAAAATTTCCTTTTCTCTTTTCCTGGCGGTGCTGGGAATGGTTTCTTCCGGGTTCCGGCCTTTGCCGGCTCTGGCCCGGGAGGATGCCGCCAAAATCTCCCACGCCCGGAAAAGCTGGCCAACAATGTGAACCTGACCTTCAACTACAAAGAGGACACAGCGGCTCCCGGCTGGATTTCCCTGTATCACAACTATAATCAGGCTGATTCTTACTACCCCGCAGGAACGGAAGAACAGGATGAACTCCCCAGCTACAGCCGGTGGAAGGCTTACACCAACGGACTGGACTGGCGGGACGGCTGGAAAGTGGGGAAGCATTCCACCGTCACGGCCGGGCTCACCTGGCAGCACACCTCCCTGGATACGGAGCAGAACCTGCTGGATGCCCATAACTTTGCCAAGAACTACAGCCAGGGCATCAGCAATCTGTCCGGCTATGTGACCACCAAGACCCGGTACGGCAAGCTGTCCCTCCAGAGTACCTCCCTGTTCAATCACAACACCCGGTTCGATAATGAATATGTGTACGGAGACTCCCTGGAATACCGGCCGGACGACAGACTGACCTTTTACGGATCCCTCCAGCGGATCTATTCCGTCCCTACCCTGGATGAACTGTACTACAACAATTACAACCAGGATTCTGACGGAGCCTGGAAGATCCGGGGAAATGAGCACCTCCAGCCGGAAACCGGCTTCAAATGGAACGGAGGCATCCGGTACCGGCTCAACAGCCACAGCACCCTGGGGGCCAACGCCTTTGTGTCCCACATCAACAATCCCATTGTATGGTACAGGGAGGCCGGGACCTGGACACCCAAAAATCTGGAAAGCCAGAACAAGGACGGGATCCAGGTCACCTGGGAAGACCAGTTCAGCCCCCGATACGGTCTCACCGCCTCTTATGCCTGGACCCGTACGGACACCACCTACGGCAGCGGCATCGATCCCCAATACACTGATGAAGTGGCGCCTCATGCCGTCAAGGCGGCCCTCACCTACCGGGACAAACGGTGGACCAACAGCCTGCTGTTCCAGGCCGCCTGGGGCCGGGACAAGGGATGGTACACCGGCAATGCCTTCACCCTGGACGCCAATGTCAATTACAGATTCGACCAGCACTGGAGCACCTGGCTGAAGCTCAGGAACCTGCTGGACGAAAGTTACGAAGACGTGGGCTCCCGGACCCTGGGCGACTGCCCCGCCTACGGCCGCACGGCCCTTCTGGGAGTAACGTATCGATTGTGAAAAAGGGGATGTTGCGCATGCAACAGCCCCTTTTACTTTTTCACCGTCTCTCTCAGATTCTTGAAGAACCGGTCGATGATCCGGTTGTACACTCCCAGGGGATCGTTTTCACTGTCCCGTACCCGGGCATCTTCGCTGGAGGCTACCAGTTTTCCGGTTCTGGTATCGAACCACAGGAACCGGACGGTGACGCTGGCATAGGGCACGTAATAATCCGGGATGTATTCCGGATAGGTGATGGTCCGATAAAACGTATGCCAGTTTCCCTGGTCATCCCGGTAGCTGTCATCGATTTCCCGGGTCTTCCATTCCGTATGGGCGGGCACCAGGTAGGAATCCACCTGGCAGTTGTCCAGGGCGGCCAGGATGTACAGCTGGGCCCCTGCGTCCAGAGCCGCCTGGGGGATGGCCACTGCTTTTCTTTCCCCGTCTGTTGTCTGGACCTGACTTTTCCCGTCTTTTTCCCCTGATTTCTCTGTTTTTCCAGCAGAAACCAGGGGTTCTTTTTCTTCCCCTTCTCCCGGCAAAAGAGCCCGGAACTGAATCTCCGGGGCCAGCACCACTTTCACCCCCTTGGCCTTTCCGGCTTTTTTCCGGTAGTCCTGGAGCATTTTCTGGGCCTTGGTACCACTCTGGAGATGGTAGCCGCTCATATCCATATCCGACAGGTACACCGTCTTCACCTGGCTGAAATCATAGTCCGTATCCTGCCAGCTGGTGTATTCCGCCAGAGCTCCGGAAGCCCCGGCCATAGTCAGGATTCCCCCCAGCACAAGCGTACGGATGCCTTGCAGCAGTTTCATGGATCTCACCCTTTCTGTTTTTTCTGATTTTTTACTGGTCTGCCGGGAAAACACGAATCCGGCAGCCTCAGTATATCATAAGGTGAAATCCGGATACAATAAAAAAGAACCCGTCAGCCACGGGTTCTTTCCATCGGCCAGTGACCAGTGACCGTTGACCAGTGACAAAAAGGGACTGTGAAAAAATGATTTCTCATTTTTCACAGTCCCTTTTTTTACAGAACTCAGATCAGTTCCAGGATTGCCATTTCAGCAGCATCGCCGCGGCGGGGAGCCGTTTTGTAAATACGGGTATAACCGCCGTTGCGGTCAGCGTATTTGGGGGCGATTACATCAAACAGCTTCTTGGTGGCATCTTCATCCACGAGGAATGCCAGAACCTGACGACGAGCGCTCAGATCACCTTTTTTAGCCAGGGTGATCATTTTATCAGCCAGACCGCTGATTTCTTTGGCTTTCGTTTCAGTGGTTTCGATTCTCTCGTTTTTGAAGAAGGCGGTCAAGACGCTGCGGAACATAGCTTTCCGGTTGCTGGTGTTCCGGTTGAATTTTCTGTAGGACATCTTTCGTCTTCCTCCTATTCTTCGTCAGAATTGCGCAGGTGCAATCCCAATTCTTCGATTTTGTTCTTGACTTCTTCCAAGGATTTGCTGCCCAGGTTGCGGACGCAAATCAGCTCGTCTTCCGTCTTGTTGATGATATCTTCTACCGTATTGATGCCGGCCCGTCTCAAGCAGTTGTTGGAACGGACAGTCAGATCCAGATCATCGATGGACATCTGCAGCACAGAAGACTTGGTGCCTTCATCGCTGGTCTTGGTACCATCTTCGTCCCCCTGGATGCGGGGCACGTTGGTGGTCTTGAACAGAGCCAGATACTTGATCAGGATTTCGGCTGCAGAAGTCACAGCTTCATCCGGCCCCAGGCTCCCGTCGGTCCATACTTCAAGGGTCAGCCGGTCGTAGTTGGTCACGTTGCCCACCCGGGTATCGGTGACACCGAATTTCACACGGGTGATGGGGGAGTAGATGGAATCCACAGGGATGAAGCCGATGGGCTGATCCTTGGATTTGTTCTTCTCCGCCTGGACGTAGCCACGGCCCACGTCAACGTAGATTTCCATGTTCAGGGATCCGTTCTTGTCCAGGGTTGCAATGTGCAGCTCCGGATTCAGAACTTCCGTGTCCTGATCGGTGATCACGTCGGCGCCGGTCACTTCGCCTTCGCCAGCCTTCTTGATGTAGAACGTCTTGGGTTCAAAGGAGGTCTGGTCATCCAGACCCACTTTGAAGCACAGGGCTTTGATGTTTAATACGATATCCGCAACGTCTTCTCTGACTCCCTCAATGGTAGAGAACTCATGGAGGACTCCATCGATTTTGATGCCCGTCACAGCCATGCCGGACAAGGAAGAAAGCAGTACACGACGCAGACTGTTACCTAAAGTAATACCGTATCCACGTTCCAAAGGTTCCCAGACGAACTTGCCATAACGTCCGTCAGGAGAAATTTCGTCGACAACCAGGCTAGGTTTTTCGATTTCCTTCATGCGGAAGCCTCCTTTCGCGCATTACCACAATACGCGGTATAAGTAAGTGGAGAACAGTATCGGATTACTTGGAGTACAATTCGACGATCATCTGTTCTTCAACAGGTACGTCGATGTCTTCCCGAACCGGCAGACGGTCAACCTTTCCGCTGAGGTTTTGAGCGTCCACGGAGATCCAGGCAGGAACGGAGGTCTTGCCCAGGACTTCAGCCATGCCTTTGAAGTAGGCAGAGCTGCGGCTGTTTTCCATTACGGAGACTACATCCCCGGCTTTAACCAGAGCAGAGGGGATGTCCAGGCGCTTGCCGTTTACGGCAATGTGGCCATGGGTCACCAGCTGGCGAGCCTGACGGCGGGTATGGGCCAGGCCCATGCGGTATACCACGTTGTCCAGTCTGCGTTCCAGCAGGATCAGCAGGTTGGCACCAGCGATGCCTTCCATTTTCTTGGCTTTTTCATAGTAGCCGCGGAACTGTTTTTCCAGAACGCCATAGATGAACTTGGCTTTCTGTTTTTCAGCCAGCTGCATACCATATTCGCTCTTCTTTTTGAACTGGCGTTTCGGCTGCCGGTTGGATTCTTTCATAACCCCAACGAAAGCCGGAGACATGCCCAGAGATCTGCATCTTTTCAGAACAGGAGTCTTATCAATAGCCATCTAGTCTTTCACCTCCAATTATACTCTTCTGCGTTTCGGCGGACGGCAGCCGTTGTGAGGAATGGGAGTCACATCTTTGATGGATTCCACTTCCAGGCCTGCAGCCTGCAGAGCGCGGATAGCAGCTTCACGGCCAGCGCCGGGGCCCTTGACGAATACTTCGATCCGTTTCAGACCATGTTCCATAGCGGCTTTGGCAGCGGATTCAGCAGCCATCTGAGCTGCAAAAGGAGTGCTTTTCCGGGAACCGCGGAAGCCCTGACCGCCGGCAGAAGCCCAGCTCAGGACAGCCCCGTTCAGATCGGAAATCGTTACGATCGTGTTATTAAAGGTGGAGCGGATATGTGCTACACCAGCTTCAATGTTCTTGCTTACTTTCCGTTTGGCACGGACAACTTTTTTACCAGCCACTCGTCTAATCCCTCCTTAGACAGACTTACTTCTTAGCGCCGGCCACTTTTTTCGGGCCTTTGCGGGTACGAGCATTGTTCTTGGTGTTCTGACCCCGTACAGGCAGGCCTGCACGATGTCTCCGGCCGCGGTAGCAGCCGATTTCCACCAGGCGTTTAATGTTCAGGGATTCTTCACGACGAAGGTCCCCTTCCACTTTGTATTCATGATCCAGGATTTCACGCAGCTTGGCAATTTCCGCTTCCGTCAGATCCCGGACACGGGTGTCAGGGTTGATCCCGGTTTTAGCCAGGATTTCCCGGGACAGGGTCAGACCGATCCCGTAAATGTACGGCAGAGCGTATTCGATACGTTTATCTCTAGGCAAATCTACACCGGCGATACGAGCCATTCAAAGCACCTCCTTCTTATCCTTGTCTCTGTTTATGTTTCGGGTTTTCGCAAATGACCATGACGCGGCCTTTGCGTTTGATAATCTTGCATTTTTCGCAAATGCGTTTTACAGACGGTCTTACTTTCATGTTGCTTGAACCTCCTCTTGCCAATCCTCTTATTTGAACCGATAAGTAATCCGACCCCGGTTCAGATCATAGGGCGTCAGCTCTACGGTCACCTTATCCCCTGGGAGGATCTTAATAAAGTTCATACGTATTTTTCCGGAAATATGTGCCAGGATTTCATGATCGTTTTCCAGTTTTACCCGGAACATCGCATTGGGTAAAGATTCCAAGACAGTACCTTCTACTTCGATCGCATCTTGTTTTGACACGCTTATGCCTCCTTACCCTTTTACAGCAGCGACCACGTCAGCATACACCTTGTCGATGGGCTGAGTGCCGTCAATTTCCCTGTACACGCCTTCCGCCTTGTAATACGCAATGAGAGGAGCAGTTTGGCTATGGTACGCTTCCAAACGTTTTTTCACAGTGGTTTCTTTGTCATCATCCCGCTGGTAAAGTTCCCCACCGCATTTGTCGCATACGTTTTCCTGTTTGGGAGGATTGTACACCACATGATAGGTGGCACCACAGTTTTTGCAGATCCGCCGGCCGGTAACCCGGGCTACCAGGTCTTCATCAGGCACGCTGATGTTGACCGCAGCAGTCAGGGAGATCCCGAGATTCTTCAGGATGTCGTCCAGGGCTTCTGCCTGATCTTTGGTACGGGGAAAACCGTCCAGGATGAATCCTTTGGCACAGTCCGGCTGGCTCAGACGTTCCTTCACAATGCCGATCGTGACACTGTCCGGAACCAAACCGCCGGCGTCCATATATTTCTTGGCTTCTTTCCCCAATTCCGTCCCATTTTTCACAGCCGCACGGAACATATCTCCCGTAGAAATATGGGGAATGGGGAAATCGGCAACTAATTTTTCCGCTTGGGTCCCCTTGCCTGCGCCAGGAGGTCCCATTAAAAGAATATGCATGTTCTCTCTCCTTATTTCATGAAACCCTGGTAGTGCCGCATGAGGGTCATGGACTCTACCTGTTTCATTGTGTCAAGCGCTACGCCAACTACGATCAACAAAGCCGTTCCGCCGAAGTATACTCCGGAAATTCCTGTGAGCCAGACGATCATGTTGGGCATAATAGCAATGAACGCCAGAAAAACAGCACCCGCCAGGGTGATCCGGTTCATCACCTTGTCCAGATAGTCCGTGGTCGGTTTGCCAGGCCGCAGCCCGGGGATGAAGCCGCCGTATTTCTTGATGTTGTCGGACATATCCGGGATGTTCAGGCTTACTGCGGTATAGAAGTAAGTGAAGAACAGGATGAGCAGGATGTACAGCGAGGTCTGCAACGGTGTGCCCCATGCTAAATAGCCGGCCACTTTCTGGATCCAGGGGATCTTGATGAACTGCGCAATGGTCACAGGAAACATCAATACGGAAGAAGCGAAGATGATGGGCATAACACCGGCCTGATTCACCTTCAGGGGAATGTAGGTGGTGTGTCCGCCGTACATCTTCCGACCTACGATCCGCTTTGCGTACTGGACGGGGACTTTCCGGTAGGAAACCGTAATGGCCACCACGAACATCACCATCAGTACAGCCAGCACAGCGAAGATCAATACGTTGAAGACGTTGATAGTTCCTGCCTGCAGGTACCGGCCGATCACAGCCAGCCCGTTGGGCAGTCGGGAAATGATCCCGGCAAAGATGATCAGAGAAATCCCGTTCCCGATCCCTTTGGCCGTAATCTGTTCCCCAATCCACATCAGCAGCAGAGAGCCTGCGGTAAGGGTGATGACGATCATGGCAAAGGAGAAGAAGTCAGGGTTGTTGACTGCCGCCCGCAAGCCATATGCCATCCCGATTGCCTGAATGGCGCCCAGGCCCACCGCCGCATAGCGGTTGATTTTGTTGATTTTTTTTGCTCCTTCCGCTCCCTCTTTGGACCATTCTTCCAAAGTCGGGATCACCACTGTCAGCAGCTGCGTAATAATTGACGCATTGATGTAAGGAGTAATGCTCATGGCAAATATGGAGAATTTGCTGAGAGCACCGCCGGAGAACAGATCCAGAAGACCGAACAGGTTTCCACTGGTGAAAAGCCGTTCGATCATGGCTGCGTTAACCCCCGGAACGGGAATTTGCGTACCAGCCCTGAATACTATGAACATCGCAAGGGTAAATAATACTTTCTTTCGGAGTTCCGTAGCCTTTAACAGGTTATCAAGGGCTGATGCCAATTAGATCACCTCTACCTTACCGCCGGCAGCTTCGATCTTGGATTGAGCAGTTTTGCTGAAGCCCATGGCTCTTACCGTGACCTTTTTGGTCAGTTCGCCATTGCCCAGGACACGAATGCCGTCACGGATGTTTTTCACCAGGCCGGCTTCGATCAGGGCTACAGGATCGATTACAGCACCGTCGTCAAAGCAGTTGAATACTTCCACATTGATCTCAGTGTAATGTTTGCCGAATTTATTGTAGAAACCGCGTTTCGGCAGACGCAGGTACAACGGCTTTTGGCCACCTTCGAACCCAGGACGTTTCACCCCGCCGCTACGGGATTTCTGACCTTTTTGGCCTTTGCCGGATGTTTTGCCCAGGCCGGAACCAAGACCGCGGCCTACACGGACGCGAGCTTTTTTGGAGCCGGCAGCGGGAGCCAATTCATGCAAATACATTTGCAGACCTCCTTATTACGCCTTCACTTCTTCTACTTTGACCATATGTTCCACTTTGTGGATCATACCGCGCAGAGCAGGAGAGTCTTCTTTCACAACGCTGGTACGGATCTTGGTCAGACCCAGAGCCTTGACAGTAGCGCGTTGGTCTTTGGGATACCCGATTAAGCTACGGGTCAGCGTGATTTTTACCTGTGCCATCATGCTACCTCCTTAGCCTAACAGTTCTTCAACAGTTTTGCCGCGCAGAGCAGCAACTTCTTTGGCGTTCTTCAGGGATTTCAGACCCTGCAGAGTTGCCCGGACCACATTGTTGGGGTTGGAAGTACCCTGAGATTTGGTCAGGATGTCCCGAACACCAGCCAGTTCCAGGACGGCACGGACAGCACCGCCGGCGATAACCCCGGTACCTTCCATAGCCGGTTTCAGCAGGACGCGGCCTGCACCGAACACACCGATTACTTCGTGAGGAATGGTGGTGCCTTTCAGAGGAACGGTGATCAGGTTCTTTTTGGCATCATCCACACCCTTGCGGATTGCTTCGGGAACTTCGGCAGCTTTGCCCAGGCCCATGCCAACCTTGCCGTTTTCATCACCAACAACAACCAAAGCAGAGAAGGAGAAACGACGTCCGCCTTTTACGACCTTAGCTACGCGGTTGATGAAGACTACTCTTTCTTTGAAGCCATCATCTTGTTTTTCGTAATTAGCCACTCTTTTGTCCTCCCTCTGTTAAAATTCCAGACCAGCTTCGCGAGCCGCTTCAGCCAGGGCTGCTACACGGCCGTGATACAGGTAACCACCGCGGTCGAATACAACAGTCTTGATGCCCTTTTCCAGAGCTTTTTTGGCGATTTCAGTGCCGACAGCTTTAGCAGCTTCGATGTTGCCGCCGTAGTTGGCTTTGTTGGCCTTTTCCACGGTGCTGGCGGAAACCAGAGTTTCACCAGTTTCATCGTTGATGATCTGAGCGTAGATGTTGCTCAGGCTGCGATATACATTGAAACGGGGTTTTTCAGCCGTTCCCACAATATTTCTGCGCATACGCAGGTGACGTTTCTGACGTGCTGCGTTTTTATCTTTCTTGTTCAGCAAGAGATTCACTCCTTCCTATTAGAAATTATTTCTTGCCTTTGGCGCCGGCTTTACCAACCTTGCGGATGATATGTTCGCCTACATAGCGGATCCCTTTGCCTTTGTAGGGTTCGGGAGCACGCAGGCTGCGGATTTCAGCAGCCACAGCACCAACTTTTTCCTTGTCGATACCGGAAACGATGATTTCCGTGGAGTTCGGGCAGTCGAAGGAAATGCCTTCGGGAGGATCCATCACGCAGGGATGGGAGAAGCCCAGGGTGAAGCTCAGGGCTTTGCCCTTCTTGGCTACACGGTACCCAACACCCTGGATTTCCAGGTGTTTGGAATACCCTTCCGTAACGCCGATGATCATGTTGTTGATCAGGGTACGGGACAGGCCGTGGAGGCTGCGGTGCACCTTGTCGTCGGAAGGACGGGTCACGGTGATCACCCCATCATTCAGGGCCACGGTCAGTTCTTTGCTGATTTGACGGCTCAGTTCGCCTTTCGGTCCCTTAACGGAGACCAGGTTATCTTCCACCGTTACCGTAACTTTATCAGGGACGGTAATCGGAGCTTTTCCAATTCTTGACACTTATAAGCACCTCCGGTCTAGGGAATATCTTACCAAACGTAAGCCACTACTTCGCCGCCCAATCCAGCTTTCCGGGCAGCCTTGTCGGTCATCATGCCCTTGGAAGTGGAGATTACGGCGATGCCCAGGCCGCCCAGTACGCGAGGCAGCTGGTCTTTCTGGGTGTAGACTCTCAAACCGGGTTTGGAGATACGCTTAATGCCGGAAATAACTTTTTCCTTGTTGGGACCGTATTTCAGCTGTACACGGATCACATTCTGGTGTTCACCGGCTACGACTTCGAAATCTTTAATGAATCCTTCGCTCTTCAAAATCTCTGCAATGGCAGTTTTGATTTTGGAGCAGGGGATTTCAACTTTATCGTGATGAACCGAATTGGCATTACGGATTCTCGTAAGCATATCGGCAATCGGATCAGTCATGGTCATTTATAAAAGCCCTCCTTCCTTTTTCCGCTCTTACCAGCTTGCTTTCGTTACGCCGGGAATAGCGCCTTCGTAAGCATACTTCCGGAAGCAGATACGGCAAATGCCGAATTTGCGCATGTAAGCATGCGGTCTGCCACAGATCTTGCAGCGATTATATTTGCGGACCTTGAACTTCGGTTCCGCTTTCCATTTTTCAATCAATGCGGTCTTTGCCACGGTTTTCCCTCCTTATGCCCCAAACGGCATACCCAGAAGCTTCAGCAGTTCTCTGCCTTCTTCATCGGTTTTAGCAGTCGTTACGATGATAACATCCATGCCGCGGACTTTGTCGACTTTATCATAGTCGATTTCAGGGAAAATCAGCTGTTCTTTCAGGCCGATGGAATAGTTGCCACGGCCGTCGAAGGACTTGGGGTTGACCCCTCTGAAGTCACGTACCCGGGGCAGGGCAATGTTCATGAATTTATCCAGGAATTCATACATCCGGCTGCCACGCAGGGTGACTTTCACACCGATGGGCATGCCTTCACGGAGTTTGAATGCAGCGATGGATTTCTTTGCCTTGGTGATGATGGGTTTCTGACCGGCGATCATGGTCATGTCAGCCACAGCAGATTCAATAGCCTTGCTGTTGGTCACTGCTTCACCGCAGCCAATATTCAAAACAACTTTTTCCAGTTTCGGAATTTCGTTGACGTTCTTGTAATTGAATTTTTCCATTAAGCCTTTCACAGCTTCGGAATTGTATTTGTCTTGCAGTCTCGTTGCCATCTGTTTTCCTCCTTTCCCGAAGATTATTTATCGATGACTTCCCCGCATTTTTTGCAGGCTCTGACAAAACCATTGCCAGCGGCCACTTTTTTGATACGGGTCGGTTTCTTGCAGGACGGGCATACCAGCATTACGTTGGAAACGCTGATAGGAGCTTCCTTGGTAATGATCCCACCCTGAGGGTTGCTCTGAGAAGGTTTCGTGTGCCGTTTTACCTGGTTCACGCCTTCCACAGTCACCTTGGATTTCTTCGGGAAAGCAGCGGTCACTTTGCCTTCCTTGCCTTTATCTTTACCAGCCAATACCACCACGGTATCGCCTTTTTTCACGTGCAATTTCACGGCTTCAGCCATTTCTGCAACACCTCCTTGTTCTTAGAGCACTTCCGGTGCCAGGGAAATGATCTTCATGAAGTCTTTATCACGGAGTTCCCGGGCAACAGGCCCAAAAATACGAGTGCCCTGAGGGGTCTTATCGTCTTTGATCAGAACCGCAGCGTTTTCGTCGAAACGAATGTAAGAACCATCCGGACGGCGGGTGCCTTTTACGGAACGCACCACAACGGCCTTCACTACATCACCTTTTTGGACAACGCCACCGGGTGTAGCATCTTTGACAGAAGCCACAATGATGTCACCGATGTTGGCGTATCTCCGATAGGAACCGCCCAGCACACGGATGCACATAATCTTTTTGGCGCCGGTATTGTCCCCAACATTCAGCACAGTCTGCTGTTGAATCATGGTTTACCTCCCTTGCCAAGCTATGCTCAGCAGTCTATCTTATTTTGCCCGTTCTACGATTTCAACGACGCGCCAGCATTTGTCTTTGGACAGGGGCCGGGTCTGAGCAATCTTCACGATATCCCCAGTATGAGCATCATTGTTTTCGTCATGAGCCTTCAGTTTAATGGTATGCATTACGCCTTTTTTGTAAAGAGGGTGTTGAACCAGACGTTCAATAGCGACCACAACGGTTTTCTGCATCTTGTCGCTTACGACTTTACCAGTACGCGTAACACGCAAGTTTCTCTCTTCAGCCACGGAATGTTTCCTCCTTCGCTTAGGGTCTAACCCGGATTAAGCGTTCACTTCGCGTTCCCGCTGGATCGTTTTGATCTGGGCAATGGATTTCTTGACTTCTCTGATCTTCATCGGATTGTCCAGTTGTCCGGTTGCCATTTGAAAACGCAAATTAAAAAGTTCATCTTTTAAGCCTGCCAGCTTGGATTCCAGCTCTTCAACAGACATTTCTCTGATTTCGTTAGTTTTCATTAAGCTTCACCACCTACTCCATTTTCACGCGCGGTGACTTCGGCATCCAGCTGTTCCTTCGTAACGAAGCGGGTCTTGATCGGCAGCTTGTTGCCGGCCAGACGCATAGCTTCCTTAGCGATATCTTCAGTAACGCCTGCCATTTCGAACAGAACCCGGCCAGGTTTAACCACGGCTACCCAGTATTCAGGAGAACCTTTACCACTACCCATACGGCTGCCAGCAGCTTTGGCAGTTACAGGCTTGTCAGGGAAAATCTGGATCCATACCTGACCGCCACGTTTGATGTAACGGGTCATGGCGATACGGGCGGCTTCGATCTGCCGGTTGGTGATCCAGGACGGTTCCAGGGCTACCAGGCCGAACTGACCATGAGCCACTCTGTTGCCCCGCATTGCACGGCCTTTCATGCGGCCTCTATGCTGTTTACGATGCTGTACTCTCTTCGGTAATAACATTATTTCGCCCCTCCTTCTTGCGCTTCAGGAGCTTCCTTCTTCACGGCCTTGGTCGGCAGGACTTCGCCTTTGTAGATCCATACCTTTACGCCGATCCGGCCATAAGTGGTATGAGCTTCAGCAGTCCCATAGTCGATGTTGGCACGCAGGGTATGCAGAGGAATGCTGCCATCACGATAGCTTTCGGTACGGGCGATTTCAGCCCCGCCCAGACGGCCGGCGCACTGGATCTTGATCCCTTTGGCACCCAGACGCATGGTACGGCCCACGCACTGCTTCATGGCACGGCGGAAAGCGATCCGGCGTTCCAGCTGGGAAGCAACGTTTTCAGCAACCAGGGTGGCATCCATATCCGGTTGTTTAACCTCGATGATGTTGATGTCCAGCTTGCTGTCGGTCATTTTGGCCAGGTCTTTTTTCAGCAGTTCGATGTTGCTGCCCTGACGGCCGATGACGATACCAGGTTTAGCGGTGTAGATGCTGATCCGCATCTTCTGTTCCGTTCTTTCGATGGTAACCCGAGAGATACCAGCCTGGAATTGTTTATCTTTAATGAAATCACGAATCTTGATGTCTTCCAACAGATTCTTTTGATAGTCCTTGTCGGCGAACCATTTGGAATCCCAATCATCGATTACGCCCACTCTGAAACCATGTGGATTAACTTTTTGACCCACTATTCATTCCCTCCTTCTGTCAGGATGATTATTTTTCGGAAACAGCCACGGTGACATGGCTGGAACGTTTCAGGATCTTGAAGGCCTGTCCACGGGACCGCGGATGGATTCTCTTCATGGTGGGACCCTGGTCAACGAAAGCGTTGGAAACGACCAGATTGTCAACGTTCATGTCAAAGTTGTGTTCAGCGTTCGCAACAGCGGAGCGAAGAACTTTTTCAATAACCTCAGAACCAACTTTCGGGGTAAACTTGAGGATTGCAAAGGCTTCGTTCACAGACTTGCCCCGGATCAGGTTGATCACGATGCGCAGTTTGCGAGGTGCGATACGGATGTATTTGGCAACAGCTTTAGCTTCTTGCATCTATTTTATCCTCCTTCCCCTGATTATTTCGTTACGGCAGCGGCTTTATCGCCATGGCCCTTGAACAGACGGGTAGGAGCGAATTCGCCTAATTTATGGCCGACCATATCTTCGGTGATATACACAGGCACATGTTTGCGGCCATCATGGACAGCAATGGTGTGACCCAGGAATTCAGGGAGAATCGTGGAGCTGCGGGACCAGGTTTTAACGACTTTCTTATCCTGGGCAGCGTTCAGCGCTTCAATTTTCTTCAGCAGACTAGCTTGGACATAAGGTCCTTTTTTAACGGATCTGGACACTCTGTATGCCTCCTTTCAACAAACTCTGTTATTTCGTTCTGCGTTTCAGGATCAGTTTGGAAGAAGCCTTCTTGTTCTTCCGGGTACGGGTACCAAAAGCACTCTTGCCCCAGGGAGTAACAGGACGCTTACGACCAACAGGGGAGTGACCTTCACCGCCGCCATGAGGATGGTCGTTCGGGTTCATTGCCACACCACGGTTGGCGGGACGGACACCCAGCCAGCGGGAACGGCCTGCTTTACCCAGAGTCAGGTTTTCATGATCCAGGTTGCCGATCTGACCGATGGTGGCACGGCAGTTGATGTGTACCTGACGCAGTTCGCCGGAAGGCATACGCAGCAGGGCATAGCTGCCTTCTTTGGCCATCAGCTGGATGGCAGCACCGGCGCTCCGGCCCATCTGGCCGCCTTTGCCGATCTTCAGTTCCACATTGTGGACCATGGTACCCAGAGGGATGTTCTGCAGGGGCAGTGCGTTGCCCACTTTGATATCGGCTTCGGGACCGCTGACAACAACGTCGCCCACCTTCAGGCCCTGAGGAGCCAGGATGTAGCGTTTTTCACCGTCTGCATAGTTCAGCAGAGCAATGTTGGCGCTCCGGTTGGGATCATATTCGATGGTCGCAACTTTTGCGGGGATGTTGTCTTTATTCCGTTTGAAATCGATGATACGATACTGTCTTTTGTGACCGCCGCCCTGATGACGAACCGTCATTTTACCGGTGTTGTTCCGGCCGGCATGCTGGTTCAGTTTAACAACTAAAGGGCGATGGGGCTTGTCCGTAGTGATCTCTTCAAAGGTGGACACAGTCATGCTGCGTCTGGAAGGAGAATACGGATTAAAGCTTTTAATAGCCATTGTTTGACCTCCTTAGACGAATTACATTCCTTCGAAGAGCGGAATTGTATTACCTTCAGCCAGTTTTACAATTGCTTTCTTGTAATCGGAACGCTTGCCTTCATATTTACCCATACGCTTGGTTTTACCCAGAACGCGGATGGTGTTGACATTCACAACCTTCACATTGAAGATGGCTTCAATGGCCTGGCGGATTTCAGTCTTGTTTGCGCCCATTGCCACCTGGAAAGTGTATTTGTTGTCCTTCATCATGTCAGAAGTCTTTTCGGTCACAATGGGTCTGATGATAATGTCGCGAGGATTGGCAGCCATTATGCGAGCACCTCCTCAATTCTTGCTACGGCATCTTTTGCCAGCAGTACTTTTTCCGCATTCAGGATATCGTAAACGTTCAGGCAGTCATTGGACAGGGCCTTTACTTTTTCGATGTTGCGGGAAGATTTTTCTACGTTTTCGTTTTCCCCGTCAGTGATGATCAGGGCTTTTTTGTCGACAGCTTCGAAGCCATTCAGCAGAGCAACTGCATCTTTGGTCTTGGGAGCATCGAAGGTCAGGTTGTCAACCACAACCAGAGCACCTTCAGCGACTTTTGCGCTCAGTGCGCAGCGGATGGCCAGACGACGGGCCTTCCGGGGCATATCTTTTGCATGGCTCCGGGGAGCAGGACCGAAGACGGTACCACCGCCTACCCACAGAGGAGAACGGACGGAACCGGCACGAGCCCGGCCAGTACCTTTCCGTTTCCAGGGTTTTCTGCCACCGCCCCGTACCATACCGCGGGTCTTGGTTGCATGAGTGCCCTGACGTTCGTTGGCTTGCTGCATAACAACAGCCTGATGGACAACGGCTTCGTTGAATTCTACGCCAAAGACGTAATCCATCAATTCTATTTCTTCACCGGTCTGTTTGCCGGTCTTATCGTAAACTGCTACTTTCGGCATTGAAACGCCCTCCTTTCGTTAAACCTTATTTTTGTTCTGCTTTCACGACATCGGGACGAACCGTGTCTCTCAGCAGCAGGAAGGTACCAGCGGCACCAGGTACAGAACCTTTAACCATGATCAGGTTGCGGTCCTTGTCCACTTTTGCGATCGTCAAGCGCTGTACAGTCGCGCTGATTCCACCCATACGGCCAGGCAGTTTCTTGCCTTTGATTACACGGCCGCCAGGACCGGAATGCATAGGACCATTGGAACCAGGTTCACGATGAGATTTGGAACCGTGTTTCATAGGACCACGTGCGAAGTTGTGGCGTTTGATCGTACCAGCGAACCCTTTACCGCGGGAAACGCCGACAGCGTCAACCAGATCGCCGGCTGCGAAAATGTCAGCAGCAATCTTGTCACCGACTTTATATTCAGAAGGAGCATCCAGACGAACTTCGCGGACAACCTTTACAGGAGCCACACCAGCTTTGTCGAAGAAGCCCTTCATGGGTTTGTTGACTTGTTTTTCTTTGATATCCCCAAAACCCAGCTGAACAGCATTGTAGCCGTCTTTTTCTTCCGTTTTGTTCTGCAGCACGACGCAGGGACCCGCTTCCACAACAGTTACGGGAACCAAAGTACCGTCAGCTTCAAAAATTTGGGTCATACCTAATTTTTTGCCTAAGATTCCTTTAGCCATCATCGCACCTCCTTACGCTTTGATCTCGATATCTACACCAGCAGGAAGATCCAAGCGAGTCAGTGCATCGATCGTCTTAGCTGTAGGTTCCAGGATGTCAACCAGTCTCTTGTGGGTCCGCATTTCGAACTGTTCACGAGAGTCTTTGTTTACATGAGGGGAACGCAGAATCGTATAGATGTTTTTTTCCGTAGGCAGGGGAATCGGGCCGGAAACCTGAGCACCGGTACGTTTCGCCGTTTCTACGATTTTGGAAGCACTCTGATCCAGTGCTTTGTAGTCATACGCTTTCAGGCGTATACGGATTTTTTGAGTCTTTGCCATTGTTTTTAATTCCTCCATTCGCCACGTTTCCAAGAACGGACATACTCAGCAGAAGTTCCCTTCTTTGCCAGCGGGCCAGAAGCCATCTTCTGCCTCATCGCGGGCCCTGTAAAGCATAAGAATATGAGGGGCTTTGGCCAAGCCCCTCATATGGGCTTTCTTTAGATTGAATCGGAAGGATTAGCCTTCGATTTCGGTAACAACACCGGCACCAACGGTATGGCCGCCTTCGCGGATAGCGAAACGCAGACCTTGTT
>ERZ791883.295-NODE-295-length-65704-cov-7.911773_pt1 | contig 65704 bp, 88 predicted proteins | sample MGYA00510160_ERZ791883 | MGnify/ENA primary metagenome ERZ791883 (study PRJEB30046, sample SAMN00792072) | human gut metagenome | study: EMG produced TPA metagenomics assembly of the A metagenome-wide association study of gut microbiota in type 2... | reverse complement strand
GATTTAAGGTTAACAAAAAGATTGGCTGTCTGGGATAGATAGCCTTTTTTTATGCCTTGCAGTGTGCAATGCCCATGCACCGTACACGATTGCTTGTATCCACAGCGTCAGCATCTGAGGCCAAATGTCGGCAAGAGTGGCACCCATTGAATTCAGTTGGACGAAAGCGAGCACCGCGGGAGCTGCGGGAAAAATGTAGTGCGCCGCCTGCCAATACCAAGGCATTAGTTCCAGAGGATAGGAAACGCCCGAAAGGAAGATGTAGCCCACAGAAAAGAATGCTATCATCAGCAGCGGGGCTTCCGGGTCGGTGAACCAGCGGGACAGGGCAAGTGCAAAGAAACTTGTGGCAAGCAGAAAAGGTATCATCATCACGACAATGTCCAATCCGTTGCCGATATTGGGAATACTGAAAATGTGCGGGAGCAATCCCAGCAGGAACAACGAGAACACCACATACAGCATTACATATACAAAACTCCTTCCCGATACGATGCGCAGCGCATCCTTTAGGGAACAGGCGTTCATCATGGAAATTCCTTTCCGCCTTTCTTCGGCTTCTTCACCTGTCAGCATGGCAATCACCATTAGCATCGTCTGAAAGATGATGACAATCATTACGGCGGGGATCAGGTAGGAACCATATCCTTCGGTATAGTTGTAAAGGGCCGTCCCTGATACGTTGACGGGGGCGGATGATGCGACGGCCAACAACCCCTGTGGCGGCAGAAATACAGCTCCGGCAGATCGGTGGGCATCATTTACGGCCAGCATAACGCGTGAGGCGGCTTCTTGCAATCCCTTGAAATTGAGGAACGCGTCTGTTGCCGCATATAGGGTGAATACGGAGGTTTCACCGCGGGCCACACGTGTCTCGAAATCGGAGGGAATATAAAGTATGCCGGTGACCTCGCCTTTCTTCATCCATTCGCGGGCTTCAAGGATGTTTGGAGTCCGGGCGCGGACCGAAGTCTGCGGAGCTGCATCCAGCCAGCGCACGTATTCCCGGCTGAGTGCGGAATGGGAGAGGTCGACTACGGCAACCGGAGCTTTGCGCACTAGGTTGGGGGCATACATGTAGTTATAGAGTAAACCGTAGAGGAATATACCGCCTGCCAACACCAGAAGGATTGCAGGATTGGTGGAGATGGCTTTCCATTCATGGCGGATAACATCACCTAAGGACGGCATTCCGTTCCCGGCAGTATGTGCCAATGATTCCTGTGGGGTTGCTTTTTCAGTTACTTCCTCCGATATTGTTTTTCGTATCCACCATTTCAGTAAAGGTAGAATCAATACTCCCAACAATAGGAATATCAGGAGTATAGCAACCGATTGCCATAAATAGGCAAAACCTGCATTGAAATAGATCATTGCCTGTGACGCTTCGGTGAAGTGCCGCACCGGGAACAGGTAGGAAGCGGCATCAACCGGTGCGTACATAGCCGCCACCGGAAATGTAACCCCTGACAGTGTAGCCCCCAAAGAACCTATCATTGAAACCACGCTGATGATGTAGGCTATCTTGGGAAAAACAGAGAATATCAGTACCGCCAATGCCTGTGTGGCCATGATGAAGAGCACTGTAATGGCATTCATCAGCCACAGGCTGCCCTGAAACGGTATATGCAGCGGGCCGAATAAGACGTAGTTCGCCAATATGCCTATGGCAGAGAATACAAGGGTATAGGGCAGCAGCTTCCCTGCGACAGCGGCAAGGATGCTGGCATTTTGCAGGTTGGCAGGATCTTTATCCGGAGGTGTGGCAGCCCGCATCCAATTTTGCGTGGTACCGAACTTGAATTCGCTTCCTATGGAGTAGACCGTTACAAGCAAAACCAGTATTTGGAACAAAACGAAGAAAAACGGCTGGCTCAGATAGATAGAGTAATCCATGTCAGGATTATAGAGTGGGTGTGTATCGGCTTCTACCGGAAGGAGGAACGTTTGCATTTGTCCCTGTTCCACCCCCAGCGCTTGTGCCTGTATGATGATAGGGGACAGGGCTATTGGAGCGAGGGTGGTTTCGAATGTAGCCATTAGTTCGCTTCCTACCGAGAGAAGGGCGTAATGGTAGTAATAGGTCAGCGTTGCGTCCGTTCCGCTGACTGCTTTCTGCTCAAACCGGGGAGGAATGGACAAGTAACCGTATATTTCTTTCTGCTGCAACGCCTGACGTGCTGAAGCTTCATCGGTGAAGTGCTTCGCCACCCGAAAAGCAGGGGCGGCCGATATGCGTCGGGATATGCTGCGTGAAGTCGCGGTATTGTCCCGGTCTACGATGCCGATGGGTATGTTCTCCATTTGTCCGTTCCCGAAAATAGTAGCCATGAAGAACAGGCAGAATAAGGGCAGGATGACACACACGCCGAGATAAAGGCGGCGTGAGGTGATACGGTGATATTCGCGGAGGAAAACATTATATAGTAAATTCATGATGAGAGGTTGGTGATTAGTGATTGGTGATTAGCGGTCGGCGTGAGTCAGCAGCACCGACATTCCCGGTCTTAGCCCTTCCACAGCCTGTACAGGACGTGCATGTATTTCAAAGGTCTGCATGTCGTAGCTCCCTGTTTGCTTGGTGGATTTCCAAGTGGCGAAGCTGCCCAGCGGGCTGATGTAATAGATGCGGAACTCTATGTCTTTCTTGTCAAGTGCGGGAACATCGGCTTTGAAAGTTCCGCCTATCTTGAACTGAGGCATCAGGTCTTCCCGAATATTCAAGACCGCGTGCACATCGTTCATTACAATCAGGTTCATAATGGGAGTGCCCGGAGCCACCAGCTCGCCGCGTTTCGGGAAGATAGTGGCTATCTGTCCGTCTTCGGGAGCTATGAGCTTGGAGTCCACCAAAAGGGCGGATACTTCATCGACAGTGCTGCGGGCAGCGTCTACAAGGCTGCGGGCAGCGGCGCGGTCTTCACTTTGCGCACCGTCCACTGCCATTTGGTATTGTTGGTACGCAGCTCGTTCGGCGGCCTGTGCGGCTTTGTACATGGCTTCTACTTCGTCCTTTCGCTGCTCGGTGACGACGCTGTCTTTGTAAAGGGTTAGGACACGCCGGTAGGTGGTTTGGGCAAGGGTGAGGTCGCTTTGCGTCTTGTTCCATAGCTGCCGGGCTGTGGCAATGATTTGTCGGCGCGTTCCGGCATCAATCTTTTTGTTCTGCTCTTGCGCCACTTGTTCCAAAGCATTCACTTGGCGGTACTTGGCTTCGATAGTGGGACTGTTGATGACGACGAGCGTATCACCTGCCTTGACCCATTCGCCTTCCTCCACGAGAAAGGAATCTATGCGGCCGGGGAGTTTCCCGCTGATGCGTATCTCTGTGGCCTCTATTTGTCCTTGCAGCACCATTGGCTGCCGGCTCATAAGTAACATTCCGATGATTGATACCACTACGGTAACGATTAAAATAACGATGAATGTGATGCTGATAGTTTTATTATTGATATTCATTTTATATAAGTATAAAGTATGGAGTATAAGCCTTAATTTTCAATTCTCATTTTATCAAACCGTTCCGGTATTCCGCATAGCGCCAGCAGGTTCATCAGTGCAACATCGTACTCATAATATGCCGCCAGACGGGCCACGCGTACGGTTGCCAGCATGTTTTCGGCATCTATCACTTCTGTGCTTGTGGCCATGCCTTCGGTGAATGATTTCTTGCGGATGCGGACCAGCTCTTCACTCAGTTCGATAGTGCTGTTCAGGGCGCGTACATTGTCCTGAGACTTCTGCATTTGTGTGTAGAGCTTGTCAATGCCTACACTTAAATCGTCTTTGGCCTTTTCCTGTCCTATGGCAAGGGTCTGCTGGGCTATTTTTGATTGGCGTATCCGCTTTTCTCGTGCCAGCCCGTCAAAGAGGTTCCAAGTAAATCCTACTCCTATCATGGTGCGGGGGACGAGGTTGCTTTGAATACCATGTGCATATAAGGTCTGTTTGCCAAACACTGCAATGTCGGGCAGGTATCCGCTCTGGTCGATACGGAGCTGTTGCTTGGCGATGTGCGACTGCAACTGCAATTGGTTGACGGTGTAGTTCTCGGTCCGCATGGCTTGCAAGAACTCCTCTTGAGCAGGAAGGACGGTGTTGATGAAGAGTGGGGAGATGGGCTGTATGGTGCAGGTATCTTCCATGTTGAGCAGTGTGCGCAAGGCATTTTGCAGCACTGCGGCCTCTTTCTGCGAGGCTTCCAGTGAGCGTTGCGCTTCGTCCATATTCACTTGGGCGAAGAGGCGTCCGGCTTTGTCTATCATTCCGGCAGCCTCCAGCTTTAGGGCATTTTTGTAATGTTGTTGCAGACTGTTGTAGGTGTCTTGGCGCACACGTACCACTTCTTGTGCCAGGCGCAGGCCGAAATAGCTCTCTGCCAAAAGGATACGCTGTGTGGCATCGGTTTGTTCCCGGTTCTCGCGTGCCATGTCTATCATCGTGTTTCCTATTTTGCCGGCGCGGATACGTTTGCCGCCGGAGAATACAATCCATTCGGCTGTCAACCCCACCGTTGTGAGGTTACGCGGTGCAAGTGGAAAGACGAGTGTGTGGCTGCCTATCTGGTCGAGGATGCCGCTGATGAACTGGTCGTCCGGAACGAGGTTATGTACGAAGTCTTTGGCAGGATCTGTAAATTGCGAAAGAGGCTGCTTTACTTCTATTTTTTCGGACAGGTGTACGAATGTTCCTGCACCTTGCAGACTTGGATACCACAGAGCGTTCAACTTGTCACGTTCTGCACGTGCGGCTTCGATGCCCTTGTCGGCTATCTTCAGGCTCCGATTACCCTGCTGCATTTGCCGTAGGGCGTCGTCAAAACTCAGGGAGAGGGTTTGTGCCGTTATGGAAATTCCCGTTCCCAAGAGGATGATAAGTAAGATTTGTTTCATATGTCAGGTTTATCGTTTAGGTTGAAATGATAATCTCTCAAACATTCCTTGTGAAAGATTGTTCATTCTGAAAGTATGCAAGGAAAGATACAGAGTCTTATATTCATATAAAGACAGTATAAACAAACTTTCGCTTTATATCTTCTATAAAAAGGATTTTGTATCTTTGTCATCTGAATTAAAATCATGCAGCGCGCTTGAACACTATGCTGGTTTTATTCTTTTATGAAAGAAGATGATTGACAAAGAAATAAGTAATCTGACAGCTATTGATACATTGATCCGGCAAGAACAGCCTTTTGCCGTCTATCGTATTCCCGGAGAGGCAGCTCCCCATTTGCTGATGCAGGCAACGGGGAATGTCCGCCTGTTGCACGACCTTGAAGAGTTGGATGGGGAAAGAGGATTCGTCATTGCACCGTTCCGGGTGAGTGAGGAGAGTCCGATTGTGCTGATACAACCGGAAGAACCGGAACATTTCCTGCTGCCCGATGAGTATTCGGAAGAAGAACAGGAGGCCTTCCGGTTGTTTCAGGAGCAGGAAACATTTTCGGAAACTTATACAGAAGGGTATGAGACTTGTTTCCGGACATTTATAGAAGCCTTGCGCAGTAAGAGGTTTGATAAATTAGTACTTTCACGCAAATCCGTCATTGGACAGTTTCCGGATTTCTCCCCTTCGGCAGTGTTCCATGCTGCATGCAAACATTATATTCATTCTTACGTATATTTGTGCTACACCCCCCGGACCGGTGTATGGATGGGCAGCACTCCCGAAATTATCTTATCAGGAGAAAAGGACGAGTGGAGTACGGTGGCATTGGCAGGTACCCTGCCTTTGCAGAATGGTAATTTGCCGCAGGAATGGGGTGAGAAGAATAGGCAAGAACAGGAATATGTTGTATCTTATATCCGCCGGCAACTTCTTTCATTAGACATTCATCCTGCGGAGAGCGGTCCGTATCCAGCTTATGCCGGAGCATTGTCACATTTAAAAACGAGTTTTCATTTTACTTTGAGAGATAACCGGAAACTGGGAAGTCTTCTGAAAGTTCTGCATCCCACTCCGGCTGTATGCGGACTGCCTAAGGAGGAAGCATACCGGTTTATACTGGAAAACGAAGGCTATGACCGCCGTTATTATTCCGGTTTCATCGGATGGCTCGATCCTTCCGGAAAGACCGACTTATATGTGAACCTGCGGTGTATGCACATTGAAAACGGACAATTGTCTTTTTATGCCGGCGGTGGATTGCTGGCTTCTTCGGAACTGAACGACGAATGGCTGGAAACGGAAAAGAAACTGCAAACCATGAAACGTCTGTTAAGGATTCCCTCCCATGATTCATTAACCACTAATCACTAACCACCATGTATACAGACAAAAAGAATATCCTCCAACTGGCGGCGCTTCTCGAAGTGTACGGAATTACTAAGGTTGTGTTGTGTCCCGGTAGCCGCAATGTCCCTATCGCGCACACTTTGTCCAATCATCCGGCTTTTACTTGTTATGCAATGACAGATGAGCGGAGTGCCGGCTATTTTGCCCTTGGACTGGCTTTGAATAGCGGTAAACCTGTTGCGGTTTGCTGCACTTCGGGCACCGCCTTATTAAATCTTCATCCAGCTGTGGCAGAGGCTTTTTATCAGAAAGTGCCTTTGATAGTTATTTCCGCCGACCGCCCCGCAGCCTGGATCGGACAAATGGACGGACAGACACTTCCACAGCCGGATGTGTTCCGGACATTGGTCAAGAAGTCCGTCAATCTTCCCGAAATTCATACGGACGAGGATGAATGGTTCTGCAACCGCCTGATAAATGAGGCCCTGTTGGAAACCAATCATCATGGGAAAGGACCGGTGCATATCAATGTACCTGTTTCCGAACCGCTATTCGGTTTCACAACGGCTGCATTGCCGGGAGTGCGCGTCATCACCCGCTATCAAGGCTTGAACATCTACGACCGCGATTATAATGACCTCATCGACCGCATGAACAAATACAGAAAGCGGATGATCGTGGTAGGGCAAATGAATCTTATTTATCTGTTTGAAAAACGATATACCAAACTGCTGTATAAGCATTTTGCCTGGCTGACGGAGCATATCGGCAATCAGACTGTTCCGGGTATCCCTGTGAAGAATTTTGATACGGCGCTCTATGCCATGCCCGAAGAGCAAATGAACCGGATGACTCCCGACCTGCTGATTACTTACGGGGGACACATCGTGTCCAAACGATTAAAGAAATTCCTTCGCCAGCATCCGCCCAAAGAGCATTGGCATGTATCACCGGATGGAGAGGTGACTGATCTTTACTGCTCATTGACTACGGTAATAGAGATGGACCCGTTTGAGTTCCTGGAAAAGATAGCAGGCCTGCTGGAAAATCACACTCCCGAATATCCCCGCATTTGGGAGGACTATTGCAAGGCTGTTCCCGAACCGGAGTTCGCATATTCGGAAATGGCGGCAGTGGGTGCATTGATAAAGTCTTTGCCGGAAAAGTCTGTTTTGCATCTGGCCAACAGCTCGGTGGTGCGCTATGCTCAATTGTATGCCATTTCTCCCACCATTGAGGTATGTTGCAATCGGGGAACCAGTGGCATAGAAGGTTCGCTATCCACAGCCGTCGGTTATGCGGCAACTTCCGATAAACTGAATTTTGCAGCTATCGGAGACTTGAGTTTCTTCTATGATATGAATGCGTTGTGGAATGTCAATGTCGGTTCTAATCTGCGCATCCTTTTATTGAACAATGGTGGCGGAGAAATTTTCCATACATTGCCGGGGCTTGAAATGTCGGAGGCTTCGCATAAGTTTATTACAGCGGTTCATAAAACCTCAGCCAAAGGCTGGGCGGAAGAACGGGGATTCCTTTACCTGCGTGCGGAGAATGACGGGCAACTGGCGGAGACCATGCAAACTTTCACTTGTCCGGAAACTGTGGAACGGCCCATTTTGCTGGAAGTATTTACCGACAAGGATGAAGATATCCGGATGTTGAAGAATTATTATCACCAATTAAAATAGAATATAAATTATGCTGACACAAAGAGAGTGGACTACCATCAGGGAATATGAAGATATTCTTTTTGATTATTATAACGGAATTGCCCGTATTACCATCAATCGCGAACGCTACCGTAACGCATTCACTCCGACTACAACTGCCGAAATGAGTGATGCATTGCGCATTTGTCGTGAGGAAGCGGATATTGACGTGATTGTCATCACCGGAGCCGGAGACAAGGCTTTCTGTTCGGGAGGTGATCAGAATGTAAAAGGGCGTGGCGGATATATCGGTAAAGACGGCGTACCCCGTTTGAGTGTATTGGATGTGCAGAAACAGATCCGCAGTATCCCGAAACCTGTAATTGCCGCTGTAAACGGTTTTGCTATCGGTGGCGGGCATGTGCTTCATGTGGTGTGCGACTTGTCTATCGCTTCCGAGAATGCTGTTTTCGGTCAGACAGGTCCTCGTGTAGGCAGTTTTGATGCCGGTTTCGGTGCATCTTATCTGGCGCGTGTGGTAGGGCAGAAGAAAGCGCGTGAAATCTGGTTCCTTTGCCGCAAGTATAACGCACAGGAAGCTTTGGAAATGGGGCTGGTTAATAAAGTAGTGCCTTTGGAGCAACTGGAAGACGAATATGTGCAATGGGCGGAAGAGATGATGCAGCTCAGTCCGCTGGCTTTGCGCATGATTAAAGCCGGACTGAATGCGGAGCTGGACGGACAGTCCGGTATTCAGGAACTGGCAGGCGATGCGACATTGCTTTATTATCTGACGGATGAAGCGCAGGAGGGAAAGAACGCGTTTTTGGAAAAACGTAAGCCGAATTTCAAACAATATCCCAAATTTCCCTGATTATTGTAATGAATTGTAAGATAGATATTATTCCCCGGTTGCTGCACTTTAAGCAACCGGCGGGAACTTCCCGCGGAGTGTATACAACCCGGAAAGTGTGGGATCTTCATCTGACTTCTCCCGACTATCCGGGCAGGACAGGAATAGGAGAGTGCGCTCCTCTGCCTGCATTGAGTTGTGATGATCTTCCCGATTACGAGGATATACTTGTCAAGGCTTGTCGCCGGTTGGAGGACTGCGGGGGAGATTTGGATGTGGAGTCTTTACGCAATTACCCTTCCATTTTGTTTGGGTTGGAGACGGCTGTACGGCATTTCCGGATTGGAAGCTGGGCGCTCTATGATACGGCTTTTTCGCGCGGAAAGGCAGGGGTTCCGATAAACGGGCTTATCTGGATGGGAGACTTTGACAGGATGCTTACCCGGATAGAAGAAAAAATGGCAGCCGGTTTTCGTTGCATCAAACTGAAAATAGGCGCTATCAACTTTGATGAAGAGCTGGCTTTGCTTCGCCATATACGTGCGCATTTTTCTTCTAAGGAAATAGAGTTGCGTGTGGATGCCAACGGCGCTTTCTCTCCGGTTGATGTGATGGAGAAACTGAAACGTTTGTCCGAGTTGGATTTGCACTCTATTGAGCAGCCTATACGTGCAGGACAGTGGGAAGAAATGGCGCGCCTTGCTTCCGACTCTCCGTTGCCGATAGCTTTGGACGAAGAGCTGATTGGTTGCAATACTCCGGAAGGAAAGCGGAAACTGCTTTCGGCGGTCAATCCGCAGTATATTGTTCTCAAGCCCTCTCTTCATGGAGGAATATGCGGGGGGAATGAGTGGATTGCCGAAGCGGAAAAACGGCATATCGGCTGGTGGATTACTTCCGCTTTGGAATCTAATATCGGTTTGAATGCAATTGCCCAATGGTGTGCTACATTTGACAATCCGCTGCCTCAGGGACTGGGAACCGGGCAGCTTTTCACAGACAATGTGGAGATGCCTCTTGAGGTGAGAAAAGATTGTTTATGGTTCTGTAATGATGATATTTAAAGTATTCAATGATATTTGACCGACAACAACAACGCCTGCTGTTAGAGGGAAAAGAGTATGCTCCCGAAGATATATTCCGGCTTGTGGCGGAAGGGGCGGGTAATTGCCCGCCTGCCTTGTGGGATTTGTATCTTTTCCTGAATGAGTGGTTTGATGCTTCTCCGATTATTACCGTACATACTTCGGGTTCCACAGGCGTCCCGAAAGAGTTGGTTGTGCGCAAGGACCGGATGATGCAAAGCGCACGCCTCACTTGTGAATTTTTGAATCTGCAAGCGGGGGATACTGCTTTGTTGTGTATGAATCTCCGTTATATTGGGGCAATGATGATGGTGGTGCGCTCTTTGGTGGCAGGACTGAATCTGGTTGTGCGTCCTGCTTCCGGTCATCCTCTTTCCGATGTCGAAGTACCTCTGAAATTTGCGGCGATGGTTCCTTTGCAGGTTTATAATACGCTTCGTGTTCCTGCCGAGAGGAAGCGGCTGGAGCATACAGATATTCTGATTATCGGTGGCGGGGCGGTGGATGACAGCTTGGAAGCGGAATTAAAGACGATTCCGATAGCGGCTTACTCTACGTACGGCATGACAGAAACATTGTCGCATATTGCGTTGCGCCGCCTGAACGGAGAGGCTGCTTCCAAATGTTATTATCCCTTTCCCTCGGTCGAATTGTCTTTGTCCGCCGAGAATACGCTGATCGTTAAAGCTCCCCTGATTTGTGATGATGTTTTGCAGACTAATGATATTGCCTGTCTCTGTTCGGATGGAGGCTTTACCATTGCCGGACGGAAAGATAATGTCATCAACAGCGGCGGGATCAAGATACAGGCAGAGGAAATGGAAAACAGACTGCAACCGTTTATTCCTGTGCCATTTGCCGTTACAGCAGTTCCCGACCCCTGTTTGGGACAAGCGCTTACTTTACTGATAGCAGGGAAGCCGGATATAAAAGAACTGGAGAATAAGTTGCAGGCGGTGCTGGAAACATATTATCGTCCTAAACATATCTTTATAACAGAATTGATACCGCAAACGGAGAACGGTAAGATTGACCGTACCGGGTGTCGCATTTTAGCTCAACAAATGAACAGACTTCATCCACTGATGTTTGCCGGAACCGGCAGTGACGTCGGTAAAAGCATTATATCTGCCGCTTTTTGCCGTATATTCAAACAAGACGGATACCGGCCGGCACCTTTCAAGGCGCAGAATATGGCCCTTAATTCATACGCTACTCCCGAAGGATTGGAGATAGGGCGGGCTCAAGCTGTACAAGCGGAAGCAGCGGGGGTTCCCTGCCACACAGACATGAATCCGTTACTGCTGAAACCGCAGTCGGACTGTACCTCGCAGGTGGTCTTGAATGGTCGTCCTATCGGCAACCGCAGTGCGTACGGCTATTTCCATAAGGAAGGACGAGAGGAATTGCGCCGGGAAGTGTGCGCGGCCTATGACCGTCTTTCGAAAAAATATAATCCCGTTGTATTGGAGGGTGCGGGAAGTATTTCCGAAATCAATCTGCGGGAGGTCGATCTCGTGAACCTCCCTATGGCAATGTACGCCGGAGCCGATGTTATTCTGGTGGCGGATATTGATCGTGGCGGAGTCTTTGCCAGTGTGTATGGTTCGGTAATGTTGCTTACGCCCGAAGAACGCAAGCACGTCAAAGGTATTCTTATCAATAAGTTCAGGGGAGACATACGTCTTTTCGAATCCGGTGTTAAGATGCTGGAAGAGCTTTGCGGCATACCGGTGGTAGGGGTTGTTCCTTATTATAAGGATATATATATCGAGGAAGAAGATTCCCTTGCCCTTGCCACAAAATCTTTGCAGGCAGAGCAGGGGAAAGTGAACATTGCGGTGGTGCTTTTGCGTCATCTCAGTAACTTTACGGATTTCAACGTGTTGGAACGTGACCCTCGCGTACATCTTTTTTATACCAACAATACCGAGGAACTGGCGAAAGCGGATATAATTATTCTGCCCGGCAGCAAAAGCACGCTTGCCGATCTGTATGAGCTCCGCCGCAATGGGGTGGCGCAAGCTGTTATTCGTGCTCATCGTGAAGGGGCTGCCGTCTTGGGCATTTGTGGCGGCTATCAGTTGATGGGGCAAGAGGTATTTGACCCTGACCATGTGGAGGGGGATATAGAACGTTTGCCCGGTCTTGGGTTGTTGCCTGTAAGCACAAGGATGACGGGAGAGAAAGTGACAAGGCAGGTGAAATTCCAATTGTTTGAAAACGGAGGACGGGCAACTGAAGATGGGACGTTAAAACTTTCTATGTCCGGTTATGAGATACACATGGGCAGTACCGTACCCATTGAGGGAACTTCTGCTTCTCCGTTGAATATGCTGGAAGACGGGCTGTGCGACGGATATATTGTAGACAGTACGTGTATGGGAACTTACATTCATGGTATTCTCGACAATCCGGAATTCATAGACTTTCTGCTTAAACCGTTTGCCGGTAAATTGTCGGAAACGGCAGAAGCATTCAACTATCAACAATTTAAGGAAGAACAGTATGATAAGCTTGCCGAGCATGTGAGACAACATGTCGATATGCCGCTTATCTACAAGATACTGACGGACAACATTTAAATCTGATGGGATATGATTGACGGTCATGGAGACGATTTCTACAAATTCAACTGCCCGATAACGGCTAATTTCAGTTCCAACGTTTATGGCAGAGTGGACCTTTCCCGGCTGAAAGCCCACCTGTGTGAATGTATTGGGGAGATAGGCAGTTATCCTGAACCAGAGCCCTATACGCTGGAAGCCTGCATAGCTTCCCGCCATCATCTGCCGTCCGGCACTGTTTGTGTGACAAATGGTGCAACGGAGGCCATATATCTCATTGCACAGACTTTCCGGGGTACGAATACGGCCATTTTACAACCCACTTTCAGCGAGTATGCGGATGCCTGCCGCATGCATGGACACCGGGTGAGTTCGCTCTATCAGTTGCCCAAGGAGCAGGATGGGTATCGCTTGCCGGACGATGTGCGGATGTTATGGCTTTGCAATCCCAATAATCCTACGGGAACAGTGGTTGATAAAGAATATATGTGTGGATTGGTTGAACATAATCCGCAGGTTTGCTTTGTTATAGACCAGTCTTACGAATATTTCACGTTGTGCCCGCTTTTTTCGTCGGCAGAGGCGGCGGAGTATCCGAATGTACTGTTGTTACACTCCATGACGAAAAGGTATGCGATTCCCGGCTTGCGGCTTGGATATGTGACCGGTAATTCCGGTTTGCTGAAGCGGTTGCGCACTAACCGTATGCCATGGTCGGTAAACCGGCTTGCCATTGAAGCGGGACTTTTCTTAATGGAGAACGATGTGCCTGCCCCATTGGATATAGCTGCTTATTTACAGGAAACGGCGCATCTGTGCAAAGCGCTCAAAGCCATAGGCGGGTTGGATGTTTGGGATACGCAGACGCACTTTATGCTGGTGCGGCTTCGCGTGGGCAAGGTGTCTGCCTTGAAAAAGTTTCTTGCCGAGGAGCATGGCATACTTATCCGGGATGCTTCCAATTTTGTTGGCCTGAACGAACAATTCTTCCGCATAGCTGCACAGACGCCTGAAGAGAATAACAGGCTGGTGGCTGCAATAACAGAGTTTGTGATTTAAAGAAACATTCTTATGGAAGATATAATCATTATTTTAGGCATTGCTTTCAATCTGAATCTGCCGTTGCTTACAGCATGGTTGCTCGATCACTGGTTGGGAGATCCTGCTTGGTTGCCGCATCCTGTGGTAGCTTTTGGTAAGGCCATTTCTTTCTGTGAACATCGTTTGAACAAAGGGAACGCCCGTTTTCTGAAAGGGGCTGCCATGTCATTGTTGCTTGTTGCGGGGGCCTATCTGTCTACGCTGCTCTTACTGCGTTGGGCTGCATCTTATTCTCCCGGTTTGCTTCTGACTTTGCAGGTGTTGCTGATTTTCTATTGTCTGGCAGGTACTACGCTGGTGCGCGAAGTCTGTGAGGTGTTTAAAGCAGTAGACCGTTCATTGGAAGAGGGAAGGAAGCAGGTGGCCCGCATTGTGGGACGCGACACCTCCGGACTTTCTGCTCAGGAAGTTCGTACGGCTGCGTTGGAGACGCTGGCGGAGAATTTGAGCGACGGCGTTATTGCTCCGCTGTTTTGGTACGCACTGCTGGGTGTTCCGGGAATGTTTGCTTATAAAATGGTAAACACACTTGACTCTATGATAGGGTATAAGAATGAGCGTTACCGTCGTTTCGGATGTTTTGCTGCCCATTTGGACGATGCGGCCAACTATATTCCCGCCCGCCTGACGGCTTTCCTCATGGTAGTTGCTTCGGGCAGGTTTTCGTTGTTGTTTTTTGTAGGGAAATATGGCAGCCGACATGCAAGCCCCAATTCCGGGTATCCGGAAGCGGCACTGGCAGGAATCTTGAACTGCCGCTTCGGAGGACCTCATAACTATTTTGGAGAAGAGGTGTGGAAACCTTATATAGGTGACAATGAACGGCCTTTGACCACCGGGGATATGAAAGTTGCCATACGCATCAACCGCTGTGTGGAGTGGCTAATGATAATCATAGTTGTTGTGACCGCCACTTGTATGTTCATCTAAAGTGTGATCCTTATGATGCCGCCATAAGGCGTCAGCGCATCAAATGCTTCTTCTGGTTTGATGACACCGGCGTATATTTGCGCACAGATCAGGACGCCGCCATGGGCAAAGATAGCTACCCGCTGATAGGGTTTTGCTTTCAGTTCATCGAGGAAGCGGCTGACACGTTGGTATTGCATGGCGAATGACTCTCCGCCGGTAGCTACTACATTCAAATAGTCGTTATACCATTCTTGCAGGCGCGGGTCGTCGTTGAGGTCAAAAGGTTTCATCTCCCAACTTCCGAAATTAATCTCCATAATCCGTTTGTCCCATTCCGCATCCGGATAGCCGCAATAGCTGGCGAGACGTACGCAGCGTGTGAGTGGGCTGGTATATACGTGGTCGAAAGGAAGATAGTTTTTCAGGTTCTCTTGGGTAATGGCGGCTTCCTGTTCAAATGTCGGTTTCAAGGGAACATCCGTTTGCCCGTAGCATACACCGGGCGGGACATCAACAGAGGTGTGGCGAATAAGTATGACTTCCATAACTTTCAGATTAAATGTTTAATGAAAATAAAAGGGAACAGAGACGTATTTCGTAAGAAAATCAATGCCATAACCGGCGTAGATATAAACCATTATGAGACTGCCTATATAGAATGATAATTCGCAAAGCAGGAAAGCGGCTCCGCAACAATCTCCCGTATATCCTTGCAGGCGGCGTTTCATAAGGCGGCATAGCAATGCGAACGTGAGCAGCGGAAAGAGGGTGGCGGGCCACATTCTTATCGGCAGGAGCAGGACAAACGGAATCAATCCGCAGACGAAGGCCGATATCAGTTCTTTTCGGCTCATGCGGTTATAGACGACTTTGGCTTTGCTATCCTCTTCTTTCCGGGCATAGGGCAGGTAGTTGATGAGTTGGGACGCGCAGAACTTAGACCAACAATCGCCGCAAAAGACGAGGATGCATAGGAAATTCAGGGGAAGATTGCGCATCTGCAACAGCAGCAGGAAATAGAATATTAATCCGATAACTCCATAGCTTCCTATGTGGGAGTCTTTCATAATGGCAAGCGTACGCTCACGTGTAGTGCCACCGCCGAACCCGTCCATAAAGTCTGCCAGCCCGTCTTCGTGCAGGCAGCCTGTGACAAGCAGGCGGACAATAACAGCTATAATCCAGGCAATGGATACGGGCAATATCTGTCCGGACAGCCATAGCGCACCTGCCATGAGACCGCCCGTCAGCCAGCCCGTCAAAGGCCAGTAGGGGACTACGTGCTTGAAGCATTCGGCGGGTACTTCCTTTATTTTCCAGAAAGGCAGTCGTGTGAAGAAGATGAATGAAGCTAATATGTTGTTCATGAAAATCTGTGTTAATTCATATTGTCAATGTTTGTTTGCATGATATACGGCGCTCTCATCTCAAAAATATTTAGTGATGGCAGCATGTGCGAAGTTGTCCATTTCGTTAATCATGCGGACTGCCGAGACAACAATCGGGTATGCACATATTGCGCCTGTACCTTCTCCAAGCCTTAGTCCTAAGTGTAATAGAGGGTTAGCATTTAGTTTTTCAAGTAGAAGTTTATGCCCGGATTCATCTCCGCAATGTCCGAAGATGGCATAGTCCAGCACTTCTGGATGCAACTTGCCGGCGGCAAGGATGCAATTTGTCATGATGAACCCGTCTACCAGGATAATCATTTTCAGTTCGGCGGCCTGCAACATGGCTCCTATTGCCATAACCATTTCCAGTCCGCCGAAGTGGCGGATGATGTCGCGCGGTGAACCGTCTCCCCGGTAGTTGTCCAGCGCTTGTTTCAAGATTTCATATTTGTGGCGGATACCTGCATTGTCCAAACCGCTTCCTGCGCCCACGCACTCTTTCAGCGGGATGTCTGTGAAGCAAGTCATCCACATGGAAGAAGAGGACGTGTTTCCTATGCCCATTTCTCCGAAACTCAGTATATTGCTGCCTTCTTCGTGGCAACGGCGCACTACTTCCGCGCCCCGTTCAAGGCAAAGCTCCATTTCCTCTTCGGTCATTGCTGCTTCATGCAGGTAGCTGCGTGTGCCTTTACGCACTTTCATATTGATGATGCCTTTTTCGTAAGGCAGGTCATAATCCACTCCGGCATCCACTATCTTTAGCGTAAATCCATGTTGACGGCAGAGGAAATTAACGCCCGCACCCCCATGGAGGAAGTTGCTGATTTGCTGCCAGGTGATTTCTTTGGGCGATAGGCTGACCCCTTCTTCTACGATGCCATGATCGGCAGCAAAGATGATGTTTTGCGGATGTTGCAGGGTAGGAGTCAGAGTTTGCTGGATGAGGCCTATTTGCAATGCAAGACTTTCCAAAGTGCCTAAAGAGCCTTTCGGCTTGGTCAGGTTGTTGATTTTGTCAATCAATGCCGGGCGAATGGCTTCGTTCGGACGGGAGATATGAAATGTTTTCATCGTATTCTTTCAATATTCAATTTTTCTTCTTTAATTCTTTATTCCTTTAATCTCTTATTTTTAATCTCTTATCTTCTTTTATTTTTACAGGTATGCCTGACACCATTAGAATGACTTCGTCTGCCTGCGAAGCGATGTATTGGTTCATCCAGCCTTGCATGTCCGTAAACTTCCGCTGTATCTCGTTTTCGGACGTACCTCCCATGCCTATTTCATTGGTGACAAAAATGAATGTGGCATCTTGTGAGGTAAAGCGGTCGAATTCTTCTTTGGCGGCGGTAAGGGCTTGGTCAGTATCGGCTTTAAGGTCGAAGAAGAAGTTGGTACACCACAGTGTAATGCAGTCTATCAGGATGGTGCGCCCGGACAGTGCATGGCGGCTCAACTCTTTTTCTTCTTCTATGTTGGTCCACTCAGGGCCACGTCTTGCCTGATGATGTATCACCCGTTTGCGAAACTCTTCGTCCCATATGCGTGCCGTAGCAAGATAGACAGGGGTGGAAGAGAGACTTAGAGCCAGCTTTTCGGCATAAGTGCTTTTGCCCGAACGGGACCCACCGGTGATAAGTATAATTCGTTTCATTGATTTTCTTGAGGTTTACAGGAAACAAATGTACATGAATTCTACGGTAGTGGCAAGAACAGAACATTTTTTAGTGGTTTCATTTTTTCTTTTTTAAAAGATTTCATTACCTTTGCCGATGTTTTCAGAACAAAGGAAACAGAACCTGCGGCAATAGCTCAGTTGGTAGAGCATCAGCTTCCCAAGCTGAGGGTCACGAGTTCGAACCTCGCTTGCCGCTCCATTGAAAATCAGGCAGTTACAAATAAAGTGGCTGCCTGATTTATTTATATATGCTGCATAACATACCCCTTTTAGGCCCTTTTAGACCCTTTTAGTCCTATCTTTGTATGCAAATTCTATGCAAATTTTTTGATTTGCATAAACAAAAAGAAATAGATATATGGCAACAGTTAAATTCTATCTTGATAAAAGAAGGCAAAAAAAAGACGGGACTTATCCTCTAAAGTTGAACGTGTTCCATAATAAACAAATAATGATAGCTACACAATTAAGCGCATCGGATAAAGAGTGGGCTGGAAATGAGTATTCCGTACGGGCACAAAATTATAAACCAAGAAACATTGTCGCTCGCGGGATAATAAACAAGGCGGAAACTGTAATATTAACGTTGGAGCAACAGGGTAAGTTGAAATCAACAACGGATGCATCATTAAAAAAAATGATCGAAGAAGCCATAAGTAATAAGACCCAAAACGAAAAGACATTCTTATACTATCTTGATGAATTTATGTCGAAAAAGAATAATCAAGGTACCAAGACCGTATACACAACCACAAGGAACAAGATTAAAGAATACGATAGCCGCTGTACGTTTGAAAGCATGGATAAATCGTGGCTTGAAAATTTTGAAGCGTGGATGGCAAAGACGATGAAAGTTAACGCCTACGCTATTCATTTACGGAACATACGCACCGTATTCAACTATGCCATTGATGAAGAGTACACGACATTGTATCCATTCAGAAGATTTTCAATAAAAAAAGAGGAAACCCGGAAACGCAGCCTCACAGTAGAACAGCTTAGATTATTAAGAGATTACCCATGTGAGGAGTATCAGATAAGATATAGAGATATATTTATGCTTATGTTTTACCTTATAGGGGTAAATGCAGCCGATTTGTTTAACGCAAAACATTCCGCATTGGTAAACGGTCGCTTTGAATACAAAAGGGCTAAAACGGGGAAATTATACAGCGTAAAAGTAGAACCTGAGGCTATGGATATAATAGAAAAATATAAAGGGAAAAGCTATCTTCTCAATATAATGGATGAATACAGGAATTACAAGGACTTCCTGCATCGAATGGGGATAGGACTAAAGCAGATCGGGAAACTTGAACGAAAAGGATTAGGCGGGAAAAAGATAAGAACCCCTCTGTTTCCTGATTTATCCTCTTATTGGACGCGTCATACTTGGGCCACAATAGCATCTGAGCTCGACATTTCCAAAGAGGTAATAGCGCATGCTCTTGGGCACAGCTGGGCAAATAGCACTACAACGGATATATACATACGCTTTGATAATAAGAAGGTGGATGAAGCTAATCGAAAGGTAATAGATTACGTAAATATTGATGACGTAAATAAAAAATAAGCAAGCTAATTGCCTGCCTATTCTTTCACGAAGTCAACTTTGTAATCCAAGGCCGTCGCAATCTTGGAAAGAATATCTATACCTGTGCTGTATTTTCCAAGCTCTATACGGGCTATGTTTCCGGGAGCAATCCCGGTTAACTCGGATAATTGCGCTTGCGATATTCCTTTTGCAAAACGAAGCTCTGCTATTCGCTTACCTATACGTTCTCTGTCATTCATGGTTATCTGATTATTGCATCCTCTATTCTCGCAGGATATGGTCTGCCTAATTCATTCTTCACATTCACTCTCTCAAGATCGATGGTAAGACCGGATATGTCTATACCTTCCTCTTCTGCCAATTCTCTTACTTGGTCTTCGTCACGAGCTATCGCATGGTACAATATAGTATCGCTGTGTTTTTCGTCAAAAATATTATAGCTATTCATATTATTTGCCCGTCATGCCGATAGCGCAGCATTATATATTATAATTTAATTTCGTTTTCGATTGCAAACTTAGCAAGGCAATAAGCCTGTTTTTCAGAACACTTCATATATTTATCAACTGATTGACAAATTGAAACAATAAAGTCATTTCCGGATTCTTTAGCTTTCATTTCAATCTTAGAAAGCATTTCCGCTGAAATCTGATAGCTCATAGAGTTTCTGTCACCGGATGCGCATCCATTAATCCACATCATTTTGTTTTGAATTTCTTCAAGTGGGGTTAAAGCTTTCAATTCTGCCTTTTTGGGTGATTTTTTCAAGGAAACACCATTTTCGTCGGTAAGGTTGAATGCCATTTCCTTTTTTGAGAATCCAGCCTCATAAGAAACTTCTACATAGCCGGTTGATTTGGTGATAATACGAGTGATAGTACCTCTTTGACCTTTTTTGTTGAAAACAACTTGATTGATAGTAATCATAACTTTATGCCGCTTATCCGTTGCCGCCGGTTCTATTGTTATTTGATATTGCAAATATACTATCAAATTTGATAGTAAGCAAGCGAAATAAACTTTATTTTTTATGCTATACAACATGTAAGTCGCAATAAGACAAAGGCATTATTTTTAACTAAATAAATTGTAAATATCACATATTGTTTATTATCTTTGCAAAAGCATGTCAAGTGGCATGTGTACCCATACTGATGAAAAGACATGAAAGGACTTACAATCAAACAAGAAAACTTCTGCAATTATTACATTGAAAGCGGTAATGCTTCCGATGCTTATCGTCGTGCCTATTCGTGTGGGAAAATGAAAGCGGAAACTGTTAACAACAAGGCTTTTCAATTGTTAAATCAGGACGATATTGCGGCGAGGGTCAAGGAGTTGCAGAAAGAACAAAAAAACAAGTCAGATATAACCAAAGAGCGTATTCTGCAAGAATTATCCGGGATTGCATTCTCTACTATTGCGGATATGCACAATACTTGGATAGAACGCAAAGAATTTGATAAACTGTCTGCCAAAGAGAAATCAGCGATAAAAAGTATATCCACCAAGATATTGAAAAAAAATATCGGAACAAGTGACGCTCCGGAAATTGTGGATGTTGAATACGTGAAGATAGAACTTTATGATAAGATAAAGGCTATCGAACGTATATGTAAGATGCTCGGATTTGACGAGCCTACAAAGATTGATTTGAAGAGTATGCTTTTTGACGTCGATACAGGAGATGAGTAAAAATGAAAAGATCACATTCGATTATCGGAAATTCAATCCAAACTTTCATCATTTAAAGAAGGCATTAAAAGATGATGATATCCGGTTTATCTTCTTGATCGGTGGCTCTTCTTCGTCCAAATCCTTTTCGGTTGCACAGGCTATATTACTGTTTTGCTTATCTGACGGATATAATACTCGTGTTTATAGGAAGACCGGTGCGACCATAGCGGACAGCATATATAAAGCATTTAAGGAAGCAGCTAACAGTCTTGGCATTTCAAAAGCGTTTGATTATAGGGAAAACGCTATTAAATGCTTCAATGGTTCATATATCACATTTAGCGGTCTTGATGATCCCGAAAAGATAAAAGGTCTTGAAAGTTATCAGTTTGTCGTATGCGAAGAGTTGAGTGATTTTGCCGAAGCCGATTTCAAGCAGATAAAAAAACGTTTAAGGGGCCGTTTGGGCCAAAAGATAATATCCATGTTTAACCCCATATCAGAGGAGCACTGGATAAAGAAGAATGTGTTCGACAAAGAGGACTTGCACGAGGTCGACAATTATCTGTATGGTATTAAAAACACATTGACAGGAGATGTATTGTCAAAGGAATACACTACAATAACCAAAAAACTTATTAACTCTCCCCGCATAATAACCAACCCACGTACAGGAGAAGAGGAAGTTCATGCGCCTGATACGTTGATATTAAAGTCTACCTATCTTAATAATTTTTGGGTTGTCGGTTCTCCTGACGGCACTTATGGTTTTTATGACAGGCAGGCGGTTGCCGATTTTGAAAAGGATAAAAATAGAGATTATAACTATTACCGCATTTACGCTCTCGGAGACTGGGGTAGCATAAGGACTGGCGGAGAATACCTGTACGCATTTGATGCAGGAAAACATAGGGGGAACTATCCGTATGATTCTAAAACACCCATTCATATATCGGTTGATAATAACGTACTTCCATATATTACCGTAACGCTATGGCAAAAAAACGACAACAATTTCAGGCAGATACACGAAATATGCGCGGAAGATCCTAATAATACCGTTACTCAGGCAGCGTCAATGACAAGGGACTGGCTTACGTCTATCGGGTATGCAGATGTGTTATTTGTTCATGGGGATGCCACTACAAGAAGCGGTAATACAATAGATGACGAAAAGAGGTCATTTTTGGATAAGTTTATTGAGTGCTTGGAACAGAGGTTTGTAGTTAATGACTGTGTTCCCGCCTCTAATCCTTCAGTCGCTTTGTCGGGTGAGTTTATAAATGCCATATTGTCCGGTAATCTATACGGAATAAATATAGGTATAGACGATTCTTGTAAGAAGTCAATAAGAGACTATGAGAATGTGAAGAAAGATGCCAACGGGGCTATTTTAAAGCAAAGGATTAAAAATAAAGAAACCGGGCAAAGCTATGAGGAGTTTGGGCATTGTACGGACACATTTAGATACGTTGTTGTAGATGTGTTCAAAGATGAATATACAAGATTCTCCCTCAAGAGGAAAAGAAGTGTTCAATCCGAAGATGATGTGTTGTACTTTAATGCGGATGCAGCCGGAAGCGAGTTATTATACGTTATTCCTGACAATTTCGGAATGATGACCGCTGTATCGTGCGTTATACATGATTACATAGATATAAAGGATGTAGTATATCATGGCTGCTATGACAGCGATATGTTATTCAGATGTGTTGAAAACGCAAATGGGCTTGTTATATTCGAGTGTGAAAAAGCATTCTTCCATACAGTAAGGGAGTTGAGGGAATTAAGGGAAATAAAGGTAATATCTTCTTCATCCGATTACAAGCTTAGAATAGAGGCTAACAAAGACTTTATCAGGAAGAGAGTAAGGTTTTCAGGCGGTTATGAAAGTAATGCTGATTATCTGTTATTTATGAATGACTTTTTAGACTATAACGGTAAGGACAGCGCCTCTGCTATTAACATCATATCCGCCATGTCCAAGTATATAAGAAAGAATTTTTTTTAAATTGTTATTTTTACTTAGTCTAAATAAAAATAGTTCGTTTTTTATTTGCTATTCAATATGTTAGTTAGTATATTTGCATAAAATAATAGCCTTTGGTGTGTTAAGTAACACACTACCCATTGTTGAACTAAAAGACCAAAGGCGATAATCATGTATATGGTTGTTGCCTTTTTTATTTAAGCATGAATTTATCTTTTGAGACAAAGAATTTTCATTTATCTATTGGAGGCAAGTCCAAAGATTTAATCAGCGACAAACAGGGGAATGTCTACGGATATGTGCGCAACACGCTATATGACATCGCCTCTCCTTATGTAGCCTCCGATAACTTCATAACCCTATACGAATCTGTGCCGGAAGTGTTTTTCCCGGTAAGATATTTGGTAGACAAGATTGTCAAGGGTAATTTTATGCTAAAATCAACAAAGGACGATTCAGTCGTATTCAACAATAATAGCATAAACAAGTTCTTGACACAGCCAAACGCACTTCAATCATTTGATGAGTTCGTATCACTTCACTTTCTATATAAATTTCTGACAGGTAACTCATTTATCAAAGCATCTGTGTTTTCAGAATCACAAAAAGAACTATGGAAGAGATGCGATGATTATTGGGTCCTTCCATCCGGCAGCGTTGATATTGTAGCATACAACAATGCTCCCTTGTTTTCTCCGGCAAGTGTATCTGATATAATCCAATATTACAGACTGTCTTATTCCGGTATTATGGATGATATGCCGCCGGAAACTGTTCTTCATGTGAAGGAGCCTAATGTAAACACCTTTACCTGTAACCTCAAGGGACAAAGCAGGCTTGTATCACAGATAAAGCCTATATCCAATCTTATATCTGTGTATGAAGCAAGGAATGTGATATATACAAAGAGAGGCGCTCTCGGTATTATAGTATCAAGAAAAAAAGATGAAACCGGGACAGTCGCTCTAACTCCTGACGAAAAAAAGAATATCCGCGAAGAATACAATACTGTGTACGGATTAGGAGAAGATAAATATCCGGTAGCAATAATAGATACAGATACGGACTTTATCCGAACCTCTATGAGTATTCAGGAATTGCAACCGTTTGACGAGACGTTGCAGGATGCCATATCAATAGCCGGTGCGTTTTCTATACCTGCGCAGCTTGTGCCAAGAAAGGACAACAGCACTTTCAACAATCAGCAAACAGCGGAAAGAAGCGTCTACTACAACATCGTTATCCCGGAGGCTAAATCTTTCGCAAGAAGCCTTACCCGATTTTTGGGGCTTGAAAACAGCGGTTTGTACTTAGATGTGGATTATTCAGACGTGGATGCCTTGCAATCAGGAAATAAAGAGAGACAAGAGACTTTAAACATCATCTCGGTAAAATGTAAAAACGAGTTTCTTAGCGGGGTAATAACCCTTAATGATTGGCGGGCACAGATAGGCGAATCAAAGGTTTCAAACCCTTTATACGACAAGCTCATATTGGAAATGAGCGATCAGGAAGTGGAGAGAATCAAAGGTATTATTTTTTCAGGTAACACAAAATCAAATAGCAATGGAGCAGCTTAGAGACATAACATGTAAGACAAGGACGAACGATGTTGACGAGAAAGGCATTGTAACTGTCGCTGTAAACGGAATAGGCATTCAGGATGCGGATGGTGATATATCGGCTAAAGGTTCTTTCAATAAGACGTTGAAAGAAAACTTCAGCAGGGTTAAATGGCTGTATAATCATGACAGAGGCATTCTGCTCGGATGTCCGATAGAGGGTAAAGAGATTGACGGAAACCTTGTTATGACAGGTGCTATCAATTTAAAAAAACAGATAGGACGAGATGTGCTGGAGGACTACAAACTTTACGCAGAATACGGAAAGACCCTTGAACACTCTATCGGGGTAAAGGCTATAAAGAGAGACGATAAAGATAGAAGAATTGTAAAAGAGTGGTCTTTGTGGGAATATTCAACCTTATCATCATGGGGAGCCAATCCGCAAACCTTTCTTATTGATATTAAGAACGCAGACAAGCAGACAATTCAGGAGCATATAGGTTTCCTTAAAAAAGCTCTTACGATGCGTTATTCCGATGATAAATTAAAAGAATTAGACATGAATTTAAGTTTGGTAGAAAAGGCATTATCCGGGCAGGATATTGTGACGTGTCCTCATTGCGGGCTTTCCTTTGATTACAATAGTGTGCCGGAAGAGACATTCGAAAACCAAGTATTGGACAGTGTAGGGAATTATACACGTTGGATAGCAGAGGATGTAGTGTCTGCGGAAATGGCAAAGCTTAAACCGGAGATACAGGAACAGGTTCTTAATATCATATCGTCAAAGAAAAACATCGAAGAACTTGCCGCTTATGTAAGGTGTCCTAAATGCTATGCAAGGATTTATAAGAGTTTCATAAACAAGAATACAGAGCCGCCGGAGGGCACTCACCAAGAAGAAAGCCGCAAAAGCACTTTTTCATTGGAGGGACTCGCTATTAAAGGTTTAATATAATAATTAGAAGAAATGAATTTGATTGAATTTGCAAAAAAAGAAAACGAATTGACATTGGAGGAAAAGCAAACTCTTGGTACAATTCAAAAAAAGGTGAATGATACGGTGGAGGAGCTTCTCAAGGGGCTTATCTCTGAAAGTTCATTCAACGAGAAAATGAAAAGCGTAGATGAGCAGCTTAAGGCCCTAAACGAAGATGGCAAGGTTGGTCTTGCTGTTAAGGAACTGGGCGAGTTCAAAGAAGAAATCAAAGAGTTGTCAAAACAGCTGGAAGTGTTGAAGGCAAAGGGCTTTAACGTAAACGGAAACTCTAACAATCTTGGCAAAAAGATTGATGAGTTCTTGGATTCAGAGAAGTTTAAAGACTTCTTGGACGGGAAAACAAAGAGTTCAGGCCGCTTTGACATTGATTTGAAAGATGTGACAGACCCGGTCAGCATGACTAATGACTATGCCGGAGACAAGCTAATCACTCGTCAAAGCAGCCTTGTTGTAACTAAGATCAATGAAGGAGCGCACATTCGCGACATCATGACCGTAGACCAGGGAGACCCTGCATATCCTACAATCACATTTACGCAGATCTACGATCTTGACAGAAACGCTGCTGCTGTTTCAGAGAACGGAAGACTTCCTGAATCTTCATTCAAGATCAAGGAGCAGACCGTTGGCGTGTGCCGCATTGGTACTTATGTTCCGTTGAGCAAGCGATTGCTTAAGTCTCGTGTCTATGTACGCTCATGGCTTATAAACCGTCTTGCCTCTTGGGTTAGAATGGCTGAGGACTTCCAATTCATGTTCGGTGACGGACAAGGCGATAATTTGAAAGGTATTGCAAACTACGAAGATGTTCTTCCGGCAGAAAATATAATCGGCAAAGACGTGGTAACCGGCGCTAAGGGTTCTGTTAAGTCGGTAAGCACTTACAATGGCGGCAAACAGTCCATTGTTGAGTTTACAGAAGCACAGCCTGAAATCATGGACGGTCAAAAGATTACGTTTGCAGGCTCTTCCGTTGAAGGTTTCAACTCTACTTATGTTGTTCATAAGATGAATGACAGAAAGATTGTTGTTGACTATGCATACGCTGCCGTAGCTGATGCGACATCCGCTGTCACATTCACAGTTAAGAACAACCTGTTCAATTCTGTTGTATCTCCTAATATCGGCGATGCAATCAATGCTATCTTCGCAATCATGACCTATGCGGAATACACGCCTTCGTTCATTGCGCTTAACCCGTCTACCGTATTCGATGCAGAAACGGCAAAAGATACATCCGGACGGTCTCTCGGCCTTGTTACTACCGTTAACGGTGTCAAGTATATTTCCGGAAGACCTATTATTGAAACAACGAAGATCAACCCGGGCAAGTATTTTGCAGGAGATATGACAAACGGAGCTTCTCTGGTCGACTGGAGCAATCTTAGCGTTGAGTTTGCAGAAGATGTGGAAACAAAGCTCCGCAATACTGTTGTCCTCATTGCACAGGAAGAGGTTCAGATGCCTGTTTACAACCCGGCTGCATTTACATACGGTAATATTGCCGATGTGATAACTGCCATTAAAGTTGCTGCCTAATGGATAAGGTTATAATTATACGAGGTAGTCAACTGGAAGTAGATAAGATCATTCAGGAAAACCGAATAAGGAAGGAAATGGGGCTTATTTCCATTGAGGAAGGCGCCCCTAAATCCTCCGAAAAACGCGAGATTCCTGAAAAACGAGAAAAGACATCTCCGGTTGCGGACAATAAAAATGTTTAATTATGCTCATTGATTATGCTTTTTTTCAAGGGCCGCTATTTATTAGCGGAATAATTTCTCCGGATGTTGCTCCGTCATTGACAACATCTGCTATAACAGGAGATGTGAACAACTATATATCCTATTATGAGACGGAATACCTGATAAAGATTCTTGGTAAAGAAGTATATGAACAATTTTCCGAATATCTCCAGTCAGAAGAGAAAGAACCTGTAAAACTGTGGGATGATTTAAAGAGCATGCTGGTTGGCACTATGGGAGGGATGAAAATCTCTCCTATTGCCAATTACATATACTTTTTCTACGCAAGAAACCATCAATGCGATGTAACCGTCAACGGTGTAAAGAAAGACAGCGATGTCGGTGATCTTGTATCTCCTATGGGGAAAATGGTTTCTGCATGGAATAGCATGGTTATAATGAACGCAGACCTTTATAAATGGCTTGATACGCAACATATAGAGGGATGGACGTTCGATAAATCATTATTGAAACCTGTAAACACATTCAATCTATGATAGTAGAGATTTTCAGCGATATATGCAAAAGAGTGTCTTCCGAAGTTGGGTATGACGTGAATTATATATTCGGCGACAGTACATATATAAGGGAGGCCATCCTGACGCAAAAGAAGATACCACAAACCGCTACAAAACGCTTTCCTTTAATCGGGCTTTATACGCCTTTCGTAGAGGATAAGACAGATAGCAAGGTGTATTGCAAGGCTGATGTCAATATAATCATAGCAGTAAACACGCTCAAGGATTACACCAATGAGCAGCGCATAGAAGTATCTTTCAAAGGTTTGTTAAGACCGTTGTATGATTCTCTAATCAAGGAAGTGGGTGCTGAAAAAAGGTTTGATTTTGGATATTCGGGGCATGTGGCTCATTCTTATTCGGAAAATCTTGTATTCGGTCGAAGAGGCGCTTTTGACGCTGACGGAAAGGAGATTGAAGAAAAGATTGATGCTATTGAAATAACTAATTTAAGTTTAACGGTAAAAAAAATAAAATGCTATGGCAACAGATTATAGACAATGTCCGGGGGTTGCAACCTTTAATACGGGAAATTCCGTATGCGTGTTAGACCCCGGCAAGGTAAAAGCTATCATATTGGTAATGCATGGGTATAAGTTACCCAAAACTCTGACAGCGGACGCTTTGGAAGCGGCCTGTCATGCAGACAGACCGGGAAGAATATTTCCGATTAAAACGATTGTGGAATACGCTCCATCAGGCGGGGAAGCGCAAACCTCAGCGACAGGTTACGGACCTACAAAAATCACAGGATACTCGCCCAAAAACGATGTATGGACGCTTGAAAATTACGATGCAAGCCTCAAGGCTAATCTTATGGCTGCAAAGAATACAGCGTTTGATGCATATTTTGTGGACGAGAACAACGTGATATACGGCATGAACGACGGTACGGAAGAACTGGCCGGAATCGAACTGTCCGGCGTATATCCGGGCGGTCAGGACTGGGATTCTTCCGGCACAGAAGCCAACCTCACTATTGCAACGATGTTCAAGGATTACGAGAAGTATATCAAGAACGCTGGTGTAAAGGCGTGTGACTTTGACGTTGTCGGAGCGCTGAAAGGGCTTGTTTATGTTGAGCTGGTTTCAACAGAATCAAAGAAATACAAGCTTGTTGAGCACTTCGGAAGACTTGATATAACCCCATACTACGGAGCGTTGCTTCAAGAAAATGCGACTACTGCATTACCCGGTGCAACAAGTGTATCCTACGCAAACGGTGTTATTACCGTAGGCGAGGGAGAACCGACGCTTGCTTCCCCCTCTGTGTTGCAAGGAGCCGGAATCACAGGCATAGAGGCTTGGGGATGAAAGTAGAAGGAATTACATTCAACGATGAGAGAGTAAGAAACATGAAGAAGAGGGACTTCATAAACTCTCATAAGGATGTGTTTTTTCTTGACCGTCCGATAGAGGAGCGTGAAAAGGTGCTTTCTTCCATTTACGAGGATATAGCCTCTTCCGGTGCTCAAAGGCAGAAGAAAGACGGTGATATGTAACTGTGTTGTGTATATTAATTAGGGGTGTTCATTTAGTTCACCCCTTAATTGTATTTGTTATGGCTAATATAATTGATGCGGAAAAAGCCGTAAAACAGTTCGTTGAGGGGTTTGAACCTATGATACGGGATGTAATGGTAGAAAATAGGGAGGAGGTTTCACAATATATCGTAGAGCAGTTATGGTCAGGTATTAACGGAAACGACAAACCATTACGTCCTACCTACTTCAATGATCCATATTTTAATACTAAAGAGGCCGGATATTGGTATAAAAACGCAAAAGGATATGCAGCTTTTAAGGAAAAGAACGCCCCGCTTATGCATTCTGATTTAATAAACGCCCCTGTGAGTTCAAAAGGAACGCCCAATCTTATAATTACAGGTGAGTTTCACGATTCAATTACGGCTACTCCGACAGACAAGGGGCTAAAAATAGGAAGCGAGGGTGTCAGTTTCAGCAGCGATATAGAAAAGAAATACGGTCAGGCGATTTATCGTGTCGGTTCCTATGCCCGGAAAACATTTTTTAGAAGATGCCTAAAACAAGGCATTGAAGATTATTTCAGAAAATTCGGCTTGTAATGGGATGTGCGTGCGAAAATAAAAAGAGAATGGCAGACATAGCCAATATGAGGATGCTTGCAAGGAAAGTGGCCCAAATGGAGGGTAAGGTATATGTCTTGTATGAGAATGGCGGAATATTTAATTTCTGCCCGCGGGGAGAGACGTTTAAAGGTGTATTTATAGAGTATGTTTGGTTTTGATATTAAAAATAGAACACTGTTTTTTGTATAACCCCCGTAATTTTTCTGCCTTCAAATTGAAAAATATTAAAAATAGAACAAAGGCGGGAGTTACCCCGCCTCTTAAGTTTACTTTTTAAGCCCCATTATTATCCGCATATTAGGCATTACTGTTTTCTCAACTCTGTGTGTTTTTGTGTCCCTTGTTGGGGTATCCGCTTTATTTGTTCTTCCACGCTTTAGCTCCTTTATCTCTTCCTGCAATTCATCCACGCGTCCTGATACGATATTGTAAGCGTCCAGTAAATGGCTTATGTATCCTACAACGTATTGCATGTTTTTCAACTCTCTAAGAACCTGTTCATGTTCTTCTGATACTATATTCATTTGTCTCACCAAATCGGATGTATTTGTTCTCATATAGATAAAATATTTGTTTTAGGTTTAAAATCAGCACATCGGCTGTGATTGTAATGTTGTTTGGGTTGAATTTAACCCACTGGGTTGTTTGGGTTATTTTATTTTTGCCGTTTTCCCGTCAGAAGGCTTTCCACCGAATAAATAATTAATGTAAGCAAGTCCTTTGGGTTTACAAAGTACCTTCTGATATAATATGTCGGGGTGACTGTCTCTGTGTATAGGTGGTAACAGCGTCATTTCAAAATACCCTGCGTCAATGTACTTTTGTTTCGGTTCGTTCCTGTCTTTAAAGAATACGCCCACTTCCTTTAGCTTCTTGAAAAGGGTGTTTCTCCCGAAACCGAGGTTGAGAATCTTTGCGGCTTGACCTATGTCTACTTTGCCCTCTGCTTTGAAAGCTGTTTCGGCGAAGTCGGCTTTGGGCTGGAGCTTGGCGTTCTTTTCTTCAAGCTGCTTTAGCCTTTCTTCTTTTCTTTTGATTGTTTCCTGTGCCACTATGAGTGCACGTGCCATGATTTCTTCGGGAGTGTCGTCCTGTTTGGTTGCGATGTATCCACCGGTCTTGCGGATGGTTTTTAGAATTTCCTTAACTCCTTTCTTAAATTCTTTGGCGATTGGTTTTCGGGATTGAAATAAAGCCTCATACAAACCGTCCTCTGTTAGCAGCCAAACTTCTTGATTTCCACCGGGGGTCGTAATAATGTTACGAACCTTTTCGTCTCTATCTACAAGATTGGTTAGTTTACTTGAATTGCTTGCAGAATATTCTATTATATCTGCAACTTCCTTTGTTAAGAATAATGGGTTTTCAGCGGTTCCGTAAACTGTGAATTGATGTCCAAGCAATTCTGTTTGTTTTAGGACTTGAATAGGATTTGTTGACATAACAAAAAAAATGCACCTACTACGAGCTGTCAACAAATCCATAAGATTAATGTCGGAGGCGTTTCCGTATCTCCACTCGGTAGGTGCAATATCTTAATTTTATACGATACTACTTATTAATATGTATTGGCAAAAAAATAACTCTATATGGATAGAGCCATAAGAGTTTACCTCTCTTATGAACTTGTTGACACCGCAAATATAACAACATTTTGTCAATCTGCAAAGGGATTTCGTTATTTAGACAGAGTATAAACTACAAAGGTTTCTATTGAATATATTGCTTAATTGCCATTTTTAGGGTTTATTTGTGAACAAATTTAAAAACTATACAATACTATGGATTTCGTTATTTTGCTTATATTGCTTTTTATAGCTTTGTTCTTTTTGTGTCGTGAATTACTTTGTTGGTATTGGAAAGTCAATGAAAGAATAAACAACCAAAAAGAAATAATTAGACTTCTTAAAAAACTTGCAAAAGAAGAAGATACACCAACGCAAGATAAATCGTCTAATGGTTTTAATTTCTTAAATCCAATGAAACCAAAAGTTTACAATTCATGATTAAATATTTATAATCATTCTAAATTGTGAAGATTTATGCCAAATATATTGTCAAAACGGTTTATTTAAAGTTACTTTGCAAACAAAACTTAAAACGTGTTTATTATGAAAAAGATTTTGGTATTGTTGACTATTTTATGCTATTGTGTATCTATGAGTTCCCAAGTTATGAGGGCAGAGGAGTTGGAAGAGTATGCAAAAGAAAGATATGGAGACAGCTGGGTTGAAGCAGCTGAAACGTTATCATCCCAATTAGTCCTTGATAAAAACAACTCTTTGACCTATACGCAAATAGTAGATTGTGGAGAAGCCACTAAAGAACAATTATATGTAATTTTGAATTATTGGTTTACCGCAACATTTAATGACGCAAATTCTGTAATAAAATTAAACGATAAGGAATTAGGAACTATAATTGGAGAAGGATTTGTAGATGGCATAGCTGAACATGTAGGAGGAATGAGCCGATACAAGGTGAGTATTACTCCTATTATAAAAGTTGACATAAAAGACACTAAAATACGTGTTACTTATACTCTTCAATATTATAATATTATAAAAGTTATAGGTGGAGGAATTATATCCGCATTTTCAGACGGAACCCAAAGGCCGCAAACAAATATAGAAAAATGGGCTATTGATACATGCTATCCATTCGTAGAAAAAGATAAGCACAAAGCAAAAAAAACATCCTCTAAGGCTTTGGTTATGGCTCATGCCTATTCAAATGTTATCATGGATAAAATTGAAGAGGTAGTGAAGAACGGGCTTGTTGGAAATGAAAATGACGATTGGTAAATAAAATATCTATTTAGACCGTTTCTAAATTACAAAGAAATCCGTCTCATGTTTTGGTTACATCCCTATTTCTGCTTTAATTTGTATCGGAAATAATATTATTAACAATGTAGTAAACATTGTTAGGTAGTGTTATGTTTAAATTGCGTTGTTCGTTCTGTCGTTCTACAATATTATAGAATAAAGGTGGTATGGGAAGTATAATAGAAAATAAGAAAGCAAGATATTCTGCAAAGCATCCGCATCGCATAAAGCCAAAAGGTGATAGATTGGGATGGACGTTGAGAAGCGAAGTAAAGCATCTCCCGCTGCGTGAAATAGTAGGGGAAGGAAGAATTGTTAGTGATTCATGTTGCTTCATTTCAGCTACCACAAAAATGATTATACAATAAATGCCTTTATTTTTTTTGGGAAAACGTAACCAAGTAGATATTATTATGATAAAAACAAATTCAAATCCTAAAATGACAAAGAACGAGATTAAAGAATTTCGTTCCCTTGTTCGTAGATATGCAACTAAGGATTTTTCCTCTAAAGAATTTGCTTTGTTTAAAGAGCAAAAAGAAAGGATAACTAATGTTGCAAGAAGGATTATATCTAACAATGGCGGAAAAAACCCAATCCTCGGATATTGATATTTCTATAATCTCCTTATCTGATTTATCAGGAGAGGAGAAATCTTACATTCTTTCTTTTTCATGTGGGAACGAATCACTTGACAATTTTTTTCACAAAGAAGTGTTTCTCTGTATGAAACATCATTATTTGGCTGCTTATTGTGCTAAAGAAAAGATTTCGGGGGAGATTGTCGCTATTTTTACGCTTGCTAATGATGCTGTTATAATAGATAGCGAAGATGATAAAAAAGATTTTATAGAAGAGGCCTGTTCCAAAATAAGCGATGAATATATACCTACATTTGAAAATCAAACTTCATATCCAGCCATAAATATAGGACATTTAGGGGTTAGAAAAGATTGGCAAAGCAAAGGTATAGGACTACAAATTATAGATTTTGTTGTATATACATTTTGTCATTATAAAATGGCTGGATGCCAATTTATTACGGTGGATTCTCTAAATAATCCCAGGACAAATAAATTTTATAATAGAAACTATTTTTTCTATCAAACAAACAATGATTTATCATCTCCAACGAGAAGAATGTATAAGCCATTACAGATATTTAAGGATGACATTTGATTGGAATAAAGCCAGACACTACATCTGGCTTTTTATATATATTCATTCTACGCTCTTAACTATCAACGAATACTTTACAGGTTTTGCCTTTCCATGATTGTAACTTACGCTTTTTACAAATCCTTTATATACGTTCCCGTTCTTCTCTATCCGTATATAGCCTGATAAATCAGAGGGTGTTCCCTGATCGCCTGTTTCTACCGATAATTCCCCAACCGTAAACAGCCTATTACCTAATGCTATGTCGTTGGTTTCTCTTACTCCGTTAATCTCAACATCACTATTGCCGTCAGAGGACGTAAAAGACAGCTGCTCTGCAAAGGCTGCAAGGTAGCGTGCGTTCGCTTCAATCATGTAGCGTTGCGAATACATGGCATTAAACATGGTAGACGGAGATATAACGCCGGATATGGTGTATCCGCTTCGTACAAGTTTATACTTTCCTCCCTCAAGTGCGGCACCAACAAAGAATATATCACTATCACTGTCATTGTCCGTTGTATCTTCGCCTCTTTTTGCGGCAAGAAATTCTATGCCGTATGCATCCGCGCGATATGGGCTTATCAATTCTTTCGCGTTCTCTGTAAGGGTAATTCCAGTGGTGTATTCGTTTGTGAAATGAAATTCATCACGTCCGTTTACGCTATCGTAGTCCTGTTTGTCGTATCCTACTTTTAGCCGGGAATATATCATAGAGGAGCTTACATTATAATTCAAGTCTACCGTATCGTCTTTCAGGTCTTTCACCAGTTTATCCTGAAACAGAACATCCCTATGCACAAACGTTACCTTATTCTCGCCTATAACGGGAACAAACCCGAAAACAGAACTCATCCAATTTGCGAATTTGGTATAGGATGTATAGATTTTGGCATTTGGTATTCCTCTGATACTTTCGGCGGGCGCAATTACTGTTTTATCCAAACGTGCATCAGTTGTACTGGTAATTTCTCCGATTACGCTATTGTCGCCTGTAATTGTTCTCAATAGGCGGGTTAATAATACACTTGGACGGATGCAATCTATGTTTACCGGAGCATCTTGTGCAGAGAAATTTATACTTAACGGAATACCGAAACCTCTAAAATTAAAATAGACGGGGATATTCTCGTATATAAAGTCTGATTTAGCAAGAACGGCATTAAAAATAATCCTTTCTCCCGGTGAAATTGTGAAATCGCTATCTATATAAACAGTATATATTTTTGATGTTTGCATTTGTTCTGACTGATAGAGTATGCCAAGTCCTTTTTCCTCATTGTAAGAAGATAGCCTTATATATATAGGATAAGTGACGCCAACAAGTTGATATGAAAGAGAAACGTCAAACATTACCTTTATTCTAACCGTCATTTCCTTATTCGATATATTTTTAAATAGATAGTTTCCAAAAAGGGCTTCTGTTGAGTCGGCTTTCCCTTCGGACACATCAAATACCTCTACGACATTTTTTGTTGCTATTTCCGATGATAATATATAAAAGGGAATAGAATAATAAGCATTTGGGTAAGTTTTCATATCATACCAAATACTGCCATCTTCTGTGTTGCTTGGAATAGTCCATTTTGCTTCACTATCCATCATTAGCCTGTCATAATACAAAGGTTCCGCCTCCTTCAATTCGCTAACCAAGTATTCATATTGCGTGCCTTTTTTCGCCTTGATGAGACTTGCAAGGCTATTGTCAACCGCATTAATCTCGCATGATATGTCGGTGTATGTGAATGTGGAGTAATCCAAGGCGCACCTGAACTTTTCGTTCAACAACCACGAATTGTTTCTTACATAAAACACAATCGTAGCGGATGACTTTAAATAATTTGACTGATATTCTCTTAGAAGAAGAGAATAAGCCCCTCCTGAGAACTCGAATTTGGTTGAGAAACTGCGCACGACACCGTCATAGTCATTTCTCTTGAAAGACATCTCTACATCATCCCAATTGACAAGGTCATTTGTTACATCATGTACATTACCTCCTACCAGCAACTCACATCTATAATACATCTTATTTCTTTTTTGAAGTTGAACGAATCAAAGCATCTATCTCGTCACACATGCGTCTAACCATATAGGCGTATTCTTTGGCAGAAAAGGTGTTCTCATCAATGTGCATCTTCACATGAGACATGAGAGAAACCCTTTCCTTCGTGAAATAATCCCTATCCATTTTAACCTTACCGGAATTTGCGGCCGATTCCTGAAGCTTTGCCAGTCTGTAATTGTCGGAAGCTGAAACGCTCTTTATCCGGTTTGTTATCTTTTCATGTTCATCTTCTTTGAACCTGTATCCTAAAGCACCCATAATACTGACGACAACATCCCAGTCCCCGGAAGAGATTAATTTTTCGCACATGGAAAAACAGTTCAGCCGTATTTGAATGTTAAGGACTTCGTTTCTCCTGATTATCTGCGCAACGGCTGATTTACCGCCTATGATTGACAAGTATTCATTACATAGCTTCTCGGCAGCCAAAACCTTTTCCTTTATGCTATGCGAACCGCCTTGAACAACCTTGTCAATATCTCCAAGAAAGATGTCAATGAAGCGGGAAAGGGCTATTTTACTTAAATCATTGTATATCATATCCAATAGTTTATATACGGTTTGAAATCCAATTGTAATCTGCGATATGGTTAGCTTTTTTCATCATTCTTCCGATGTTCTGCAATTGCCTTGTATTGCCTTTCATTTCCCTTTCAAGGCTGCTGTAATCATTGTTTACATTGACTACTATGCCACTTTCTCGCATATCTTTCAGCTTCTTTTCTATTATGCCATAATCGGATGTTAGGCCGTCTCTGTCATATATATAAGACAAGTCCGGAATTACCTGTGCGTGCGCTGGAAGATTTACCAATGTGGGCTTATCGGGCGTAACAAATAACCCGTTATCAGTTATGATACCTTCTTTCTTTCCACCGTCACCCACAATAGCCAATCCTCCCGGATGATCCTTTGTGCCCTTTGCGTATTTGGGAATGGGTTGAGCAGCAATAACAGCAATTTGAGCAGCGCCCATTGCACCAACCAAAGCGGCAAGAACTAAATTAGGTAATGCTTTTGTTATAGCTAAAGCGGTGGCTATCCCCGCCTGAACAATAGAATTTGCCTTGTCCCATTTAGCCTGCTTCTCCTGCAATGCAGCTTTTTTCTTTTCAAGTTCTGCGTTTTTTGCAGCCGTTTTATCCTCGGCAGCACGTTTGCGGGCTTCCGCTTCTTCGGTGGAAATAGCTCCGTTCTCTTCAAGTGATTCTATACGTTCTATCTCCTTGTCGTATGCTTCATCGTTGGCTTCTTGTTCTTTTTCAATATTCTCTATCCGGGCGTCATATATATCTGTCATTAACGAGGTGATGCCTGATACTATCTTTTCTACGCTTTTTAAGAGGTATCCAAAACTTTGTCTCACGTCCTCTGCCGTTCCTTTAAAAGTCAATTTTCCTTTCTCTGCTACACCCACCATTATATCAGATAACCCCTCGAATATTCCGGCTGTTTCCCCAAGAGAATCTCTTGCTGCGTCATTCATTTCTGATAGCCCGCTCTTGAACTTGTCTATCCACTCCTCTTGCTTTTTATTGGCATCATCTAAGCTAAGCTGATCTATTTGTGCTTGAATTTTATCAATTCTTTCTTGTAATTCCTTAGCCTTTTCACTGTTAATATCAACAAGTGTCATTTCAGCTTTTGCTTCTGCGAGGAGTGTTTCAAGACGGGCCTTAGCATATTTTACCCCAATGTCATACAGCCGTTTTTCGTAATCCTCTTTACCTATTTCCCCATTTGCATACTGCTTTTTAAGCAAATTAGCTTCTTTCAAAGCGGCTGTTTCCTGCCTGTCTATCATCCTATCGGTATTTGATTCAATCATCCCAAATCTCTCTTCAAGGTTTTGCATAATCAAATCGTTCTCCCTTTTCATATACTTCATTCGTATTGCCAAGACATCGTTTCCGTTCTTCTCCGCATCATTTATTTCAGCATCACGCATCATATTATTAAGTTGGATTTGGAGATTAAGCCTTTTGTCTAATTCTTCATTGGAATTATCGCCAATGGAAGCCAATCTGTTTTCAAGATTTGCTTTCTCTATTTCAAGAAGCTCCTTGTCGTATTTATCGTTTATTTCCGCAATGGCTTTTCCTTTCAGCGTTTCAAGGTTTTTCCTTAATTCAATTTCTTTTTCAGAATTACCTTTTATCTCCTTAATCCTATCTTCATACTCTTTGCTAACCTCGGCAATTTCCTTTTTTCTGCCGTCAGCAATTAAATCAATCCTTGATTTAGCTAAATCCTCTGTTATCTTTTTAATGTATTCGGCATATTCCTTAAATTTGTCTTTATCGTCTCCCTCTGTATAATCTGAAATTTTTATACTTCTCGATAGAGCTATTTGGGCAGAATATACATCACGCAGATCTTTAGTTAGTCCTTCATATTCCTTTCTTAAATGGGCCACTCTATCAGCGGATTTTATAATTTCCCCTGAAAAAGGGTCTACATAGTCTGTTTCGGCTTCTGCCTTTCGTATTTCCATTAGTTTGCCCGCTGCTTTCATTGATAAATCCAATGCTCTTGTAGAAAGATTTTCTATTTCTGTCATCTTGGCTTTTGCGGTTGCTGTTTCTATTATAGATTTAGAAAGTTTTATATACTCATCATTTGCTTTCCCCAACAGAATATACTCCTTTGACATATTCCCAAAATAAGAAGGATATTTTTTCTGCAATTCTTCAACCGCTGCATTTCTTTCTTCCATTGACCGAGATGTGTCTTGCGTGGCTTTATATAGAAATTCCAGTTCTGTCCTTTCTTTCATGCTGTCAGAAATTCCCTTGCGTCTTGCATTTGCTAAATTAGTTTCAGCGCTTGCTACCTCATTAACTGCTTTTTCTGCCTTAAACAAACTTCCTATCCATTTTGCAATCTCCGAACCATACGCAGACAGCAATGTTATACCTATTACAAGTGCAGACTGCCAAGAAAAGATACTACCTAACAATTGTTTCCAAACAGGAATTGCAGTTAATCCTTCAGCTTTCATCCGTTTAAATTCTTCGTTTGCTCTTCTTAATTCATCCGCAAACATTGGTAAGTTATTGGAGATAGCAAGGAAGAACTGGTTGAAGCTCATTGTAAGAGACGGTAGTTCCCGCAATAATTGTTGCGTCTGCACATTTAATCCATTCCATGAGGACGCATAATTACCCACATTTCTTTGATAGTTCCCAAATTGTGCATCTATCTCTTTTAATTTGTTGTTCAAAGAATTGGCTTGGGATATAAGGTTTTTCCCTACGCTGCTTTCCCGGTCAGCCTCACTTAACGCCTTATACCTTTTTTGCAGTTCAAGCATGGCGGCGTTCATTTCATTATAACTACCGGAAGCGGATATTATATAAGTGGAATGATTTTTTATTAAAGCTGAATACTGTTGATTTTGTGCTATTAGTTCCGCGTGCCTTTGTTTTAATAAAGAAGATTGGTTAATGTATTCTGTTAAGGTAATTTCTCCTGCTTTATAAGATTTGTTTAATTCGCGAATATCAGATAGTATTTTCTTCATAGCCTCTTTATTGGCTATGGTGTCAGCTGTTAATTTAGTCACTTCACTATCGTAAGCCTGTACTGTATCAATTATGGAAGCATAATTCATGTTGGCTGCTTGAAGTTGAGCGGATGCCTGATTTATCGTGTCGCTTGCAGTCTGTGTGCTCTTGGCTGCATTTTCCTGTGCAGAAGCAACCTGATTGGAAGAAGAAGAAAGCCCGGCAAGCATATCGCTTGCATTTTTTACGTTTTTAGAAAATTGCTCAAACAGGATGTTTAGCTTTTGAAGACTTGTCATAGAGTTAAACTGCTGGGATATTTGCCGCAATACGGTCAACTGCTTTGTCTGAATGGATTCCATTCTTTCCTGTGTCTTGTTCAGTTTTTCAAGAATGGATGTATAATCGTGTGCTTTTTGGGAAAGTTCGTCAAAAGTCCTTGGATTTGTCTTTGAGCTTGCCGCTAATGTGTTTGCAAATTCTACATACTTACCTTTTGCCGAATCAAACTCAAGTGATAATGTTTTTAGCTGCTGTAAGGCCTCCTTACTTACTACATCTGTAATTACAAATTCGTTTGCCATAAGTCCTGATTTTGAGTTCCATGCAACATCACATGGCGATACAAAGATAATAATTTATTTAATTTATTGGTTCTTATTTGGAATTATTCTAAATAGTATGTACATTTGCAAAGGACGTGTAAAGTTGCACGTCACCGTAAAAAGGACGAAAAGACATGGTAAAGGTTGGTGATGTTTGCCCTCTTTTTTTCTCACCTATAAAAAATAAGTTTGGGCTGGAAATGGACTACATTCAGAGGTTCCACACTTCTGATAAAATCCATATACAGGTGTTTGCGAGCGCTTCGGAGGAGGTGTCAGTAACACTTAACAACCTTGTCGCCGAGACCTCTACTCCTGTATCTCTTTCTACATACAATCAAAATGATAACGTATTAATGCATTATGCAGTCCTTAGCGGGCTGGATGATGCAAAATATACGGTTACTGTCAATGGTAATGCGTCAGAGCCATTCGAGGTGTGCTCCTCTGATATTATATTAGAGGAAACAACGCTTATCAGGTATTCTCACAAGAGTAATAATTCCGCTTTTGATAACATATTTTGGATAAACGATACTCAACAGGTGTTTGAGTTCCGGGTAGAAGCCGGATTTAAGCCGGAAGGATACTCTTCTCATATAAGCAACGAGCAATACCGCAATCAGATGCAGGAGATAGAGGAGTTATACGCAGTCCCGTATGATGTTTATACCCTTACAATCGGAAGCTCAAAAGGCGTGCCATATTGGTTTGCCAAACACTTAAACCGCATCTTATGCCTTTCAATGGTGGAAATTGACGGGACGAAATTCGTGCGTTCCGAGGGTTCAGTACCTGAAATTACACAGGTTATTGAATCAAGCCAATTATTCTACATCTCGATCGCTCTTGAACAACAATATAATGATATTGCCGGTATCGGAGGCACTCCCGAACCAGCATCTCCGCCATTATATGGGGCATTTGTGATTGATAATGCCACAGACGGGCAGCTATTGCAGTTCAAGGCTGACAAATCAGCTTTTACTAACGTAACAACAGTGGAAGTATGATAAAGAAGAGGGTAAATAAAATAAATTGGCATGGGAGCGACCTTGAAAACAACAGGGCTAAAGCTCCTAATATATCTACTCCGGGCGGAAACGGGCTCGACGGACTTAATGACGGGGAAATATATGTATGTAATGCAGATGAAGACCCTGCTATCTTCATAAAAACAAATAAGGATAAGGTTGCAAGAGTTGGCGGTAATGGAAGTGACAGCTATTCGAGAGATCAGATAGATGATTTTCTCGGAAAGAAGCTTGACAAAGTCGTTTGGGACAGAAATCTTGAAGAGAGGGTTGACGATAACGGAAAGGAATACTTGTTCTTAACCAAACCGTTGATTACCGCCTACGGAGTAACCATGTACGCAGGCGCAGACGTTCAAGTCCCTTCAATCTACGAAGGTCTCCCAATAGACGGTGTGACAATACAGTGGGTTGATGGAAAGCTTGTCGCGACAGGTGGAAAGGGTACTGCCAATGGTATAGTGGTTAACGGTGATACTTACACTCCTAATGAGGACGGAATAATCACCTTGCCTAATTATCCTTCATTAAGCGGTTATGCTACGGAGCAATGGGTTAATAACACACTTAGCGGTTATGCTACTTCATCGTCCTTGTCTCAATTATCCGCTAAGGTAGATAACTTCTTGGAGGGGACTGATACTGACGGTATCATCAATAAATGGAAAGAGCTTGAATCATTCCTTGCAGGTCAGACGCAGACAAGCACGTTAGCTGAATTACTCTCCGTTAAGGCGGATAAGGCCACCACCCTTGCAGGCTATGGCATCACAGACGCATACACCAAAAACGACATATCCGGACTATTAGCCGATTACGTAACCAAATCAGGTGCACAGGACATTACAGGTGTCAAGTCGTTCATAAACGGCTTAAATATCGGTGATATACTTGTGAAGAAGCATTCTGACGGAGTGGTTGAGTTAGACGGTGATTTGATTTTGACAGGTAGTCTTACCATGTTTGCACAAGGCAGTCATACGGCATCAACCATTCTTGACGCGCTTCCGATAGATGAAACCACATTATCCAAAGAGGGTGGTGTATTAAGCGTAATAGGCGGTGTTGGAGGTGGTTCGGTAGACGGGATTATCCTTAACGGAACAACCTATTCTCCTGATGAAACTACTAAGCTTATTACATTGCCGAATTACCCAACCACATTGCCGGCAAGTGACGTGTATTCTTGGGCCAAGCAGCCGAACAAGCCGAGTTATTCGTTTGGTGAGCTGTCCTCTCATCCTACTACGCTGGGGGGATATGGGATTACGGATGCTTATACGAAAACGGATGCTGACGGAAAGTATGTTTTGAAGGCTGGCGACACAATAACGGGAAAATTGTTATTTAATGCAAATTCCAGCATTGACCTTGTATATATTCCAAGAACCAAGTCTGCTATCAGTTTTAATAACGCAGGTTCCAATAGAATTGGAATTAACTCCACAGACGGAGACGGTAACCTAAGAATAGCTAAAACTGATATTAATCAAGACTGGGTAAGTGGAGACGTAAATATTCTTTTAGGGTCTAATAATTATAAAGTCCTCCACACAGGCAACTACGCAGGCGAACTGGATAACCGCTACGTCAACAAGATCGGGGATGCGATGACAGGAAATTTGGTTTTCGCTCACACATCAGAACGTCCCTCATATTCAGGCTCAATAGGTATAACATTCAGAGAACAAATAGCAAATGGGCAAGGTGTTAAGCTGGTATATAATGATTATGATAACTATCGTGCTCCAGCAGGTCTAATTCTTGTCGGAGAACAAGGGGGAGAATATTTTGAAGCTCCTGCAATATATCAAAATGGGTATAAAGTTTGGGATGCCGGCAACAAACGAGACATGTTCTCAAGCATGAATGAAGCCTTTACCACATGGGGAAACGAGCAGGTAATCAGTGTCGAAGGAGATGCAAACACATACTATCCGGTGGTTATTACAATAAACCACTCAAAAACATGGAACAGTAGGATCGCCATACATAAAAACTTAGGAAGCAGAACACCTTCTTATCCGGGAAATCATGGTAATGGCACTTCATCCATGTGGGCCATGTACGAAGGACGTTATAGCGGTTGGGACGGAAACAGCGGATATATCGTTACAAAATATGTTAGACAGCCATATGCCAACTTAATATCAAAAGCTGAACATGCTGGTAATTCTGTCGGTGCGCTTGTTGTGTATCTAAGAGGCGGTGGATGCGAATATACGGTATGCACTGATTATCGCGGAGGTATAAACGTGTATTACGAAAGAACGGAAATTAGCGGTGATAGTAATTATCCTGTCTATGTAGAGCCGACCACGTCCGTAGGTAATCAAGGGGTATTAAATATGGTATCTTACGATTACTTAGTTCAAAAGGCCGTTAGATTGGAGACCCCTCGCAGTTTATGGGGACAGACTTTTGACGGGACGGGGAATGTTAACGGAACTATTCATGTTAATTCAGGTGGTATTTATCCAATTATATTAAGGAATAGTGGCGGGTCGGAATGCTCCATAGACTATCAATGTAGTGGAGAACATTTTGTTGCAGGAGTTTATCCAGATAGGTTCTTTATATGGAGAGAAAACGGCGGTGAAATCGCCTCGTTTCTTTCAAATGGCAACGTCGGCATAGGCACTACATCGCCAAGCCAAAAACTCCATGTCAATGGGGGTATTGGAGTCAACGGGACTATCATGTTTGATTACTTATCAGGTGGCAACGAGCGTAACTTGCTATATCAGCAAATGGCAGATAATGATTTATTCCGTATCAGGTGCGGTGGCTCGTCAAATCAAGGCTGGGTAGAGATTGCAACAGCGGATGACGGCACAGAGCCTATCTATGTAAGGCAATACACAGGTGCGTTTTCATCAGTTACAAGAACTTTAACGCTGCTGGATGGAAGTGGCAATACTATTTGCCCGGGTAATCTTCTCACCAATGGCGGAATAACCATGTACTCCGACTTAAGAAAGAAGAACGTCCTGAACAGCATTATCGTACCTCTTGACGTAATGTCAAACGCTGACCTTTTCGATTACACTTTCAAAACAGACGAAAAAGGCAAGGTCAGAGCAGGAACGAGCGCCCAGTATTGGAGCGTGTTTCTTCCACAGGTGACAGACACAGACAATGAGGGCTTCTTCACAATGAGTTATGATGTGCTTGCAACTACATGCGTACTGTCTATGGCAAAGCATTTCCAAAGATTTTTGATAGAGGATTTTGGCAGACACGAAACAGAGATAGAAAGATTAAAACGCGAGAATGAGGATATGAAAAACCGTATTATCGAACTGGAAAGGAGGGCAGCATAATGGCAATAATACCTGATACCAATATTAACCTGACAAACAACATCGGTGCGGTGCTGAGGGATGCAGGGGGTAATGTTAATATCAATTATGCACCAAGCTTTTTTACGGCGGATGCAAATATTAGAGAATGGGCGAAGTATAAGCCGTTCAAATACCCGAAAAACTTTAACGTAACCGATAATGAGCGCAGTTCAAGAAACTGGGGGTTGTCTAATGTGCCGTATTGGGACAATGTCAACTACATGGCTGATTATGTCCGTAACGGCTCGCCTCTTGCTGGAAATTGTGGTACTCCTTATTTTGCCTATATACCTCCAGTCGGTGGCACTTCGGAACCCCTAAGGCTTGAAGATTTCAGGGGATATTATACTGAAGCTGTACAACCATATCTACCTTATAATGACTCTGTAATGATGGCTGACAGCACAACCGCCTTTTCAATAACGGTTCCTGTTAACGTACAACCGTCTCAGCAATACAACCTTACATTAGCCGATCTCCATTATATTAATTCGGGAGGTAATGTAGTTGGTGATTGGAGAAATAGCTATTTATGTCTCGGACTGCTAAAGATTGGTAGTACAGAGTTTTATATGGCTACCGGTAACGCTTCTGTCGCTGATGACCCAACAATAGGCAATTATCCGGGTAATGCTATATTCGTATTTGACAGGGTTCGCCATGCTGCCGGAAAATATAAATCATTCCTCTTTGTTTCGAGCGTTAAGGATGTAGGTTCAAGTACGGCTCCTACGTCCGGTTTCTTCACGCCGTTAACATTCACATACGGTGAGGTTACATTGAAGAATTACGCGCCACCAGTAGAATTAAAAGAATTAAGCGCTACTAAGATTAGCACCGGAACAAAGGTAATATCTGTAAACTGCAAGATATACAATAATACCAACAGTAGATTATCGGCCAATATCAAGGTTACTATATATACTCAGTATGAATCTGTTATAAACACATTTACTTACAACGAGTACATTAACGCCGATACCTACCTTAGTTTCGGTAAGTCATATCTTGGTTCTCAAATATCCAATTTTGACGGAGCAAAGAAAGTGAATGTAACTGTCGTAATCAATGGACAAACACTATCTCAAACAGTAGATATACAGAATTATTAATGCAATAGACCATGAAACAGTTCAAATCATTATCAGACAAGCGGCTTATCATTGAAGCCGAGGTAAACGGAAAGAAAGGTTTCTTCCTTATCGATACAGGTGCGAGTGTTGGGCTTATTGCCGAGGACAAGGTAAAGAAGTTCGACATCGTGAGAGGACGCAAATACCCCGGCTCTCTTGTTGGCGCTGGCGGTGAAATGGAAGATGTGTATTACTGCAATACGCTTGTGCGGTTTGGTGGGAAAGATATTCCGCAGTTCCTCATTACCGACATATCAGGCGTGAGAAACAGCATAGAGCGTGAGACCGGGATAGAGATATTGGGAATAATCGGCCTTTCCCAAATGAAAATCACATCGATGCAAGTAGATGCAAATGACAATATGATAATAATAGAATAGTAACCAATAAAAACAAAAGTTATGAGTACATCAACAACCGCCGCAGAAAAAGTGGCTTATGAAAAGTTAGTGAGAGCAACAGTAAGAGTGAATAACTCCGTAGACGAATCTAAGGTCTATGACATTGAAGCGGATGCCGAGATAAACAATGGCATTGTAGGTAATATCAATTCAGGCACAGTGAAGAAAGACGGCTCACAGGTGGCTACTTTCAACAGTTACGGCAACGAGAACCTGAGCATCAACCATAACGTGGGAGACAAGCAGGAGCAGTGCAATATCACCGCGGCCGTCAACACCTTTATTGCTGACACGAAAGCCAAGATAGCTACCGCACAGCCTGTTTCATTGTAATTGTACAACCATTAAACTATAATCATCATGGAAGAAAAGAAAGAAAAAGAAGAGTTGAGAGATATTGACTTTGCCAAAGCAGAAATCGAAAACATTGACGGCTCAAAGTCTAAGATATTCGTAGACGGTGACGGTGAGATTGGCGTATTGGTTAAGCAGTTTGCCAACGTGATATACTCCCAGTCTAAGGAATTGGGCGAGGTGGAAGTAGCCCGCGAAATCTACAAAACAGGCAAGTCAAAGGTAACAAAAGAACAGGCAGTAGCCCTGAAGAAGTATGCGGAGAACTATCCGTACATCTTGCGCACTGCAATAGAGGGTGTTTTTGATGTGTTCAAGTAACTAATCAGAAAGGGGTTGTGTCATGAAAAAGGTAAAGGTTGATTTGTTAGTTATTGGTAATCTATTGGTTATCAACAACTTGCGTGGGGGGGTAAAATCCTCTAATTGGAATTGTTATGCAGATGAAAGCCTATATGAAGCGGACAGGGTCGTACATGGAGACTACGAGATTGACGGTGACAGTGATATGTCTATTGCTGTTACTGGTGGTATCACCATTATACGGAAGGAGGTATGATATGGCTATTGTACCTAATACCGATGTCAACCTTGCAGGTAACATACGTGACGTACTGAACGCTGCGGGGGGAAGTGTCACTAATGAGGTGATAACATTCTTCCAAACGAGGGCTAACATCAACAAGTGGGCCAAGTACAAACCTTACCGAAAGGCAACAAACTTCAACCTTGATTATAGCACAGACCCTACACGTGCGGACGGGTGTATGTGGGGAATGGTTACCCCAACATTGAAGGCGGGATATGTGTATTTCAATAAAATGGCTTATGAAATTACCACAAACCCTTCTCAAGCAAATTACCCCAACTGGGAATATCAGCTTCCGAGAGGCGGACAGGGTGAGCCTTACCGACTTGGTGATTTCAAAGGGTACAATACCGCGGCTGTCCAGCCGTTTACAACAGGCATAACTAATTATAAGTCGGAACTGAATATGTTTGATGAAGATAGCTTCACTGCTTTTTGCATGATAAATTCGGGGTCCGATTTTAATTTCAGGGACTTTTTTACGACATCTTCCGGATATAGGTTTGTTGTTGAATGCTACTTGGAAACGGGTATGCCTTTTTATGTAATGGACGCTCCGACTTACAAACAAATATCAGGGCAAGATATTGCAAACGTTACCGACTGGGCAGAATATATAAAGATCCAGCTTTCGCAGATAATGCAGAATACAAGCCAGCTTGTCGGGCGGTCGCTGTATGTATGTATGGGTGTTCAGAAAATAAGCTCAAGTGGAAGTGCCGAGGGCGGAACGGGCATTGTAGCTCCATGGAATGGCAGCGATACTCCGTTTTTCAAAAGGATTAGCATAGTAAACTATTTCAGCCGCCGGGCAAGCCTTACCTATGTGGCGTTTACGTTGGTTAATCCTACTTGGTATTCAAGAGACAGCGACCTTACTTTCTCTTTTTCAGGCACAAGATATTTTTGTGTAAGGATGAAGATAGAGCGTAAGGCGAAGGGGATGTACATTATTCCTGAAAACTCATCGTTCACGCCTTCTTCAGGAGAAGGGACCATAAAAATAAGATGCTCTGTTGTGGCCGGAACATATCAAAGCAGCCAGTTCGGACAACCCGCAAATAGTTCTTTGCAGAATATCAGTCAGATATATATAGAGCCTTCTTCAACCGAGGGACAGTATCAGGAGTTCTATTTGGTTTTCAGCAGCCTGTTAAGGTCCGGCACCGCTTCTTATTTGGTCTTTGAGGCTACCTCTGACAATAAAGGTTCATTCGTAACTATGGATGTTCAGACAGTGAATATAACTTGCAGATAGTACGATGAAACAAATAAGCAAATTCCCCGTTCCACTCTCACGAGCCAAACGGGGATGCACAGTAGTTAGTTTATTGATGCTGTCTGCAAAGATAAAGAAATTAATATAGAAACGAAATGAAACGTATTAAAAGATATATTATAAAAACCTCGTCCTGTTCTCACGAATAAGGCGGGCAAGGCAGACCATTTAATACGAACAGTAATCTTGATAACTAAAGTCTGCCTGATTAATCAAATTTACGCTTACAGTTTGTACGTGACACAAAGATAGGAAGAATTTTAAACATAACGATAAAATGAAAGAAAACATTGTTACCCAAAGCATACCGGGTGGATTCGCGGTGATAGCAAGCAGCTTTATTATGCAGTCATTGGAGCATATGATACCTTGGCTGATAGTATCATTTTCAGTTATTATCTGCGATTTGGCGTTTGGAGTTAGAAAGAGTTTATTAATGAATGAGGAAGTACGTTTCTCCGGAGCCATACGCCGTACTATGGGTAAAATGGTAACTTACTTTGCCTTTGTCTGCATGGTTGTGATGATAAACATTGCTTCCGGAGACAAGTGGAACATTGATATATATTCCTGTCTCTTTGTATGCTTTATAGAGTTTTGTTCTATTATAAGCAATATATTAAAGCCTAAAGGGTATGATTTTAATGTATTAAAGGCTTTGGGCATATTCTGCAAAAAGGTTTTTAATGTTGATAAGGAAGATGTTAGTGAGATAATAACGAAAGATAAGGAGGGAAATAAATGAGTTTAATTGACTTTGCTTTTATTGCACCATTTTCTTTTTATGTCATAATTTATACACTTTCGATAAAGGGAACCGGATATGTCGATAAATCCATAGAAAAATGAGTTGTATTTTAACATGATTTTTTTGCAAATATAGCAATAACCAAAAACGAGGAGGAAAAGAAATGAATATTAAAGACTACTTCGACATTCAGGAACTTGTATGCCGACACGTGTACGAGAAGTACGGTAATAACGCTTGGCAGTTCTTCGATAACCGCCTGTTGGAAACACTGCTTGTTATCAGGGAGAAACTTGGCAAGCCTATCTATGTGAATAATTGGCAGGTAGGCGGTAATGTGACACAACGAGGGTTAAGATGCAATGTCTGCCAGCTTGTTGCAGAAAAAACAAGGCTTGAGAAAGTGTACGTATCGGCACACATACAAGGTACGGGCATTGATTTCGATGTAAAGGACATGACGGATCTTGAGGTCCGCAACTGGATTAAGGCAAACCAAATACTTCTTCCGTATCCCATAAGGCTGGAGCAGGATGTTACGTGGGTGCATCTTGATATGCGTAATGACGGAACAAAGGGTAAAGTCATATATTTCAAAGGATAATTATTAACAATTAAATAAAAGCATTATGGCAGCAACAGATTTATCATTCAGCAAAAACGAGGAAAACAAGTACGTAGCATCTTTCGTATCCGAAGGCCCTGTTACCATACAGGTGAAGAGACAAGAAGCAGGTGCGCTAAATATCTATGCCAACATTGACGGCATGGATGCAATCTACGTAGGCGGCTATGGCCCGTACAACGGTAGTGCCAACTTGATTTTCAATGTAGATGTCCCGGCAGGGGTTAATGTGTCGGTTGAATCGTTTACGGAAGTGTTGGAGGCTAAAAAAATAGGGCAATGAATAATATCGAACTAAACAAGGTCGCAATTCAGAGCATCGGCATTGACACCATACGTCTGCCGGGTGTCGGTTCTGCAAGCGCTAAGGGTTCGGGGAATTTGTTTCACAAGTCCCTTGTTGACGCTTGGTTTATGTCAGGATACAGCAATGATAATCCTCCTGCTTCGATAAAGGGTACAAGGGGGCATGAACTTGTACTGAAGAACTTTGCGTTTACTTCTAATAGCGGGTTTGGTGGAAGTGTAGACCACAGTGGCGGAAATGACGAAGGAAAAGCGGCTTCTTCTTATGAAGGTTCTCTTGTATTCGATGGTGTAGATGATTATGCTGTATGTGACAATATGCCGATACAAACGGACTATACAGTGATATGCAGGAGACAGATTGTTAATATAAACAACTCTTCTGCCGTTGCTTCCAAACGTACTTATCCTGATGATATAGGAAATTTTGGCGCTTTTGTTATTGAAAGAGTTACTGCTAATGGTAGTAAGGCTTTATATTCTTTTGGAAAAGATAATGCAGTTGATTCGTTTAACTCAAATCAAATAATATATCAAAGTAAGACCGCCTATAATGATAGAAATATCATAGCAGGAGACGCATCAGATACAAATATTTTGAGTTTAGGAGCGAATGCATATAATCTAAGTTTAGGTAGATGTCAGGAGTTTTCTAATGTTGCTATCTACTACTTCGCCCTCTACGATAAATCTCTCACTCCTGATGAAATAGAGCAAGAGAAGATAAAGTTAAATGAAATTTGGACTAAAAGATTAAACGGATGAAATATGTAATTGTAACAGTAGAATGGTGTTTGCAAAAGGGAATAGTAGTACCTGAGCATGCGCGTAAGAGTGTGAACGGAAGTAAGGTTATTCTTCATTATGACTTTGTGCATCCTGTGTTGACTGACGAGGATAAACTAACGGTTTACGAACATAACAGTAAAGAACTTGGTAGCGTCCTGAATAGCAGGGAGTGGAAAAATGAAGATTCCTCTATTTCGTAACTTATAAACTATTTGCCATGAAAGAACTAAGAAAGCTATTGTTTTGGGCGTCTGTTGGATTGCTGGCTATGCTGCTGGTGTTCGTGTTTGCTTCGTGCCGAACGAGGACGGTCTATGTGCCTGTTGAAACAAAAGTGCTTGACAGTATAGTCTACCATGATACAACGTTTCAGGAAAAGCTAATACCTTACAAAGACAGCGTGTCTGTTGCCGATACTGTGTCATTCCTGCATAACCCGTATGCTTATAGTTATGCGTCTTGGAATAAGGGGATATTGAACCACTCATTAGGCATCTATCCCCAATCTACGGTGACGGTCAAGATACCTTACTTCATTGAAAAGATAAGAAGAATTGAAGTGCCAAAGCCTTATCCTGTGGAAAGAAAACTATCATGGTGGGAACGGTTTAAAATCAATTACGGAGGTGCGAGCATGATGCTAAATATTGCATGTGTTGCATTGGCCGTTATTTGGCTTGCCATAAGGATAAAAAAGAAATAAGTGTAGAAGTTGGCTTTAGCTGACTCTCTTTCGGGGCTTAGAGTAGAAAGAAAGCCCCAACCCGTACTGACTACCAATCCGCAACGGGCAAACATCACGAGGACTGTTTAAGGGCTTTCATTAAGCTATTAACGGTTTTCGTGATGTTTTGTTTTTGTATAACCCTAATATTTTTTTGAAATGGAGAAATTAAAAAGAATTTACGAGAAAGCGGAAAAGGCAGTCTGTGAGATTGCAGACATTGAATTAGACAAGTTCCTTACCTCGCATGAGGAGAAGTACGTAGATGCCCGGTCTATCCTTGTAGACTGGCTTATAAGGGCCGGATTCACAGAAAAGATGATAGAGAAGTATTCAGGCATGAGCCAGCAGCGTATTAACTCGTTAAAGAACGGCTTTATTCGCAGAAAACAGAAAATGAGTGTTGATTTGTTCTTACAAGAAACAAACAAGCAACTTACAAACAGCTTACAAATAACTATTTGATTAACAAACGACTTATCCTGTCCTTTGCTGAGCAGTCAATAGTGGCTGTAATTCCAAAAATAGTTATTATGGAAGCAGAAGTAAAACAAATTATCAAGGAAAAGGAGTATGTTCACGATGAAAATCGTAAGGAATATGCTTCAAAAGGCGTTGGTAATGCAGCACTCGCAACAGGTATCATAGGTACTGCATTGGGCGCAGCTGCCATTTGGGGCCGCGGTCGTGGTGGTTTCGGGTTCGGTGGCAATATGCCTGAGAACGTAAACATCAACACAGTAAGTGATGCTATCGCAGGGCGTAACGGCGCGGCTCCTACCGCGTTCGGTGCTTATTCACATTCATGTGAAGCCCAGTTGGCGCTTACTAACGAGATGTGGGGTTTGAAGATGAACACTCTGAATCTGATGTACCAGCATCGTGATACGGATGTCGCTGAAAAGTTCGGTTTGTGGAAGTCACAGGTAGACGGAGACTTCGGGCTGTACAAGTCCATGCGCGACCTCTATGATGTTCAGACAGACAAGTTGAATAACGCAGCATTTAGCTTGTATAAGGGCCAGCGTGACGGATTCGACGAGCTTAACGCCCGTATCAGCGGACTTGAAAAGGAAGTTGCAGTAGGTGCTGCTATCCGTCCTTACCAAGACAAGCTTATCATGTGTGAGATCGACAAGGCGTTCACTGCGTCTATCAACCATACAGATAGACTTGACTGTCGTAACATCAAGGGTGTTGTAACTTTGCCGAGCACTCCTACTGTGACCGGGTTTCCCAGTCAGAGATGTGGTTGTTGCCCCGGCAGCAATCCGGCTCCCACAGCCTAAAAAGCCAAAGCGCAAGACCAAGCGCAAAAAGTAAACGGTCAGTGGAGGGTATGCCTACGGGCATACTTTCCACTTTCCAATTATCGACCACTGACTAATGAAATTATGAACAATATATTCTTAAATGACCCTATATTAGGCGGTAGTAGCTTTGATTCCAAGATAGCGGAGTTGCAACAGGCCCAGCAGCAAGTAGAGATGCAGAAAAGGATGTATGAGCAACATATAGCCCAACAGCCTACGCAACAAAATAAAAGCCAGTCTCCAGTATGGGATGAGGTAGATGCTCTATGGGACGGAATGACGGAAAAAGAACGTGAGATTATTGCTTCCACAGAGGAGTTTCAGGAAAGCAGTAATCATATTACCATGATATTGAATGAACAATACATGGCAATGATGCGTCCAGTAGTTGAACAGAGCCAAGCCGGAAAGGATGCGCTTGACAATCACCTTACCCTATTGAAGCGGTTAAGGAAATCGGCGCAAAAGGAAGCAGATGCCGAACTGGACGATTTCAAAGAATACAAAGAAAAGTATTCAGACATGACTTATGCTGAATATAAGAAAATGAAAAGTGAACAATCTAAGAAAGGGACGAAGAAATGAAGGCAACTGACATAAATAAATTCAAGGGAGATTTTAAAACCGCCATTCAAGAATGGGTTGAATATCGGATAGACGAGCTTTTTCCTAATAAGCCGCAAACAAAGGTATTGCTGAAACGGGGTTTGAATAATTATCTTTCAAAGGCTGACGGAAAGCTAAACGGCATGATAGACAACTCCCTGCTGTTCATTACGGACGAGAACGGAACAATAGATACGGATGTTGCTATTGATATGTTCGTTGACATGTTCAAGGAAATGGATATTCAAGAATACAAAATCGGCATGATACCGATAGTCGTAGGAAAAGGCGAGATTGTGGCTGAACTTCCTCATAACCCGTTGCTTGATATGGTGGTGGGAAACCTCGGAAAGGTGAAGATCACTTCCGCTGATTTTCTTGAATTAAAGGAGTTGTTTACAACATAAAGCTGCATCTTATTGCACCTTATGACGTTCTTTGACATGTTGGGATTACCGCTTATTTTAATTTTTCGATTATTTCTATAATAGAGCGATGCGCTATTTTAATTTTTCGGGAAAATTTGGAATAGGAAAAACTTTATTTTAATTTTGCCATCAAGATTAAAATAGCAAATATGAAGAGTTTTAAATCAGGTACTTATATAAATCAAGGGTATTATAGTAGCTTCCAGCCTAATTTTATAAATAAGGCTTGGGATATTTCTGATATGGAGGTAGTTACTTTGTTGAGCAAAGCTGATAGGATGCTCGGAAGATTAGATATGTATTCCGAACATATTCCTAATATTGACCTGTTTATTAGCATGCATGTAATGAAAGAAGCCACGCAATCATCTAAAATAGAAGGAACGCAAACCAATATGGAAGAAGCCATCATGTCTAAAGAAGATGTTCCCCTTGACAAAAGAGATGACTGGGTAGAAGTTCATAACTACATCAATGCCATGAATGAAGCTATTAAGTTATTGGATGAATTGCCTTTTTCTTCCAGATTGATAAGAAACGTTCATAAAATTCTTTTGCAAGGCGTAAGAGGAGAACATAAGCAACCTGGAGAATTTAGAAGAAGCCAAAATTGGATAGGAGGTTCAAATATAAATGATGCTATATTCGTTCCACCTATCCATTCGTCTATACCAGATTTAATGGAAGATATAGAAAAATTTGCACATAACGATAAGATATTCTTTCCTGAGCTGCTTAAAATAGCTTTGATACATTATCAATTTGAAACGATACATCCTTTTCTTGACGGGAATGGGCGGACTGGAAGACTGATGATTACCTTATATTTGGTAAGCAAAGGTATTTTAAAAAGACCTATTTTATATCTGTCCGATTATCTTGAAAAGCATCGGAACTCTTATTATGCCAGTCTTATGCAAGCAAGAGAAAATAACGATATATCTGGCTGGTTTAAGTTTTTCCTTACAGGGATTGTTAAAACAGCAGAGAATGGTGTTAGGACTTTTGAAGAAATACTATTGCTTCAAAAAGAAAATGAAGAAAAAATAAAATCGTTAGGAAGCAGATCTGCAAACGCGTTGAAAGTTGTTACTGAACTATACAAACTTCCTGTTACAGATGCCAATATGGTCGCAAATATAACAGGAATTAGTAGTGCTTCTGCATATACTTTAATTTCAAGTATGGAAAAATGCGGAATACTATCCGAAGTTACTGGAGGAAGAAGAGGGCGAATTTATATGTTAAAGAAGTATTTTGATATATTTGATAAATGACATTTAAAAGAGTTGTTCTATGATTTAGGCGGTAATCCAAACGGTTTCACCGCCTTTTTTTGTGTCCGGGCGGTATCCAAATACGGCACATTGTATATCTATATGCTTATGCGTAACATGATAGACATATTAATAGACCAAGCAGACGGCATGATGTACTATGACTTCTGCCGCCTGTTCAGGGTTCTTCAATGGAACGTTTAGAGCGCTTCGAGCGTTTTGTTGATTGGATTGTGCCGCTTGCTGTGTTGGCAAGGGTGTTAACCCTGTGTCTCTAATTCTTTCACATCCTCCAGTGCCCTATACAGTATGTATATGGTGCTCATATTACTTTTAAATAGCTCCGTACTCACCCGTATTGATGCGCTATTTTTTTACCTAAATGTAGAAATGCCACAGTCGCACCACAACCACACCACAGCCTTTTTTATTCCTGTTTATGTAAAACATTGATACACAGCGTATTGGTGCGTTATTTTTTTTACCTAAATGTAGAAATATCACTGTTGCACCACAGTTACACCACAATCACCACAGTATAACTTTGCGGTTGAAGATAAGGACGTGCACAACCTAACTTCATAACAATTTAAAAGAATATCGTTATGAAAGAATTAAATTCAACTCAGCAAGCAGTTATAATGAGTTTCTTTGCTCCATTTATAGATGCTATTGTAGATCGAGTGACTGAAAGTGTATTGATAGCCACTGCAAAGAAAGAACCTAAGTTCTACACCCGTAAAGAAACAGCCGATTTACTCCATGTTACTTTGCCAACATTGGCAAGGCTTACCAAAGACGGATTTATAGTTGCCAAACGTGTAGGTAGTAGAATCCTCTATGAAGCCGATGCTATTGATGAAGCTGTTAAAGATCAGATAATCTTTAAATATCGGAGGGCTTAACATGGAAGAAAAGAAAAGAGCGACCGAAGCCGCCCTCTCAACCGTAACGCTGCAAATATACACCCTTTTTCTATAACGCAACTTAATATTTTACTTTAACCGTATGATTTCTACCCCATATCATCGCATTATACAGCGAGGCGGCATATAGTTTAATCTCTTCGTTGCTTTCCAAGAACTCCACCTTTAGCGCTTCTTTCATTGCGGTGGTATAAAGGTTTTGGTCTAATGTATTATCTTCCATTGCTTTTGTTTACTGTTAATAATTCGTTCAATCTCTCGAATATCTTCTCTCTTTCTTCATAGGTGGCTTTTCTTGTTTCGTAAAAAGAACCAAACAATCTAATGTTTTCTCTTCCCGAACTGGCTATATATGTATGATATTTATCAAAATTATACACCAGGTAATCGCCTTTGTCGAACGAATCAACAACAATAGGATTAAGCCCGGCAACATTATTCATCAGCTTCTCAACTTCATAGCGGTTTAAGAAGCATTCTACCCACTCATCGTTATCTCGATTGATTATATGGCCGTCATAGGTAACAGACACCTCGTATGTGTCTTTCCCGTTTGACTGAAACGGCCGCCCTCCTAAAAGCGCGCTGATGCCATAACCATTCTCAAACTCAACCACTCCTTGCATGTACTTATCAGCATCACTCGTCAATCTTATTTTTTTGATAAAATTTACCTCTTCCTCTGTGAAGTAAGGCTTAAACTCTATATCAGAGAAACTGTATTTTCTTTTAATATCTTTCATAATTACAAGTTTTAATTATCTGCATTTCACTTTTGTAAGCCCGTATTTGGCTAATCTTAGATACACCGTCCTGACGCTTACATTCAATATTTCGGCTATTCTACGGGGAGATATGCCGTCCTCCTTGTACATCTTTGTAATGTTCTCCTGTGAGAGAGGATCAACGAATACTTTCCTCGGTTCGGCTATTCCCATTCGTTTACGCGCCACTGCTGCATACGCTTCGTTTTGCTTATCCTTTGTTACGTAGATAACGGTAGTATTGCTAAGGCGCAGAGGAACCAAGTTCTTTTCAAGCTGTTTGCGCTCCTCTATCAGGTTTTCCGCATCCCCGTTGACTGTCGTGTCTACTTTCTTATATTGCTCAGGCAGACGGGCGTGTCTGTCTCTTAGTTTCTTTTCGGTTGCTCTCATTGTCTCAATATATTATTCCAATTCTATGATACCATTTGTCCGCATGGCTGAACCATCCAAGCATGAACGGCTTGCCGAAAATGGTTGCTTTGTAGAGTTTACTCATGTGTTAATTTGACTATTAAAATCGTTAATAAAGTTCCTTACTTGTAGGCTAAAACCTATATTTGTACCGCATTTGATTTGGAGCATTAACACCTCCAACCCGACGAACTGTCATTCGTCACCTTTCTTGTCCGTTCTCATTGAGAAAAGACATTTAAGCCCAATGTCCTGTAACTTTGGGCTTTTTTAGTTGCACTTGACAGGGTGTAGCTTAAAGCTTGCTAATACAGGTTAGTAGGCAAAACGGAGAGGAGGTGTTATTGTGAAAAATCAAATGCAAAATGAAAACGGTAAAACTCGTATTTTCTGTCGGTATATCATAAGGAACGGTAAGCGGATATATCCAAAACATTCCAAATACTTTTCTTTCTTGGTAGATAGTAAGAAAGTGGCGTAATGCTGTTTTAAGGGGATGTACAGGCATCCCTTTTTTTACTCGTATATTTCTTTACTTTTCAGCTTATCAAGGAACTTGCTATCTCCCGAATAATCCGCACCGATAGCTTTCTTGCTTTCTATAATTTGCTCCAAAAGGGAAATACACTCCTTTCTCGCTTCTTCCACTTCATTATAACCGCAGGCGCTGTCAACCAATATTTCTATGTTTGATTTTCGCTTGGAAAGCTGCTCGTTGAGTTTATTCAATTTCCAGTAGCAGAAATCAATGATAGCTACGTGTTCCAGTTTATTCATAATTCTATATGTAAATGATAAGTATTAATAATAGCAAACAAGTAAATAGCCACAGTAATAATACAGTCTATACATACGGCCCAACTACCGAGGCGGTAGAATCTTGATAAAGACAAAGCCATCACCGCCAAAAATAAAACCCATTGACTTGTCATTAGTCCTGCCATTAATGTCATCCACTCAAAAAGATCCAAAACGCTCATTAAAAGAAGCATGGGGTGCTTTTTAAAATATGTATTCTTATCTTTTTTGGGAGAATGTATATATTCGTATGTACGAGAATAAACCCTCTTACAGTTTAAGGCTTTCATGATTTCGTATAAAGCCAAAATTCCTACAAATAAAAAAAATATATGCTTCATTACTTACCTCCTTTCAACAACTCCGAATTATCATAAATATTACCGCAAACCTCGCACTTATACCCATCTTCTTCGTCTACAGTTAAAACATGAAGCGGGAATCCTCCGTAAACTTCTTTATTAAGCTCTTCAACGGAAGCATAGAACATTCCTGCGTAGAACTTAACAAGATACAGCTTACCATCTCTTCTCCACCGAATAATGTCGCCTTCGTAAATCTCTATTCCGTTTTTATCGCGAAGTCCGGTGAACTGGCCAATGGTTATAGGGTCAACTTCATATATACCGATGCTATTCCCAATTTCTATATCATTCAAATCCGGAATGATAGCATATCTGTCCTCTTCAATCTTAATGAGGGAGCCGTATAGCCATTCTACATCGTATATGCTTTTCCCTCCGAATTTTATTTCACGCAACATAACTATCCCTCCTTATTAACTTTATCACAGAACTCCATTAACCCTTCGTGTTCTTCTTTGGATATTTCTTTCCAAAAAGTGATTATACACACGCACCCGTAATCTTTATACAAATCACGTATCATGCGATTTAAATCAAAATCACCATCTTCAATCGAGCATACATCGCAGCATATTCCACCTGATTTGGATCGATAAGTATAGTAATAGTATTTTTTAATATCAATATTTCTTTCCATGTTTATATGGTATTAATTCGTTATATCTTTGTTTCTGCTCAATGTGCCAGAGCAAATCTATGTCAAGATGCTTGGCAAGCCCGAAAATCTTAATTAGAGAGTAGGATATATCTCTATCAATAAGATTTTTAGTAATATTGAAAATAGACTCTGTAAATGTTTTGCCAATGAATATGTGCGAATATTCTTCAAGCACTTCATCATCCAAACAGTCATTCTCCAACTTAATTTCACGCAGTCCGCACAAATCAAGCAGGCGGATAACGGCATCGGTAAGCTCATCAGGAACTGTATCTTTGACGTGTCTTTCAAACGAGCACTTAAATCGTTTTTCTTCTTCCACTAATGCGGAATAACGGTTAAACTCACGCTCAAAAGTCAATATACCTTTGAAGTATTTCCCTTTTCTATCTGCTTCCACTGCTTCCATAAGCTCGGATATGACAAGACAGAGGCAATGTTCGTTACTCAATTCTTCATCATGAAAACCATGTTCACAGGCGGTTTTATAGGCGCGATCGCGCAATTTATTTAAATTCATGTTTACTATTTTTAAAGTTTCTCATGTATTCACAATCTTCATCACATTCTCCAGACTTTAATGCGCAACTGGGTATATATTCTCCAAACTTATACTCAAAGTTATAACACAGCTTTTTGTATTCTTCCCGTCTGGCTTTGCTCATATTAGCTTTCATCTTAGCCTTGATTTGTTCCGACAAAACATCTTGTGCTGCTTTATCGAAAGTTATACATTTGATTTTTTCCATATCAATTATCTATTAATTTATTACTCAGCCAATTAAGCATTACAAACCATTCGTGATTGTCGCCTTTGACTATAAACATCATAGTATCATAGATAGCATTTATAGTACATATAGGCATAAACAATATTACAAATATAAAGCGTTTTAGTGCATTCATTTAGATTAATCTGTTATTTCTTTATCAATTAATATTCCGTTTCTCTTATCGTAATTCCTCATGCGAGGACATTTACCGTCACATTTCATATTCACATGCACATTGTTTGCTATACCTGATATGAACGACTTCTTATAACACTGCCCGCTGTAATGGCTGTAATGTTTGCAGCGTTCCCGGTATTCGTTTCTATTCATGGTTAATCAACTAATTCAAATTCGTAAACGAAAACATAAGGGTTGGAACTCCATGTTCCTTTGCCGGATATTTTATCTATAAGGACGGCAAAGGCTTCACGAGGAGTGCAATAAGGTTGAATGTCTCCTTTGTAATAATAAACATCCATAAAATGTGTATCTGCACTTCCGCATTGTCCTTTATAAATTCCTTCCTTAAAGCAATCTTCATCGGAAATGTTTTGCAACCGTTCTATCTTGATGTTGGTAATACGGATGTGATGGGGCATGAGGTCAGCGCGGACAAACATTTTATTAAAAAATCCGCTTCTCTTTGGCATTATAGGATAGCCATCTTCGTCCAATTCGTAATCAGGCATATTACCACAATCGCCATAGCTTTGCGCAATGGCAACAACTTCGCCAACCTTGTACGGAGAGGTAATAGTATCACAATAATATTCGGATGATATTTTGTCCTTTATGCCAAAATAAGTATTATTATCATCAGTTTTTAGTTTTTGTGATTCAGGAACTCTGACTATTACCATATCAGGACAACTACATTTCCAATAGTGTAACTTTTTATCTGTCACAATTCTCCTTGTCGTAGTCTTCCGACCTTCCAATACGGCTTGGGTTAAGCTGTATTTATCATTAAACATTATTTTCTTAGCCATAATCATATTAATCATTAAACAAATCAACAGCTTTCGCAACCCAATACCATATCACGAAATAAAAGGCGCATTTGGCTAATCTTTCGCAAGATAGTGAAGGCTCTAACCCGGCTATGAAATTCCACGTATTATACTCATATACACAAATTAGATATGATATAATGATAGAAACCAGTATATATATAAATCTTCCCATAATCATATAAGTTTTAATGCTTCAAAAATCCCGGCTTCGAGTGCTTCTTCGTAGCTTTTATAACGGACCAAAGGCCTGTCGGATAATCCTACCAAGTCATGTTCCGGAATTGTCAGTATATCATATGTCCAATAGTCTCCATACATATAGGATACTTCAACGTGTAGCTTCTTGGTTTCACGCAGCCACTTTTGAGCAATGGATTGTGTAGGCTGAGAAAAGCATCGTTTTGGTAAATCATCGTTTGACATATTGCTAATATCAACAACATTTCTACACTCATTAAACCCTTTCTCTCTCAGTATCTTCGCTGTCTCTAATGTTACAAGTTCTTCGGTCATGGCTACTCATTTTCTGTTATTATACATCCAAACAATACTCCTAAATATTTCATTCCAAGTTCAGAAACATAGTATGCAATTTGTTTTTCAATCTCAAACTCTCGCTTAGTAGCATATCCAACAGCTACTAACTCTTCCCAATCATTATCCGGTTTAGAAACAATATATCTGTTACGATAAGCACAATATTTTCTTTTTTTCATATTTTCGTAACCAAATCCGATAGCATGTTCCATTTTTTCTATTTGCCGGAGTGATAGTTTTATATCATTCATAATCTTTTATTTTAGGTATTTCTACACCATAAATATCGGCTAACTTATAGAATTGTTTTTTCACAAACGGAGCTCTTTCCAAAGCCTCTAATACTTCTTTTTTAAAATAGGCGCACTCAACAAAAAACACAGTCTTACTTCCGGAACGATTATCATCCGGACTTGCAGAGAAAGAAAGGCATCCATACCCCTTGTACCAGAAAAAACCAAAGCCGGAAAAACCGAATAATTGAAAGTCTTCATCTATTTTACTAAGGTCTTCTTCCTCTTGAGAGGAAAACTCTCCGAAAATTGCTTTAAAATAATGTCCGGGACATCCGTATGTCCCGAAATAAGCCATTCTACGCATGGTTATTTCTCCATTTCTTTAAAATATTCAATCAGTTCGTCTACGGTAGCCTTATGATAATTAGATAAATCAAAGTCGTTTGGTATCCCAAAGAAATTCATTCCAGATAAACCACCTTCTTTGCAATTATCACGATATATTCCCCAATAGCCTCTACCGTTGGTGAACAGTTGGTTGTTGTCTGTATCATCTCTCAATGCAGCAATTACAATGAAAAGTTCCTCGTTAGTACCACAATCAATTCTTCCAGCACAGTTCCATGTGTGATGAGGATTTGTATCATCAAAAACTTCTTTAAGAATAACATGATAATTGCAGTTAACTGGTGATGTAGCAATACAAAATCTTTCATCTTCGATTACATCAGTAGAATGGTTGTATCCTAATTTTTCCAACTTTTTCCTTAATTCCGGTGTGTTTTTACGTATAAACGCTGGTGTTGTAAATCCCATAGTTATTCCTCCCTGTCTATTTTGACTATTTCTCCAATGTTTTTAGGTATTTCACGATAAGGTGTAACAGTTACTTTGCCACGATTGATAAAATACCAACAATCCAAAAACTTACAAAGCCATTCATTACAATGTCTTTCAAATTTATCACATTCTTTACGAAGAGAACATGTATCACAATCACTACCTTTATTATAGTTCGCCGCTTCATGCAGCACCCCGTCTATTATTATTCCGTTCTTTACTTCCATAATTAAAACGTCAAGATTATGTTTGTTTTTATTCTTACAGGCAAAGCAGATAACGTAGATTTTTCACTTTCCCTGCGTATATAAATCATATTATTGACTTCTAAACCTATTTCAGCCTCAAGATTTTCTAAAATATGAGCTATTTCCATTTCAGCTTTCTCTTTCTTGTTTTTTACTTCTTTTATATCCATGACAATTATTTGTTTCTAATCTTTATTATTACTATCTTTGCCGTAGAGTTCTAAATAAATAGAACCGTGCGAAAGTTATATTTAAACTCTGAAAAAGATGCTGGCTTTTAGTCTGCATCTTTTATCTTTTTGAACCGATTGCAGAAATGTGAGATTGGATAACTATTTCTATACAACCTGCAATATATCACTGCCACACCTCCGCTATCTAAATATACTTTCCATACAGGCATGAGGCACAATCTTTCTCCATGATTATTCTCCTTTCAGCTTCTTTATTATCGCATCCGCATTTCTTACAACTATGTACGCAAAGTCATCAGGTGTAGGATTTGGGTCTACTCCTTTAACAACCGGAGCGCATGAAAGCCCATGTGTAATAACTTTCACAAGTTCATAACGTCTCTGCTCCCAATCAATATATGAAGTATGGTCTGTTATGTCAACAATACGAGCATCAATCGGAATTTGTGCTCCTGACGGTATTATACATATATAATAAGTCTCACATCCGTAGCGAACATCTACGATTTCGACTTCTGTACCAGCAGCAAGCGTTTCTGTTTCGGAGATTACAACTCCAACGTTAGTTTTTCCTTTCATTGTTTACCCTCCTTTCCGATATATCCATTTTCAACGCACCAGCAAAACATCTCGTAGGCTGCATCAATAAGGTTTTCTGATCTAAAACTTGCACATTCATGTTCTGAAATTATACGAGCATATTTAATATTCCATTCATTCTTTTGCTTATCCATGGCTTCTAATGTAAGCCAATAAACCTCTTCAATTATTGGAGGCAGCTTGTAGAGAATGTCCTGCAAGGTGTAAGCAGGGTATTCATGTTTCATATTCGATTGAGAAACGAAGAGAGTAGGCCTTTCCTCTAAGGCGAGCACTCCATTGAAAAAAGATTCAACCGTAGGCAAAAACTGCCAGTGCATACTTGCATCACTCGTATCCAAGCCAAGCTCCCGCAGGTGCTTCATCTGATCTATTGATAATACTTGTTTTGATTTCATAATTCCATATCATTGTTCATACCTTATTATTTTCTCTCTACATCCATCCAATATCGCTACCACAACATGGGCAAGTAACAAACAATACATTGCATCCTTCTCTTTGATCGAAAATTTCCTCTTTCACATCTTCTTTCTCGAACTCAAATTCGCATCCACATAGGTGGCAACTACGGAAATAAATCGACCTTTTTTTGTTAGAGTCTTTAATTATTCTTACCGCCATACAGTTCTCCTTTCTCCTTAGTACGTTTATCTTTTGCTATTAATTTAAGTGCCAATAACGGGTCTTGGTTCGCAATGATATTAATGTATTTAATACGTCTGTCAACTTGCGCATAGTGATGAATACAAATAGCATTTGCTTTCATTGCACGTCCAATTCCATATAATGATTCCATACGAGGATTTAAACGGATGTTCTTCATTATTTTTCTTGCTTGTCTTAATTTCATATCAAATCTCCTTTTTAAACGCTTTTGCATAAAGCATTAAATTTGAATTTATCACAGTTTATAGTATCTCTGTTAAATCTGTCAGTGCATTTATAATAATGCTTACAGTTGTAACAAACCCTTTCAATCTTTTGCTTTTTCTTTACTTTAGGATATTTCATTTATCATTCCTTTCTCCTTATCAAATTCGGATAGTTCCTGCTCATAGAACTTAATTTGTTCCAAAGCATAATCTCTACAATAAGTAATTATATCGCGAGTTGTGTAATCCGTATAGAATCGGTCTACAACACTGTCGGCATAAAATCTTACTGGTTGCTCATAACAATTCAATAGAATCACATACTTATCGTTTCTTGGATGAAAACACAAGAACCGATAATAATTCACTCCACCATTCAGGCATTCAATCAATCTTTCATCTGTCTTTAGTTTCCTAATGTCTTCAGTGTTTAATATAGGTTTCATATCAATCTCCTTTCTGTTTAATCCGTTCCAGTACATCCTTGCTTGCTTCGAGTATCTCATCGAAAGAGGAGATGCCCTTCTGCTGTTTTTGTTGTATGTTCCATACGTTATTTTTTAATTTTTCTTCAAACTCAGCAATAATACAATCCGCATCACCGCCATGTACCCAATTCTCCAATACGGAAGAGAGAATTTCGATTGCTTGCTTTGACTGCCATTCGGCACCAGCCTTAAAACCCCTCGTCAGTCCATTGTCATAATCGACCACATTTTTTACCTTAAAAGGCAGTTTATCTAAATTATTGGATTCATAATTGGCAAAGTTCATTGCCGCTTCTTCTATTGTCTGTTTCATTTCTTTTTGTTTTACCCAAATTTTGAAAGGAGCACATCCTAATGAAAGGTTGAGTGTCAAATTCTAACTTGTCATTATAACTGTTGGATATGCTCCTTTTTGTTGTTACTTTTGTTTCGTCAAATTCTAAAAATTATAACTTATGAAAGAGTTTATAAAAACATCAATCTACTGCCCTGAAGAAGTAATTGGTCTAACTATCTCAATCTGCAAACAGCTTAACATTCCATGCAGAGGAAAACAAGATGCAGGGAACTTTATTTTTCAAAGAGAGCTAATAAACAGCCTTTCAGGAAAATACAAGATAAATGCTTCCGTAGGAAATAATTGTTTTTATTATTCTAAAAGTCTAAACCTGATTGCGGAGTCTCTCGTTTCTCGTAATATCCTGAACGAAGACGTTCTTCGACAAGACTTGGAGGAATTTTGTTTAGCAAATCCGCCACTGCGCCTTTAGGAAAATACATGTAAAATCCCCTGAGTGAAAATATATTTTTTTCTATAAATAAGTTTGCGCCCACCACATTATTGTTTAACACTCTCTCCAAGCGTGCAAGGAACTTTTTATCCCTGTACGTTTGATACTTCTGTAATAGTTTTTTAATCATAATATATTATTGTAAGTTAATCTTCCACCTCAACAAATTCGCCGTTTACTAATCTATACCAAGTATCAGCCTTGATATTCTTGCCGTCAACTACAACAGCTTTCCAATCGGAAAAATCGTACGAGCTTTCTTGCTCCTCTGCTATAACCAAGATAGATCCCATACCTCCTCTGACCTTTACATTTGTTCCTCGCGCCACCGCTAAACCGTTATTTCCAGTTGATGAACTACCTCTTGATGTCGCAGCACCACTATCACCAGTGGTAGCAGCACCATAATTACCAGCGGTCGCAGCACCATAAT
>ERZ791883.286-NODE-286-length-66474-cov-7.211430_pt1 | contig 66474 bp, 65 predicted proteins | sample MGYA00510160_ERZ791883 | MGnify/ENA primary metagenome ERZ791883 (study PRJEB30046, sample SAMN00792072) | human gut metagenome | study: EMG produced TPA metagenomics assembly of the A metagenome-wide association study of gut microbiota in type 2... | reverse complement strand
GCGGATCCTGGGGATTTCCGCCGGGCTCATGGCCCTGGCCGGAGTGTTTTTTGCCGCTCTGGCCTGGGCCCTGATCCCCTGGCTCATGGACGGGGGCATCGTCAAGGACGGACGGGCCCGGTACGCCATGCTGGCACTGGTGCCCGCCATCGGCCTGTCCATTCCTGTGGCCTGCTTCCGGGGCTACTTCCAGGGGTTCCAGGAAATGACTCCTACTGCGGTGTCCCAGATCCTGGAACAGTTCACCCGGGTGGTGACCATGGTGCTCCTGGCCTGGGCCCTGCTTCCCTGGGGTCTTCCCTGGGGAGCTGCCGGAGCGGCTTTTGGGGCCGTGCCGGGAGCGGTGGTGAGCCTGGGGGCTCTGTTGTACTTCGTCCACCGGCAGCAGAAACGGTGGCAGCAGGAACCGGTGCCGGCCCTGTCAGAAGAAAGACCCTCCCTGACCCGGACCGCCTGGCAGCTGGTGTCCCTGGCCCTGCCGGTGACCTGTGCCAATCTGATGGTGCCGGTGGTCAGCGGCATCGAAATGATCCTGGTGCCGGACCGGCTGCTGGCGGCGGGCTTTACGGTGGCGGATTCCACCCGGGCCCTGGGCTATCTGTCCGGCATGGCCATGCCCCTGGTAAACATGGGCACCATTCCCACCAACTCCCTGGCGGCTTCGGTGGTGCCTGCGGTGGCGGAAGCCAAGGCACTGGGGGACCAGCCCCTGATGGTGAGCAAGACCCGCCGGGCCTTCCGGTTCTTCCTGCTGCTGAATGTGCCGGCGGCGGTAGGGGTGTACCTGTTGGGGAACCCCATTTCCCAGGTGCTCTACGGCACTATCCATGCCGGGCGGGTCATTACGGCCCTGGCCCCGGCCATCCTGTTCCTGGGGCTCCACCAGGTGTCCACTGCCATCCTCCAGGGCCTGGGCCACACCCGGGTTCCCATGGTGAACATGTTCCTGAGTCTTTTTGTAAAAGTGGGGCTCCTGTGGACCCTCACCGCCAATCCGGTGTGGAACATCCAGGGGGCCGCCTGGGCCACCGATGCCAACCTGGCTGTGGCCGGTCTGGGGAACCTGCTGTGGATGCACCACAGTGACGGGCTCACCCTGCCCGGAAAGAACTGCCTCCGAATCGGCGTTTCCGCCGCCCTGATGGGAGCCGCCCTGTGGGCCCTGGGGCCCGTCCTGGCCCGGCTTCCCCTGGGAAATGTGGTCCGGCTGGCCCTGGAGATCCTTGCGGGGGCACTGGTCTATGGCCTGTGCCTTTTGGCCACAGGAGAACTGAAACTCCGGGAACTGAAAAGAAAGAAAGAGGGAAAACGATGAAAACACTCCACGAAAAAGGGATCCACCAGCCGGGGGTCCTGGATCTGCGGCCTCTCATGGAACTGGTCCGGGTACTCCGGGAGCCGGGTGGCTGTCCCTGGGACCGGGTCCAGACCCATACTTCCATGCGCCGGGAACTGGTGGAAGAAGTCTATGAGATGCTGGAAGCCATCGACGACGGCAATGTGGCCGGCATGCGGGAAGAAATGGGGGATGTGCTCCTCCAGGTGGTGTTCCACGCCCGGATGGCGGAAGAAGAGGGGCTCTTTGCCATGCAGGATGTAATCGATGATGTGGTGAAGAAGCTGGTCCACCGGCATCCCCATGTTTTCGGCGATACCAAGGTCACAGGGGCCGGGGAAGTGATGGCCAACTGGGAGACCCTGAAGGCTCAGGAAAAGACTGAACGGACCCATGCCCTGGATGGCATCGCCAAGGGGCTGCCAGCCCTGATGCGGGCCTACAAACTCAGCGCCAAAGCCGCCAAAACCGGGTTTGACTGGCCCGATGCCCCGGCTGCATGGCAGAAGGTGGAAGAAGAGAAAGACGAGCTCCAGGAGGCTGCAGCGAGCCGGGACAGGGACCGGACGGAAGAGGAACTGGGGGACCTGCTCTTTGCCCTGGCCGTCTATGCCCGGAAACTGGACCTGGAACCGGAAACCACTCTGAACCGGGCCAACAACAAATTCCAGCGCCGTTTTGAGCAGCTGGAAGCCCAGGTGAAGCAGGAAGGAAAAGAATGGAAAGACCTGACTCTGGAAGAACTGGAACACCGGTGGCAGGAGGCAAAGAGAGCAGTAGGGGACGGTCAGCGGTCAGCTGACCAACATGGGGGCACAGGTCGCGAGTCGTGACCCGCGACCGGGGCTGCGGCCCCTGCTCTGGCCCCTTGTTTTCAAGATTTTCCCAAAAAACACGTGCATTTTTCCTATGATTGTGCTAATATGACCATAGTCAGGCGCCAGCCATGCAGGCGCAATACCTATTTAGGAGGATTTATCTCATGAACAAAAGTGAATTGATTGCTGAAGTTGCGTCCAAAACCGCACTGCCCAAAAAAGATGCTGAAAAGGCTGTGAACGCTTTCATCGATACTGTTAAAGAAGCTGTTGCCAACAAAGATAAAGTACAGCTGATCGGCTTTGGTACTTTTGAAGCTCGCGTTCGGAATGCCCGCAGCGGCAAGAATCCTCGCACTGGCGAAACCATTGAAATTGCAGAAGCCAACGTTCCTGCTTTCAAAGCCGGGAAGGCTTTTAAGGATGCCGTAAACAAATAATTGGCAGATCCAGCAACCTGATGCTCCCGGTGTCAGGTTGCTTTTTTTATCCTCTGCAGGAGAGAATTTCCTTCCAGAGGTGGAAAGGCAAGAAAATGGGCCTTAAAAAGAAAAAACGTTTGGACTGGGCGGTTATCGGACGTACCCTGCTTATCCTGCTGGTCGTCCTGCCTCCGGTGGCGCTGCTGGGTACAGCTCTCCAGCGGGGATACTGGATCTACCAGCTCCGTCAGGAAAGGATACGGACAGAAAACAAAGTCCAGCAGCTGAAAGCGGAAAACGACGCCCTGGCACAGGAAAAAGAGAACCTGGGCGATATCAAATACATAGAAAAAGTGGCGCGGGACGAGCATAATATGGTAGGGAAGAATGAGATCCCGCTGTTTATGGTGAAGAAGTGAAAAAAGGGGGCTGTTGCACATGCAACAGCCCCCTTTTTCTTACTTATCCTGTTCCACTACTTTATCCACAATGGCATCCAGCGCCTTCCGGCTGGCTTCACTGATGTTTTTCAGGGGATTGCCTTCGTCTTCGGCGGCCACCACCTGGGGATCGATGGGGATCCGGCCCAGGAAGGGCAGGCCTTTTTCTTCCGCCAGGGCCTTGCCGCCGCCGGCTTTGAAAATGTCCACTTCCTGTCCGCAGTGGGGACAGACGAATCCGCTCATGTTTTCGATGATGCCCCGGACAGGGATATGGCCCAGCTGGCAGAAGCTGAGGGATTTCCGCACATCGGCCAGGGCCACTTTCTGGGGGGTGGTGACGATGATGGCTTCCGCATCCTTGATGGTCTGGACCACGGTCAGGGGTTCATCCCCGGTGCCCGGAGGGCAGTCGATGATCAGGTAGTCCAGAGGATCCCATTTGGTGTCGCTCATGAACTGCCGGATGGCCCCCACCTTCAGGGGACCCCGCCAGATCAGGGCATCGTCCTGCTGGGCCAGGAAGCCCTGGGCGGACAAAAATTCCAGATGGTCGCTGTACCGGAAGGGAATCAGCTTTTCTCCTTCCACCTGGACGTGCTTGTCCATGAAGCCCAGCATGCCGGCCACGCTGGGGCCGTGGAGATCCACGTCCATCAGGCCCACATGGTAGCCCCGCTGGCTGAGAATCAGGGCCAGATCTACGGAAACCGTGCTTTTGCCCACGCCGCCTTTGCCGCTCATGACGACGATTTTATGTTTTACATGGGCCAGGAAATCGGCAATGGCCGCATCCTGGGGATTCTGCTTCGGATTGGATTCGCAGCCGGAGCAGTGGGAATGATCGCAGTGATCACATTCGCTCATTGAAAAAACCTCCCTCATAATCGATTGTCAACCTGTCCCTATTATAGATAAAAATTCAACTGAATGCAATCGGGTTACATTAGAATCAGTGAAGAGTGGAGAGTGAAGAGTGAAGAGTGAAGAGTGAAGAGGGAAGGAACTGGCGGGCCGCCGGTTGTGCGGCCCCTACGGATTTCCCCACCTGCCCCCTGAATTCCCCCTGACTCTTCGGTCAAAAACAGTGTATAATAGGGAAGAGAAAAATCCGGGTGCCTGGCACCCATAAGGAGTGAAAACCTATGATGTGGAAAAAAACCATGGCGGTGGCCCTTTTGGCAGCCCTTTGTGCGGCTCCGGCTTATGCTGCGGAACGGCCCAAACTGGCGGATGGAGAACTTTTTGTATCGGAACGGGTGGTGAAGGACGGCCGGGTGCTGTTCCAGGCGGCGGATGCCCACACGGACTGGGAACATGACAGTGAAAAGACCGTACCGGGCCTGGTGTGCACCGCCTTCATCCCTCCCAAGGGGGGAGCGGACGCTCCGGAACTGGCCAGCGTGAAAAAGCTGACCACCCAGCAGGAAAAGGTCCTCCAGGCCCGGCGCCGGTATTCCGGCCCCTCCTATGCCAACCAGCTGGTGCTCTATGCGGCTATGAACACCAACGGCCAGAACGGGAAGCTGGCCATTACCAAGGCGGAACTGTTCGGCCGGCTGCTGAATGTGACTGTGGCCATCCAGGATCCCACCGGTACCCAGGATGACGGCAGCGAAGCCCTGGCGGAAGAACATGTGGTGACCATCCCGGAAAAGAACCTGCCCCGGTTCGGCAATCTCCGGGTCCGTTTCTCCGATGCCACCGGCCATGCCCTGGAAGATCTGGATGTGGCGTTGGAGAGGTAACAGCTCTTGTAACACCCATTACATATTCCCGTTTCAATCTGGCTCTAATTAATTCTCTATTGACGGATTTTGTAAACGGGAGTATTATAGATTCATTCCAATGGTTAAAGGCGGGTTGACAGATGACTCTTTCTTCTCTGAAATGGGAAACTGCATATGGCTTTACCTTTACCCAGAGCTATTATTTTGGCTTTGGTTATTTTGGCTGCCATGAACTCCACAGTTTGCCCATCGTAAAGAGAGACTGAGGCTCCGGCCTTCCGGCGGTTTCCGTGAAGTGAAACCCTGAAGCAGACTCCTTGCGAGTCTGCTTTTTTTGTGGAGAGGCCCCCGTCAGAAAATTTGTAGGATAGTAGGAAAGCAGGACAGGAGGAAAACAACATGATTATTGTAATGAAGAAGGGTGCACCCAAAGAAGCGTCTGAAAAACTGAAAAAGAGCCTGGAACAAAGAGGCTTCACCATCCACGACAGCATCGGGGAAAACCAGGAAGTCCTGGGGATTGTAGGGGATACCAGTATCCTGGATCCGGAAGATTTCATGGTGAATCCCTGGGTGGATAAGGCCATGCGGGTACAGGAATCTTTCAAACGGGCCAACCGGATGTTCCACCCGGATGATTCCATCATCGATGTAAGCGGCGTGAAAGTGGGGGGCAAAAAGCTGGCAGTGATCGCCGGTCCCTGCTCTGTGGAAGGCCAGGAACAGATGGACACCATTGCCGCCGCCGTGAAAAAGAGCGGGGCGGCCATGCTCCGGGGCGGGGCCTTCAAACCCCGTACATCTCCCTACTCCTTCCAGGGGCTGGGGGACAAGGGCCTGGATATGATCCGTCAGGCCGGCACCGCCAACCATCTGCCCATTGTAACGGAAATCATGTCCGCGGACAAAATCGATGAATTTGTGGAAAAAGTGGACCTGATCCAGGTAGGGGCCCGGAACATGCAGAACTTCACCCTGCTGAAGGAACTGGGGAAAATCAATAAGCCCATTCTGCTGAAGCGGGGTCTGTCCGCCACCATCGAGGAATGGCTCATGAGTGCAGAATACATTATGTCCGAAGGGAACGAAAATGTGATCCTCTGCGAACGGGGGATCCGGACCTTTGAAACCTATACCCGGAATACCCTGGACCTGTCCGCCGTCCAGGCGGTGAAGCGGCTGAGCCATCTGCCGGTGATCGTGGATCCCAGCCATGCCACCGGGAAGGCCTGGATGGTGCCCACCATGAGCAAGGCCGCCATTGCCGCCGGGGCTGACGGGCTGATCATCGAGACCCACAACGATCCCCAGCACGCCTGGTGCGACGGGGCCCAGAGCCTGTCCCTGCCGGAATTCGACCAGCTGATGAAGGACCTGAAGGTACTGGCTCCTGCGGTGGGCCGGGATCTGTAAGACGGAAGCGGGAAAGACATCATGAAGAAACTGCAGGATACTGTTGTTGCCATTGTAGGGCTGGGGCTCATCGGAGGCTCCTACGCCAAGGCCCTGAAAAGCCAGAAGGTGAAGCGGATCATCGGCATGGACCGGAACCACATCGTTTCTCTGATGGCCCTGGACGAAGGGTATGTAACGGAACTGGCCGATGAGGATCCGGAGCTACTCCGGGAGGCGGATGTGATCATCTGCTGCATGTACCCCGGCGCCTTTGTACCCTTTGTGAAGGACCATGTCCGGTATTTCAAAAAAAATGTACTCCTGACCGATGTGATGGGGATCAAAGGCAGTATCCCGGACCAGGTGGATGCTCTTTTGGGACCGGAGATGGATTTCGTCCCCACCCATCCCATGGCAGGCCGGGAAGGCAAGGGATACAGCCAAAGCACCTCCCAGATCTTCCAGGGAGCCAATTTCATCCTGATCCACCGGGACAACAACCGGCCGGAACACCGGGAATGGCTCCGGAACATGGCCTATGAACTGGGCTGTGCCCGGGTGGTGGAACTGTCGGTGGAGGAACATGACAGCATCATCGCCTACACCAGCGATCTGCCCCATGTGATGGCGGTTTCCCTGATCAACAGCGATTCCATGCAGGAAAACACCAAGTACTTTGTGGCCGGGTCTTTCCGGGATGCCACCCGGGTGGCGGATATCAACGCCAAGCTGTGGAGCGACCTGTTCCTGTTGAACAAGGAACCGGTGCTCCGGGAGATCAACAAGCTGGAAATGCAGCTGGAACACTGGAAAAGCGCCCTCCAGCAGGATGACCGGGAAGAACTGGAGCAGATGATGGATCAGGCCAAAAAGAAAAGAAGGGACATGTTTTATGGAAAAAATCTTCGTTGATTTGGGGAAAGACTCCTATACCATCGAAATCGCACCTCATTCCTGGACCGGATTCGGGAAAAAGATCCGGGAACTGGCCCGGGGAAACAAGGCGGCGGTGATCACGGACCGGACGGTGGACAGCCTGTATGGAGCGGACCTGGAGCAGCAGCTCCTGGCCCAGGGGTTCCAGGTGCGCCGGCTGGTGATGGAACCGGGAGAAGACCACAAGAACCTGGACACCTACGGGAACATGGTCCGGGCCTGTGCGGATTTCGGCATGACCCGCAGCGATTTGGTAATCACTCTGGGGGGCGGCGTGCCGGGAGACCTGGGGGGCTTTGCCGCCGCCAGCTTCCTCCGGGGAGTGGACTTCATCCAGGTGCCCACCACCCTTCTGGCCCAGATCGACAGCAGCGTGGGAGGCAAAGTGGCTGTGGACCTGCCGGAAGGAAAGAACCTGGTAGGGGCCTTTTACCAGCCCAAAGGGGTGCTGATGGATCCGGAACTGCTCCGGAGCCTGGACCGGCGGTATCTCCACGATGGCCTGGCAGAAGTGATCAAATGTGCCGCCTTCGGGGATCCGGAGCTGTTTGCGGCCCTGGAAAATTTCTCCGGGGATGAGGACATCCTGGCCCATGCGGAAGAAATCAGCGCCGCCTGCTGCCGGATCAAGGTGAAGGTGGTGGAAGAGGACGTGCGGGACGTGGGCGCCCGGATGGTGCTGAACTTCGGCCATACCATCGGCCATGCGGTGGAGCGGTATTATCATTATGAAAAATACACCCATGGGGAAGGGGTGGCCATCGGCATGGTCCGGCTCACCCGGAACACGGAAAAAATGGGGATCACCCAGCCCGGTACCGCAGACCGGATCCGTCATCTCTTGGAAAAATACGACATTCCCACGGAAGATCCCATCAGCGATCAGTATATCCTGGAAGGGATCACCATGGACAAGAAAAAACGGGGGAACCAGATGACACTGGTAATCGTTCCGGAAATCGGAAAGAGCCTGCTGAAAAAGGTGGACTTTGCCGATCTGAGACCCTATGTGAAAGGATGAGACCATGACCACACTGCGTATTGAACCTGGTTCTCTTTCAGGGACGCTCCGGGTGCCTTCTTCCAAAAGCATGGGGCACCGGGCCCTGATCTGTGCGGCCCTGGCAGGAGGCACCAGCCAGGTGGAAGGGGTCAGCCTCAGCCAGGATATCCTGGCCACCTGTGCCTGTCTCCGGCAGCTGGGGGCAAAAATCACTTCCCAGGAAGAAACAGGAGGACGGGTCCATTTTACCGTGGAAGGCTGCCGGCCCCATCAGACAGGGACGGTGCTGGACTGCGGGGAATCCGGGTCCACCCTCCGGTTCCTGATCCCGCTGGCTGCCCTGTGCCAGGAACCTTTTACCTTTGTGGGTGCCGGGAAGCTGGGCAGCCGTCCCCTGGAACCCTACGAAGCCATTTTCCGCCAGCAGGGGCTGGTGTTCCAAAAGGGAAGCGCTGAGGACAATTTTCCTCTGACGGTCCAGGGGCCGCTCCGTCCCGGCCATTTTTCCCTGCCCGGAGATGTGAGCAGCCAGTTCATCAGCGGCCTGCTTTTTGCTCTGCCGCTCCTGCCGGGGGATTCCACCCTGGAGATTACCGGGAAGCTGGAAAGCCAGAGCTACATTGCCCTGACCCTTTCCGCCCTGAAGCAGTACGGCATCATCATTGAACACCAGGACTACCGGCAGTACCGGATTCCTGGGAACCAGCAGTACCGGCCCCGGGAAGGGGCAGTGGAAGGGGATTATTCCCAGGCCGCCTTCTGGCTTACGGCCGGGATGCTGGGCCGGACCATGACCCTATTGGGGATGGATCCGGAGTCTCTCCAGGGAGACAAGGCCATCATCCCCATTCTCCAGAAAATGGGCGGCCAGGTGGTCTTTGAAGGAGACAAACTGATCAGCCGGCCGGCGGACCCGGTGGGGACCACCATCGATGCCGCCGACTGCCCGGACATCATCCCGGTGCTGACCGTGGCCGCCGCTCTCAGCGAAGGCCATACGGAGATCATCCATGCGGAACGGCTGCGGCTGAAGGAATGTGACCGGCTGAAGGCAATGGCCACGGAACTGAACAAACTGGGCGCAAAAATTACGGAACGGCCGGACGGCCTTTCCATCGACGGGGTGGTGGAACTTACGGGAGGCACCGTGGACTGCTGGAACGACCACCGGATCGCCATGAGCCTGGCGGTGGCCAGCATCCTGTGCCGGGAACCTCTCACTCTGGTGGGGACGGAATGTGTGGCCAAATCCTATCCGGAATTCTGGCAGGACTTTGCAGCAGCAGGAGGACAGTATGAGCAGTGTAATGGGTGAACAGATCCGGCTGACCATTTTCGGGGAATCCCACGGACCCTCCATCGGCGTGGTGATGGACGGGCTGCCGGCCGGGATCGAACTGGATCTGGAAGCCATTGAAAAGGAAATGAAACGCCGGGCACCGGGAACCAGCAAACTGGCCACCCCCCGGAAGGAAAGTGACAGCTTTATCATTGAAAGCGGGTTCTTCAACGGGAAGACCACCGGCATGGCCCTGTGCGCCCGGATTCCCAACAGCAACGCCCATTCCAAAGATTACAGCAAAATGAAGGAAATCATGCGGCCGGGCCATGGGGATTATGCAGGATATGTGAAATTCCACGGTTGCAACGACTACCGGGGCGGGGGCAGCTTTTCCGGACGGCTGACGGCGCCTCTGGTGTTTGCCGGGGCAGTGGCCAAGCAGCTGCTGGCCAAAGAGGGCATATTTATCGGGGCCCATGTGGCGTCTCTGGCCGGGATCCGGGACAGAAGGTTCAATCCTCTGGGAGAAGATCCGGAAACCTTCCGGGCCCTTTCCGGAGAGATCCTGCCGGTGCTGGATCCGGCGGTACGGGAGCCCATGGCCGCCCAGGTCACTGCTGCCCAGAAGGACAGGGATTCCGTAGGGGGCACCATTGAATGCATGGCAGTGGGCCTGCCTGTCGGCCTGGGAGAACCCTATTTCGATTCCGTGGAAAGCCGGCTGAGCCATGCCCTCTTTTCCGTACCGGCGGTGAAGGGCATTGCCTTTGGGGATGGATTCGCCCTGGGGACCATGCGGGGCAGTGAGGCCAATGATCCCATGGCATACCGGGACGGGAAAGTGGTGTGCACCACCAACCACAACGGGGGAGTCACCGGAGGCATCACCAACGGCATGCCCCTTTTGTTTACGGTGGTGATCAAACCCACCCCTTCCATCGGAAAGACCCAGCATACGGTGAATGTGGTTACCGGGGAAGACACCACCCTGGAAGTCACCGGGCGCCACGATCCCTGCATCCTGCCCCGGGCGGTGCCGGTGATCGAGGCGGTGACCGCCTGGACCCTGCTGGATCTGCAGCTTGTGGCACAGCGGAGGTAGAGCATGGGAGAACAAACCATTCCTGTGGGCTATCAGGGCGTCCCTGGGGCCTACAGCCACCTGGCCCTCCGGCAGTATTTCGCCGGACGGCCGGTGGAAGCACGGAACTATATGCTGTTTGAAGATGTAATCAACGCCGTGATGAAGGGGGAGATCCGCTATGGGGTCCTGCCCATTGAAAATTCTTCCACCGGAGGGATCACCGAGGTGTACGACCTGGTCCGCCGGTACGGCGCCTTTATTGTAGGGGAAAAGATCGTGAAGGTGGAGCACTGCCTTCTGGCCTGGCCGGGAGCGAAACTGGAAGACATCCGGGAAGTGTATTCCCATCCCCAGGGATTTTCCCAGTGCCGGACCTTTTTCAAGGAGCATCCGGCCATGCGCCAGTTCAACTATTTCAACACCGCCAAGGCGGCGGAACTGGTGGCAGAAAAAAAGACCGGGTACATGGCGGCGGTGGCCGGGGCCCAGGCGGCGGAACAGTACGGCCTTGCCATCCTGGCCCGGGGCATCAACACCAACCAGAGCAACTACACCCGGTTCATTGTGATCAGCCGGGAGCGGGAGCTGGTGCCGGAAGCGGACAAGATCACCCTGATCGTGAGCCTGAAGCATCAGCCCGGGTCGTTGTACCGGGTGCTCTCCCATTTTGCCCGGTACCAGATCAACATGACCAACATCGAATCCCGGCCTATACCGGGAAGGCCCTGGGAATATTATTTCCATATGGACATTACCGGTCACCTGACGGACCCGGCGGTCCGTCAGGCCCTGGCTGATCTGCCGGAAGACACCACGGAATGCAAGATTTTGGGGAACTATCCTGCAGACCACGGAAAGGAGCAGTAAAAGGATGAAATTCGGACTTTTGGGACGGGTGCTGGGGCACAGTCTGTCTCCCCAGATCCATCAGGCTATTTTCCGGGCCCTGGGGACCGGGGATACCTATGGGCTGCTGGAACAGGAACCGGAAGAAGTCCCCTGCTTTGTCCGGGAGAACCCGGAGGGGCTCCGGGGCAGCAATGTGACTATTCCCTACAAAGAAACGGTAATCCCTTATCTGACCGCCATTGCCCCGGAAGCGGAAAAAATCGGGGCGGTGAACACCCTGTCCTTTACTCCGGACGGGGTGAAAGGGTACAATACCGATTACCTGGGCTTTGACCGGATGTTACAGGCCGCCGGCATCGGGCTGGAAGGCCGGGATGTGACGGTGCTGGGGAACGGAGGGGCCGCCAAGGCGGTCCTCCAGGTACTGGCGGACCGGAAAGCGGCCTCCATCCGGATCCTGGTCCGGGACAGGGAGAAAGCTGGTCAGGCCCTGGCTCATTTCCTGGCCCAGCGGCCGGACACCCGGCTGGAGACCTATGAGGAAGCCCTGGAGGGCAGTGAGGGAGGCCAGGTGATCATCAATACCACCCCGGTGGGCATGTATCCCAAGGTGGAGGCCAGTCCGGTACCGGCGGAATTCACCGGCCGGTTCGCCGCTGCCGTGGACATTATCTACAACCCGAAAGAAACCTGGTTCCTGGCCGATGGCCGGAAGGCGGGAGCCAAAACCTGCAACGGCCTGTACATGCTGGTGGCCCAGGCGGTGGCTTCGGAAGAAATCTGGCAGGGAAAGACCCTGGATCCGGCCCTGATCCCTGCCATCATGAAACAACTGGAGGCAACTTTTCATGGCTAATATTGTACTCATCGGCATGCCCGGCGCCGGCAAGACCACCATCGGCCGGAAACTCAGCAAGGCCCTGGGACGGCCGGTGCTGGATGCGGACGACAAGGTGGTGGAACAGACCGGACGCACCATCAAGGACCTGTTCCAGGAAGGGGAGGACGTGTTCCGCCAAGCGGAAACAGAGGCGGTGAAGACCCTGGCCGCTCTGGACGGGATTATCATTTCCTGCGGGGGAGGGGTGGTGAAGCGGCCGGAGAACATCGCTTACCTCCAGCAGAACGGGAAGATCTTCTTTTTGAACCGGGACCTGGCGGCTATTGCCGGCAGCGTGGACAAAGTGACCCGTCCTCTGCTGAATTCCGCCGAAGACCGGCTCACCCAGCTGTACAAAGAACGGCTGCCCCTCTACCTGAAATACGCCGACTACACCATCCCCGTAGACGAAGACTTCGACAAGACAACGAAGTACATCATCGAACTGGTGAGGAAGGCAGGGCTGTAAGGCCGACCAAAAAGGACCAGCCGCTCAGGCGGCCGGTCCTTTTTCAATATACACGCTTGTACTGGGAAACGCGGCGCTGGTGCCGGTTTCTTCCAGGAGCTTCATCAGTTCCAGGTTGATCCGTTCTTTGCTCTTCATGAATTTATCGTAGCTGGTGTGCCGGCAGTAGCAGACGATGCTGATGTCCAGGCTGCTGGCTCCCATTTCCGAAAAGGCCACGGTAATCCCTTCGTCCACAATGTCCGGGTCTTCCTGGAGAAATTCCCTGATTTTCCGGACCAGTTCCTCCATCTGCTCCCGGGTGCTGTCATAGGTGACCCCCAGGGTCATTTCCAGCCGGCGCATGTGCCGGTTGGTGAAATTCTGGATGGGGGTGCTGATAATGAGAGAATTGGGGATGTACACCAGAGCCTGGGTAAAGGTCCGCACATTGGTGCTCCGGAAGGAAATGGATTCCACGATGCCTTCCACATTGTTGCAGATGATCCAGTCCCCCACGTGGAAGGGCTGATCCATGAGGATCACCAGACAGGCGAAAATGTTGGCCAGGGAGTCCTTGGCCGCCAGGGATACTGCCAGGCCGCCGATGGACAGCCCGGCAATGAATCCGCTGATGTTGACCCCCCAGGTGCTCAGCACGGTGGCCAGAGCAAAAAACAGGATCAGGGCATGGAAGAAGGACGAAAACAGTCCGCTGATGGCCGGATCCAGCTTTTTGCCGGATTTGCTGAAAAAGTGGTCGAACAGGACGCTGGTGGTGGAACTGAAATTGTACAGGATCCAGTAAAAGGCAATCACCAGCAGGGAAGAAACCGTATTGGATACAAGGGCCGTCTGGGCCAGTCTCTCCCAGGGAGAATTGGCAAGGGCCGTATAGCCCCCGAAGACGGCAATGGCCATGCGCCCGGGCCGGTACACCGCGGCAGAAATGTTTTCATCTGCCGCAAAGGGCAGTTTGTCCAGGATGAACCGGATCACCCGGATGCTGACGATCCGGAAGCCGATGTAAAACAGGATGGTAACGGCCAGGATCACCAGGGCCGGTACCCAGGCCATGAAATCATTGTACAGGGTCATGAAAAAGCTCCTTTTGCAGCTGTTTTGTCCTCATTGTACCATTGGGCCGGCGGCCGGTGCAAGAATATGCTATAATGAAACCAGTTCGCAATATTTTGAGGGGGAAAACACCATGACATTACGTACAGATGCAGAGACCATCATGGAGGAGGCCATTAGGGCTTCGCTTCCTGATGCGGCGGTAGCAAAAGCTTTGGAACATAAGGAGTTCGGCAGGGGGAAAATCGTGGTGGTGGCCATTGGGAAGGCCGCCTGGCAGATGGCCAAAACGGCGGTGGGGATCCTGGACGGACGGATCTCCAGCGGGATCGTGATCACCAAATACGGCCACAGCAAGGGGGAACTGGCCCCTCTGGAAATCTGGGAAGCCGGCCATCCGGTGCCGGATGAGAACTCCCTGAAGGCTACCCAGCGGGCCATCGACCTGGTCAAGGATCTGACGGCGGAAGACACGGTGCTGTTTTTGATCAGCGGCGGGGGCTCGGCTCTTTTCGAAAAGCCTCTGATTTCCCTGAAGGAACTCCAGGACATTACCTCGGACCTGTTGGCCAGCGGGGCGGATATCGTATCCATGAACACGGTGCGGAAACGGCTGAGCTCTGTAAAGGGCGGGAAATTCGCCCGGCTCTGCGCTCCGGCCCAGGTGTATGCCATTGTGCTCAGCGACATCATCGGGGATCCCCTGGACATGATCGCCTCCGGGCCGGCCTATCCGGATTCCTCCACCTGTGAGGAAGCCCTGGAGGTGATCCGGAAGTTCAAAATCATGCTGCCGGCAGATGCGGAAAAGGCCCTGGGGGAAGAGACCCCCAAGACCCTGGACAATGTGGAAACGGTGATTACCGGCAGTGTGACGGAACTGGCGGCGGCAGGCCAGAAGGCGGCGGAAAAGCTGGGGTATGAGACCTGGCTTTTGACCACCAGCCTGAACTGCCAGGCCAAGGAGGCAGGCAGCTTCCTGGCGGCTATCGGACGGCAGTACGCAGCCAGCGGAAAGAAGCTGGCGGTGCTGGCCGGGGGAGAAACGGTGGTCCATCTCCACGGCCGGGGCAAGGGAGGACGGAACCAGGAAATCGCTCTTGCCGCCGCTGACGGCATTGCCGGCCTGGACAATGTGGCGGTGTTCTCCTTTGGCAGCGACGGCACCGACGGCCCCACCGACGCCGCCGGAGGCTACGGAGACGGAACCACCAAAGCCCGGCTGGCGGAAGAAGGCATTGCCATTTCCGATGTACTGGACAAAAACGACGCCTACCATGCCCTGGAAAAAACCAAGGGTCTCCTGATCACCGGAGCCACCGGGACCAATGTAAATGATCTGAGTGTGCTGTTGATCGGGTAAAGCTGTCAAAGGCATCTTTCGCCTTCAAAAAAATTTGCCTGCAAATTTTATCATTCGGCCATTGACGATTGACAATTGACCATTGACAAAAAGAGAGGGTGCTGCTCTGCAGCACCCTCTCTTTTACACCTAAAACGTAACAAAAACGGTTACTTATGTAAAATAAAACAAAAATGTTGATAAAATAACAAAACAAGAGTATGATAAGTGCGTACAATAATTTTTCGTTAGGGGAGTGGAGATTACGGATAAGGAAGTACTGAAACAAAAAGTGTTCAAGATGATTGATGATTCTGCTCAGGAGCTGCAGGCCTATGCAGCGGATGTGGCTTCGGAACCGGAATTCGGGTTCAAGGAATTCAAGACTTCCGCCAAACTGGCGGCCCAGTTCGACAAACTGGGGATCCCCTACCGGAAGGGAATGGCCATTACTGCTGTCAAAGGGGTCCTGAAAGGGGGCAAGCCCGGTCCCACCATCGCCATCCTGGGGGAACTGGATGCCATTGGCTGCCCGGAACATCCCAAAGCGGATCCGGATACCGGGGCTGCCCACGCCTGCGGCCACCACATGCAGCAGTCTTCCATGCTGGCCGCTGCCTACGGCCTTGCCAAAACCGGGGTCATGAAGGACCTGTGCGGGAATGTGGTGTTCTTCGGGGTCCCGGCGGAAGAATACGTCCAGATCGCCTACCGGAAAAAGCTCCGGAAAGAAGGGAAGCTCCATTTCCTCCATGGGAAAGGCGAACTGATCTATGAAGGGGAATTCGATGACATCGACATGGCCATGATGATCCATTCCCAGAAACGGACCCCCAAACCGGTGGTGGCCATCGGTACCAGCAGCAACGGGTTCATCGGCAAGACCATCCAGTATGTGGGGAAGGCCGCCCATGCCGCCGACGCTCCGGACCAGGGTATCAACGCCCTGAACGCCGCCATGCTGGGGATCATGGGGATCAATGCCCTCCGGGAAACCTTCCGGGATGACGATGCCATCCGGGTCCATCCCATCATTACCAAAGGGGGAGACCTGGTGAACAATGTGCCTGACGATGTGCGGATCGAAACCTATGTCCGGGCCAAATCCATGGACGCCATCGACCGGACCAACGCCAAGGTGGATGCGGCTCTCCGGGCGGGGGGCGCCGCTATCGGGGCCAAGGTGAACATCGACACCCTGCCCGGCCAGCTGCCTCTCATCTGCAACCCGGAAATGAATGAACTGTTCGTCCACAATGCCCAGGACGCCTTCCCGGAGGTGGAAATCACCAACGCCGGCCACTTCAGCGCCTCCACGGACATGGGGGATGTGTCCCATCTGATGCCCGCCATCCATCCCTTCATCGGCGGGGTGGACGGACTGCTCCACGGACCGGATTTCAAGGTGGTGGATTTCCATGCGGCGGCGCTCCTGCCCGGGAAAGCCTTTGCCGGCATGGTCATCGACCTTTTGAGCGATGATGCCAAGGAAGCCAAGAAGATCCTGGCCGATTTCAAGCCGGCGCTTACCAAAGAACAATACATTGCCAAACTGGATGGCTATTTCAGCGAGGAGGAACCCGACCATGATTAACTGGAAACTGCACATTACGGCCCTGGCCCTGGTGGTCATCGCCGAACTGATCGGTATCAAATCCTTCAATCTGGGCCCGGGGAAAGTGGTGTTTGTCCCCATGCTCTATGCCCTGATCCTGGGGATCCTGACCACTCCCAACTTCTTTAAACTGACCAAACAGAAGGACATGGAAGACGCAGGCTCCCTGGTGGGCATTACCCTGATGCTGCTTATGGCCCGGTATGGGACCCTGGTGGGGCCCACCCTGCCGAAAATCATCAGTGCCAGCCCGGCTTTGATCCTCCAGGAATTCGGGAACCTGGGGACGGTATTTTTGGGGGTTCCCCTGGCGGTGGCCTTCGGGCTGAAACGGGAGACCATCGGGGCCGCCCATTCCATCGCCCGGGAACCCAACGTGGCTCTCATCGGTGAAAAATACGGCCTGGATACTCCGGAAGGCCGGGGGGTCATGAGCGTGTACATTGCCGGTACCGTGTGCGGCACTGTGTTCTTCGGGATCATGGCTTCCTTCCTGGCAGCTTTAAAGATCTTCCATCCCTATTCCCTGGCCATGGCCTCCGGGGTGGGGAGCGCCAGCATGATGTCCGCTTCCCTGGGGACCCTGACGGTGATGTATCCGGAAATGGCTGACCAACTGGCCGCTTTCGCCACCGCCTCCAACATGCTTTCCGGTCTGGACGGGGTATACATGGCCGTGTTCCTGGCCCTGCCTTTGACGGAATGGCTCTACAAGAAATGCTGCATCATCAAATACGGTCATGTGCTGACCAAGGAGGAGGAAGGAAAATGAGATCGTTTACTTTGCCTGAAACCACGCTGGTCCTCATTATCACGGCTTTCCTGTCCCTGGTGGCCAATACCCTGTCCAGCAACATTCCCTTTATGGACGCAGTCCCCGGCATGGTGATCCTCATCGCCATTTCCCTGGCAGGGATCGTGGCCGCCCGGGTGATCCCCGGAGGGATCCCGGCGGTGGCCTACATTACCACCCTGGGCTGTATCCTGACCTATCCCGGGTTCCCGGGCTCTGAAGTGGTCAACATGTATATGAAGAAAGTGGGCTTCCTGGCCCTGTGTACCCCCATCCTGGCCTACGCGGGGATCTCCATCGGCAAGGACATGGACGCCTTCAAGAAAACCGGCTGGCGGATCGTGGTCCTGGCCTGCGTGATCTTCATCGGCACCTACGTAGGGTCCGCCGCCATCGCCGAAGTGATCCTGAAAGCGCTGGGACAGATTTAACTGGTTGTCACTGGTCTCTGGCCAATGGAAAGAATCCGTGGCTGACGGGTTCTTTCGAATAAAAAAGACGTTGCTTTTCTTTTAATCTGTTGCTTGTTGTGAGTTCTTCTGAAGAGCAAGGACAAGCCAAAGGCGCGTCCGAGCCAGCTTCATACAAAGAAAGACAGCCGCAGCCCGGCTGCCTTTCTTTATCCAGTGACCAGTGACAAGAGGCCAGTGACAGGGGGGTGTGAATTTTTCACACCCCCCTTTTTCTCTTGACAAATATCCCCCAACAGAGTATGATATGACCATGAAAGAAGGATACCCTGGTAGGGTATAGAAAGAGAGGATCGGTTATGAAACAATATATAGTAACAGGCATGACCTGTGCTTCGTGCCAGGCCCATGTGGAAAAGGCGGTGGCCGGGGTTCCCGGGGTCACCGGGGTATCGGTTTCCCTCCTGACCAACAGCATGGGGGTGGAAGGGACCGCCTCCGATGGGGATATTATCAAGGCCGTGGAGGACGCAGGCTACGGGGCTTCCGTCAAAGGAGCCGCCCAGGCCAAACAGGGAGTGGCGGAAAAGCTGGCCGCCGATGAAGAAGCCCTGAAGGACCATGAGACGCCCCGGCTCCGCCGGCGGCTGGTTACCTCCCTGGGGTTCCTGTTCCTGCTCATGTACATCACCATGGGCCACAACATGCTGGGGTGGCCGGTGCCCGCTCTGCTGGACGGGAACCATCTGGGACTGATGCTTACCCAGATGCTCCTGGCCATTATCGTCATGTACATCAACAAGGACTTTTACACCAGCGGTTTCAAGACCCTGTTCCACGGGGCTCCCAATATGGATACCCTGGTGGCCCTGGGTTCTTCCGTTTCCTTCCTGTGGAGCCTGGCGGTGTTCTATGATATCACCTTCCTGACCGCCCACGGAACGCCCTTCGAAGAACTCCACCACATGTACATGCACGACCTGTACTTTGAAACCGCAGCCATGATCCCTTCCCTGATCACCCTGGGGAAGATGCTGGAAGCCATGAGCAAGGGCCGGACCACCGATGCCCTGAAAGGGCTCATGAAGCTGGCTCCCAAGACCGCTGTGCTGATCCGGGACGGGAAGGAAGTCACCGTCTCCATCGATGAAGTCCAGAAAGGGGAAATTTTCGCCGTCCGTCCCGGAGAAAACATCCCGGTGGACGGGGTGGTGGTCAAGGGCAATTCCGCCGTCAACGAAAGCGCCCTGACCGGGGAAAGCCTGCCGGTGGACAAGAAGCCCGGAGACAAGGTTTCCACCGCCACCATCAACCAGTCCGGGTACCTGGAATGTGAAGCCACCCGGGTAGGGGAAGACACCACCCTGAGCCAGATCATCAAACTGGTCAGCGATGCGGCGGCCACAAAGGCTCCCATTGCCCGGATTGCCGATAAGGTTTCCGCCGTGTTCGTGCCGGCCATCATCAGCATCGCCCTGGTCACCACCCTCGGCTGGCTGATCGCCGGAGCTCCTCTGGGCTCCGCCATTGCCCGGGGCATCGCCGTGCTGGTCATCGCCTGCCCCTGCGCCCTGGGGCTTGCCACTCCTGTAGCCATTATGGTGGGCAGCGGGGTAGGGGCCAAGAACGGCATCCTGTTCAAGACCTCCTCTTCCCTGGAAAACGCCGGGAAAGTGGCAGTGGTGGCTCTGGACAAAACAGGGACCATTACCAAAGGCCAGCCCAAGGTAACCGATGTGGTGCCGGCGGAAGGCTATACCAAAGAAAGCCTGCTCCAGCTGGCCTATGACCTGGAACAGAAATCCGAACATCCCCTGGCCAAAGCCGTAGTGGAAGAAGCGGAAGCCAAAGGTCTCAGAGCAGACGTTGTGGATGATTTCCAGGCTCTGCCCGGGAACGGACTCCAGGTGATCCAGAAAGGGAAGAAACTCATTGGCGGAAGCCTGAGCTTTCTGAAGAGCCTGGGGGCCCTGGATGACGCCATGGAAGCCAAAGGAGCGGAACTGGCCGGTCAGGGCAAGACACCCCTGGTGTTCGCCAAAGACGGGAAGCTGGCCGGGATGATCGCCGTGGCTGACGTGATCAAGGAAGATTCCGCCAAGGCCATCAAGGAACTCCAGAACATGGGCATCGAAGTGGTCATGGTCACCGGGGACAACCAGCGGACTGCCGAAGCCATCGGCCGTCAGGCCGGGGTGGACAAAGTGGTGGCCGGGGTCCTGCCGGAAGGCAAGGAAACGGTGATCCGGGAACTCCAGAAAGCCGGAGGCCTGGTGGCCATGGTAGGGGACGGCATCAACGATGCGCCGGCTCTCACCCGGGCAGACATCGGTATCGCCATCGGTGCCGGAGCGGACGTGGCCATCGATTCTGCCGACATCGTGCTGATGAACAGCCGGCTCACGGACGTATCCGCAGCGGTGCGGCTGAGCCGGGGCACCGTGACCAACATCCACGAGAACCTGTTCTGGGCCTTCTTCTACAATGTCATCTGCATCCCTCTGGCAGCCGGGCTGTTCAGCTACAAGATGAACCCCATGGTGGGGGCGGCGGCCATGAGTATTTCCAGCTTCACCGTGTGCATGAATGCCCTGCGGCTGAACCTGTTCAAGCTCCATGATGCCAGCCATGACAAGAAACGGAAGAACCCGGCTGCGGCTGTGGTGGAAAAAGCGGACCTGGCGCCTCAGCCTGCTGCCTGCCCGGTACCAGCTGCAGACGGCACCACCGTGACTCTGAAAGTGAAGGGCATGATGTGCGCCCACTGCGAAGGCCGGGTAAAGAAAGCCCTGGAAGGCCTGGAAGGGGTCACCAGCGCCAAAGCCGACCACACCTCCGGCACCGTGGAAGTCACCGAAACCCGGAACGTCCCCGAAAACGACTTCAAAAGCGCCATCCTGAAGGCGGGGTATGAGTATGAGGGGAAGGAAGCATAAAGATGTCTGTTGACCATTGACAAAAGGGGCTGTTGCGCATGCGGCAGCCCCTTTTCCCTCTTGACGAAAATTCGTTAACAACGGTATAATGGTTAACGTAATACCCACTGATTAAAGGAGGATGTCTTTGACTTATGGCTTTGGAAAAAGGCGCAGTTGTTGATGGTATTGTCACCGGGATTACGAATTTTGGTGCTTTTGTGTCATTGCCCGAAAATAAGGTTGGTCTGATTCACATTTCTGAGGTTTCCAATGTCTTCGTCAAAGATGTACATGATTTCCTCAAGGTAAAGGATAAGGTTACCGTCAAGGTGGTTTCCATTGACGACAAGGGGAAAATCGGCCTGTCCCTGAAAGCCCTGATGCCTCCTGCTCCTGCACCGGAACGGAAACCGGCGGGAGAAAACAGACATTTTGAAAACAGACACTTCGAAAACAAACGGTTCGAAGGGAAGAAGCGGTTCGAGAGCAAACCCTTCCATGGAGCTCCCCGGGCCCAGGGTCCCATGAGCTTCGAGGACAAGCTTTCCCGGTTCCTGAAGGAAAGCGATGATCGTCTGCTGGATCTGAAACGGAATACGGAGTCCAAACGGGGCGGCCGTGGTGCTCGCAGAGGAGATTGATGAACACAAAAGGTACTTCCTCGGAAGTACCTTTTTTAATTAGAAGGTGAAAACGTTGAGTATTTTGGAAAACAGCCTGCGGCAGCTGGTGGCCCAGTCCCCCCTGTGGAAACCGGGGACGAAAGTCATCGCCGCCTTAAGCGGCGGAGCGGATTCCCTGTGCCTCACTGATGTGATGGCCTCCCAGGGAGAAGAAGACGGGGTGGATGTGCTGGCAGTTCATGTCCAGCACCATCTCCGGGGGGAGGAAGCGGAACAGGATGCCCGGCAGGCGGAAGAGTACTGCCGGAACCGGGGCCTGGCCTTCCGGCGGGTGGATGTGGATGTCCGGTCCCTGGCGGAAGGGGAAGGGCTTTCCCTGGAGGAGGCGGCCCGGAAGCTCCGGTATGGAGCCCTGGAAAAGGTCCGGCAGGAAACCGGTGCCGCTGCCATTTTCCTGGCCCATCATCAGGATGACCAGGCGGAAACCGTGCTCCTGAATCTGGTCCGGGGCGCCGGTACCCGGGGGATGCGGGGAATGCTGCCGGTAAGCGGATATCTGGCCCGTCCCTTTCTGGAAATCACCCGGCGGGATACGGAAGCCTACTGTGAGGAAATGGGCCTTGCCTGGTGTGAGGACAGTTCCAATGAGGACCAGAGCCTGAAGCGGAACTGGGTCCGGAAGACCCTGCTGCCCCTTCTGGAGACCCAGAATCCCCAGATTCGGAAGCAACTGGCCCAGGCGGCAGCTCTGGCTGCCAGTGATGAGGCCTATCTGGAAAAACTGGCCGGCCGTTACATCGGTGCCTATGGCCGGGAAGTGTTCGACACCTGGGATATCAAGGTGGAGAAGGATTTTGCCGCCCTGCCCCTGGCTCTCCAGAGCCGGGTGATCCGGATCCTGGTCCGTCGGGTGGGCGGAGCGGAAATGAGTTATGATCATGTCCGCAAAATATTGGAAATGATTGAACGGGGCGTGGGCAACAAGTCCCTGGATGTCCCCGGCGGTGTCCGGCTGATCTATCTGAACGGCCGGCTGATGGTGGGAAAAAACCAGCGGTCCCGGGAAGAAGAACGGGCCGCCAAGCTAGCACAAAAGGAGCGTCAGAGAAATGAACGAAAATCTTGAAAGAGTCCTGATTGATGAGAAAACCTTAAAAACCCGGATCGCTGAAATGGGCGCCCAGATCAGCAAGGATTATGCCGGAGAAGAACTGGTGGTCATCGGCCTTTTGAAGGGGGCTGCCTATTTCCTTACGGAACTGACCCAGCACATTACCGTGCCGGTGCGGATCGACTTCATCAAGGCTTCTTCCTACGGTTCCGGCACCAAATCTTCCGGCAAAGTGGACATCGACTATGATACCTCCCGGAACATCGCCGGCAAAAACGTGCTGCTTGTGGACGATGTGATCGACACCGGACTCACCCTGAAGGAAGTGGGAGAACTGTTCCGGAACCGGAACCCCAAGACCCTGAAAGTGGCAGCCATGCTGGACAAGAAGGAACGCCGGCTGGTGAAGGTGCTGCCGGACTATGCCGGGTTCGAGATTCCCGATGAATTCGTGGTGGGCTTCGGCCTGGATTACGACGAAGAATACCGGAACCTGCCCTATATCGGTATCCTGAAACGGTCCGTCTATGAAAAATAATTCCATGTCTGCCGGTCCTTCCCGGAATGGTTCAGACAGGAAAGGAGCTCTAGTGTGAGTAAGTTTATCCGTAATCTGGTATTTTACCTGCTCATTGTCATTGTAGGGGTCTGGATTTACGATTATTACAATGCCTCCAGCACTCCCAAGAACGAAATGAGCTACAGCAACTTCATCAAGGAAGTCCAGCAGGATGAAGTGAAGAGTGTAACCATTGTGGACAATTCGGTGATCAAAGGCAAGCTGAAAAACGGTGCCGACTTCACCACCATTGCGCCCCGGGATGACAAACTGGTGGACACCCTCCGGGCCCGGGATGTGGAAATCAAGGCGGAACTGCCGCCCCAGCCTTCCATGCTCAGCAATATCCTGACTTCTCTCCTGCCCATGGTGGTCATAGTGATCCTCTGGTTCTTCATGATGAACAACGCCCAGGGGGGCGGCAGCCGGGTCATGAGCTTCGGCAAGAGCAAGGCCAAGCTTTATGGGGACGGCAAGAGCCGGGTCACCTTCAAGGATGTAGCCGGGGCTGATGAAGCCAAACAGGAACTGGAAGAAGTGGTGGAATTCCTGAAGGCCCCCCAGAAGTACAACCAGCTGGGAGCCAAGATCCCCAAAGGGGTGCTGCTCTACGGACCTCCCGGTACCGGGAAGACCCTCCTGGCCAAAGCCGTGGCCGGGGAAGCGGGGGTGCCTTTCTTCAGCATCTCCGGATCTGACTTTGTGGAAATGTTCGTGGGGGTGGGGGCCTCCCGTGTCCGTGACCTGTTCGACCAGGCCAAGAAAAACGCTCCCTGCATTGTGTTCATCGACGAAATCGACGCCGTAGGCCGCCAGAGAGGCGCCGGCCTGGGCGGGGGCCATGATGAACGGGAACAGACCTTGAACCAGCTGCTGGTGGAAATGGACGGGTTCGGTGCCAACGAAGGGATCATCATGATCGCCGCCACCAACCGTCCGGATATCCTGGATCCGGCACTGCTGCGTCCGGGCCGGTTCGACCGGCAGATTGTGGTGGACAAGCCGGATATCCGGGGACGCCGGGCCATCCTCCGGGTCCACATCAAAGGCAAACCCATCGATCCTTCTGTGGATCTGGGAGTCATTGCCCGGCAGACCCCGGGCTTTACCGGGGCTGACCTGGCCAATCTGGTGAACGAAGGGGCCTTGCTGGCCGCCCGGCACAACCAGGTGACCATCACCATGAGCGACCTGGAAGAAGCCGCGGAACGGGTGATGATGGGTCCGGAACGGAAGAGCCGGGTGATCACCGACGAAGAGAAGAAGCTTACCGCCTACCATGAAGGGGGCCATACCCTGGTGGGGATGCTCCTGGACCATACGGATCCGGTGCACAAGGTAACCATCATCCCCAGAGGCCGTGCCGGTGGCTATACCCTGAGCCTGCCTACGGAAGACCGGTATTATGCCACCCGCAGTGAAATGCTGGATCAGCTGAAGGTGCTCCTGGGGGGCCGTGTGGCGGAAGCCCTGGTGCTCCATGAGATTTCCAGCGGGGCCAGCAGCGACCTCCAGCGGGCTACGGAACTGGCCCGGCGGATGACCTGCGAATACGGCATGAGCGATGTGCTGGGGGCTGTGACCTTCGGCCACCGGCAGGAACAGGTGTTCCTGGGCCGGGACATCGGTCGGCAGAACGACTACAGTGAAAAAGTGGCAGCCCAGATCGACGGGGAAATCCGCCGGTTCATCGACGAAGCCTACGAAGGCACCGTGAAGCTGCTCACCGACCATATGGACAAGTTGCACCTGATCGCCCAGAACCTGATGGAACGGGAGACCCTGGAAGGCCACGAGATCCAGGAACTGCTGAAATACGGCCATATCCTGGAAAAAGGCGAAGTGCCGCCTCAGGAAGAACCCAAGAAGCCCGACGACGGTACCCCGGCCCCCATCGGACCGGTCCCAGCCGAAGAACCGGCCGAAGAACCCGTGATGGCGCCGGTACCGAAAGAAGTGCCTCAGGCGTAAAAAGGCTGTTGCCTTGGCAGCAGCCTGTCAACGGCCGCTGACCGCTGACTGTTGACTGCTGACAAGAAAGGGCTGTTGCTCAGGCAACAGCCCTTTATCCAAGCAATTGCGTTAACATACTTCTCCCAACAGGGAACGAAAGGAAGACTGTCATGCGTACTGAAATCCTGAACATCCTTCGTGAAAAAGCGCCGGAACCGGTTTCCGGCGAGGAACTGGCCAAACAGCTGGGAATCACCCGGACGGCCATCTGGAAGCATATCCAGACCCTGAAAAAGGAAGGCTACGGCATCGAAGCGTTCACCAAAAAAGGCTATGTACTCACTTCCGTGCCGGACAAACTGCTGCCTTCGGAAATCATGGCCCATCTCCATACCCGGTTCGTGGGCCGGTCCATCTGTTATGAGGAAAGCGTCACCAGCTCCAACGAAGTATTGAAGAAGCTGGCGGACAAAAACGCCGCCGACGGCACCGTCTGTGTGGCGGAAGAACAGACCGGGGGCAAGGGACGGCTGGCCCGGGGCTGGTTCAGCCCCAAAGGCAAGGGCCTGTGGTTCTCCCTGCTGCTGAAGCCCACCTTCCTGCCCCAGGAAGCCCCCAAAATGACCCTGCTCAGCGCCGTGGCGGTGGTCCGGGCCATCCGGGAAGTCTGCCAGGTGGATGCCCGGATCAAGTGGCCCAACGATGTGCTGCTGAACGGGAAGAAGCTGGTGGGGATCCTTACGGAAATGAGTGCGGAATTCGGCCACATCAACTATCTGGTGGTGGGCATCGGCATCAATGTATGCGTGCCCAAAGAGATGGTGCCGGAAGAACTCCGGGCCGCCGCCATTTCCATTGCCGATGCAGCGGAAAAGCCGGTGGACCGGGTGGCCCTCCTGGCCAAGGTGCTGGATTATCTGGAATACTATTATGACCTTGCCTGCCGGGAAGGGTTCGGCCCCATCCTTGACCAGTGGCGGAAATATTCCATCACCCTGGGAAAACAGGTGAAGGTGATCGCACCGGACAAGACCTATGTGGGGACGGCCCTGGACATCGATGATACCGGGGCTCTCCAGGTGAAGAAAGAGGACGGTACGGTGGAAATCGTCCTGGCCGGGGATGTTTCCATTCGTCCGGCCCAGGGAAAGGGGAAATACGCATGAACCGGACCAGGAACATGATGGGAGCCGGGCTGTTCACCGCTTTGATCATCCTCAGTTCCTATGTGACCATTCCCCTGGGACCGGTGCCGGTGACCCTCCAGACTCTGATGGTGCTCCTGGCCGGGTTCCTGCTGGGACCGGTGTGGGGACCGGCCAGCGTGCTGGTATGGATGGTCCTGGGCTGTGTGGGGCTGCCCGTATTCAACCAGGGCCAGGCCGGCATCGTCATGCTGGCAGGGCCCACCGGGGGCTTCATCCTCAGCTTCCCGGTGGTGGCCTGGCTGGCCGGGAAGGTCAGCCGGGGCTCCTGGGCCGGGGACAGCCTGTGGAAGAACTTCCTGGCCCTGGCCGGGGTGACGGTGGTGTGCTACATCATCGGAGCCATCGGCTTTAAACTGAGCTTCGCCTTTTTCCTCCACAAGCCTATGACCTGGGAAAAGACCCTGGCTTTGTCCGTGGCCCCCTTCCTGCCTCTGGACATCGTAAAAGCCCTGATCACCGCCTTCCTGGGCACCCGCATCCGCCGGGCCCTGAAGGCAGGGGGGATGTGGGAGTAAAGACGGTCAATTGACCGTTGACCGCTGACAAAGGGGGTAATGCTGTATGGAACATACAGCATTACCCCCTTTTCCTTGACAACTCCCCCCGTTGCCCCTATAATAAAGTCGTTTATGGACCGGACCTGTACGGAGAGAGAATGCCGGGAGCCCTGCTGCAGGGTGCTTCTGAGGGATTCCCAGGCCGGTCATTCTAGAAACCGATATGGAGGGTTTTCACCATGTTAATGGTCATGGATGTTGGCAACACCAACATCGTAGTAGGGGTTCACGACGGCAATACCTGGCAGGCACACTGGAGAATTTCCAGCAGCCGCTCCCGGACTTCCGATGAATTCGGCATCATCCTGGGCAGCATGTTTGCCTACAGCGGTATGGATATGAAGGATATCGAAAACATCATCATTTCCACCGTAGTGCCGCCTCTTCTGGTACCCCTGTGCAACATGTGCAAGCGTTTCTTCAGCATCACTCCCTTTGTGGTCACCAGCGAAATCAAAACCGGTCTGAAACTGGATTACGATGATCCCTCCCAGATCGGGGCCGACCGGATCGTCAACGCAGTGGCTGCCCACAACATGTACGGGGACAAGGGGAATCTGATCATCATCGACTTCGGCACCGCCACCACCTTCTGCGCCCTGACCCCTGCCGGGGAATACCTGGGTGGCGCCATTGCCCCGGGCATTGGCATTTCCACTGAAGCCCTGTTCCAGAAAGCGGCCAAGCTGCCCCGGATCGAACTGATCAAGCCCCCCAAGGCAATCTGCCGGGACACCATTCACGCCATGCGGTCCGGCGTGATTTACGGCTTTGTGGGCCAGATGGACGGCCTGATCACCCGGATGAAAAAAGAACTGGGAGGCCAGGCCTTTGTAGTAGCCACCGGAGGCTTTGGCAAACTGATGGCCAGCGAATCCGACCAGGTGGACGTAGTAGAACCCTTCCTCACCCTGGAAGGCCTGCGGATTCTGCATGAGATGAATAAATAAAGGCGGTCGCGGGTCGCGGTCAGCTGTCAATGGTCAATGGCCGAAGGAAGCCAACTTTCGTTGGCTTTGAAAAATTGAAAACGGAATGACTGTTCCTGTCTGTAAGTGGAAACTCAGTTGTTATTGAGTTTTCGCCTTGGCTTTCTTTCAGACAGTTCTTTACAAGGAACAGATTCAAAAGCAGGAAGCAGTGAATTGCTGCTTCCTGCTTTCATTCGGCCATTGACAATCAGTAAAGGAGCACTCCTAAATGACAACTCACATCGAAAAAACGCTGCAAACCCTCCTCCCGACCCGGCTCCCCATCGCCCTTGCCCCTATGGCCGGGGTTACGGATCTTCCTTTCCGGGTGATCTGCCGGGAGCTGGGGGCGGATTACACGGTTTCGGAGATGGTCAGCGCCAAGGCTTTGCTGTTCAGGAACCCCAAGACCTTTGCCATGTTGGAAGTGGATCCCCGGGAGCATCCGGTGGCCATCCAGCTGTTCGGTTCGGTGCCGGAGGAATTGGCCCGGGGTGCGAAAATCGTGGCGGAACACGGGGCGGACATCATCGACTTCAACATGGGCTGCCCGGTGCACAAAATCGTGGCCAATGGGGAAGGGTCCGCCCTGATGAAGGACCCCGAACGGGCCTATGCCTGTCTGGCGGCTCTGGTGGATGCGGTGGACCTGCCGGTGACGGTGAAGTTCCGGGCCGGCTGGGATGAGGAACACCGGAATGCGGTGGAGATCGCACGACTGGCAGAAAAGGCCGGCGTGGCGGCAGTGGCAGTCCATGGCCGTACCCGGGGGCAGTTCTACAGCGGAAAGGCGGACTGGGACATTATCCGCCAGGTCAAGGAGGCCGTGTCCATTCCCGTACTGGGGAACGGAGATGTGTTCACCGCCCGGGATGCTCTGGCCCTGTGGGAGACCACCCACTGTGACGGAATCATGATCGCCCGGGGAGCCCAGGGAAATCCCTGGATCTTCCGGGAAGTGAAGGCGGCCCTGGCCGGGAAACCCATTCCAGCCGTGACCCTGGAGGAACGGTTTGCCATGGTCCGGCGCCATCTCCGGGACCTGATTGCCTTCAAGGGAGAAAAAGTGGCCATCCGGGAAATGCGCCACCATGGAGCCTGCTACTTCACTGGTCTCTCTCACAGCGCCCACTACCGGAACGCCATCAACCAGTGCCTGACAAAAGAAGCCTTTGAGCAGGTGCTGGAGGAGTATGAGGGGGAATTGGAAAAGGGACTGTGAAAAAATGAGAAATCATTTTTTCACAGTCCCTTTTTTCAAAAGAACGCCTTGTCACAAATGGCATTCATGATATTCTCTTCCCACACATAGTTCCCGCTGAATTTTCCTTCGCTCCTGGGGTCCTCGTCTTCGGCCACCGCTTCTCCGTTCATCATGTAGATGAACCCGTTTTTGGTGCCGGGGACCACGAACAGGCCGGACAGGAGGCCGTAGGCTTCCCCGGTGTGGCCCCACAGGTCCAGTTCATGGTCTTTCACCACCCGGGAGGTGCCGCTGCCCTTGATGGGATACATGGCCAGGCCGTAGGCCTCGATGGAGCCTCCGTAGGTGTTCCCGTTCTTCCTGGCCGGATCCCAGGTCCACTGGGTGGTCATCATTTCCCGCAGGGCCCCGGGCCGGAGCACCTGTCTACCTTTGTACTTCCCGTTGTTCAGGACCATCTGGAGGGCATGGCCCAGTTCGTCGTAGGAGATCCGCAGGCCCCCCTGCGGGGAGAAGAAGGTGGCGTTGGTGCCGGGCTGGTAGTCCTTCAGGCTGTAGAAGGCATCCAGGTCCCGGTGGTCCGGGTTCTGGACCTTCACCTGGTCTTTGGGAGGCTGTTTCCCCTGGTAGTCATCAATCTGAGGGATCCAGGGCCCCTGTTCATCCCATTTCCCATTGCTGTTCTTCTGGTAGATCACCCCCAGGTTTTTGAAGGCTCCTTTGGAAAGGTTCCCCACAGTGTAGTCCGCCTTGATGTCCAGGTCCTTCAGGATGTGCTTTTTCTGGTACAGATCGAACCGTTCCCCGGTGACTTTTTCGATGATGGTACCCAGAAGGCCGTAGTTGATGTTGGAGTACTTGAAGTATTCCCGGGGAGCCTGGCCGGCGGGAGCAAAATGGTCCCCGTTTTCATAGAACTTCCCGTCCTTCACGAAAAATTCCCGGACGGAGTATTCCGGGGGAATGGCATAGAGCTTCCCGTCCCGGAGACTGGAGGTGTGGCTTAGGAGCATCCGGACGGTAATGGGGGTGTCCGGATAGTTGGGATTCCGGAGAGGGAAGCCCAGGATCTCGCTTACATCCTGGTCCAGCCGGAGCTTCCCCTCATCCACCAGCTGCATGATGGTAAAGCCGGTGAACATCTTGGAGACGGAGGCCGCCCGGAACCGGGTATCCGGAGTGATGGGCAGGTCTTTCTGGCCGGGCTTTTCTGCAAAATACCGGTGTCCGGCAAAATGGGTGTAGACTTTCTTTCCGTTCTTGTACACTTCCACTCCCAGGCCGGGTACATGGGTGCCGTCATGGCCCACCATTTCATCCAGCTGGGCGGACAGGGCTTTGGCCGCCTTGGGATCCATGGCCTTCCGGGCCAGGGCGTACTGGGGCATGAGCACGGCGGCACACAGCCCCAGGGCCGCCAGCCATTTCAGATGGTGCTTCGTTTGCATAAAAAGACCTCCTTTGAACAGTTCCGGAATTTCGACGGAAAAATCAGGCTTTTCCGTCACTACCAGTACCCATTATACCGGTGAACAAAAAGACAGTCAACATGTATACAGCATACTATATAATGTTAAAAAATCGGAATACTTCATTGACAGCAGACGGGCGGATACGGTAAACTTAAGTTGTAAGACCCATAGAGAATGCTGTTTTATTTTGTGTGGGCTATGGCCAATAGCTCAGGGAGCATTGTGAGACCCAGCATGGGGCAGAGTGGTTTTGCTGCGCCTTTGCTGGGCTTTTTTGTACCCCGGCAGCAGGCTCTGAGGGAAAAACATCAGGAGGTCGTACAATGAATTTAGCAAAACTGGTAGACAACAATCGGGAAGCCATGGTGAAAACCCTGCAGGAAGCCGTCCGGATCAAAAGTGTCCAGGAACCGGCTGTGCCCGGCAAGCCTTTCGGGGAAGGTCCGGCCCGATGCCTGGCCTATATGCTGGAAGAAGCGGCCAAAATGGGCTTCCGCACGGAAAATGTGGACAACTATATGGGCTGGTGTGAATACGGGGAAGGACCGGAAATGGTAGCCGTCCTGGGGCATCTGGATGTGGTGCCGGAAGGGGACGGCTGGACGAAGGATCCCTACAGCGGGGAAGCGGACGGAGAAAACGTCTACGGCCGGGGCACCATGGATGACAAAGGCCCCACCACCGCCGCCCTCTATGCCCTGAAGGCCCTGAAGGACAGCGGGGCTCCCCTGAAACGGCGGATCCGGATCCTCTTTGGTACCAACGAGGAAACCGGCAGCCAGGACATGAAGCATTACCTGGAAAAAGGCGGGGAAATCCCTGTGTGCGGGTTCACCCCCGATGGAGAATACCCGGTGATCAACGGGGAAAAAGGCATCATCAACGTAACCTTTGAACGGGCCTACACCCAGGAGGGTGGTCTGGTTCTGAAGGAAATCAAAGGGGGCTCCGCCTTCAACGTGGTGCCGGCCCTGGCTTCCGCCACCATCCAGTGCGCGCCTGCAGAAGCCGCCAAGATCCTGGAAAAATATGGAGAAAAGGATCCCAAGGTCCAGTGGGAAGTAATCCCGGAAGGGTTGAAAGTCACTGCCCAGGGAGTCCAGGCCCATGCAGCTTCTCCGGAAAAGGGAGAAAATGCCATCGGCCGTCTCCTGGCTGCTCTGGCGGAACTGCCCTTTGGGGATGATCTCCATCAGGCACTGGCGTTCCTGGGTCAAAAGATCGGTACGGAGATCCACGGGGAATCTCTGGGCATCTGCCTGGAGGATCCGGATTCCGGGAAGCTGTCCTTCAACCTGGGAGTCATTGCCGGAGACGCTGGGAAACTGACCCTGAAAATCAACTACCGGTATCCGGTGACCAAATCCTATGAGGACTGTGCTCCCAAACTGGATGCCCAGTTCGCAGAAGCCGGGTTCCGGAAGGTCAGCGAAGCCCACAAGAAATCCCTGTATGTGGATCCCAAGACCGACTACATCCAGACCCTGCTCCAGGTGTACGGAGAACTGACGGACTTTGAACCGAAGACCATCTGCATCGGAGGCGGCACCTACGCCAAGAGCATCCCCAACATTGTGGCCTTCGGGCCTATTTTCCCGGGGGATGCAGTGCGGGAACACCTGCCTAATGAATACTGGGAAATCGACAAACTGGTGCTCAACGCCAAGATCTATGCGGAGGCCCTGTACCGGCTGGCGAAATAAGGGCGGTCAATGGTCAATGGCCGGAGGAGGCCGGCTGTACCGGCTCTGAATGAGGAGAAAGGCGGTCAGCTGTCAACGGTCAGCGGCCGGAGAAAGCCAGTCTCGCTGGCTTTCAATGAAGAACAATGGTTGTGCAATTAAGGAGGGAAAGCCAATGAAAATCACGAAAGTTCGCCTGGGACGGATTTCCGTTCCCCTTCGGGTACCGTTCAAAACCGCTTTGCGGCAGGTCAACAGTGTGGAGGATATCATTGTGGAGATCCACACGGATACCGGTGAGGTGGGATTCGGGGAAGCTCCCCCAACGGGAGTCATTACCGGAGATACCACCGGAGCCATCATTGGCGCCTTCCAGGATCATATCAGCAAGACCATGGTGGGCCGGGACGTGGATGACTTCGAAGATATCACCCGGGCGGTCCAGGACTGCATCGTGAAGAATTCCAGTGCCAAGGCTGCGGCGGACATGGCCCTGTGGGACCTGTACGGCAAGAAGTACGGGATTCCGGTGTACAAAATGCTGGGAGGTGCCCGGAACAAGATCGTTACGGACATCACCATCAGCGTGAATCCCCCGGAAGAAATGGCCCGGGATGCAGTTAATGCCCTGGAACGGGGCTATGACACCCTGAAAGTGAAGGTGGGCATCGATCCGTCCCTGGATGTGGCCCGGCTGGCCGCCATCCGGAAGGCTGTGGGGCCGGACATCCGGATCCGCATCGATGCCAACCAGGCCTGGAGTCCCAAACAGGCAGTACGCCTGCTGAACCAGATGCAGGAAAAGGGCTTGGACATCGAACTGGTGGAACAGCCGGTAAAGGCCCACGACCTGGAAGGGCTGAAATACGTCACGGAACGGTCCTATGTGCCGGTACTGGCCGACGAAGCGGTATTCTCCGTAGAGGACGCCCTGAAAATCGTCCAGATGCAGGCGGCGGACCTGATCAACATCAAACTGATGAAATGCGGCGGCCTTACCAACGCCCTGAAGATCGCCACCCTGGCGGAAGTCTGCGGGGTGGAGTGCATGATCGGATGCATGCTGGAGGCCAAGGTCAGCGTTAACGCGGCGGTGCACCTGGCCTGTGCCCGGAAGATCATTACCCGGGTGGATCTGGACGGGCCGGTGCTCTGTTCCGAAGATCCGGTGGAAGGCGGCGCCGTCTTCAACGAAAAGGAAATCACGGTCAGCGACGGGCCGGGGCTGGGTGTCACCGGGGTCCGGGGCATCCGGTATCTGGACGACTAGCCTCCTGACGGGGAAAAGAAAGGGGAGATTTCTATGGTCATCACCAACGGTTTTACCTACATTGCCTTCCTCATGTGCCTGGCAGGGGTCCTGCTGGCACTGGAAAAGTACACCAAGTGGAAGATCTTCAACCTGGTGCCCCCTCTGGTGTGGATCTATGTGCTGAACATGATCTTCTGCACCATGGGCCTGTACCATTCCAAGGAAGTGTCCGCAGCCTACAAGGCCCTGAAGAACAACCTGCTGTATGCCATGATCTTTGTGATGCTGCTTCGGTGCGACTTCCGGAAACTGGCCAAACTGGGAGGCCGGATGGTGGCCATCTTCCTGGGCTGCTCCGTGACATTGTTCATCGGCTTTGTGGTGGGCTATCCCATTTTCAAAGGTTTTCTGGGCCATGACACCTGGGGCGCCGTGGCGGCCCTGTACGCTTCCTGGGTAGGGGGCTCTGCCAACATGGCAGCCATGCAGGCGGCTCTGCCGGTGGATGCGGGTGCCTACAGCTGTGCCCTGGCCCTGGATACCGTGTGCTATTCCGTGTGGATCGCCCTGCTGCTCCTGATGGTGAAACATGCGGACAAATGGAACAACTCGGTGAAGGCGGATACGTCCAAACTCCAGGCAGTGGCTGATGCAGCAGCTGCGGAAGTGGCCAAGGAAAAGAAAAAGGCATCGGCGGCTGACTGGATTTTCCTGATCGGTGTTTCCCTGCTGGTGTCTGCCATTGCCCAGAGCGTGGGGGCTTCTCTCAACACCATGCTGAAGGGTGTGGGACTGGCCATGTTCGACAAAGGGACCATGACCACCGTGTTCGTCACTGTCCTGGGCCTGATTTGTGCCATGAGCCCTCTGGGCAAGGTCCCTGCTGTGGAAGAACTTTCCAGTGTGTACCTGTATGCAGTGGTGTCCCTGCTGGCTTCCACTGCTTCCGTAACGGACCTGTTGAGTGCTCCCATGTGGGTGGTGTACGGGTTCTTCATCCTGGTGGTCCATGTGATCGGCATGTACATCCTGTCCAAGCTGTTCCACTGGGATCTGTGCATGGTTTCCACCGCCTCCCTGGCCAACATCGGCGGGGCGGCCTCCGCACCTATCGTGGCGTCCGCTTACAACGAATCCTATGCCGGCATCGGGGTCCTGATGGGGGTCCTGGGGGCTGCCATAGGGAACTTCGCCGGACTGATCTGCGGGTATGTTTTGAAAATGATGGCGTAATTGGTATAATAAAGGGGTGCTGCACGTTGGGTGCAGCACCCCTTTATTTGTCAGCGGTCAGCGGCCGGATGTAAAAATTTGCAGGCAAATTTTTCGAATGGAAACGCAGCCAGCGGCTGCTAACCCACCACCATTGCGCAAGCGCAACGGTTCCCCGCCCTTGAAAAGGGCGGATATCTGCCGGGGCTGACGCCTGCTGCCTTTACAGTACCAGTGCAACCAAAGGAGCACAGTCACATGGACAAACGAACCCTTTACCTTACCGGGGAAGCCCGGACCAATATGGACAATGCCATTACCAAGATCTACGGGGTGTTCTACATGGCCTTTGAGGTGGTGGAACAGACCGGGGAAATCGTGGAGGTGGACTGCAACGCCACCCTGGAGCTGACCCGGAACTTCATCCGGAAACTGTTCCTGAACCATTCCATCCTGGAGGAATCCCAGTTCCTGGAACAGGAAGTGACCCGGCGGTATTTCGGCTCCTCCGGAAAGGCCATCCTGGCCGCCTACCGTGACGCCCGTCAGCATTACCGGCAGATAGTGGGGAAGTAGTGGCCCGCGACCGGGGCTGCTGCATTGCAGCAGCCCCTTTTTACTCTGCTAAAGTTCGGAGTTCTCCCTATTCGACCTCTTTTTATCCTGAAAAAATTGTAAAAGTTCTCTTGAAAAGACATAAATTCGAACAATCATATATTGCTGAATAAAATTATTCGAGAAAATCCCATTTTCCTCTAGGCGATGGGAAACTTTTGTGTTATAATAAACCACGTAATCAAAGACCAAAGGATACAGGTTTTGGTAAGGCAAGATTCAAAAGGGATGGAGACACACCTGCAAACAGGGGCTCTGTTCCAGTCCAGGCCAGGTATTCAAAAAGAACTTTCGAGGGGAAAGGGGTACATGATTATGTACGAAAAAGATCTGCTTTACGTGATTAAACCCAGTGAATTGGAACCGGAAACCTTACGCGTACTGCTCGCTCAACATCCTGAGATTAAATTTGTGTCCTTCATGGGCATTGACTTCGCCGGCAACGACACCGACGAAAAGGTACCCATCAGCGCACTGCTGGACAACATGGAAACCATGCTCTACAGCCATACCGCCCAGACTGACGGTTCTTCCGTAGTGCTGCCCGGGGTTGCCTCTCTGAACGATGCCCGGGTGGACATGGTGGCAGACCTGTCCGTGAACTGGTTCGTGGACTACAACATGGAACACATCGATCCGGAGACCGGGAAAATGGTGGGCACCCTGCGTGTTCCCTGCTTCCTGAAACACAATGGGGAATTTGTGGATTCCCGGTACCTGCTGAAGGAAACCCTCCGCTATGTAGGCGATGAAATCCTGAAAGCCATGAAAGCCGAAGGGAAAGTCCCCGGCCTGGCCTTTGCTCCGGAAGATGTGGAAAAGATCACTTCCACTTCCGCTACGGAACTGGAATTCTGGGTGAAGACCCCTACGGAAGACGTTTCCACCGAAGCCCTGTCCTCCTCTCAGATCATGCAGGAACAGTACTGGGCCCGTACCCGGGGCAACGTTCGTACCGCTCTGGAACAGGCTGTGGAGATCCTGGGCTACTATGGCCTGGAACCGGAAATGGGCCACAAAGAAGTGGGCGGCGTCCGGGGCCAGCTGGATGCCAACGGCAACATGACCCACGTCAATGAACAGCTGGAAATCGACTGGAAATATTCCAACGGCCTCCAGGCTGCTGACAACGAAATCCTGGTCCGCACCATTGTGAAGGAAGTGTTCCGTGCCAACGGACTGGAAGTTTCCTTCCTGGCCAAACCCATCGTGGGGGTTGCCGGCAGCGGCGAACACACCCATGTGGGCCTGGGCTGCCTCACCAAGGATGGCAAATTCTACAACCTGATGAGCCCGGCCGACATGACCAAAGATTTCCTGTCCGCTGTAGGATATGGGGCACTGATGGGCATCCTGAAGAACTATGAAGTGCTGAACCCCATCGTTTCCTGCACCACCGACGCTTTCAAACGGCTGAAACCCGGGTTCGAAGCTCCTATCTGCATCGTAACCTCCCTGGGCATAGCTCCGGACGTCCCCTCCCGGAACCGTACCATCCTGGCCGGCCTGATCCGCGACCTGGACAACCCCAAGGCCACCCGTTTCGAAATGCGGGCTCCCAACCCCTTCACCAACACCTACATGGCTCTGGCAGGCTTCTACATGGCTGCCCTGGACGGCATCAAAGCAGCCCTGGCTTCCGGCAAGAGCACGGATGAACTGTGTGCGGAACTGTCCAAGAAGTCCGGTGAAGACGGCTTCTATCTGGAAAAAGACAGAGAATACCGTTCTGAAAACGATGTATTCGAAGACTACACCGAAGAAGAACGGAACAAATACTTCGGAGCTCCCCCTGCAACGGTTTGGGAAAACTGCAAGGCTTTCGACAAGTATCCGGAAAAGGTGGCTGTGCTCACTGCCGGCGACATTATCAAACCGGTTTACCTGAAATCCTTCGAACAGGGTGCCCTGATCCGTTGGCAGACCGAACTGCTGAAACATATCATCCCTGACTACCGGGCCAAAGTGGTGGCCATGAAACCGGTAACCAGCGAAAGCAGCACCGCCTGGGATGACGGCATGTGGCAGAGAGTCCAGGAACTGCGGGTCCTGATCGCCAAAGATACGGACACCAGCACCAGCCTGTTCACCCAGATCGCCAAAGCTTTTGCTGCCGGGGACTTCGACAAGGCTTCCGACCTCCAGAAGACTCTGGATGCCAAGATGGAAGAACTGGAAGGCCTGTACACCGATTATAAAAACAACATCCTGTAAGACCATGGAAAAGGAGGCTGCCGCGCTGTGCAACGCAAGACCTTTGGTCTCCTGCTGGCGCTCCTGCTTCTCTTCCTGATGCCCCTGACTGGCAGGGCTGCCGCCGTAAAACCGGTGGCAGTCCTGGGGTCCAAGGGTCAGAAGGTGGAAGAAGTACAAGCTATGTTGTCCAAACTGCACTACTACAACGGCGATATAGATGGAGAGTTCGGAACAGGGACACAGATTGCAGTAAAAAAATTCCAACAGAAGAATCGGAAACCGCAGACCGGGGATGTGACCTGGTCCATTTACAATTTAATGAGCAAACAGAGTGGCCTGAGTTTCGGTCATTTCCGGAAAACCTGGATCATGGAATCCACAGGATACAGTCCTCAGGATCCCGGGGTCACAGGGGTCACCTACACAGGTGCCATGATGCGCCGGGGTGTGGTGGCAGTGGATCCGGTACTGATCCCTCTGGGCACAAGACTGTATATAATGGGCTACGGCGAAGGACTTGCCTGTGATATTGGCTCTGCCATCAAGGGCAACAAGATCGACTTGGCTTTTGACAACCGCGGACAGGCGCTGGAATGGGGCCGTCGGCGGGTACGTGTGTATATACTGTAAAAAGCGGACAAAACAGCAGGAATAAAGGAGTGGAACCAGTGCTGACAGCAAAAGAAATCCCCAACTGGATGGTCAAAAAATTCGAAGAAAACAGCTTCATGAAACTGGCTGACGTGAAACTGGAAAAGGTGGAGTGCGGCTACTGTGAACTGAGCATGGACGCGGACCCGGAACACAAACACGGGAACCGGTACGGAGTAATCCACGGAGGGGCCCTGTTTACCCTGGCGGATACGGCCATGGGGGCGGTGGGCTACAGCATCGGCTGCAAGGTGGTCACCCTGTCCAGTTCCATCAACTTCATCAGCAATTCCAGTGCCAAAGAAAAGGTCTGGGCCAAAGCCTCCCTGATCCATGCCGGCCGTTCCACCCTGGTGACCCGGGTAATGATCTATGACCATACCGGGAAGGAAATGGCCGATGTGACAGGGACCATGTTCGTCATCGGCCATTTTGACGAAATACCCAAAAAGTGGTAAAATATTCATACATTTAGGCTTAAAATTGAGAATAAACCATAAAACAGGAGGACCCTTATGGATTTCGCATTAACCGAAGAGCAACAGGAATTGCAGGCGATGGTGAAGGATTTCGTGGATAAGGAAATCGTTCCCTATACCGAAGAAATGGACCGGGAAAATCATGCAAGACCGGAAATCTTCAAGAAGGCAGGGGATATGGGCCTGCTGAACCTGGTTGTTCCGGAAGAATACGGCGGGCCTGGACTGGACAGCATTACCATTGCCACCATCTATGAAGAACTGGGCAAAGGCTGCGCCGGCATCGCCACCTCCATTGCCGCCAACGCACTGGCTTCCTATCCCATTCTGCTGGCTGGCAATGAAGAACAGAAAAAATATCAGTGCGACCTGCTCAACGACGGGAAACTGGCCGCCTTCGCCCTTACCGAACCGGGAGCCGGTTCTGATGCCGGGGCTGTGGCCACCAAAGCCGTGAAAGACGGGGATCATTATGTACTGAACGGGAACAAAGTGTTCATCACCAACGGGGGTATTGCCGACAGCTTCCTGGTGTTCGCCAACACCCGGAAAACCGGCGGCATCCGGGGTCTGACCGCTTTCATCGTTCCCAAAGACACTCCGGGCTTCAGCGTGGGCCGGAAAGAAGACAAAATGGGGATCCGTCCCTCCAACACCTGTGAACTGATCCTGGAAGATGTGGTGGTTCCGGAATCCATGCGGGTGGGCCGGGAAGGCCAGGGCTTCCGCATTGCCATGAACACCCTGGACAGCGCCCGTCCTTTCGTGGCCGCTGTGGCTGTGGGGCTGGCCCAGTCCTGTCTGGACATTGCCGCCCATTACGCCCGGGAACGGAGACAGTTCGGCCAGCCCATCGCTTCCTTCCAGATGGTCCAGGCCATGATCGCCGATATGGCCATGAAAGTGGAAACCGCCCGTCTCATGGTCCACAAAGCCTGCTGGATGCGTGACCAGGGCGTGGAATTCGGCAAGGAAGCAGCCATGAGCAAATGCTTCGCTTCCGATGTGGCCATGGAAGTGGCTACCGATGCGGTCCAGATCATGGGCGGCTACGGCTACATGAAAGATTATCCCATGGAAAAGAAAATGCGGGATGCCAAGATTCTCCAGATCTACGAAGGCACCAACCAGATCCAGCGGATGGTCATTGCAAACAAGATTCTGTACTGAGGAAAAGGGGTTGCTGCGTGGGCAGCAGCCCTTTTCTGCTGTAATTTTCTGAATACCGCTGTTGTCAAGGCAGGCAAAATATCTTATAATGTTCTATGTATACAATAAAGCGGCTCCTCCGTCTATGGAGTCCAATCGATGGATATAGGAGAGGAAAAAACAAATGATCAGTGCCGGATTGTTAGCGGAAGCGAAAGAAACTGTAAGAGATTTGAGCGTTCGTGAATTGATTGAAGAAGCCATCCGTAACGGAGAAGGGACCTTTTCCGACCGGGGTGCGCTGCGGGTAACCACCGGGACCCATACGGGCCGTTCTCCCAAGGACAAATTCATTGTGGACACCCCTCTGACCCATGATGTGGTGAACTGGAACAACAACCAGCCCTGCAGCCAGGAAACTTTCGACCGGCTCTATGCCAAATGCGAAGAATTCATCAAGACCCACAAGGTCTATGTGAAGAACGTGAAGGCTGGGGCAGACCCCAAATACCAGATCCGGGTGAAATTCATCAACGAAATGGCCTGGCAGACCGTTTTCGTCAGCCAGCTGTTCATCAAGACCGATGAACCCAGCACCGTCCAGGAAGATTTCACGGTAATCTCCCTGCCCAGCGTGGAAGCGGATCCGGCTACGGACCATACCCATTCTGAAACCTTCATCATCCTGAACTTCGACAAGAAGGTGGTCCTGATCGGCGGTGGTATGTACGCCGGGGAACTGAAGAAATCCATTTTCTCCGTGATGAACTACCTGCTGCCCCGTCAGGGCATCCTGACCATGCACTGTTCCTGCAACGAAGGGAACAAAGGAGATGTGGCCCTGTTCTTCGGCCTGTCCGGTACCGGCAAGACTACCCTGTCCGCCGATCCTCAGCGTTCCCTGATCGGGGATGACGAACACGGCTGGGGAGACAACGGGGTGTTCAACATCGAAGGGGGCTGCTATGCCAAGTGCATCGACCTGACGGAAGACAGCCAGCCGGAAATCTACCGGGCTGTCCGGTTCGGTGCGGTAATGGAAAACGTGGTGGTGGATCCCAAGAACGGGGTGCCGGATTTCTCCGACAACAGCATTACGGAAAACACCCGGGTGGCTTATCCCCTGAACTACATCCCCAACGCCAAGCTGCCCAGCATGGCAGGCCATCCCAAGAACATCATCTTCCTGACCGCCGATGCTTTCGGGGTGCTGCCTCCCATCTCCAAACTCACCAAAGAACAGGCCATGTACCATTATCTTACCGGCTACACCAGCAAGGTGGCCGGTACGGAACGGGGAATCACGGAACCCCAGGCCACCTTCTCTACGGCCTTCGGGGCGCCTTTCCTGCCGCTGCCTCCCCTGACCTATGCCAAGCTGCTGGGAGAACGGATCGCCAAGCATGAAACCAACGTGTACCTGGTGAACACCGGCTGGAGCGGCGGCCCCTACGGGGTTGGCAAACGGATGAAGCTGGCCTACACCCGGGCCATGATCCACGCGGCTCTGGACGGGGAACTGGGCAAGGAAGGCTGGACCACCATGCCCATGTTCGGGGTCTCCATCCCCAAATCCTGCCCCAATGTGCCCAGCAACGTGCTGAATCCCCGGAGCACCTGGGAAGACAAGGGAGCTTACGACGAAACTGCCCGGAAACTGGCCCGTCTCTTCCAGGAAAACTTCAAGAAATTCCAGGGAGAAGTAACCGAAGACATCGCATCCGCCGGACCGGTGGTGAAATAAGCGGGAAGGGGGAGCTTTCCCCCATTGACCATTGACAAAAAAGAGGGACGCAGGTGCGTCCCTCTTTTTTTTATGCTATAATTATAAATTGCAATGAACTGGAAGGACGGTGAGTGTATGGCGGAAACTGTCTATTGTGCGGATACGGCGGCCACGGAGACTCTGGGACGGAACCTGGGGGCTCTGTGCCGGGAAGGGGATGTGTTCCTGCTGAACGGAGACCTGGGGACCGGCAAGACCTGTCTGGTGACCGCGGCCTCCACGGCTCTGGGAGTGGATCCTCAGGAAGTCACGTCCCCTACTTTTTCCCTGATGAATGTGTACCATGGGAAGACGCTGAACATCAAGCATTTCGACCTGTACCGGATCAACTGGCCGGAAGAACTGGAAGACATCGGGTTCTCTGAATATGCCGGGGGAGACGGGGTCACATTCATCGAATGGGCGGAACTGTTTCCGGACTATATGCCGGAAGAAAATCTGGAACTGAAATTTACCCGCAAGGGTGAGGGACGGGAAGTGGAACTGCTCCCTCACGGCAGAAGGTATGAGGAATTGGCCCGGGCGCTCCTTGCTCCCAAGGGCCGGGAAGGTTGAAATCGTGCTGACATTGGGAATTGATACGGCGACCCGGGTGTGTTCCGTGGCCGTCTGTGACGGAAAGAAAATCCTGGGGAGCCTGGATGTGAATGTGGGGCTTACCCATTCTGAAGGTCTGGTGCCCCAGTTGGAAACCCTGCTGGCCATGGCCCGGGTGAAAAAAGAGGATCTGGACCTTTTGGCGGTAAGCCGGGGCCCGGGTTCTTTTACCGGTCTGCGGATCGGCATGGCCACTGCAGAAGCCATGGCCTACGCCCTGGAACGGCCCCTGGTGGCGGTGGATACCCTGGCAGCCATTGCCTATAACCTGCCGGTGGCCGGAGTCCGGCTGACTCCGGTGCTGGATGCCCAGAAGGGGAATCTGTATGTGGGCAGCTACCGGTGGACCGGGGACCATTTGGAAGAAATGGAACCGGTGCGGATCGCTCCTGCCAAAGAACTGGCCGCCCAGCTCCAGCAGGGCTCGGAGCCGGCCATCCTTATGGGAGAATGCCACCGGGTGCCCGGGACGGAAGCCTGTGACCGGGTGACCCTGGCCCCGGAAAGCGCCCGGCTGCCCAGAGGGTCTTCCGTGGCCATCCTGGGTGCGGCCCAATATGTGCCGGAAGGGGACATCCACAGCTATTTCGGTATGGATCCTTTCTACATTCGCCGGTCGGAAGCGGAGGAACTATGGGAAAAGAGACATCCGGAAGGACGGTAAGACCTCTGACCCGGGAAGATCTGCCCTGGCTGCTGCCTCTGGACGCAGGATCCTTCGGAGAACCCTGGACAGAAGAAACCTGGGGGGACGAACTGGAAGGCCGGCTGAGCCATTACATCGCCCTGGAAGAAGGAGGAGTGCCGGTGGCTTTCGGGGGCTTCTGGCTGGTGGCGGGAGAAGCCCAAGTCATGCGCCTGGCGGTGGATCCCCGGCGCCGGGGAGAAAAACTGGGGCTGGCCCTGGTGGAAGCCATGGTGGCGGAAGCCCTCCGTCTGGAAGCGGTGGAAATGACCCTGGAAGTCCGGGAAGGGAACACCCCGGCCCGGCGGACCTATGACCATCTGGGCTTTACCGAATGCGGCCGGCGGCCGGGGTATTATGGAGACAACGGGGAAGCGGCGGTGCTTATGCGCCGGGACCTGTAAATCGAGGAGATTATGACGGAAAAAGCAATCAATATATTGGGAATCGAAAGCAGCTGTGACGAAACGGCGGCAGCGGTGATCCGGAACGGACGGGAGGTATTGTCCAATGTGGTATCCACCCAGATCCTGGTCCACCGGAAGTTCGGGGGCGTGGTGCCGGAAATCGCTTCCCGGAAACATATCGAACATGTGATGCCGGTGATCCACAAGGCCCTTACCGACGCCAAAATGACCCTCCAGGACGTGGACGCCATTGCCGTGACCTACGGACCGGGGCTGGTGGGCGCCCTGCTGGTGGGCCTTTCTGCCGCCAAGGGGCTGGCCCTGGGCAGCGGGAAGCCTCTCATCGGGGTGAACCATCTGGAAGGCCATGTATTCGCCAATTTCCTGGCGGATCCGGATCTGAAGCCTCCCTTCCTGGCCCTGGTGGTCAGCGGGGGACATACCTCCCTTCTGGTGGTGGAAGATTACAACACCTTCCGGCTCCTGGGCCAGACCCGGGACGATGCGGCAGGGGAGGCCTTTGACAAAATCGCCCGGTTCATGGGGCTGCCCTATCCGGGAGGCCCGGAAATCGAACGGCTGGCCCGGAACGGGAATCCGGCAGCGGTGGATTTTCCCCGGCCTTTGCTGCCCGGCTGCTATGATTTCAGCTTCAGCGGCCTGAAAAGCGCCGTGATCAACCACATCCATACGGAAGAACAGCGGAAAAGCGGCTTCCTCCGGGAAGATGTGGCGGCCTCCTTCCAGCAGGCCATTGTGGACGTGCTGGTGAAGAAAAGCCAGGAAGCCATCCAGGCCACAGGCCTGAAAAAGATTGTCCTGGCCGGCGGGGTGTCCGCCAACAAATGCCTCCAGGAAGCCCTGGCCCAGGGGGCCCGGGAAGCGGGAGCAGAACTGGTCCATCCCACCCCCATACTCTGCACCGACAACGCGGTGATGATTGGCGTACGGGGCTACTACCAGTATCTGAACCAGGACTTCGCCAACCTGGACCTGAACGCAGATCCCAGTTTGAAGCTGGGGGAATAAAAAAAGGGCTGTTGCATAAGCAACAGCCCTTTTTTCACGCTTCTTTCATGGAATTCAAAATGGCATCCACCAGATCGTTCATGCTCCGTTCCTGGCCTCCGGTCATCCGGGAGTTGATGGTCACCCCGTCCTGGAGGACGGTCATGGCCTTCATGTTGTTTTCCAGGAATTCCGTCATGAGACCGCCTACGGTGCAGGCCCAGGATCCGTTTTCGATGATCCCCACGATCCGTTTCTGCAGGTTCAGGGCCTTCATGTCTTCCAGGAAGTTCAGCATCTTGGGATAGATTCCCAGGTTGTAGGTGACGGAAGCCAGCACCAGATGGCTGTATTTGAAGGCATCGGAGATCAGGTAGGAAATGTCCGTTTTGGACACATCGTACATATGGATGTTGGTCATGCCCTTTTCCGCCAGCTTGGCCGCCAGTACGGAAGCAGTGCTTTCGGTGTTGCCGTACATGGAGGCATAGACCAGGAGCACGCCTTTTTCTTCCGGTTCATAGGTGGCCCAATGGATGTACTTGTCCACAATGTATTTGATGTTGTTCCGCCATACCGGCCCGTGGAGAGGGCAGATCATCTTGATGTCCAGCTGGCTGGCCTTGCCCAGAAGATCCATGACGAAGGGCCCGTATTTCCCTACAATGTTGGTGTAGTACCGGCGGGCATCATCCAGCCAGTCCCGGTCGAAGTTCACTTCGTCGTTGAAGATCCGGCCGCCCAGGGCTCCGAAGGAACCGAAGGCATCGGCGGAGAACAGAGTACCGGTGGTCAGATCGAAGGAGACCATGGCTTCCGGCCAGTGGACCATGGGAGCGGCCACAAAAGCGATGGTGTGTTTTCCGAACTTCTGGGTGTCGCCCTCTTTCACCACGATCTGTTTTTCCCCTTCCACCCGGTAGCCGAACTGGTCCATCAGGGTGAAGGCCTGTTCATTGCTGATCACCGTGGTTTCCGGGTGCCGGAGCAGCACTTCTTCAATGGAAGCCGCATGGTCCGGTTCCACATGGTTGATGATCAGGTAGTCCAGTTTCCGGCCTTTCAGGACCCCTTCCACGTTTTCCAGGAACTGCTTGCATACGGACCAGTCCGCAGTGTCGAACAGCACGGTCTTTTCGTCCAGCAGCAGATAGGAGTTGTAGGAAACGCCCCGGGGAATGGGATGGATGTTTTCAAACAGTGCCAGCCGGCGGTCATCCGCCCCTACCCAGTATAAGTCATTGGTTAATTTTCTTACACATTCCATAGTTATGCTCCTTTTCTCACTTTACGGGTACGAATTCAGTCTTGGCGGAGTTGCACAGCGGGCATACCCAGTCTTCCGGCAGATCCTGGAACTTGGTTCCCGGCTTCACATCCGCATCCGGGTCGCCCAGATCCGGGTTGTATTCATAACCGCAGCCCTTGCAGACATAGCGGCCTTCCGGCATGTCTTTCAGGATCAGAGGTCTCTTCATCTTGACCATGGGAGGAGCGGGTTTCTTGGGCTGGCCGTTGTTCAGGGCCTTGGCCAGGAGCGGCAGGATCACCTTCACGTCGCCTACGATGCCGTAGTCGCAGTTCTTGAAGATGGGGGCCCCGGCGTTGATGTTGATGGCCACAATGGTGGTGGCGTTCTTGATGCCCTTCAGGTGCTGGACCGCACCGGAGATGCCGCAGGCAATGTACAGGTTGCCGTTGAACTTCTGGCCGCTCATGCCCACATACCGGTCAATGGGCACATACTGGAGGGTTTCCGCCACAGGACGGGAGGAACCTACCGCAGCCCCGGCCTGGCGGGCCAGTTCTTCGATCAGCTTCATGTTGGCCTTTTCCCCGATGACCTTGCCGGCGCTGACCACCCGTTCCGCATCGGAGATGGGAGTATCCAGAGGGATGCCCACAGTAAAGTCATAGCCGTCGTTATTCAGGGCTTCCACCAGGGCAGCCACCTGTTCTTCCGGGGTGCCGTCCTTGAAGATCTGTTTCTTCCGGGCCCCGGTAATGGCTGCATTCTGCTTGGGAGCGCCCCCATGCTTGGCCACGGACATCTTATCCGTAATGTGGGAGGCAATGACCACCCGCTGGATTTCGTTGGTGCCTTCGTAGATGGTGGTGATCTTGGCATCCCGGTAGAACCGTTCCACATCCATGCCTTTCAGGTAACCGGTGCCGCCGAAGATCTGGAGGGCATCGTTGGTGATGGAGACTGCCGCATCGGAAGCGTACATCTTGGCCATGGCGCTTTCCATGCCGTAATCCTGGTGTTCCTGCTTCAGTTCCGCAGCGCTGTATACCAGGAACCGGGCAGCCCGGAGTTTGGTGGCCATATCCGCCAGCTTGAAGGAAACACCCTGGTTCTGGCAGATGGGAGCATTGAACTGGATCCGTTCCTTGGAGTAGTTCAGAGCCGCTTCATAGGCACCCTGGGCGATCCCCAGGGCCTGGGCCGCAATCCCAATCCGGCCGCCATCCAGGGTGGCCATGGCAATCTTGAAGCCCTGGCCCCGTTTGCCCAGCAGATTTTCCTTGGGCAGCTTCACATTGTTGAAGATCAGTTCCGCCGTGGCAGAGGAACGGATCCCCAGTTTGTCATAATGGTCACCGAAGGTGAAGCCCGGCATGCCTTTTTCCACGATGAAGGCGCTGATGCCCCGGGTGCCTTTCCCCGGTTCAGTGACGGCAAACACCACATAGGTATCGGCTTTCCCTGCGTTGGTGATGAAAATCTTGTTCCCGTTGAGGATCCAGTGGGTCCCGTCGAATTCCGCCGTAGTTTCCGTTTCCCCGGCGTCAGAACCGGCGTTGGGTTCCGTCAGGCCGAAAGCCCCGATTTTTTTCCCGGAAGCCAGGGGCACCAGGTATTTCCGTTTCTGTTCTTCGGTGCCGAAGGCGAAGATGGGATAGGAGCCCAGGGACACATGGGCGGACAGGATAACACCGGCGCCTCCGTCCACCCGGGCCAGTTCTTCCACGGCAATGGCGTAGCTGATGTAGTCCAGCCCGGCACCGCCATATTCTTTGGGGAAGGGGATGCCCATCCATCCCAGTTCGCCCATTTCTTTAACCTGTTCATCAGGGAACTTGTTTTCCTTGTCCAGCATGAACGCAATGGGTTTGATCTTGGTTTCCGCAAACCCCCGTACTTTGGCGCGGAATTCTTCATGTTCCTGTGTGGTGGTGAATAACATACGCGTACCTCCTCTGTCTTGGAAAATCAGTTTGTCAGAACCTTCAGTTAGTCACAACGTACTAATTTAAAAATAAAATTATTTTAATAATAATTCTATCTTTATATGATTCAATGGTACACTTTTCATATACGTTTGTCAATGGGAAAAATCAGAAAGTTTTTGCTTTAACCGGTCCAGGAACACCTGGCTGGACCGGGACAGGAGACGGAACTTCTTCCAGGCCACCAGACTGCCGGCGGATAGGGGCGGATCCAGAGGGATGAATTTCAGCCCCTGGGTTTCGATTTGGAGCAGATTGTCCAGACCCAGGGCATTGATCTGACCGGTACGGACCAGCAGGGATGCGTTGCCGATCAGGTCGAAACGGCCTGCCACCTGGAGATTATCCAGGGTCACCTGGCCGCCGGACCAGCGGGAAAAATCAAAGGTCTTCTGGGTGGTCCGGGAGGAAATGAGAAGGGGCATGGCCAGGAGATCTTTGGGGGTCACTTTTTCCAGATGGGCCCAGGGACTGCGGAGACTGGTGACGATGCCCACCCGGTCCGGTTCCGGGAGACGGAGAAAGTTGTATTTTTCCGGGTTGAAAGGCTCGATGAACAGCCCAAAATCCAGCAGCCCGTGTTCCAGCCGTTCCTGGACTCCGTCCGCGTTGTTGGTGAACAGTTCGATGGTGAGACTGGGATATTCCTGATGGAGTTCCCCGAAAGTGTCGGTGATCCAATGCATGGCCCGGGTTTCTCCGGCACCGATCCGGATGCAGCCGGAAAGGTCCATGTCGTCTTCCCGGATCTCTTCTTTGGTCTGGTCCACCAGGGCCAGGATCTCTTCTGCCCGCTGGCGCAGGTGCATCCCTTCTTCCGTCAGGGTAGTGCTCCGGTTGGTCCGGACAAAGAGCTTTTTGCCCAGTTCCTTTTCCAGGTCCGCCATCTGCCGGGACAGGGTGGGCTGGGTGACGAACAGCACATTGGCGGCTTCGGTCATGTTCTGTTCCCGGGCCACCGCCAGAAAATATTTCAGGGTACGGATTTCCATGGTTTCCTCCTGCAATAGAAAAAACGCATTTATAAGTAGTTGTTATAAGTATTATACATCTTAAAGAGTTTGGAATACAATACAAACAGAACAGGAAAGGAGAGATCAACCTATGGATCTGAAAGAACTGGAAAAAATGAGCCCCTTTGCTCTGGGGGAAGAAAATACGGGCTATGCCCAATATTTTGATGGAAAGAGCTGGCTGAACATGCTGACCCTGGAACAGGTGCCCACCGCTGTGGTGACCTTTGAACCGGGATGCCGGAACCACTGGCACATCCACCATGCAGCCCAAGGGGGCGGACAGATCCTCATCGTCACCGCCGGCCGGGGCTATTACCAGGAATGGGGGAAGCCTGCCCGGGAGCTGAAAGCCGGAGACGTGGTGAACATCCCTCCGGAAGTGAAGCACTGGCACGGGGCGGCCCCGGATTCCGCCTTCCAGCACCTTGCTCTGGAAGTGCCCGGAGAAGGCACCAGCAATGAATGGTGTGAAAGGGTGGATCCAGAGGAATACGGGAAACTGAAATAAAAGGAGGTACCATGGAACGGAAACAATGGTTTTGGCACTTGGTGGCAGGGATTCTGGCGGTTGTGGCGATAAGCGGAATTGGATTGCAGACAGGGGAGGTTTTGGCTATGGAACAGAAAAAAGAACCGGTCAAGGTGGTACAGACTGCAGGACGGGATCAGCTGGGGAGTTTTGCCCCGGATTTTGCCCGGTACAATGATGACATCCTTTTTGGGGAAGTGTGGAGCGCCAACGATAAATTGAGCCTCCACGACCGGAGCCTGGTGACGGTGACGGCTCTTATCGCACAGGGGCTGACGGACAGCTCCCTCCAGTACCACATGGCTACCGCCAAAAAGAACGGGGTGACCCGGGAAGAAATGGTCCAGGCCATCACCCAGATGGGGTTCTACGCCGGCTGGCCCAAAGCCTGGGCGGCGTTCCGATATGCCAAAGAGGTATACGGAAATGAATGAGAAGGAGGCGGAAAGCCTCAAAAAGACGGCACTGAGCCAGGCAGAGCTCCAGGCGGCAGGCTGTCCGGAAGAGACCATCCGGAAGATCCTCCAGGAAAAGAATGACCGGTGCCAGTGCCGGTGTCTCCGCCAGTACCGGAAGGAGATCCTGGCCAAGATCCACCGGGAGCAGGAGAAACTCACAAACCTGGATTATCTCCTGTACCATATGGAAAAATGACAGCAGGGAGAAGAATAAAGGAAAGCGGGAAAAATATGTCCAAGATGCTGATTGTCTATTATTCCTGGTCCAACGGGAATACGAAAAAGATTGCGGAAGAACTGCAGAAGGCAACCGGGGCCGATCTTGCCAGGATCGATACCCTGAGTGCCTACAAGAATCAAAGCTACGATGAAGTAGTCCGGGAATCGGAAAAGGATATCGCCAAAGGGTACAAGCCGGAACTGGCCCCTCTGTATTTCCACCTGAAGGACTACGACACGGTGGCGGTGGGCACCCCTACCTGGTGGTATACCATGGCTCCGGCCATGAAGACCTTCCTGGAAAGCCAGGATTTCACCGGGAAGAAAGCGGCCTTTTTTGCCACCCACGGAGGCTGGCCCGGCCATGCCCTGAAGGATATGGAAAAAGCCTGTAAAGGGGCTTCTTTCGGTCCGGAACTGACCATCCAGTTCGATTCCACCGGCGGCAGCCGTCAGGTGACCAGCCAGGACAAAGTGGAAGAGTGGATCCGGAAAGTACAGGGATGGAAGTAAGCATCCCATTGGCCGCGGTCTGCGCCGCTGGATGTAAAGCAAACAGAGTAAAGCTGTGAAAGGGGAAAGCATCATGGAAAGAAAAATACTGCCCGGCCTGGAAAAAAAGGCCCTGGGCATGAGTCTTCTGGCACTGGCGGCCGTTCCGGTGATCCTGGTCAGTTCCTGTACGGTGCGCCGGGCAGCAGGGCTTTCCCCTGTGGCAGCGATGAACCGCCAGGCAATGGTGGAAGCGTCCCGGGCGAATCTGGGCCTACTCACCTGGCCGGAACAGTTGGATGCTGTCCGGTATGAACTGGAACTTTTGGACGGGATTCCTCTAAATCTGGATCCCGCCCGGGAAGCAGACCATGCCTTATATCGGAACAGCCGGGTCTATTCCGCCCAGGCCCTGCTGCCTCTGGAGGAACTACGGAAGAAACAGACGACCGGCGTCCTGTATTACCGGGTACGGGCTTTTGACCTGGATGGCCGGCCTCTGGGGAACTATTCCCAGCCGGCGGCCGTTGAGAGCAGCCTGCGGAAAGTGGACCGGAATGCCCCGGTGCCTCGGAGCCGGATGGAGGATACCAATGGCTCCCTGCTGCTTTATCCTGTCTATGCCTATACCGGGAACCCGGGAGCAGTCCAGTACGAAGTGGAAGTAACGGACCGGATGCCAGAGAATCCGGAAGGGACCGCACCTTCCCGGTATCGGGTCTTTGCCCAGGTCACCTCTCTTACGGATCTGTATGACGAGGCACCCCGGCTGGGGACCTATTACTGGCGGGTCCGGGGCATGGACAAGGAGGGGAATCCGGTGGGCCAGTGGAGCCTGCCCCAGAAGTTCACCACCCTGCCTTCCCGGAAAATCCGGGTGGGCATCTACGGTGACAGCATTTCCCACGGAGGAGGACATCTTTCTTTCAGTCCCGTGGATTATGCCTACAGCTACAGCCATTATCTGGCCTTTCCTACAGTGAACCTTTCGGAAAGCGGGGATACCAGCGCCATGATGGTGGAGCGGTTCGAACGGGATGTGCGGTCCTTCCCTCTGAAGTACCTGCTGATCCTGGGAGGCACCAACAGCCTCCGGGCAGGGGTGCCGGCAGAAGAAGTGATCCATGATCTGGACGAGATCGGCCGGAAGGCGGAAGCCCTGGGTATCCGTCCCATCTATCTCACCCTGCCGCCCATCAATCCCGCCAACATCCAGAAAGCTTTTGACGAACCCACCGCCGACAATTGGCGTCAGTCCTTTGCCCAGGTGAATGCCTACATCCGCAACCGGGACCATATCGACGTGGCGGCCTCCTTTGAAAATGGGGGAGACCTGCCTACGGAACTGGCCCTGGACGGAATCCACGGCGACTGGAATATGAAACAGGAAATGGCTCAGGTGATCAATGAGGGGATGAAAAGATTCGGTGTGTAGGAATCCTAAAACGTTCCTTCTCATGGCAGTGACTGCCGGTATACAATAAAAATAACGTGGAGAAGGTAAGGAGGAAAACAATATGAAGTGGAAAAAAGCAATCTCTATCGTCTGCATGGCGCTGTCTCTGCTGGCGGTTACGGCCTGCGGCGGACAGCAGGCTGCCCAGAATGGCGGGGGCAAGGCAGCGGGTACGGCGGCTGCGGAAAAGGCCCCGGCCAAGGCCAAAAAGGTGCTGGTGGTCTATTACACCAATACCCACCGGACGGAACAGGTGGCCAAGACCATTGCCGGGGAAACCGGCGGGGATCTGTACCTGCTGGATCTGGAAAAGCCCTATACGCCGGCAGATCTGGATTACAACAACAAAAGCGCCCGGGTCTACAAGGAACATGATGACGCCAGTCTGCGGAACGTGGCTCTGAAGAACGCCAAACCGGCCAACTGGCAGGACTATGACACCGTATTCGTGGGCTATCCCATCTGGTGGGGCATTGCCGCCTGGCCCATGGATACCTTCGTAAAGAGCAACGATTTTACCGGCAAGGCGGTGATCCCCTTTGCCACCGCCTACAGTTCCGGCCTGGGCAGCAGCGCCGACCAGCTGAAGGAAATGGCCGGCAGCAAAGGCACCTGGCTCCAGGGACGCTGTTTTACCGGCACCATCCAGGACAGCCAGGTGAAGGACTGGGTGAAGAGTTTGGGAGTGAAATAAAAAACGGGGCTGTTGCTTATGCAACAGCCCCGTTTTTTATTTCTTCCCCCTGCAAAGTCCACAGCTTCCGCAGTTTCCTCCGCAGCAACTTTTCCCTGCCTTGTGGTCTTTGTACATCTTGCGGATCACTGCCGCAACGATGAGAAAGAGCACCAGGCCCACAACAAATGTACCCATAGGTCATTTCTCCTTTTATGCATTGGCAGACGCTTTGCATCTGCCTTCCTTCGGTCGCTGACCGTTGACAGCTGACTGTTGACAAAACGGGGGTGTGGAATCCCCACACCCCCATTATACCTTATTCCGTTACATCCGCCGCATCTTTGATCTGGATTTCTCCGTTGTACTTGGGAGCCGGACGGCACAGCAGGTAGACCATGATGGCCAGTACCACACAGGCGGCTGCCGTACCCAGGGTGAAGGTGCCGGTGGAAACGAAGCTGCCGAACTGATAGAACATCAGGGCCATGCAGTAGGCGAAACCGCACTGGTAGCCGATGGCGATCAGGGTCCAGCGGCCGTTGTTCATTTCCCGTTTGATGGCGCCCATGGCAGCCACACAGGGAGCGCACAGCAGGTTGAACACCAGGAAGGAGTAGGCGCTGAGCACCGAGAAGTCCTGGGCAAAGGTGCCCCAGAATTCCTGGCCGTCTTCTGCGGCATCTGCCAGCCCGTACAGGATCCCGAAGGTCCCTACCAGGTTTTCCTTGGCAATCAGCCCGGTGAAGGCAGCCACAGCAGCTTTCCAGTCACCCCAGCCCAGGGGAGCGAAGATCCAGGCCACTTTGGAACCAATGAAGGCCAGGATACTTTCGTTCAGGGCATCTTCCTCCAGCATGGTGAAGGCACCGTCGTCCCAGCCGAAGCTGGACAGGAACCACACCAGGATGGTGGACAGCAGGATCACTGTGCCGGCCTTCTTGATGAAGGAAGAACTCCGTTCCCATACGCTCCGGGCAATGTTCCCCAGGGTGGGCATGTGGTAGGGGGGCAGTTCCATTACGAAGGGAGCCGGATCACCGGCAAACAGTTTGGTCTTTTTCAGGATGATCCCGGAAATAATGATAGAGAAGATCCCCACAAAGTACGCGGAGGGAGCCACCCACCATTCTCCGTGGAAATAGGCCCCGGCAATCAGGGCGATAATGGGCATCTTGGCGGAGCAGGGGATCATGGTGGTGGTCATGATGGTCATCCGCCGGTCGGATTCGTTTTCAATGGTACGGGAAGCCATGATCCCGGGCACGCCGCAGCCGGAGCCGATCAGCATGGGGATGAAGGATTTCCCGGACAGGCCGAACTTCCGGAAAGCCCGGTCCAGGATGAAAGCGATACGGGCCATGTAGCCGCAGGCTTCCAGAAAGGCCAGGAAGATGAACAGTACCACCATCTGGGGGACAAAGCCCAGCACGGCGCCAACCCCGGAAATGATCCCGTCCACGATCAGCCCATGGAGCCATTCGGCTACTCCCAGGCTGTCCATCAGGTCATCGGCTGCAGGAATCAGCATGTCACCAAAGAGAGTGTCATTGACCCAGTCCGTAGCGTCGGTCCCGATGGTGGTCACAGAAACATAATAGACCAGGAACATAATGGCGGCAAAAATAGGGAGTGCCAGCCACCGGTTGGTGACGATCTTGTCGATTTTATCGGAGGTGGTCAGTTTGCCTTTGCTCTTTTTGATGTTGCATTCATGGATGATGGAGCTGATGTATTTGTACCGTTCGTTGGTGATGATGCTTTCCGCATCGTCGTCCATTTCCTGTTCCACCGCTTCAATGTCCCCGTCGATGTGGTCGATGACGGACTGGGGCAGCTTCAGGGCTTCTTGGACTTTTTCATCCCGTTCGAACAGTTTGATGCCATACCACCGTTCCTGATGGGCCGGGAGCATTCCCTGGGTGGCTTCTTCAATGTGGGCCAGGGCGTGTTCCACAGGGCCGTCAAAGGAATGTTTGGCCACCATCACCTGCTGGTGTTTGGCCACCTTGGCCGCCAGGTCGGCGGCTTCCTTGATCCCTTCTCCTGTACGGGCAGAGATCTCCACCACCTGACAGCCCATTTTCTGGGACAATTTTTGGATGTTGATGATGTCCCCGTTTTTCCGGACCATGTCCATCATGTTCACGGCCATCACCATGGGGATCCCCAGTTCAGCCAGCTGGGTGCTGAGATACAGGTTCCGTTCCAGGTTGGTCCCGTCCACAATGTTCAGGATGGCATCCGGCCGTTCCTTCACCAGGTAGGTCCGGGAAACCACTTCTTCCAGAGTGTAGGGGGAGAGGGAATAAATGCCGGGCAGGTCCTGGATGATCACATCCGGATGGCCCATGAGTTTTCCTTCTTTTTTCTCCACGGTAACCCCGGGCCAGTTCCCGACGAACTGATTGGAACCCGTCAGGGCGTTGAACAGGGTGGTCTTGCCGGTATTGGGGTTCCCGGCAAGGGCAATCTTGAATTCCATAAATCGTGACCTTCTTTCCCATCTATTACTAATTTTAAAATCAGTTAGAAAAAGCTAATAAAAAGATAAAAAATTACAGCTCTTTCACTTCCACCATTTCCGCATCGGCTTTCCGCAGGGACAGTTCATAGCCCCGCACGTTGAGTTCCACCGGATCTCCCAGAGGCGCCACCTTCCGGATGTGCACCGGAGTCCCTTTGGTGATGCCCATATCCATGATCCGGCGCTTGATGGCTCCGGTGCCATGGAGTTTTACCACTTCGTAATCTTTGCCTGTCAAGGCGTCTTTCAGAGTTGTCATTGTGATGTTCCTCCTGCTGTTACTGTACTGTGATTTTGGCGGCCATTTCCATACTGATGGCCACCCGGGATTCCCGGATGTTCAGGATCAGCCCGCTGGGGGTATGCTGGACAATGGAGATCAACGCACCCTGGGTGATGCCCAGGTTTTCCAGGTGGGTACGGACCTTGGGGGAACCGCCTACCCGCAGGACGGTCAGGTCCCTGCCAGCGTCGGCAAATGTCAAAGGCATGATGCTACCTCTTTTCACAATTTATTTATGAAACCTAATCTTCATACGTGATATGTTAGCACACACTAACGAAAGAGTCAACAAAAATAGCAAAAAAGGGCTGTTGCTCATGCAACAGCCCTTTTTTATTCCTCCGGCTTCAGTTTCTTTTCCGTAAACGCCTTCAATCCATTGAGGGCTGCCAGGAACACGCCGCCCATGAGGAACCAGAAAATGTGGAAAGTTTCCCAGGTCATGGCAGGCTGGGGCACTTTCAGGGTGGTGGGGCCCTGGGCAATGGCGTACAGGGATCCGACCATCAGCCCAAGGATGAAGTACACCATGGCGGCCCGGTGGTTGTCCAGGGCGTTCTTCACCAGCTTGATGATCCCTACGATCCCGGCCAGCACCCCAAATCCGAAGATGCACAGCACCGGGAAATAGGACAGGTTCATGTGGAGGAATTCCTTGATGGCGCTGATGATGGGCACATACAGCCCGAAAATAAGCAGCATGGTGGATCCGGAAATCCCCGGCAGCACCATGGCACAGATGGCGATCATGGCGCAGACGAAAATGTATCCGCCCAAAAAGGGCGTCAGATGGGCGATTTCCACATTGGTACCCTGGCCACCGGTGGGGTTCACCGCAGCGATCACCAGTACCAGCACGATCCCCAGGATCATGTAGATGATCCTGCTGGTACGCCGGAGGCATTCCTTTTCTTCCTTGATAATAAGGGGCAGGGAGAAAATGGAGAAGCCCAGGAACAGGGAACTGAGCTCATAGATCCGGCTGGTGAACAGACTGGCAATCACCAGCACCGAAGATCCCATGCCGATGAACCAGCCCATGCCCAGCTTGGCCAGGAACCGGATGCCCTCCCGCTTCAGCTCCCGGCTGCCGTGGGTGAGTACATACAGGGAACTGATGAATTCATCATAGAAACCCAGTACAAAGGCGATGGTACCGCCGGATACCCCGGGGACGCTGTCGGCCAGGGCCATGCAGAAGCCCCGGACCATGTTCAGGAACAGATCCATAGTAGTTCATCCTTTCTGGGGCCAGGCCCCTCTGTCTTTTCCTTATTATAAGCAATGGGGTTAAACAATTCCGAAACAAACAGGAAAAAAATCGGCAAGATTTGTGTTATAATGATTCATCGGACTGACTGTTTAGCCGGTCCGGACAATGAGACTCTATTATATCGTATTTTGGAAGAAAATAGAATAGCGCAGGGAAATCTCTTTTCCGCGCAAAGGAGGATGCAGGTTGGACAGAAGCGAACTGAAACTGAAACTTATGGAATATGCCGCCAAAGGCTATGAAGTGCCCCGGATGGACATGATCAAGACTCCGGAACAGATCGAAGGGATTCGGAAAGCCGGAAAGGTGAATTCAGAAGTGCTGGATGCGGTGGAAAAAAACATCAAAGTGGGGATGACCACCGACGACATCAACACCATTGTGTATGATACCACGGTGAAGCTCCACGCCATTCCCGCCTGCCTGAACTACGAAGGGTTCCCCAAATCCGTGTGTACCTCCGTCAACGATGTGATCTGCCACGGAATCCCGGATCCCAAACAGGTGCTGAAAAGCGGGGACATTGTGAACGTGGACGCCACCACCATTTTCGACGGTTATGTGGGGGATGCCTCCCGGATGTTCATGCTGGGCCGGGTGCCGGCGGAACGGAAGAACCTGGTGGGCATTACCAAAGAATGCCTGAAGCGGGGCATGGAAAACGCCGTAGGCTGGAAGAACACCCTGGGGGACATCGGGGCGGCCATCCAGAGCTTTGCCCAGAAACACGGATGCAGCGTGGTCCGGGAATTCGGCGGTCATGGTGTGGGACTGGAAATGCACGAAGATCCCTTTGTGTCCCATGTGGGGAAACGGAAAACCGGCATGCTGCTGGTGCCGGGCATGGTGATCACCATCGAACCCATGATCAACGCCGGCACGCCGGAACTGTGGATCGACGAACTGAACGGCTGGACCGTCCACACCGCCGACGGCAAAGACAGCGCCCAGTGGGAACACACCCTCCTGATCACAGAAGGGGAACCGGAAGTGCTGAGCTGGTAAGCCATCAAAAAACGAAAGGATGAAAGAAAATGACCTTCATGGACCTGGCCAAAGCCAGATATTCTGTACGGAAATTCAGTGACAAACCCATCGAAAAAGAAAAAATGGACGCCATCCTGGAAGCGGGACGGATCGCGCCCACCGGCCACAATTATCAGCCCTACCGGGTGTACGTGCTCCAGAGCCCAGAAGCCCTGGAAAAGATCCGGGGACTGAGCCGGTGCGCCTTCAATGCACCGGTGGTGCTCATGGTCACCGTCCGGAAGGACGAGGAATGGGTGAACCCCTTTGAACACAGCATCCGTGCCGGGGAACAGGACGCCAGCATCGTGGCCACCCATATGATGCTGGAAGCCTGGGAACAGGGCATCGGGTCCTGCTGGGTGAACTACTTCCCGGTGACCCAGACTGCCGATGCCTTCGGCCTGGAACTGAACGAAGTACCCCTGCTGCTCATGCCCATGGGCTACGCCGCAGAAGGAGTCCACGCCGCCCATCTCCACACGGAACGGAGAAGCAACGAGGAATTGGTGAAGGTGTTGTAAAAAATGGGGCTGTTGCGTATGTGCAACAGCCCCATTTCTTTTTTTTATTCCACCACCACCTGACAGCTCCTCATGGTGGCGAGGGCCGCCTGATGGCTTTCTTCCGTTACTCCTGCACAGCATTGGCTGTCCACCCGGATCTCCACTTCCGGCAGGGCTGCCTTCAGCAGCAGGGCATTGCTCACTACGCAGATGTCCGTGCACAGGCCGATGAGCTCGATGCTCTGGATGGGCTGCTTCCGGTTCAGTTCCTTCAGGTCTTCCGCCAGTTTCACCGAACCGAAGGAGGGCTTCTGGATCACCGGCCAGTGATGTTCCTGCTGGAGTTTTTCCAGGGCCGGGATCAGTTTCCAGCCTGGGGTCCCCTTGATGCAGTGCTTCACCGGCAGCCGTTTTCCTTCCTGGGTCTCCAGGTAATCCTCCCCGTGGGTATCCTGGGTGAAAATCACCTTCCCGGGGAAATGGGCCACCTTCCTCAGCACCGCCGGGGTAATGGCCTGGGCCGCTTCCGACCCCAGGCTCCCGCCCACAAAGTCATTCTGCATATCCACCACGATCAAAAAACGGTTTTCCATACCAACCACATCCTTTTCATATACAGGAATTGCTATTTTCAAAGCCAGCAAAGCTGGCTTCCATCGGCCATTGACCATTGACAGCCCTGTCACTCTTCACTTTTATCCTTCTTCACCGGCCGCACTTCCACGATGATCTCCTGGACCCGGTGCTCGTTGGCCTGGGTCACTGTCACGTGGAGGTTCCGGCAGTCGAAGGTGTCGCCCTTTTTGGGAATGGTCTCCAGGGTATCCACCACCCAGCCGCTGATGGAATTGTTCTCCAGGCCGTAATCATCGATATCCAGATCCAGATACTTGAACAGGTCGAACAGGTTGGCGTTCTGGGAATTGGAGGAGCAGGAAACCAGGTACCGGTTCTTCCCCAGTTTCCGGAAGGAAGAAACCGCCTTGTCGTGCTCGTCCCAGATTTCGCCCACCAGTTCCTCCACAATGTCTTCCGTGGTCACCAGCCCCCGGACGGTGCCGTAGCTGTCCATCACCATGGCCATTTCCACCTTGGCCTCCTGGAGGGTCTTCAGCACCCGGGAAATCTTGGTGGACTGGTGGACCAGGGCTGCCTTCTTGATCAGCTTCTGCAGGCTGCAGTGAGGGTCCTGGAGATAGGCTGCCAGGAAATCCTTGGCGTGGAGGATCCCCACGATTTCGCTGTAGTCATCCTTGAATACCGGCAGACGGGAAAAACCGTGGCTGCCAAACAGCTTCAGGGCTTCTTCGCTGCCTTCCGAAATATCCATGGCCACCATGTCCACCCGGGGAGTCATGATTTCCCGGACCCGGATGTCGCTGAATTCGATGGCACTTTTGATCAGCAGGCTGTCCTGCTTGTTGATGCTGCCCCCGTGTTCCACTTCGTCCACCATCAGAAGCAGTTCATCTTCCGTGGCGAACCGGTGGGACACTTTTTTCCGCAGGCACCGGTTGAAAAGGTTCTTCATGATCCGGAACAGGAAATTCAAAGGAGCGAACAGCACCACCAGCACACTGAGCAGGCCGGAGCAGTCCATGGCGTATTTTTCCGGGGCATCGCTGGCCACGCTTTTGGGGATGATTTCCCCGAAAATCAGGATCACAATGGTGGTGAACACCGTGGCCAGGGCCAGACCGGAAGGACCGAAGGCCGCCGTGGAAACCGCCGCCGCCAGGGAAGCGGTGGCAATGTTCACCACGTTGTTCCCGATCAGGATAGTGGACAGGGCGTCGTCAAAATGGTCCAGCAGCCGAAGAGCTTTCCGGGCCTTTTTGCTGCCGCTTTTGGCCTGGTTCTTCAGCCGCAGCTTGTTGGACCCGGTAAGAGCCGTCTCTGAAGCGGAAAAAAAGGCGGACAGGGATATAAACACAATCAGGATCAGCGTCAGGGCTGATGTGGGTATTTGCAGATCATCCATAGTATTACACTTCCTCCGTATAATACTGATATTATAGGAGAAAGTATGACAGTGGTCAATGTTCTATGCTATAATAGGAAAGCTATGGTTGCTGAATCTTTACTGAAAAATGCCCGGATCATCCAGTCCTTCCGCCGGAGCATCGGCTTCGAGGTGGTGGAGGACGGCACTCTGGTGCTGCGGGTCCCTTACGGGATCTCCTCCCAGGAACTGCTCCGGATTGTGGCAAAAAAAGAAAAATGGATTGCCGGGGCCCAGGCCAGGGTCCGCCGGGAACGGGAAGAGCATCACACCCTGCGCCTTCAGGACGGGGAAAATTTCCTGCTCTTCGGCCGTCCCTGCACCCTCCGGCTCCGGCCCGGAACCGGGTTCTCTTACCGGAAAGAAGAAGGCCTTTTGGAGATGGGGGACCAGGAGACACGGGAGAACCTGGCCCGGTTCCTGATCGGCCAGCTGCGTCCGGTGCTTGGGGAACTGGTGAGCCGGTATGCCTCCCAGATGGGTCTCAGGCTGCCGGTGGTCAAATGCAGCCGGGCCAAAAAAAGATGGGGGTACTGTAACTGGAAGGGGGAAATCGGGTTCTCCTGGCCCCTGGTATTCTGCCCCCGGGAAGTCATAGCCTATGTGGTGGTACATGAACTGTGCCACATCCGGAATATGTCCCACAACAAAGCCTTCTGGCAGACGGTGGCCCAGGTGCTGCCCGATTACCGGGAACGGGAAAACTGGCTGAAGGTCCACAGAAAGGTCATGAGTACATTATGAGCATCAACAAAAAAATCATCCTTTGTTTCATTGCACTGGTTGTGGTGGGGACGGTCTCTCTGACCCTTCTCCACCGGAGTCCCAAATATCAGGAACAGCAGCAGGCCCAGAATGCCCAGACGGTCCATTCCCAGGACACCAAGCTGCCCTATGACTATCTGAACAACGTGATCGCCCAGAGCGGTGCCGCCTGTTCCGTGTACTACCATTCCCTGGAAAACGACGATGTATTCTACAACTATTCCGGTAAAATGCCCGCCGGGGATCTGGCCCGGCTTTATGTGGCTGCCGGGGTCCTCCGGCAGGTGGAAGACGGGGACCTGGCCCTGGACGAAGTGTACACCATCCGGGAAAAAGACCGGAAGCCGGCCAGCCCGGTACTGGGGAAAGTCCCTGCGGGCAGCCGGGTCACCGTCCGGAACCTGCTGGAAGACATGGTGCTCCAGAATGACACCACCGCCCTGTACAAGCTGATCTGGATTGCCGGCCGGGAAGACCTGAACCAGTGGCTGTCCAAAGAGGGGTATGCGGATACGGAAATCGGCACCACCCAGCTGCCCCAGGGAGAAAACAGTCAGGATACCCTGGCTCCCGGGGAAAAACGCCGGCTCAGCTACACCTCTGTCAACGATACAGTGAATCTGCTCACCCGGCTGTACCAGGGGAAGGCGGTTTCCCAGAAGCAGGATGCCTACCTGGTGGAACTGCTCCGGAAACAGCCGGACCGGAACCTCCTGGGAGCCCTGCTGCCCAAAAAGGTGAAGATCGCCGGGGTTCAGTCCGACCAGAATCAGCAGCTGGGCGCCGCAGGGATCGTCTATGCCAAGGAAAAATACGTGCTGGTAGTCATGATGGACAAGGCCGTCCGTCCGGAAGAGAGCCGCAAGACCATCAATCAGCTTTCCTCCATTATCTTCAATACCGTCAACGACAAAGAGGTGTTCAAAAAATGATGAAAAAAGTCGATGTAGCAATTATTGGCGGGGGTCCTGCCTCCATTTACGCCGCTTATGAATTTGTCCTGAAATACCCCAAGGCCCAGGTGCTGATCCTGGAAGAAGGCCATGCCATTGATTTCCGCAGCTGTCCCATTATCGCCGGGAAAGTGGAAAAATGCGTCCGCTGCACCCCCTGCAGCATTATGCGGGGATTCGGGGGCGCCGGGGCTTTTTCCGACGGCAAGTACAATTTCACCACTGAATTCGGAGGCTGGCTCAGTGATTACATCCCCAAAAAGACCGTGATGGATCTCATCGACTACGTGGATGAAATCAACCTGAAGCACGGGGCGCCCGGAGAAGTGTATTCCACCAAGAACTGCAAAATCGGACGGCTGGCCCTGGGCCATGACCTGCACCTGCTGAACGCCAAAGTGCGGCACCTGGGTACTGACAACAACCGGAAACTGATGGCCAGCATCTACCGGTTCCTGCTGGATCACGGAATCCAGATCCAGTGCGACACCCAGGTGGATACCTTCCATCCCTGTGAAGAGGGCTATGAGGTGGTGCTCAAGGACAGCCCGGACACCATCCGGTGCACCTATCTCATCGGGGCTCCCGGCCGGGCCGGGGCGGAATGGTTCTCCGGCCAGTGCGAAAAGCTGGGGTTGGAACTGACCAACAACCAGGTGGACGTGGGGGTCCGGGTGGAAGTACCGGCCGCCGTGTTCCAACACATTACCGACGAAGTGTACGAAGCCAAGCTGGTGTACCGGACCAAAGGGTACGGGGATCGGGTACGGACCTTCTGCATGAACCCCAACGGCTATGTGGTGGCAGAAAACACCGACGGCATCGTCACCGTTAACGGCCACAGCTTCAGCGACCCCAAAAAGAACAGCGGCAACACCAACTTTGCCCTCCTGGTGAGCAACCGGTTCACGGAACCTTTCAAGGAACCCCACCGGTATGGCAAACACATCGCTTCCCTGTCCAACATGCTGGGAGGCGGTGTGCTGGTCCAGCGGTTCGGGGACCTGATCAAAGGCCGGCGGACCAACGCCCACCGGCTGAGCCAGAGCTTCCTCCGGCCCACCCTCAATGCGGTGCCCGGGGATCTGAGCCTGGTGCTGCCCAAACGCCATCTGGACAACATCATCGAAATGATTTACGCCCTGGACAAAGTGGCGCCGGGTACCGCCAACGACGACACCCTGCTCTACGGGGTGGAAGTGAAGTTCTACAGCGCCCGGCTGGAACTGGATGACCAGCTGGAAACCAAACTGCCCAACTTCTTCGCCATCGGGGACGGGGCCGGCATCACCCGGGGCCTGAGCCAGGCCAGCGCCAGCGGCGTCTACGTGGCCCGGATCATCGGGGAGAGAATGAAGGGTTCATCAGGCCATTGACAATTGACTATTGACCATTGACGGGGTGCTGCGCAGCAGCACCCCATTATTCTATATTCTGCCTCTTCAAACTCTCCCGCAGCTCCCTGGACCGGTGCTTGGACAGGGGCAGGACGCTGCCGTTCAGCAGGGTCACTTCACGGCCCCACACATTCCGCACCCACTGGAGATTAAGCACATAGCTCCGGTGGATCCGCATGAAATTGAACCGGCCCAGCTGCTTTTCCAGCCCGCCCAGGGTCTCCCGGTACTCATAGTTTCCCAGGGCGGTCACCACCTGGATCCGGGACCCCAGGGCCTTGAAATAGATCACGTCCTTCAGGGGGAACCGGTGGAGTCCCTGCCAGTTGGAAAAAACAAAGGTATAGCAGCTGTTCCGGCGTTTCCGGATCAGTTCCTGCAGGTCCCGGTGGAGAATCCGGGGAGGAAAGGGGTGGGGGTAGCACCGGTACAGGGGCACCTCATACCCGGCCAGAGAATCCTGGAAACTGTTGGAAATCAGGGAAATGGGCATCTGGGGATCAAAAGAACGGATTTTCCGGGCCAGGGCCAGATTCCGGTGGTCCTGCTGGAAGGGTCCCAACAGCACCAGGTTGTAGCAGCACCCCTGGCGGCAGTCCCGGAGCAGCGCCTGCTCCCCCAAAAAGGTATGGATGCTCAGGACATCGGATGGATTGGGCAGTTTGAGAATGTTGTCAGTGAGCTGGGTGAGAATTTGGGGATTGCTGTCACAAATGGCAATGTGGAACATGATGGGGCCTCCGTTCTTGAAAATTGTAAAAAAGTAGACACTTGTACAGTATAACACGAATGTTCTAAAAAAGCAGAAAATTATTTTATTTCATGGATTCCCCGAGCATTTTTTTGACGGGTACGGTATAATAACTGGTGGAATACTCCAGGCCACCCCGGAAAGGAAACCTGGAAGAAAGAAGGCGCACCATGTCCACCTGTCAGGAAGATCAGATGATTTACCACTATTGCTCCACCAGCGGATTCTTCAATATTCTGCGCAACCAGTGCCTCTGGCTGACGGAAGCCTCTTTTACCAACGACGCATGGGAAAACAGGATGCTGGATCCCATTTTCGAACAGGCCCTGGAGGACCTGGCAGAAGAGGGGGAAGTCCGGCGGGATCAGCTGGACACTGCCCGGGATCTGTATTATCACCATTCCGCCTGCTTCATCTACCTGGGCTGTTTTTCCGAGGCCGGGGACATCCTGCCCCAGTGGCGGTCCTATGCGGACGACGGCCAGGGTTTTGCCATCGGCTTTTCTTCCCGGGAAATGGATTTCGACTGTTCCACCGTCCACCTCAATGCGGACTTCGCCAACAAGTACTACCTGAAAAAAGTCATCTATATGAAAGAAGGGTATGCAGAACACTTCCTGCCCCTGGCCAGGAACTGGATCCGCATGCGTCTGAACCGGGGAAAACACCTGAACGAACGGGAGATCCGCCGGGCCATTGCCGACGATGCGGCCTTTTCTTCCCTCCGGTACTACTGCAAGGACGCCAGCTTTGCCTCGGAAAAAGAACTCCGGGCCCTGTGGCTGCCGGTGCTGCTGAAGGACGAAGAGGGGAACATGGCCGCCGGGAACAGGAAAGCCTACCGGCAGATCCATTTCCGTCCGGAAGCCAGCCGGCTGGTGCCTTATACGGAAATGCCCTTTGCCAAAAGTGCCGTCCGGGAAGTGGTCCTGGGCCCGAAAAATGACATGAAAGACCATCCGGATATCCTGAAGATGTTCCTGGCTGCCAACGGCTATGACGACCGGAACGTCCGGATCCGGGTATCCAAAAGTTCCTATCGATAAAAGGAGAACCTATGCAGAATTTTGATTTTACCCAACCTTCCATCCTCCAGCGGCTGTATGATGCCCTGGATGAACGGGGCCGCCTGCCCCGGGAGTTTTCCCTCCGCCAGGCCATGGAACCGGAAGGTCCGGCCCAGGGGTTTTATTACAGTGACGGCTTCATGGAAGGGAACCTTACCGGGCTGGACAAGGGGGAAGAAGAAAGCCCGGAACTCCAGGAAATCCTTGGGCAGATCCTGGCCGGAGCATATGACCAGGCTGTCCAGGGGCTGAAAGCCTTCTTTGGAGAGGGAGAAGACCATCTGATGAATGCCTTTGTGCTGCCCCTCCAACAGGCGGTGGATGCTCAGCGGGAAGCCCTGGACCCGGAACCCCTTATCTGGTTTGCCCACCGGTTGCTCCAGGAGGCGGATCAGCCGGAAATCGTTAAATTCGCCCTGTCCCTGCTGGAATTCTTCGACCTCCAGGAAGAGGAAGATGTGGCGGAAGACATCCGGCTCCTGGCCCGGTGCAACGAATTTACCCTGTTCTGCGTCCGGAATTTTCTCCAGTGGACCGACGGCCAGGAAGAAATCTTCCGCACTGCCCGGCAGGTATACGGCTGGGGCCGGATCGCCGCCCTGGAACATCTGGATCCCCGGACTGCCCAGATCCGCCAGTGGATGCTGGAAGAAGGCTGGGACAACGATGTGAACCCGGAATACACCGCCCGGCTCCTGGCGGACCATGTGGATCTTTTGGGAGTGCTGGAACGGCCCACCCTCACCGCCAAAGCCTTTGAAGGGGCTGAAGCCCTGGTGGATGCCCTGCTGGTGGATGAACCGGTACCCGGGATTTCAGAGATGGCCCAGCCGGTGAAACTGCTTACGGAATTCCTCCGGCACTGTGGGGAACAGGAAAAAGAACTGGAAGACTACCAGGTGATCCTCCGGATCCTCCAGTATGCCACCAACAAACTGGAAGGCAAAGCCGGGGAAACGGTGAAACAGGCCTGCGGCAAGCTGCTCCTGTCCTTTGCCTGCGCCCAGACCGTCCAGCAGGCCATGAAAAAAGGGGAAGGGTTCGACCTGGCCCGGACCCTGGATCTGCCCTATGCCCAGCAGGCGGTGGAACTGGTGCTCCAGGCCCCACTGGACCATGTGGACCTGCTGCCCTATGCCCTTACCGGGGACAGCCACCACGACCATCATGTGATGGAACTGTATGAAGACCTGATTCCCGGGTTCGAAGAAGTCTTTGGGCAGTGCCAGGAAGGGGAAGTGTCCCTCCAGGAACAGCTGGACGGGGTGTACATGGACCTGAACCGGATCCTCAGCCAGCTGTACGGCTTCCCGGGCACCGGAGAAAAGCTTTTCCAAACCGCTCTGAAATCTCCGGCCCTGATGAACCGGAACACCGCCTTGGAAATCCTCAACCAGTGGAAAGACCTGGGATACACCCTCAGTGATCCCATCCGGGAAGGTGTGGAACAGCTCCTGGTCCGGGAGAAAAACCAGGACGTAAAGGAAAAAGCGGAAAGGCTGTTAAAATAGTTGACAGCCTTTCCAATCTTTGCTATACTATACAAGCTTTCTCCTTGAGAAAGCAACAGACAATCGATTCTGCAGCAACGAAATGTTTCAACTGAAACACTGAAAGAAAAAAGTTGTTGACAAAGGAACGAAAGTCTGGTATTATATAGAAGCTGTCGCTGAGACAGCGAGACGAACTTTG